>ERZ1066122.2157-NODE-2157-length-13599-cov-17.205405_pt1 | contig 13599 bp, 12 predicted proteins | sample MGYA00382769_ERZ1066122 | MGnify/ENA primary metagenome ERZ1066122 (study PRJEB33369, sample SAMEA5778352) | biofilm metagenome | biome: Industrial cooling water; feature: Water cooling tower basin; material: Biofilm | place: United Arab Emirates | collected...
CACCGCAAGCTGCACGGCGCGCTGCTCGACGCCGAGCTGCTGGCCGAGGTCTACCTCGGCCTCACCGCCGGCCAGGGTGACCTGGGCCTGGCGCCGCTGGGCGAGCCCGAGTCCGCCGTCCGCCTGCCCGGCGCGATGGCGATCCCGGCCGCGCCGCGCCGCGTGCTGCGCGCCAGCGACGCCGAGCTGGCCGCGCACGAGGCGCGCCTGCAGAAGATCACCGCCAAGGCCGGCAAGTGCCTCTGGCCCGGGCCGGCGGCCTGACGCGTTTGGTGGATAATCGGCCGGAACCACCGGCCTTGGGGTTGTCGTGAACGCCACCGTCCTGCTCACCTCGGTCGACATCAACATCCCCGGCTACCGCATCCTGCGGCCGATCGGCGAGGGCGGCATGGCCTCGGTGTTCCTGGCAATGCAGGAATCGCTCGATCGCGAGGTGGCGCTGAAGGTGATGTCGCCGGCGCTGGCCGCCAACGCCGAGTTTGCCGGCCGCTTCGTGGTCGAGGGCAAGATCACCGCCAAGCTGCAGCACCCGAACCTGGTGACGGTGTACGACATCGGCAGCCACAACGGCGTGTACTACCTGGCCGCCGAATACATCCCCGGCGGCACGCTCAAGGAACGCATCGCCGAGGGCGGGCTCAGCGTCGCGCAGGTGCTCGACATCGCCACCGACATCGCGCTGGGCCTGGATTTCGCGCACGAGAAGGGCTTCGTGCACCGCGACGTGAAGCCCGGCAACGTGCTTTTCCGCAAGGATGGCCGGGTGGTGCTGGCCGACTTCGGCATCGCCAAGGCAATGGACGGCAGCAACAGTTCCACCGTGGCCGGCTCCTCGATCGGCACGCCCGACTACATGAGCCCCGAGCAGGCCCGCGGCGAGCCCGTGGACGGCCGCTCCGATCTCTACAGCCTGGGCACCGTGCTCTACGAGATGCTGGTCGGCGCGCCGCCCTACCAGGCCGCCGATCCCTTCACCGTCGCGTTGATGCATGTCTCGCACCCGGTGCCCACCTTGCCGTCGCCGCACGAGTGGCTGCAGCCGCTGGTCGACGGCCTGATGGCCAAGGACGCGGGCCAGCGCTTCAACACCGGCGCCGCCTTCATCGAGGCCGTGCACCGGGTGGTCGCCGCCGCGCCCGAGGCCGCCGCGATCCAGCAAACGCGCGCGAACAAGCCCGGGGCGGGCCAGCGCATCGCCAACGGCGCCGCCACCCAGCAGCGCACGCGCGTGCGCGTGGCCGAAGCCCGCCAGCGGCCGGCCTGGCTGCTGCCCGTGGCCGGGGTGGGTGGGCTGTTCGCGGTGGCGCTGTTGGCCTGGAGGCTGATGTTGCCGGCCGGTCCGGCGCCCGGCGATACCCGCGTGCCCGATGCCGCCGCGCCTTCCGCGCCGGCGCCGGCCGACCCGGGGCTGCCCGCCGACTTCCAGATGCCGCGGCCGGTGGATGCCGGTGACGAGGCGGAGGTGTCGCGCCTGCTCAACGCCGCCGACCAGCTGTTCGAGTACGGGACGAAGACCGAGCCTGGCCGCAAGCTGACCCTGCCCGACGACGACAGCGCGCTGGGCTACTACCGCCAGGCGCTGCGGCTCGACCCGGACAACGCGCGGGCCAAGGCCGGCATCGCCGGCATCGTCGCCTTCTATCGCGGCTTCGGCCACAAGGCCTGCACGGCGGGGCGATGGGCGCAGTGCGGGGTGATCGTGCGTGCGGGGCTGGCGGTGGATCCCGCCGACGCCTACCTGCTGCAGCTGCAGGACGCCGTGGCCAGGGGCGAGGCGGGCGAGCAGCCGACGCTGCCGCCGGCGCCGCCCGCGGGCTGAGGCCGCCTAGCGGCGGCGCAGCAGGATGACGGTGACGTTGTCGGAACCGCCGCCGTCGAGCGCGGCCGACACCAGGTGGTCCACGCACTCCTGCGCCGACAGCTCGGCCTGGCCCAGCAGGCGGGCGATGCCGGCGTCGTCGACTTCCTCGGTGAGCCCGTCGCTGCACAGCAGCAGCTGCTGGCCCGGGCGCAGTTCGCCCGACAGGGTTTCCACCTTCAGGCTCTGCGGGTCGGTGACGCCCAGGGCCTGGGTGACCACGTTGCGGTGCGGGTGGGCGCGCGCCTGCTCGGCGGTGATCGCACCCTGGTCGATCAGCTCTTGCACGTAGCTGTGGTCGGACGAAAGCTGGCGCAGCTGGCCGTTCCAGAGGTAGGCACGGCTGTCGCCGACCCAGGCCAGCTCGAAGCGGTGGTCGATGATGCGCAGGGCCACCATCGTGGTGCCCATCGGCAGGCTTTCGGCGCGCTGCTTGCTGTGCCGGATGATGTCCTCGTCGGCGCGGCGGATGGCGTCGGCCAGCGGCCGGCCGGCGCGCACTTCGCGCACCACGGTGTCGCGCGCCAGGGCGCTGGCGACCTCGCCGAACTCGTGGCCGCCCATGCCGTCGGCCACCAGCCACAGCCCGAGCTCGGAGTCCCCGAAGTAGGTGTCCTCGTTCAGCTCGCGGCGCAGGCCGACGTGGCTGAGGTGGCCGAACTCGATCATGCTCAGAACTCCATGCGCAGGCCCAGGGCCAGGTTCCACTGCGATTCGCCATCGCGACCGGCGAGGTGCTCATAGTAGAAGAAACCGGAGCGTCCGCCGGTGAGCACCATGGAAAGGCCCAGGCCCAGGCGGAAGTAGTCGGTGTCCAGCGGGTCGCCGGTGACCACCATCGCGGTCGCGGTGGGGTCGTTGAGGAAGCGCGCTTCCATGGCCTGCGGGTCGTCGCGGAACTCGTGTTCCCACTCCAGCTGCAGGTGCGGCATCAGCACGCCCCAATGGGTGCTGTGGGTCCAGGTGAACTTGGTGCCCAGCACGCTGGCCAGCGAGGTCAGGTCGCGGCTGGCGATGGCCAGGCCCAGGCCGCTGCCCGGCGCGCCGTCGACGGTCTGTTCGTTGATCGCGTCGAAGCCCAGGCGCGTGTACATCAGCCGGCCGTAGGGGCCGATGCCGAAGGCACCGCGGTTGAAGTCGCGGCCGAAGGTGAAGGCCGCGGCCAGCAGGTCGCCGCTGGCGTCGGCGATCGCGGTCTGGTCGATCACGGTGCTGCCGCCGCCCGCCAGCGGCAGCGTGTACTGGATCCTGCGCAGCATCTCGTAATCGTTGCGGCCCCAGGTGACCACGCTGTCGAGGTACCAGCTGTCGGCCTGGTAGTAGGTGGTGTAAGCCGACACGCTCCAGCCGCGCGTCTCCAACCCGCCGCGCCCGCCCGGCAGGTCGGTGTCCTGGCGGGTGTAGCCGAGCGAGCCGCCGATCACCCAGCGGTCGCTCCTGCGGTAGTCGAGGCCGGCGGTGAGGCCCTCGATGTCGTAGTCGTAGGCCGGGTCGACGGTGCCTTCCTCGGATTCGCCGCGGCCCACGGTGCCGGCCGCGAAGAAGCCCCAGCGGCTGAAGTCGGTGCCGACCTCGGTGCCGGGCTCGTCGGCGCCGAAGGCGCTCGAGAGCGTGCCCAGCGAGATCGGGCCCGACGGCGTGTTCAGGGCCAGGCCGCCGAAGCTGGTGCCGCCAGTGCCGCTGCGCAGCGCGGCGATGCGGGTCTTGAGGTTCTGGAACTGCGACTGCGCCGCGCTCATCGCGGCATTGGCCTGGACCAGCGCGACGTCGGAGGTGAGCTGGTCGATGGCGTCGACGGTGGCGGCCGGGTCCAGGGTCACGGCGTCGCCGAGCTCGCGGCAGCGTGCCAGCAGGTCGGCCTGCTGCGGCGTCGGCGTGGCCAGGGCCGCCAGCGCCGGGCAGGCCTGGTCGATGGCCTGGGCGACCGCGCGCTGGGTGGCCGTCAGCGTCGGAAGGTTGGCCAGCGCGCCGTTGAGCTGGAACACCGCCGGGGCGCCGGCCAGCGGCGAACTGGCGCTGATGTCGACGGTGCCCGCGGTGGCCACGGTGACGGTGTTGCTGGCCAGGCCGCTGGCGTCGGTGACGGTGGTGGCGCTGGCCAGCGTGCCGGCGCTGGTGGTCCAAGAGATGGTGGCGCCCGCGACGGGCAGGCCGGCGGCATCGCGCAGCTGCACTTCCAGCGGATCGGAGGTGCTGGCGGCCGGGAGCACCTGGCCGTCGCCGGACACGATCACCAGCGTGCCCAGGCCATCGACGGTGAGGTTGAAGGTGGCGGTGGCGGTAGGATCGTCCTGGCGCGTGGCGACGATGGTCACCGGCCCGGGCGTGGCGCCCGCCGTCACGGTGATGGCGGCATCGCCGGTGGCGCTGGTGACGGTGGTCGTCGCCGACAGCACCGCAGTGCCGGCGGTGACCGTCCAGTCGAGCGTGACGCCGGCCGCCGGCACGCCGCTGTTCGTGGCATTGACCTGCAGCGGTGCCGCGAACGCGGTGTTCACCAGCGCCGCCTGCCCGCCGCCACCGGTGGCGACCAGGCTGGCGACGAAGCTGATGTTGGCGTCGAAGGCCAGGCTGGCCTCGTCGCCGCTGGCCGGGATGCCGTCCGGGTCGGCGCTGGCGACGACCGCATTGGTGAAGTTGCCGAACGCCGACGGCGTGGCGACGAAGCTGGCCTCGCCCGCGGCATTGGTGGTGGCCATGCCGTTGGCCGGCGCGAAGGGCGCGGTCGCGGTCCACTGGATCGCTTCGGCGTTCACCGGCAGGCCGCCCTGCTCGAGGCGCACGGTGAAGGTGAACGGCGCGCCCGCCACGCCGCCGGCGGGATTGGGCGTCACCGCCGTCAGCACGTAGGGCAGGGGACTGACGGTGACGTTGAAGGTGAACAGGCCGGGCGCGCAGAAGGTGCAGCCGCTGTTCGCGCTGACCTGGTAGACGCCGGGCACGGTGGCGCTGAAGCTGGCGTTGCTGGTGCCGCCCAGCACGGGGTTGCCCGCGACCACGCCATCGCCGCCGGCCGGCTGGCCGATCACGGACCAGGTGATGGCGGTGCCGTCGACGGCCGGGATCGAGGCGCTTCCGAACGTGACCGCGAGCGGCAGGTTCGCGCCCGAGGCCATGCCGGGCGTGGCCGAACCGACCGGCTGCACCGATACCGGTTCGACCGTGACCGCGAAGTCCACCGGCGCCACCGCGGCGCAGCCCTCGAGCACGACCGCCGCCGGGCACTGCAGGCTGCCGCGCACGACGTAGTTGCCGGCGATCGGGAGGCTTTGCGTGGTGCTGGCGGTGCCGGCCGCGTCCGGCGCGGAAATGCCGTAGTTGGCGCCATTGTTGAGGTTGTTGAAGCCGGTGCCGAGCGTGCCGGGTGCGCCGTTGAACTCAAGGTTGGTCGCGACGGTGAACGGCGTGATCTGGTTGGCGACGATCGGCGGGGGCGTTTGCGCCACGTACACGAATTCGTTGTTGGTGGCGAAGTTGAACACCAGCGAACCCGGGATGCAGGACGTGGGCACGCAGGTGGCCTGCAGCGTGCCGCTGCCGCCCGGCGTAGGACCGAGGTTGACGGTGATGACGTAGTCGGTGTCGAGCGGGACGTTCGGGTTGGTGGGCGGCACGATGGTGGCGCCGCCGGTGGTGTCGGACGTGATCGCGAGCACGATGGGCGTGGGGTTGGAGCAGGCGGTTTCGGCGCGCAGGGTGAACGAGACGGAGGTGCCGGCGGGCGAAATCTGCGAGGTGGAACCGACGGCGACGAAGTCGCAGCTCTGCGCCTGCGCGAGGTGGCTCCAGGCCATCGCAAGCACGGCCAACGCCAGCCAGGCGAAGGAGCGAATGGCGAGGGGAACCGTTCGTCGGATACCGCGAATCCCGCTTCGCACGTCCATCGATTTTCCCCTGGTTTGTCGCTATAACTTCTCCTCGAGTATAGCGGCTGGCGCGCCGCTGCAAGGGTCCCGGCGCGGGTCGCATTGCTTCCAACGGAGCCATGCCCATGAACCTGCGCACTGCTTGTCCGCTTGTCCCCCGACTGTCCGTTCTGGCATTCGGTTTCGCCCTGGTGCTGGTGGCTGGCTGGCCCGCGGCGCCGGCGCATGCGGCGGTGCGCAACGCCGAGGACCTGCTGATCGTCGACTGCCTGCTGCCCGGCCAGATCCGCCGCCTGGGTCGCCAGGCCACCTTCCTCAGCGCGCGCCGCCCGGTGCGCACCACGCAGGCCGACTGCGAGATCCGCGGCGGCGAATATGTTTCCTACGATCGCGCCAACTACCAGACCGCGCTCAAGGTCTGGCTCGAGGGCGCGATGTCCGGCGACGCCGAGGCGCAGAACAACGTCGGCGAGATCTACTCCAAGGGCCTGGGCACCGCGCCCGACTACGGCATGGCCTTCCAATGGTTCAAGAAGGCCGCCGACCAGGGCTATGGCCGCGCCAAGATCAACCTCGGCTACCTGTACGAGCAAGGGCTGGGCGTCGAGCGCGACCAGGCCGCGGCGCTCAACCTCTACCGCGAGGCCTCGGGCATCGAGGACGAACTGATGTACGCCTCGGTGGTGCAGGTCGAGATCCGGGCGCGCGACCAGAAGATCACCGGCCTCGAGCAGCAGGTGCAGGCGGGCGAGGCCGAGTCGGCGGCGCTGCGCGAACAGGTCCGGCAGCTGCAGCGCGAGTTGGCCCAGCGCCGCAGCGCGCTCGCCGAGGCCCAGCGCCAGCTGTCCGACACCCAGGCCAGGCTGGCGCAGGCGCGGCAGCAGCAGGACGACGACCTCACCCGGCTGCTCGAGAACCAGCTGCTCGCGCAGGAAGAACAGATCAACAGCCAGCGCACCCAGCTCGCCTCGCTCGAGCAGCGCGCCGGCGCACCGGCGGGCGGGCTGTACGCCGCGGCGCCGATGCTGGAAATCCTCGACCCGGTGTTCGTCGCCACCCGCGGCCGCAACACCGCGGTCTACCGGGGCGGCCCCGGCAAGCGCCAGGTCGTGGGCCGCGTGACCGCGCCCGAGCGGGTGGGTGCGATCACGGTCAACGGCCAGCCGGCGCCGCCCAACGCCAGCGGCGGCTTCAGCGCCGAGGTCGACGTGCCCGCGGGCGGGACCCAGGTGCAGGTCGCCGCCACCGACAAGGAAGGCGGGCGCGCCGAGCTGGCGTTCACCCTGCTGCCGCAGGCCAGCGCGTCGTCGGCGGCGGGCGCGTCGCCCGCCGGCGATGGCCGGCTGCCGCGCGGCGTGTCGCTGGGGCGCTACTACGCCGTGGTGATCGGCAACAACAGCTACCGCGACCCGGCCTATCCCACGCTCACCAGCGCCGCCAACGACGCCAACGCGGTAGCCGCCATGCTGCGCGACCGCTACGGCTACCAGGCCAGCCTCGTCCTCAACGGCGGCCGGCTGGAGATCCTCACCGCGCTCAACGAGATGCGCGAGAAGCTCAAGCCCGAGGACAACCTGCTGGTCTACTACGCCGGCCACGGCGAGATCGACGCGCGCGGGCAGGGCTACTGGGTGCCCAGCGACGGCGCCGCCAACGCCGAGAAGACCTGGATCTCGAACGCGGCCATCAGCGACATCCTCAACACCATCCCGGCCCGGCACGTGATGGTGGTGGCCGACTCCTGTTATTCCGGCACCATGACCCGGGCCTCGGTGCCCACCTTCAACGAGGCCCTGGCGCCCGGGCAGTGGGAGGGCTGGGTCAAGGCCATGGCCGACGGCCGCTCGCGCACGGCCCTGACCTCGGGCGGCGTGCAGCCGGTGCCCGACACCGGCTCGGGCCGCCACAGCTACTTCGCCCGCGCCTTCCTGAACGTGCTGCAGGACAACAACCGCCTGCTCGAGGGCCAGCGCCTGTTCCGGGAGGTTTCGACCGCGCTGGCGCTGGGGGCCATCGATGCGCCCGTGCCGCAGGTGCCGCAGTACTCGCCGATCCGCTTCGCGGGCCACGAAAGCGGCGAGTTCTTCTTCCTGCCCAAGGGGGCGGGGGCCCGGTCCGGCCCCTGAGGCTGGCGCAATGGCCGAAGCCACCCTATAATTCGCGGCCCCGGCGGTGCGACCGCTACGCCGGGGTCCGGAGAGGTGGCAGAGTGGTCGAATGTACCTGACTCGAAATCAGGCGTAGGTGTGAGCCTACCGTGGGTTCGAATCCCACCCTCTCCGCCATACCCAGACAAGGCCCCGGACTCCGGGGCCTTGTCGTTTCCGCCCCTTGTGGGAGGGACTTCAGTCCCGATGCTCCTGAGCGAAAAGCATCGGGACTGAAGTCCCTGCCACAGGGGGTAAGATCACCGCCTGCCCCACGGAACCCCCGCCATGTCCGAAATCCTCGTCCCCGTGTCCTTCGGTGAACTGCTCGACAAGATCGCCATCCTGCAGATCAAGTCCGAGCGCATGTCCGACCCGGCCAAGCTGGCCAACGTGCGCAAGGAACTGGCCGCGCTCGACGTCACCTGGGCCGCGCATCCGGCGGCCGCCACCGACATCGCCGCGCTGCGCGCCGACCTCAAGGCGGTCAACGAGCGCCTGTGGGTGATCGAGGACGACATCCGCATCAAGGAGAAGGCGCAGGCCTTCGACGCCGAGTTCGTGCGCCTGGCGCGTGCGGTGTACTTCGAGAACGACGAGCGCGCGCGCATCAAGAAGGACATCAACCTGGCGCTGGGCTCGGCCTACGTCGAGGAAAAGTCGTACCAGGACTACCGCGCGGGCAACACGCCCTGAGTCAGGCGCCGCGCCCGGCCCGGAAGGCATCGAAGCGCGCGATGACGTCATCCACCGCCACCAGGTCCATCACCCCGGGGAATTCGATCCGGCGGCCCCAGGACAGGCGGTCGGCGGGCTTGCCCATGAACTTCTCCGCCGCCTCGGCGTAGCGATTCACGGTCCAGCGCCGGTCCGAATAGGGACCGGAACGTTCGGCGTCGGTGCAGGCGTGCAGCCCCAGCACCGCGGTGCCCATCGCGTTGGCCATGTGCGCCGGCCCGGAGTCGGGCGACATCACCAGGGTCGCGCGCGCCAGCAGCGCCAGCAGCTGCTTGAAGGTGTCCTTGCCGACCAGGTCCAGCGCCGGCGTCTTCATCGCGGCCAGGATGGCGTCGGCGGTGTCGCGCTCCAGTGCGCTGCGGCCGCCGCACAGCACCACCCGCCATCCCTGCGCCGCCGCGTGGTCGGCGACCGCCGCGTAGCGCTCGGGCCGCCAGTTGCGCAGCACGTGGCTCGAGCAGGGCGACACCAGCAGGGTCGGCTGATCGCCCGGCAGCTGTTCCAGGGCCCAGGCGTGCGCCGCCTCCGGCACCGGCATCCGCCACTCGACGGGGCCGCGCGGCAGGCCCAACGGCACCAGGAACTGAAGGAAGGCGTCGAGCACGTGGTGCCCGCCCGGCGGGATGCGCTCGCTGATGAACAGCGAATGGCCTTCCTTGCTGCGCCCGCGGTCAAAGCCGATGCGACGGTCGGCCTTCACCGCGGTCGAGGCCAGGCCGGCACGCAGGGCCAGCTGCAGGTTCAGCAGCACGTCGAAGCGGCGCCCGGCCAGGGTGGCGCGCAGGGCGCGGTAGCCGGCCAGCCCGGCCTGCTTGTCGAAGACGATGAACTCGACGCCGTCCAGCCCTTCGAGCAGGCGGGCCTCGCCCTTGCCGATGATCCAGGTGATGGGGAGGCCCGGCCAGGCGTGCTGGAGCTGGCGCACCAGGGCCACGGCATGGGTGGCGTCGCCGAGCGCCGAGAGGCGGAGCAGGCAGAGCGAACGCGGCGCGCTGTTCACGGGCATTGGTTAAACTGGCCTCGAATGGAAGTGACCGTCGCCGCCCTCGAGCGCCAGCAGCCTTTCCGCGACGCGCGCGGGCAGGGCACGATTGTGTTCGACCCGGCGCGGGTGCGGCAAGCCACGCCCGACCTGTTCGACCCTTCGGCCTACGGCGCGCAGGCCCGGCCGGTGCAGGCCGGCGGGCGCGGTGCGGCCTGGTTCGTGGCGGGGGCTTTCGGCGAGGCGGTGCTGCGCCACTACCGTCGCGGTGGACTGGTCGCGCGACTGAGCCGCGACACCTACGTCTGGCGCGGCGCGAAGGCCGTGCGCAGTTTCGCCGAATTCCGGCTGTTGGCCGCGATGCACGCCGAGGGCCTGCCGGTGCCGGCGCCGCTGGCCGCCGCCTGCTGGCGCCGCGGCCTGGGCTATCGCGCGGCCCTGCTGGTGCAGCGCATCCCCTCGGTGCGGGCGCTGGCCGACTGGCTGGGCGAGCAAGCCGACGCCGCGCCCTGGGAAGCCGTCGGCGCGATGCTGGCGCGCTTCCACGCCGCCGGCATCCACCACGCCGACCTCAACGCCCACAACATCCTGGTCGATGCCGCCGGCACGCCCTGGCTGATCGACTTCGACCGCAGCCGCCGGCGCGCCCCGGGGGCCTGGCGCCAGGCCAGCCTGCGCCGGCTGGCGCGCTCGCTGGAGAAGCTCTCCGGCGGCGACGGACGCTGGCGGCCGGGCTTCGCGCGCCTGCGGTCTTCCTACGAAGGGGCGATGGCATGAGTTGGTCGCTGCAGTTCCTCGGCGTGGGCAATTCGCAGGCGGCGGTGCAGCTGGGCTCGGCCTCGGCGGTGCTGCTGCGCGACGGCGCGCCGGTGCTGATGGTCGACTGCGGGCAGGAGGCCCTGACCGCTTACCAGCAGGCCTTCGGCGCCATGCCCGAGGCGCTGTTCATCACCCACGTGCACATGGACCACGTGGCCGGGCTGGAGCGGCTGTTCTTCGCCACCTATTTCGACCCGGCGCGGCGCGGCAAGGTGCGGCTGTACGTGCCGGTGGGCGTGCTGCCGCACCTGCAGTCGCGGCTGGCCGACTACCCGGGCGTGATCGCCGAGGGCGAGGCGAACTGGTGGGATGCCTTCCAGCTGGTGCCGGTGACGCGCGGCTTCTGGCATGCCGGCCAGTGGTACGACGTGTTCCCGGTGCGCCACCACCTGCCCGACACCGCCTTCGGCCTGCGCCTGCCGGGGAGCGTGGTCTGGACCGGCGACACCCGGCCGATCCCCGAGATGCTGGCGAAGTTCGCCGACGCCGGCGAGTGGGTGGCGCACGATTGCGCGCTGCACGGCAATCCCTCGCACAGCGGCATCGACGAGCTCGAGCGCGAATACCCGCCGGCGCTGATGTCGCGCTGCGTGCTCTACCACTACGCCTCCGAGGCCGACGGCGAGGCGCTGCGCGCGCGCGGCCACCGCGTCGCCCGCGCCGGCGACCTGCTGCCCCTGGCCGACCCGATCCGGTGAACGCGCCCCTCGCCCTGCCGACGCGCGACCGCCTGGGCCGGCCCCTGCACGACCTGCGCGTGTCGGTGATCGAGACCTGCAACTTCCGTTGCCCGTACTGCATGCCGGAGGGCCTGACGCCGGAGGAAACCGCGCTCGACCGTGCGCGCCGGCTCGACTTCGACGAGATCGAGGTCGCGGTGCGGGCCTTCGTGCGCCTGGGCGTCAGCAAGCTGCGCCTGACCGGTGGCGAACCGCTGCTGCGCAAGCGCCTCCCGGAGCTGGTGGCGAGGCTCGCCGCCATCCCCGGCGTCGAGGACCTGGCGCTGACCACCAACGGGTCGCTGCTGGCCGGGCAGGCGCGCGCGCTGCGCGACGCGGGCCTGCACCGGCTGACGGTGAGCCTGGATTCGCTCGACCCGGACCAGTTCCGGGCACTGTCGGGCGGGCGCGGCGAACTGGCCGACGTGCTGGCGGGCATCGCCGCGGCCGAGGCGGCCGGCTTCCGGCGCCTGAAGATCAACTGCGTGCTGCAGCGTGGCGTCAACGACGGCCAGGCGCTGGCGCTGGCGGCGCATTTCCGCGGCACGCCGCACGTGCTCCGCTTCATCGAATACATGGACGTGGGCAACTGCAATGGCTGGAAGCGCGAGGGCGTGCTGCCCTCGGCCGAGTTGCGCGACCTGGTTTCGGCGCGCTGGCCGCTGCTGCCGGTGGACGCCACCTATCGCGGCGAAGTCGCCACCCGCTACCGCTATGCGGACGGGCAGGGCGAGGTGGGCTTCGTCAGCTCGGTCAGCGAACCGTTCTGCGGCGACTGCCACCGCGCGCGGCTGTCGGCCGACGGCCAGCTGTTCACCTGCCTGTTCGCAACCCGGGGCCATCCGCTGCGCGCGCTCATCGCCCGCGGCGAGGACGCGCTGGCGGCGCACCTGGCCGGGCTGTGGCGCGAACGCGGCGACCGTTACAGCGAGCTGCGCGCGTCGGCGCCCGATCGCAAGAAAATCGAGATGTTCTACATAGGCGGCTGACATGGCGACCCGGAAACTGACCCACGTGGACAAGGCCGGCCGGCCGGCGATGGTGGACATCTCCGCCAAGGCCGTGACCGCGCGCGAAGCGGTGGCGGAGTGCCGCGTGCGCTTCCCGGCGGCGGTGGCGGCTTCGCTGCGCAAGGCCGGCATGGCCACGGCCAAGGGCGCGGTGGTGGACACCGCGATCATCGCCGGCACGATGGCGGTCAAGCGCACCCACGAGCTGGTGCCGTTTTGCCACCCGCTGCCGATCGACGGCTGCCGCTTCGACGTGGCCTGGGCCGGCGAAACGGTGCTGCGGATCGAATGCGGCGTGCGCACCACCCACCGCACCGGCGTCGAGATGGAGGCGCTGACCGGCGCCACCGTGGCGGCACTGGTGGTGTACGACATGTGCAAGGCGCTGTCGCACGCGATCGTGTTGGGGCCGGCGAAGGTGCTGGCCAAGCGCGGCGGCAAGCGCGACTTCGGCGGGGCGCGGGCATGAGCGCACCGGTGCGGATTGGCCGCGGGGCGCGCGCATGGGCGTGACCGTGCTGTACTTCGCCAGCCTGCGCGACGCCGCCGGCCGCGACAGCGAGGTGCTGCCGCGGCCGGACTCGCTGCCCGCGCTCTACGAGGCGCTGCGCGCCCGCCACGGCTTCGCGCTGCCGGCGGAGAAGCTGCGCGTCGCGGTGGACGGTGCCTTCGCGTCGTGGGACACGCCCGTGGCCGAGGGCAGCGAGATCGCCTTCATCCCGCCGGTGTCGGGCGGATGAGCCGCTTCGCCATCGCCACCGAGGCCCTCGAGATCGCGCCCCTGCGCGCGCGCCTGCTCGCCGACGCGGCGGGCGCCTACGCCAGCTTCGAGGGCTGGGTCCGCGACCACAACGACGGCCGCGCGGTGCAGGGCCTGTTCTACGAGTCCTACCGCGCGCTGGCGGAGTCCGAGGGCGAGCGCATCCTCGAGGAGGCGATGCAGCGCTTCGCCATCACGAACGCCGCCTGCGTCCACCGCACCGGCGAACTCAGGATCGGTGACCTCGCGGTGTGGGTCGGCGTCAGCGCCGGCCACCGCGGCCCCGCCTTCGAGGCCTGCCGCTGGATCATCGACGAGGTCAAGGCCCGCGTCCCCATCTGGAAACGCGAACGCTACGTATCGGGCGACGCCGACTGGCTCCATCCGGGCGCGTGATGGTCCCAGAGGCCGTACACGGATAAACAGGGAAAAGCCGAATAAACACGGATAGAGCAACGGCTTTGGGGTGGGCAGAGGCCAGCGGGCGGCTTCCAGCGTGAAGCAACGGCGTACGGAGCCCCCCTTGGTAAGGGGGGTGCGCCGACAGGCGCAGGGGATCGGGAGTGCAGACCGGGACCCGCGGTTCAAGAAAAGGGGTCAGAGTAAATTTGCGTTTGAAGCGCAAATTTACTCTGACCCCTTGGGGGTGCGGACGATTTCTTGGACTACTTGAAGGAGTAGTTCATGTATTCATACG
>ERZ1066122.2159-NODE-2159-length-13591-cov-5.232196_pt1 | contig 13591 bp, 12 predicted proteins | sample MGYA00382769_ERZ1066122 | MGnify/ENA primary metagenome ERZ1066122 (study PRJEB33369, sample SAMEA5778352) | biofilm metagenome | biome: Industrial cooling water; feature: Water cooling tower basin; material: Biofilm | place: United Arab Emirates | collected...
GGTGGCGACCTGTGCATGCTCGGCGCCCGTCGAGGACGTCACCCCGAGCGGTAACAAAATCGGCGTAGAAGCGTCAACGCACCAAGCTTTCGCGTCGTACTCGCGGCCGGTTCCGCTGCCCGAGCTCTGGGAGTCCGATGCCCAAGGGTTTTGGCTCCCGGTCGGCGCCAACTGCACGCGCGAGATGCAAAGCTTCATCGCCTGCGACGGCGGTCTTATCCTGGAGGTCTTGAGGTACGGCACACACGGCCGCCCTTCGGATCTACTGCTTCAACCTAATACCGAGGCCGAGACCTATATCGCTGTCGATTGGCAGGCTGCGCAATGACGGCCGCAGACCTCATGCGCCTGGCAGTGCAGCTCTCTGACGTCGTGGCTCTGCACGCTGAAGCAGGGCGGATCGACGAGCCTACACAGCGCGTGCTCGATACCGAGCTGGGCGCGGTTTTTCAAACTCTCTTGGGCGGATTCGAGGAGGGCAGCGATGACTAGCAAGTATATGGAGCGCACAGACGAGCTCTTCGAGGCAGTGGCAGGGGCAATTGATGACTCGAAGATAGATCCGAACATCGTGGACCTGCCGGTGCCTGACATCGCGAAGAATGCGAGCAGTATCGCGGAGCTACTCTACCTGCTCTGTGGCTACATGATGGCCGTAGACATGCACGAGCTTGAGGGCGATGCAGTCGCCCAGACATCAACGAATGAGGCGGCGCCCAACTAAAGGCGAGAAAGAGAGAGACAGGCAATGGCAATGTGGTGGGAAGACGTTACGGCTAAGTGTGTCTGCAGTTCCCGAGGTCAATGTTCTTACTGCACGGAAGGACCTACGAGAACGCAGTGTGAAACTCTCAAAACTTATAATGTTCCGCTGGACGACGTAAACACGAAAGGAGAAGCCGCAGCAATCATTGAAATCATTGCTAACAACGACTGGAGGCGACCTGAGAACATCCAAACAGGTAAGCCTTCAGAGGACAAGTTGAAGACACTAGCCAGTTACGGTCTCTTCCCCGAATCTGCCCGCCAAGCGTCCGCATGGTTGATTCAGATCAAGTCGAATGGCTGGAAGATCCCGGAGAACCTGAAGAAGTTCGCTCGAGAACAAAAGGAGAAGTAAGCGGCCACGCTCATCGATGAAATCTGAGACGGCGCCGTCTTTGGGCAAAAAGAAAGCCCAGGGATGGCGCCCTGGGCAAGTAACAGTCAGCAGTACTCTCCCAACTTAGCATATCGTTTGATTGATGCAAGAAACAATTTGCATTGATCGTGATCAAGATGCATGTTTGATAGACGGCGCATGGCGCGCTTGAAAGGCAGTACAGAGATGGAAGTGAAGCAGCTGGAAAGCTGGGAAGAAGTCAGTGAGATACGCGAGTCAAACGCCGTGGTTCCGCATGCACGTGCGGACCAAACCATTGAAGGCGTAAGAATCGTTCGATCCCTCTATGCAGATTGCTCGGAGCGTGAGGAGCTCTGTATCGAGATCCGGCCACAGGGCGAGGCGAAGAGTGGCGCAGAGGCCAACGGCCTGCGCATATTCTGGTCACCTTGGCTGCAAACCGTACTCAAGATGAGCGGCGAGGTGATCGAGAGCGTCACGGATGAAGACGTCGCTGAGCACATCCAGGAGATTGTGAACGCCGGCCTGCATCCCTTCTTCTCCCTTCATCTGCGCGACCTCCGCAAGATCGACGAGAAAATCCAGCTGCGCAATCTGCTGTGGAAAGAGGCGAAAAACACTGGCAACAAAGCCAAGAAGATCACGGTTTCAGGAAACGACGAGACGCCATATCGCTGGGTCTTGTTCGCTGACATCGACTGCGGCGAGACACAAGAGGCTCAGGCTAGCCACATCAAGCGCGCTCCTGACCTCGCCACGGCCCGGGCAGCAATCGAGCAGGCTTTCGCCTCAGGGCTGCCGCAGCCTTCGCTCTTCACGTGCAGCGGGGGAGGGTATCACCTCTACTGGTTCCTGGAAGCGCCCTGGAGCTGTGAGGATGCAGCCTATCGGAGGGTAGTAAGCAAAGCCTACCAGGCGATAGGCTTCTGGGATATGAGCGTCACGGACGCCGCTCGCGTCGCGAGGATCCCGGCCACCTTTCACCCGAAGCGTGGAGTGTTCGGTGAGGTGATCAGCTACAGTCCGGATCTCCGATACACTCCCTCCGCATTCGATGCACTGAGCGACAAGCCCGCACCTACAAGGGAGCGTAAGCGAGAGCGCGCGGGCGTCGAGGCCGAGGTAAAGAGCTTGAAGGTCGAGGAGCGAGAGGCCCTCGTTCAGCAAGCCCTCGACGCCACGGGGCTCGAGTTCAACGAGCAGGCAACCTCCCACGGAAGCATCTTCGTGCTCCCTCAAGGCTGCCCAGTCTGTGACTCCGAAGCCGCCAGCATCGTGCACGTCACCTACTCCGGCAGGTACAAGTGCAAGCGCGCATCCTGCGTAGCCTTCGAGAAAAGCGAAACGAAAGGCCTGGCTTTTGATTCCTGGGTCCCGCGCCTCGTTGAAGCTTCGAAGGCTGCGGAGATCCTGACCGCGTGGCGGATGGGCCACGAGTACATGGATCTTGATGACCACGCCCGCGTGGCCGAGGAGTTCGCCGCCGAGAATCCAGACATCATCTATGTCCGCGAGCATAAGGACTTCAAGCTCTTCGACGGCATCCGGCTCGCGAGCATCCGGCGCACAGAGGGAAAAGAAGGCGGCGTCACATTCGACGGCGTTCTTCGCTCGTGGTTGCGCGACAAGGAAGCCAGAGAGCTCGAGGTAGAGAGTCAACTTGCGCGGCTCGACGACCTCTGGCGTGCGGAGATCGAGTTCGTACTTGGACCGCCGCCCAGGGTCGAAGACGAAGCAGCGTGGACTTCGTACGACGCCGCGGTCTCGAGCTATGTCTATGGCTTAGGCAATCGGAAGATTGAAATCGGGCAGCGCAGGTACGTCTGGAAGAAGCACCCGGGCAAAGACTTACAGTTCCTTGAGGCGCTGATCAAAGCCTCCAAAGAGGCCGAGGATCGCACGCCTGCGTACATCGCCGCCTTCACCACGGACCCTATCCCGAACATTCATGGAGGCGCGGAGCTCGATGTCGTGGAGCTCAGGCAGCTGCGAGTTCTCCGGAAATGGTCGAAGCAGTTTACGAAGGACGGCTCCGTAGACGTTCCTCACATGCCCTTTGAGTTCTCCCGCGTCGCTCGCTACCGCAAGTATCTGCAAGGTGACGTTCGGCCGCTCGCCGCGAACATCGCGTCTCTCAAGGTCTACTCCGCTGAGGAGCTGGACCAGAAGTCAAATCTCATCAACGTCGCGAATGGAACGATCGAGCTCCTGCATGATGGCTCGTACGTTCTGCGCGAGGCGAGAGTCAGCGACCTGCTGACGAAGTCGACGAACGTCAAGCTGGAGAACTTCTCGTCTCGCGTCGCCTGGTTGCGCTTCCTCGACGAGGTTTCGTGTGGAGATAAGGAGTGGATCCAGTACGTACAGTGCATCGCTGGCCAGGCCCTCTACGGCAAGAACGTCTCGCAGCAGATCTTCTTCTTCCATGGCTCAGGAAGGAACGGCAAAGGCGTCATGACCGAGGTGCTCATGCACGTGCTGGGCGAGTATGCCGGCGGCTCGGACGCAGGCCGCATCACAAAGCAGAAGAACAAGGGACGCTTCGAGAACATCGAGCTCTGGGGCAAGCGGCTCTTCATCTTCTCGGACGCGGGCAGCGGCTCGGCGTTCGAAGAGGACAGACTCAAGGCCTGGACGGGCGGCGATCCTATCCCCATGGAGCAGAAGGGTAAAGACGTCTTCATGGCGCAGGTTGTCGCGACGCCGATCGTGAACAGCTCAGGGCAGATCAAGATCAACGCAGCCACGGGCGATGTAGGAATCGAAGAGCGCCTGGTCATCGTGCCTTTCGACTGGCGCGTTCCGAGGGAACAGAGAGATCCTCACCTCGCCGAGAAGCTCAAAGAGGAAGCGCCTGCCATCCTCCGGTGGGCTCTCGAAGGCTGGAAGCTGTTCTGTGAGAACGGCCAGCGCATGCCCTCGTGCAAGCGCATCGACCGGGCCACGCGTGAATACTTCCACGAGAACGACTGGCGCCAGGACTTCATCGAGGACTGCTGCGAGTTCATCGAAGGCGATGAGGAAACACTGCGTGAGAACTCAGTAACCACACCTGAGCTCTTCTCCGCCTACAAGATGTGGGCGATGCGATCGGGAATCAAACACGCTATCACTCAGGATCGCTTCATGAAGGAGTTGCGAAGAGAGCCGCGGGTCGAGTCTTCCCTCAAAGGCGCGCCCTACACGAAGGAGGGCAACGCCTTGCCTAAACCTAGGCGGAATGACGGCACGCGTCCTAGGATATGGTGGGGTATGGTTCTTACCGAAGAGGTGCGAGGCAAAGTGCCGAAGGTCCACGGTTTGAACTGAAGGCCGGTCCACCGGGCTCTCTTCGTGGAGCCTGGACCAGGCGGACCAGAGAACCAAAGAGGACCAAAAAGAAAGAGGCTGACCTTCGGGTTGGCCTTTTTCTTTTGTTCAACTGTCCGTCTCTTGCACGTTTTGGTCTGTTTTGGCCCTCTGGTCCGCGTGCTCTGCGAAGCTGGACCCGCCCACGGACCAGGATAAAGTCAATGATTCTGAATACCTATTATCTCTATGTCCACTGGTCCATGTATTCTTCTTTCTAACTAACTAACTAAGAGAAGAAGAAGAAGTGAATATATATATATGGTAACAGAAAAGGGTGGGTAAGTAATTAAGAATAGGACGGCCAATTTCCTGGACCGGGCGGCGCAGAGGTGAATCGAGGGAATGTAGCCGTTCAGGTGTACGACATGTATTCTAATTGATGAGGGAGGGTGATAGAATTGTTTTGTGACGTCGATGGTCGACGGAAAGGGAAGGGAGAGGGCCATGTCAAGTTATGATACGGTTCGTGATTGTGCCTCTAAATATTACTGGAACGTGCCTAAAGATGAGCGCAAGAAGCGCAGGAGGGAACTTGATAATGACAAGAAGGTGAGAGGCATCCTTCGCACAAGGTCCCTCAACAAAAGTGATCATCTTGACCCTGCGTCTGTGAGGGTTTTTCGAGACACCTATGATCAGCTGCTAGAGGCCGAAGGTTTATCCGTATTCATGTGAGACTCGATGATTCGATGATGGTCATCATGTAATACCTGTTCAATGGTTTCGATCTTTCATCGAGACCGAGAGCAGCGCGACGAAAAACAAAGCGAAACCTACACCTAAAGCAGACCTACGACCAAGTACCAAAACGTAGACGAACAAATCACCTAGACCTACACAGTCAAAGGGCCGAGGTCAGCAGGCCTCAGGGTCAAAACTGACGTAAATGTCGTTTTAGAACCAAAGTGTGTTGACGGCGGCTTATCAAACGCTCAGCTTTAGGGTATGCGAGTCATTACGTACTGCCGTGTGTCCAGCGATGAGCAGGCTCGATCGGGTGTCGGCATCGAAGCCCAGCGTCAGGCCATCGAGCTCTATGCACAGCTCTACGAACATGAAATCGTCGAACGCTGCATAGATGAGGGCTACAGCGCGAAGAGTCTGCGACGGCCGGCTTTGAAACGCGCCCTGAAGGCCTTGGAGGGCGGCCAAGCGGACGGGCTGGTAGTATATGGCCTCGATAGGCTTACGAGGAGCGTACGCGACCTGGCAGAGCTGCTAGACGGCTATTTTGGGCAAGGCAAGTACGCGCTCCTGGCCGTCCGAGAGCAGGTCGACACGTCGACGGCAGCCGGCCGCATGGTCCTGAACGTCGTTACGTCGATTTCGCAGTGGGAGCGGGAGAAGATCTCCGAGCGTATGCAGGACTTTCACCGCGTCAAGAAAGCTCGCGGCGAGCGGACGGGCAGGCTGCCTTACGGTTCGACGCCACAAGAGGCTGAAATCGTGGCTTCGATGCGCGAAATGCGTGCAGCTGGAGCAACCTACGAGGCGATCGCGTCGAACCTGAACGACAAAGGCGTGCAAGCAAAAGCCGGTCGTTGGTATGCAACTAGCGTTCGAAGGGTCCTAGAGCGCGCCTCCTAGCGCCTCTCTGACGCCCGAAGACCTCTCGGACATCCACACCTAGCCACCCTCCCGCTTCCTCGCCACAGGCGGGCGCTCAGGAGCGAGAATCGACATCCCTGGCCTCACGCCTCGGGCCCAGCCTTGCCCTCCTGCTGTCAGAAACCCGCATGGGTGCGAGCCCGGCCTACACGCACGAAACGGAAGCCAGAGTTTAGTTTTGTGCGTAATCTGAACGGCACATAGATCGAAAATCAAACGACCAAAACAATTCGACATGCGTCACCTTGACGCGCGCAAATCAGTCGTCATAGTTAGGGTAAGATGGGCGCAGGATCTAACCCTAGACTGGACACGTGGCCAAGTGACAAGGTCGAGACCTTCCTTTCGATGATGGAAGATCTACTGCGCAAGGGCATGCCGGAGCGCAGGGTGGCGGAATACCTCGGGATTTCGAAACCTACCTGGGACCGATTGAAGCGTTTTACTGCGGAGAATCCCTACTATTACGGCCACCAATGGCGCGAGTTCGCAGCCCGCTACCGAGCGGCGAAAATCGGCAAAGAAGACACGCTGCTGACGGCCCTTGATGCTGCCTGCGACCCGGACAGCCCGCACTACGACCACCGCGCTGTGGTAACGAGGCTGCGCTTCCTCGACAAAGAAGCCTACTCCGAGTCGAAGCAAGTCGAAGTCAGCGTCAAGAATGCCAGTGATGACGAGCTCCAAGCGCAGATCGTCGACGCAGCCCTGGCCCTTCCTCGCGACTCGGAGGCTTGGCAGATGCTCCTTGACGCTGTCAAGTCCGAGCTCTTGGCTGCTCCGGTTGAGCCCGAGCCGCAGCCACACTACCTGCTGACATCGGCAGTCGATGCCGAGACTGAGGAATGATGGGCGACATACTACGATCCCTGATCCTTAGCTATCTCGACTGGTTAGAGCGCCAGGAAGATGATGAGTGATCTCGTCCCACAACTTACAGCGCTACTCAAAGCGCACTTTGGTTCGGCCTTCTGCGATGACATGCTGCAAGTGGCACTCATCGCAGCCTGGCGCGCCTCCGCATCCCACGATCCAGCACGCAGCGCGTTGGTCACCTACGCGCGCAAGAGCATCCTCGGAGCTGCGACGAATTGGCTAAGGTCCGAACGCAGGCACGTTCACGAGAGACTCGACGAGCGCATGCCCGAGCAAACCCACGTCGAGGAGCTAATTTACCAGAAGCAGCTCATCGAGCGCTTGGACTCCGCCGAGCAGCAAGCTTACGTGTCGATGCTTCAAGGCGAGACGCAGCGCGAGGCCGCCCAGCACACCGGCTTCTCGAAAACTGCCGTGCAGCGCATGCGGGCGAAACTCAAACGCCCATTCGCATCGAGTTCCGCACGAAGTAGGCATGGCCAAGCCGCCCACGCCTGCACCGGCACCTAAACTACCGGTAGCAACATCAATCGTTTTCGCCCCGCCGATCTGGACCAAGTCGGATTCGGTGACTTATCACCTGAAGCTTGGCTCTGACGCGCAGGTCGTCGGCGTTCAAATGATCGCTGGAGAAGCGTTCTTGGAGCTTGAGGTGCGAGGCGATCGGTATCTGGTGCCGCTGAGTCGCTGCCAGTTCTGCCTATGAGTAACCCGCTCGCAGCGATCGAAGAGCTGAAGCGGAGGGGGACACTCGCTCAGAGTCCGGAAAGGCTCATCAAGGCCATTCGCGGCGAGCTCTTCGATCGACAGCTAGCTGTACTCGACGACCCGTCGCACTTCCGGACGATGCTTTGCGGCCGTCGCGCTGGCAAAACCAAAGGCTTGGCGCGTATGCTCGTCATCAAGGCGCTCGAGTATCCCGGCGAGGAAATTCCCTGCATTGAGGTGGCCCGCACGACCCAAGCGACGAAAACCATGTGGAGGGAGCTCGAGGCACTCGACAAGCGGCACCGCATCGGCGCGAAGTTCGACCAAGCTGAACTCTCGATGACGCTGCCGAACGGTTCGCGTATTCCGATCGTAGGTGCGGCGACAATCCCCGAAGCCGATAAGCTTCGCGGCGGTAAATATCCGTTTTCGGGAATTGACGAGAGCGGGGCATTTCGCGCGTCTGTGCTCGAGTACTTGATTCAAGAGGTCGTGGAGCCCGCGCTGGCTGACCTGAACGGCTCGCTGATCTTGGCTGGTACCCCGACTGCAGCCGCCGTCGGGCCTTTTTACGACGCGACGGCCGCCCCGAATCCGGGCTGGTCCCAGCATGCCTGGGACATGACCCAAAACCCGCACATCCCGCATGCGGCGGAGTGGATTGCGGAGTTGCTCAAGCGCCGAGGCTGGGGACCCGATCACCCTACCTTCTTGCGCGAGTACCGCGCGAAATGGGTGCGGGATCCGAACGCCCTCGTTTATCGCTACGACGCCGGCCGGAACCTCATCTCAGCACCGACCCATGTGCGGCCGAACTACGTGATCGGTATCGACCTGGGCTTCGTCGACGCGACGGCTTGGGTAGTGATGTCGTGGTCGCACTCAAGTCCGCATATCGAGGTGATCGAGTCCTTCCGCGAGAGCGGTCTCATCCCCTCGAAGATCGCCGAGATCACGTTCCAGCTCCGGGAGCGTTACCCAAACGCCACGCTGATCGCGGATCACGGCGGCCTGGGCAAAAGCATCATCGAAGAAATGCGCCAGCGTCACGGCCTCCCGGTGCAGGGCGCCGAAAAGACGACCAAGCGGTCAGCCATCGAATGGATGAACGGCGACCTCGAACAGGGCCGCATCAAGGTCGTGCAAGGTCGCAACAACGAGCTGGTCGAAGAATGGGCTCTCCTCCAGTGGTCGGAAGATCGCAGCAAGGAAGACCCGCGCTTCGAAAACCACTGCAGCGATGCGGCCCTGTACTGTTATCGCGAGTGTCGGCAGTGGACGTTCAAGCCGCCCGCCCAAAAGCCTGCGAATCCGCACGAACTTATCGACGCCCAGGTTGAGGCGCATATCAAATCACTAATGCGCCCCAAAGCTCGAAAGTACGTGTATGAGTAAAACACCTGACAGCCTCGCTTGGTGGGAGCAGAAGAGCCCCGCCGAGACGATTTCCTGGCTCGTCACGCAACTTGAGTCGAAGTATTCCGCGACCCATGACAGGTGGCGTAGGCAGCTCGCCGCGTACCTCGGCCGCCCGGTGTCGAGCCTCAGCCCCCAAGACTACATCCGCGAATCGAGCGCGGAGTTTCGCCGCAGCCCAAAGAACGTGGTTCGGTCGCTGGTCAACACTGTCTTGAATCGCACGGTCTCGTCCAAAGCGCGCGCGTCCTTCGCCCCGGTCGGAGCCGACCCGTCGATCCGCTACAAGGCCCAGCAGCTTGAACAGTTCATCGACGGTCTGGTGTCACACCACAAGCTGCTCGTTACGCCGCGCATGCACTTGATTCTCGATGCCCTGATTTACGGTTCGGGGCTTCAGTACGTCACGTGGAAGGCGCCGGCCGAGGGTAAGCGTGCGGACATTGTCGTCAGCCGCCTGATGCCCTGGCAGCTCCTCTACGAATGCGGCGAATGTCAGAACGGCAGCGCCCCTCGGTCGATTTACATCACGCGCCTGGTGCCGCGGTCCGAGCTCATCGCGACCTACCCAAAGCTCGAGCACGCCATTCGCATGCTGCCGGTCTCGACCTCGCCGACGCAGACGATAGCTTGCCGCGGGGTGATTTCGGGCGACCAGCGAGTCTATGACTACGTCCGGGTCATCGAGGCGATTCACCTGCCTTCAGCGTCCAAAGCCAAAGACGGCCGCATCGCGTACGTCTCGGGCGACCTGACGCTGGACGTCCGTCCCTACGAGCACGACGAGTTTCCGCTTGTCACCTTGAACTGGACGCCCGCGCCGGTGGGCTGGGTCTTGGAGGCTCCGAGTTTGGTCGAAGAAGTCTTGGATACGCAGCGGGAGCTGGACATCACGACCGAGAAGGTCCGGACCGCGCACCGCAAAGCGCCCTCGTTTATCTTCCTGCCGCAAGACTCCGGGATTCCCGAAGAGAAGATCACGAATGACCCGGAGTATCCGATCTTGGTGGGCATGCATCCCCCGCAGATCATCAATCAGCCGGCCGTGGATCAAGCGACGATCCAGCACGAAGACCGCCTGAAAGATCAGATGTACGAGCTCAGTGGCGTTTCGCAGATGAGCGCCACCGGTCAGAAAGAGCCTGGGGTCGAGTCCGGCCGCGCGATCACGGCGCTCGCGGACGAAACCGACGCGCGCATGTCCGCCTGGCGTCAATCGGTGTCGTCGACCGCCCCGCAGACCGCGCAAGCCATGCTGATTTCGGCGATCAACGCGGAGGAAGCCGGCTACCAGGTCGAGTCCTTCCAGCGGGACGCTGACCACGTCGTACCGCTCAGGTTCCAGGATTTTCGCCTCGAGAAGCACCAGTTCGTTATCCAGCTGCAGGCCGTCAACAACCTACCGAAGACGCTCAGCGGGCAGCTCGAGCTGGCGCAAACGCTGGTCAAAAACGGCATGCTCCCGCCGCAGGATGCCCTCGGGCTGCTCACCGACCTGACGGACGTCTCGTCGGCAGTGCGGGTGCAGGACGCGGAGAAGCGCGCAGTGGAGCTCGACGTGGAAGCCATCTTGGCCAAGGGCGAGCCCCGGCTGCCGGACAGCTACGATAACGTCCCTTACGCCTACGATTACGCCCGCCGGCAGTACTTGCTCTGGCGCAGGGCTCTCGACGAAGGCGACCCGAAGCTTGAGCTTCTGCAGCAGTACATCGACGCTGCTCAAGCCCTGATGCCTCCGCCACCTGGCGCGATGCCGATGGATCCTGCCGCTGCCCTGCCCGAAGGAGCTATGTGATGTCTGACCTTGCAACGCCTGCACCCGCGACCGCCCCGACGCCTGCTGCCCCCGCTGCGCCATCCGCACCGATGCACTGGACGCAGCAAATCCTCGCTGAGCTCTACGCGGCCAAGCCTGTTGCGGAAACTCCCGCAGAATCCGCAGCGCCAGTGCCGGAAACCAAGCCTGCGCCTGCGCCGCTGAAATCGAGTGCTTGGGTCGACAAGCTCGCCAAGGGCAAGACCAAGGCGGCTCCGGAACCCGTGCAAGCGCCCGAGCCTGCACCGGCAGACCCGCGCCTTTCGGCTCTAGAGCTGCTCACCAAAGCCGAAAGCGAAGACCAGCTCTTCGAGGCGTTCGAGACGCTTGGTCTCGATCCTGCGGAACTCGTCGCGCGTATCGCCTCTGGCAAGCCCGCGCCTCCCGAGTGGAAGGCGGAGATCGAAGCACTGAAGGCCCAGCTCGCCGCGCACGAAGCCGAGAAGCAGGCCGCTGCAGAGCGCGCCACGCTTGAACAAGCGGCCCAAGACCTCAAGGCTTTGGCTGCCGCTGAACCCGACCGCTGGGCGGGTATTTCGGCGCACCCTGAGTTCACGGAGCTTGTCATCGCCGAGATCCAGGAGCGCCAGGCTGCCGGCAAACCCGTCACCGCGGAATCCGTCATGGATGACTTGGAACGTGACCTCATCGCCGAGGCGACCGAAGCGCTCGAGCTGATTCGCAAGATCCCCGCGCTCGCCGCCAAGTTGCTGCAAGCCCCGGCACCCGCCCCGAGCGCACCTGCGCCTTTGCCTCTCGCCTCTGCCCCGACCGCTACCGCGTCGACGAAGGCGCTGAGCGAGAAGGAGCGCGACGCGCAGATCGAAGAGTACATCCGCCAAGCGTTCAACCTGAAGCGCTGAAATCCCGCGCCCAAAACGCGCTCCCTCGACACGGAATGAGTGTCCGCAATCCCGCGGATGTCTTCCCGCATCGAGGTTTGACGTATGACCTATTCCGCCGCCCTAGCTGGCCTTCTGCGCCAAATCTCGGGCAATGATAAGTTTGAAGAGCAGCTGCGCAAAAAGGATCCGATTTTTGCGCGCATGAAGATGAAGTCGATAACCGGCGAGCCCTTGCTGCACGTCGAGACCGGCCGCAGCCCCGGCGGCTCTGCAACGGGTTCGGTCGCCAAGGCCAACGCGTCGCTTGCTGCCCGCACGAAGTTCGTGCTGTCCCCTGGTAGGGACTTTCAAGCGCTGTCTCTCTCGGACTACGATCTGAAGGGCGCTCGCGAGCCTGGCGCCATCAAATCGCTGATGGAGGCTGAGAAAGACACCGCCGAACGTTCGATTGCGGACTCGCTCAGCATGGGCCTGTACCGTGACGGTCATGGCGTACGTGGAAACATCGCGACCGGTGGTATTTCGAGCGCGACCATCACCCTCGCAAACCCGCGCGATGCTCTGAACTTCTTCGAGGGCATGAAGGTCGTATTCAGCGAGCTTCGTGGTGGCGCGCTCCGAGACTCGGGCGCTACGCTGACGGTTCTTCGCACAGACCCCAGCGCTGGGACTGTGACCTTTACCGCAAACGTCTCAACCATCTCGGGCGTTGTGGCGGGTGACTTCATCTACCGTCACGGTGACGCGGCTGCGGGTGGTACTCGCAAGCTCTTCATCGGCGCTCAAGGTTGGTTCGCCGACCCGGCTTCCGACGGCGGTGCCTTCTACGGCGTAACGCGCACCAACTTTTCGCGGCATACCGTCGCGGGTACCGTGAGCAACCAAGCCTCGACGGTCAATACCTACGACAAGCTATATAACGGTATCGAGGCGATCCTTGCGGCTTCCGGTAACGGCGGCTCGAACAACAAGGTGCTGGCGGTCCCGAGCAACTACTTCCTGGCGCTCGCGAAGGAAGCCGACAACCGCAACGTCGTAGTCGACAAAGCCAGCAAAGGCGAGTTCGGTCACCGCCGCATGGTGATCAGCTTCGGCTCGGCGGACGTGGAAGTTGTACTCAGCTACCACTGCGTCGCGGACCAGGCCGTGCTCTTCGACATGGATATGGTCGAGCTTTGGTACCTCGGAGACAAAATGGTCGCTCCGATGGTGATCGACGACTCGGCCCAGTGGCAGCTCGCGGACGGCGAGAACTGGCAGTGCCAATACTCCTCGTATTGCGTGCTTGCTCCCAAGGCACCCTCTACCTGCGGCCGAATCGTCCTGGCGTAATCGAAAGGGTTTGAAGCAATGTCTAGGACCCTACTTTTCCCAGTAGATGGCGCCGAGCAGAACATGGTGTACCGCTCTCCGGCCATCACGGAGAGCATCTACAAAGCGCAGGACGCCGCGGCCGGTACCGCTACGGCCGAGACGATTCTGTTCCGTGTGCCGAGCGCATGTTCCCTGGTCTCGTTCCAGTACGTCCCTAAAGGCGCGCTCACCGGGCACGACACCAACAATGCCGTGATCACGATTCGGCGCAGGCCGGCGAGTGGTCCCGGTACCCCCGCCACGATCGTAGCTCGCACGACCAACGTTGCGAATGGCAACTGGGTGGCCTGGACCGCAGTGGATTTCGGTACGCTGGCCAACTCCACACTGAACGCGGGCGACATCATCACGATGCAAATCGAGAAGGCGGCGTCGGGCGTGCAAATCCCTGAGGGCATCTTCGTCGTAAACCTACAGCCTCGCCGGCTGGGGCTGAGCGAGTAATGGACGGCGAGAAAAAGAAAGGTCTCGCGC
>ERZ1066122.2161-NODE-2161-length-13585-cov-6.474279_pt1 | contig 13585 bp, 12 predicted proteins | sample MGYA00382769_ERZ1066122 | MGnify/ENA primary metagenome ERZ1066122 (study PRJEB33369, sample SAMEA5778352) | biofilm metagenome | biome: Industrial cooling water; feature: Water cooling tower basin; material: Biofilm | place: United Arab Emirates | collected...
CGCGTTCGAATCCTTCCGCCTGGTCACCCGCGAGTGCGCGATCCCGGCGGAAGTCGCCTACGATCACCTCGCCGGTTTCGAGCGCGACGCGGCGGGCTGGCAGCCGCGGACGGAAGAGGACCTGCTCTCCTACTGCTACCAGGTCGCAGGGGCAGTGGGTGTGATGATGGCGCACGTTATGGGCGTGCGTGCGGAGGAGACGGACACGCTCGACCGGGCCGCGGACCTGGGCATCGCCTTTCAGCTCTCGAACATCGCCCGCGACATCGTGGACGACGCCAGGGTGGGGCGCCTCTACCTTCCGGCCGAGTGGCTGTACGAGGAGGGCCTGACCGCCGCCGACCTGACCGAGCCGCGCCATCGCCCTGCCCTCACTCGCATCGCCAACCGGCTCGCCCGCCTCGCCTACGACTATCGCCGCTCCAGCCGAACCGGAGCCGCCCGCCTGCCGTTCCGCAGCCGCTGGGCCGTGCTCGCGGCCGCCGGCATCTACGGCGAGATTGCGAACAAGGCGGCGACCAAGGGCCCGCGGGCCTGGGACAGCCGGATCACCACCTCGAAGTCGGAGAAATTGGCGCTGGTGACGGAAGCATTCGGCGAAGCGCTGCTGCCCGTCAGGCCGACTCCGCGTGATGGTCTGTGGACGCGGCCGCGGCACGGCCCTTCGGCGCCCTGACCTCCGCCTCGCGGCTGGCGGCGAGCTGCCGCTTCAGCCGGTCCACCGGCGGCGCATAGATGAAGCCGTAGCTCACCGCGCCGTCCCTGCCCTCCACCGCATGGTGCAGCTTGTGCGCCTGCACGATGCGCTTGAAGTAAGTGGAACGCGGCACGATCCGGTGCGCGATACGGCCATGGACGATGACGTCGTGAAAGCCGAAGTAGATGATCCCGTAGAAGGCGACGCCGGCGCCGACCCACAGCGCCCAATCGCCCCAGCCCGCATTCATCGCGCCCCAGATCAGCAGCACCGAGGGAGCTGCGAAGATCACCGCATACAAATCGTTCCGCTCGAACCAGCCCTTGCGCTCGCGATGATGGCTCTCGTGCAGCAACCAGCCGAGCCGCGAGTGCATCACCCACCGGTGGATCGCGTAGGCGAAGCCCTCCATCAGGACGACGGTCGCAACGAACAGTCCAAGGCCGGCGAGGAGGGACATGGTGGAGATATAGGGGGCTCGCCTGCTGAGGTGAACCCGTCACCCCGGCTTTGAGCCGGGGTCCGCCTGCCTCTGCAGTCGGAAAGGAGGCGGATCCCGGGTCGGGGCCCGGGATGACGTTCACCCCTTCTCGCTCAAAAACCGCATCAGCTCCGCCAGCGTGCTCTCCATCTGGTCCTGCATCTGGGTGACCAACTCGTTCTCACGCATGCCTTCGTGGTCCAGCGGCTTGGAATAGCTGTCGCTGAAGGACTTCAGGTCCGCCGCGTCGAAGATGCCGCGCGAGACCAGCTTCGCCAGGATCACCAGCAGGCCGTTGGTGTTGGCGATGGTGCCCGCGACGAGCGCCTCGTCGACCATGGAAAGGCTGCGATCGGCGCTGTCGGTTGTGTCGGTGTCCATCAATCAACCCTCCAGACGCGCTGCCGCCCTGTCAATCACATGAGCGCTGAGCGCGGCCCAGCGTTCCGCCTTGGCGGCGAATGGCATGGTCAGCGCCGGGCTGGACGACGGCAGGTCGATGAGATGGAGGCCCGTCGCGCCGAGCTCCCGCCGCCCGATCCGTGCCGCCGTTCCGCCGTTGAACCCCACCGCTTCCACTCGCGGCAGCGTGGCCAGCAGCTCCTTCAGTGGATTGCGCGCAACCTCCCGCATATCCGCATCCAAGCTCCCGCGGCGCCTGGCCGTGGCCACCGTGTCCCACAGCGCGACCCCACGGCGTTGCAGCACGTCCAACCGCGCCTGGTACTCCAGCGGCTCCAGCGGCTCCTCCAGCACCGTCTCCAGCAAGCGCCAGAATTGATTGCGCGGATGCGCGTAGTAGCGCTCGGCCCGCAGCGATGCCTCGCCCGGCAGGCTGCCGAGGATCAGCAGCCGCGCGTCCGGCCTCGCCACCGGCGGCAGGCAGGACTTGACGGCTTGCGGGTCGGCGGGCGGCATCCCACCTCCCTGCCATGCGCCCGTTGCTCCGCCTAGCCGCCGTGCTCGGCCTCGCCCTGTTGCTCCGGCGCAGCAGCGGCCAAGTGGAAAGACCCGCCGCCCGCCGCTAAAGGGGCGGGTTCATGCAAGCCTCCGACCTCCGCATCGCCCTGGTTTCGGGCAATTACAATTACGTCCGCGACGGGGCCAACCAGGCGCTCAACCGGCTGGTCGGCTACCTGTTGCGGCAAGGTGCGCAGGTGCGGATCTATTCGCCCACTGTGGAGTGCCCGGCTTTCCCGGCAACGGGCGACTTGGTGTCGCTGCCATCCTTCGCGGCGCCGGGGCGGGAGGAATATCGCCTGCCGCTCGGCCTGCCGCTCAGGGTGCGCCGGGACATGGCGGCCTTCGACCCGAACATCGTCCATGTCGCGAGCCCCGACATCAGCTCGCACCGGGCGATCACCTGGGCGCGGCGGCGCCGGGTCCCCGCCATCGCCTCCGTCCATACCCGCTTCGAGACCTACCTCGCTTACTACCACCTCGAAGTGCTGGAGCCCGCCACCCGCGCCATCCTCCGCCGCTTCTATCGCCGCTGCGATGCGCTGCTGGTCCCGGCCGAGTCCACGGCGGCCGTGCTCCGAGCCCAGCGCATGAACAGCCGCATCGCCATCTGGTCGCGCGGGGTCGACCGCGAACAATTCCATCCCGGACGCCGCAACCTCGCCTGGCGCCGCAGCCTTGGCATCGCTGACGAGGAGATGGTGGTCGCCTTCCTCGGGCGGATCGTCATGGAAAAGGGTCTCGACGTGTTCGCCGACGCCGTGGACGAACTCACCCGCCGGGGCACCCGCCACCGCGTGATCGTCATCGGCGAGGGCCCCGCCCGTCCCTGGTTCGAAGAACGCATGCCGCAGGGCATCTTCCTCGGCCTGCAGGAGAAAGCCGACCTCGCCCGGGCGCTGGCGAGCTCCGACGTCCTGCTCAACCCCAGCATCACCGAGGCGTTCGGCAACGTCACCCTGGAGGCGATGGCCTGCGCGCTCCCCGTGGTCGCGGCGGAAGCGACCGGCGCCACCAACCTGGTGCGCGACGGAGAGACCGGCGTGCTGGTCGAGCCCGGCGACATCGACGCCTTCGCCGACGCGCTGCAGGCCTATGCGGAGCAGCCGGCCTTGCGCGAGCGGCACGGCTCAGCAGGGCTGGAGTTCGCCAAGACTCAGGACTGGGACCGGATCAACTCGGCGGTGGTGCGCACCTACGTGCGGGCGATCGAACGGCGGGAGAGGCTGGCGAGAATCAGGGGATAGTACCCCGGCGAAGGCCGGGGTCCAGGCGCCGCTGCAAAGCGGCGTTCCGCCGCTTCTGGGCCCCGGCCTTCGCCGGGGCACAAGTCACCGCAACCGCTCGATCCTTTTCGCCGCCTCATCGAGAATATCCGTCACCTCGTTCAGCAGGTCCTCGTTCCAGCCCTCATGCGCGACGCGGTTGCGCAGCGCGTGCATCAAGTTGCCGACGGCGCGGCCGATCTCCGGGCGGCTGGTGCGCTGGCGGGAAGAGCCATGCTCCTCCAGCCGCTCGAACAGGCGCTCGACTTCCTCCGCATTCTCCTCGAGGTGCTTGAGACCCTCCTCCGTGGCCGCGAACTTCTTGCGGGTGCCTTCGGCCGCCTGCTCCTCGATCAAGCCCATGTCCTGGAGCATGGTGAGCGTCGGATACACCACACCCGGGCTAGGCGCGTAATCGCCGTGCGTCATGTCCTCGATCGCGCGGATGAGGTCGTAGCCGTGGCGCGGCTCGGTGGCGATCAGCTTCAGCAGCACCAGCCGCAGCTCGCCCTGGCCGAACATCCGTCCGCGCCGGCCGCGGCCGCGCCCATCACCGCCTCCGCGCGGCCGCCCGCCAAATTCGAACTGAATGTTCCCGCCCGGAAAACTCCAGTCCCGGCGAGAGAAGACGAACCTGCGTCCGCGCCCCCAGCCCTCGCCGCCACAATGCCCTGCATGCCAACCCATACCTCGACTCCTTCTCGATAGCTCGAAGATATATCTTGATGCGGTCTCTTGCAAGATCGCTGGAGAAGCCGGCCTCCGCTCCCTATGCTGGGCGTCCATGGCCGACCTGTTCGCATCCGATCCTGTCGAGCCCTCCCCCGCCGCCCCGCCGCCCGGGGCGCCGCTGGCCGACCGCATCCGTCCCGCAACCTTGAGCGAGGTGGTCGGCCAGGAGCATCTGACCGGACCGGGAGGCCCCATCGGCCGCATGGTCGCCGCCGGAAAACTCAGCTCCCTCATTCTCTGGGGACCGCCCGGCACCGGCAAGACCAGCATCGCGCGCCTGCTCGCCGATGCGGTGGGCTTGCGCTTCGTGCCGCTATCCGCCGTCTTCTCCGGCGTGGCCGACCTCAAGAAGGTGTTCGCCGAGGCCCGCGAGCAGGCCCGCCTGGGCCGCCGCACCCTGCTGTTCGTGGACGAGATCCACCGTTTCAACCGCGCGCAGCAGGACGGCTTCCTGCCCTATGTCGAGGACGGCACGGTCACCCTGGTCGGCGCGACGACCGAGAACCCCAGCTTCGAGCTGAACGCGGCTTTGCTGTCGCGCTGCCAGGTGCTGATCCTGCACCGGCTGGACCATGCGGCGCTGGCCAGGCTGCTGGAGCGGGCGGAGGCCGTCGCCGGGCGAGCGCTGCCGCTGACGCCCGAAGCGCGCGACGCCCTGATCGCCAGCGCGGATGGGGACGGCCGCTTCCTGCTCAACCAGGCGGAGACCTTGTTCGATGCCGGGCCGCCCGAGCCGCTCGATCCCGCCGCGCTCGCCGCCTTTCTCCAGCGCCGCGTGGCCGTCTACGACAAGGACCGAGAGGGCCACTACAATCTCATTTCCGCCCTGCACAAAAGCCTGCGGGGATCGGACCCGCAGGCGGCGCTCTACTATCTGGCACGGATGCTAACGGCCGGCGAGGAGCCGCTCTACGTGCTGCGGCGGCTGGTGCGGTTCGCGTCGGAGGACATCGGGCTCGCCGATCCGCAGGCTCTGGTGCAATGCCTGGCAGCCAAGGACGCCTACGACTTCCTCGGCTCACCGGAAGGCGAGCTCGCGATCGTTCAGGCCTGCCTCTACCTCGCGACCGCGCCCAAGTCGAACGCCGCCTACAAGGCCCAGAAGGCGGCGTGGCGGAGCGCCAAGGAGACCGGCAGCCTAATGCCGCCGCAGCACATCCTGAACGCGCCGACCAGGCTGATGAAGGACATCGGCTATGGCTCCGGCTACGCCTACGATCACGATGCCGAGGGCGGCTTTTCGGGCCAGGACTACTGGCCGGAGGACATGGAGCCCGAAACCTACTATCGCCCCACCGACCGCGGCTTCGAACGCAAGGTGGGCGAGCGGCTCGCCTGGTGGGACGAGCAGCGCCGGCTGCGGCGCCACGACGAACGGCAATAAGGAGGGCCCATGTATCGCGAAACCCGAGCTTACTGGCAGACCCAGCTGATGGAATGGGGACCCAAGGTCGCGATCGCGCTGCTGATCCTGCTGGTGACGTGGATCGTCGCCCGCGCGGTCAAGTGGGCGCTCTCCAAGGCCATCGCGCGCACCCCCGCTCTGCAGAAGCACACGCCGGGCGACCAGCACGAGACCATCGGCCACCAGATCGGCACCATCGCCAAGCTGATCATCTGGCTGGTCGGCATCATGGCGGCGCTTCAGTTCCTCGGCGTCGGGCAGATCCTGCAGCCAATCAATCGGCTGACCAACGACATCTTCGCCTTCCTGCCCAAGCTGATCGGCGCCGGGCTGATCTTCTTCATCGGCCTGATCGTCGCACGGATCGTGCGCAAGCTGGTCGAGACCCTGCTGTCCGCGGTGAACGTCGACGGCTGGATGGCGCGCGCGGGCCTAGGCGACCATCCGAGCACGGTCAGGGCCGATCCGGGCGCGGTGCCGCCGGGCGCAGCACCCGGTGCGCCGCGAGCGACCTTCGCCAAGGCCGCGGGCATCCTGGTGTTCGCGCTGATCATCATCCCCGTCGCCATCGCGGCACTGCAGGTGCTCGGCATCGAGGCGATCAGCGGGCCGGCGATCAACATGCTCGACCAGATCAGCGCGGCCATTCCGCGCATCCTGACGGCCGGCCTGTGGCTCGGCATCGCGTTCATCGCGGCGCGGTTCCTCAAGACGATCATCGAGGGCGTCCTGCCGCCGGCCGGGTTCGACGATGCGATCCGCTCGACCGGCATGGTTGCGTCCACCACCGCCCCGTCGCGGATCGTCGCCAACGTCGCGTTCGTCGCGATCATGCTGGCGGCGGCGATCGAAGCGGCGCACCAGCTCGGCGGCGACACGGTCGCCATCTTCCTGATCCAGGTGACGGAGCTCGGCAGCAAGGTGATCTTCGGCACCCTGATCATCGTCGCCGGCATCTTCCTAGCGCGCGTGATCGCCAAGCTGGTCGGCTCCAGCACCGGCGAGGGCGGCTATGCCCAGACCATCGTCCGCTACGCGATCATCGCGCTGTTCACGGCCATCGGCCTCACCTTCATGGGGCTGGCGAACGAGATCGTGATCCTGGCTTTCGGGCTGATCCTCGGCTCCGCGGCGGTGGCGACGGCGCTGGCCTTCGGGCTCGGCGGGCGCGAGGCGGCGGGGCGGATCCTCTCCTATTATGCCGACCGCATCGAGGGACGCCGCAACGGCGGAGTGACGCCGCCAAGGCCGCCGCGGCTGAAGGGCACTCCGCCGGTGGACGACAGCCAGCCGCCGCTGGTGTGAGCGCCATCCTTCCTCCCCTCCCGCTCGCGGAAGGGGACCGAGGGGCGGGGCGAGCGCCTTGCGCGAGCATGCTGCCCTATCCACCCGCGGCACCGTTGCAGGCTCGCACCGCTCGCCCCCACCCCCTACCCCCTCCCGCAAGCGGGAGGGGAGATGTTTGAGAGCTTCATCGCCATCGACTGGTCCGGCGCGAAGGGGCGCCGGCACAAGGGCATCGCCATCGCCGAAGCCCGTGGCGACGGCCCGCCGCGCCTGATCCGCCCCGACCATGTCTGGTCGCGCGAGGAGGTGGCGGAGTGGCTGCTCGACAAGGCCGCGCGCGAACCCACCCTGTTCGGCTTCGACTTCAGCTTCGCCCCGCCCTTCCTCGAGCGCGGCGCCTACCTGCCCGGCGAGCCCGACGTGCCGGAGACCGCCCGCGAGTTCTGGGCTTATGTCGACCGGCTCGCGCCCGACGAGGACCTCGGCGCCGCCAGCTTCCTCGAACAGGTGCACCGCCGGCATTTCTACTTCGGCATTGCGGATGGGGTAAAGGCCGACTTCGTGCGCTTCCGCCAATGCGACGCGCGGCTGAACGCGCAGGGCGGCCGCAAGACGGCGAGCGCCTACGACGCGATCGGCGCCGCGCAGGTCGCCAAGGCGAGCTTCTCTGGCATGCGGTTGCTCCACCGGATCGACGGCCAAGTTGCGATCTGGCCAATGGACTCGCTCCCGGAGGGGGGCAGCGCGGTGGTCGAGATCTACACCCGCATCTACCTGCGCAACGCCGGCCTCCCCGGCACCAAGCTCCGCACCCGCGCCGACCTCAACCGCGCGCTCAGAGGTCTCGGCAGCCCGCCCGCCCGGCTCCGCTTCGAGCCCAACGACCACCAGACCGACGCCCTCGTCACCGCCGCCGGCATGCGCGCCCACGCCGCTCACCCCAAAGCCTTCGCTCCGGAGGGCCTCACCCCCGACCTCGCCCGCACCGAAGGCTGGACCTTCGGCATCATCTGACGCAATAGCCGCCGCAACGCCGGCTTAGCACAGTGGTAGTGCAGCGGTTTTGTAAACCGAAGGTCGGGGGTTCGAATCCCTCAGCCGGCACCAGCTCCTGCATCGTTCTGCGCCGCGGCGGGTTGTCCGGCTGAAATGGCGACCACGCGACATGACATGCGCCTCAGCGAGGGAGCGGCGCGCACGCTGCTGCTGGTGCGCGCCATCGAGACGGAGGATGCGGACGCGGCGGTGCTGACCCGCGACGACCGCCGGCACGCCAGCGATGCGGCGCTTGCAACGGCGCGGGGCCAAGCGGGCGAGCGGGCGCACGCGGCGGCCTTCCTGACCCGGCGCTCGGAGATCGCGCTGGAGCGGCTGACGGCGCGCTATCCGACGCTGGCGAAAGTATGCCGAGCGTCGCGCTGGCCGGCATGGCTGAGCTTGGGCGTACCGTTGCTGGCACTGGTGCTCGGGCTCTCAACCGACGCGTTCGCGGGCGAGCGGCTGAACATCGTGGCCTTCCCGCTGCTCGGGCTCATCGCATGGAACATCGGCGCCTACCTGCTGCTGGCCGTTCGCTGGCTGATGCGGAGGGCGGGCGCCCGGAGCGGGTCCGGACCGCTGGAGCGCGCGCTTTCCTGGGTCATCCGCCCCGCTTCCACCCGCCTCGCTGCGCAGCCGACGCTGGAGCGCGGCGTCGTGCGCTTTGCCGGCGATTGGGCCAGGGCCGCCGGTCCGCTCACCGACGCGCGGGTCCGCCGCACCCTGCACCTCGGCGCCGCCCTGTTCGCCCTCGGCGTGGTCGCGGCCATGCTCCTGCGCGCCCGCTACATGGCCGAATATGAAGCAGGCTGGGCGGGCACCTGGGCCGGCGCGGAGCAGGAGATCGCGACCCTGCTCGGCATCGTGCTGGGCCCCGCGAGCTGGCTCACCGGCATCGCCTTGCCCTCCGCAGAACAGCTCCAGCAGCTCCGCGGCGGCGAGCAGAATGCCGGCAACTGGCTGATCCTGTGGGCGGTCACCGCCTCCCTGTTCGTGATCCTCCCCCGCCTCGTCCTCGCCCTGCTGAGCGGCCTCAAGGCCGCCGTCCTCAAGCGCCGCCTTCCGGTCCGCGAGGACTTCTACTTCCGCAGCCTGCTCCGCAATGCGCTCGGCCGGACCGGCAAGGCGCGGGTGGTCCCCTACGGCTTCGATCCGGAGCCGGACGCCCGCGAGCGGCTGCAGCGCGTGCTCGGCTCGGCGCTCGGCGAGAAGGTCAGCCTCGGCATCGACCCGCCCGTTCCCTATGGCGAGGAGGACTCGTGGATCGCCGCGGAAGCCAGTCACCTCACCGCCAGCGACTACCTCATCCTGCTCTTCAGCCTGTCCTCTACCCCCGAGGCCGAGAACCACGGCGCCTGTGCTGTCGCCATCCGCCAGCGCCTCCTCGGCGGCCCAACCAGCCTGATCGTGCTGCTGGAGGAAGGCCGCCTTCGCCGCCGCCTGCAGGGCCAGCCCTCCGCCGAGCGCCGCCTCGCCGATCGCCTCGGGGCCTGGCGCACCGTGCTCGCTGGCGCCGGCGTCGAGCCCACTGCAGTCTCCCTCGAGGCTACCGCCGAAGACGACACCGCCCGCGTCCTCGAACGCGCCCTGCTCCGCGCACCGGCCGAGGTCCGCTGACGTGACCACCGTCAACCTCAGCCTCATCAGCCACACCAACGCCGGCAAGACCACGCTCGCCCGCACCCTGCTCCAGCAGGACGTGGGCGAGGTCCGCGACGCCGCCCACGTGACCGACATCGCCACCGGCTACATCATGGTGCAGTCGGGCGAGGACACGCTGATGCTGTGGGACACGCCCGGCTTCGGCGACACGGCGCGGCTGGTCACGCGTCTGCGTCTGTCCGGCAACCCGATCGGCTGGCTGCTCACCCAGGTCTGGGACCGCTTCCGCGACCGCCCCATGTGGTCCAGCCAGCAGGCCGTCCGTAATGCGCGCGACGAGGCGGATGTCATCCTCTACCTCGTCAACGCCATCGAGGACCCGTCCGGCGCCGCCTACGTCCCGCTGGAAATGGAAGTGCTGGCCTGGATCGGGAAGCCGGTCGTGCTGCTGCTCAACCAGACCGGGCCGCCGTCCGAGACCGGCGTCACCGACGAGGAGCGCTGGCGGCAGCATCTCGCCTCGACGGGGCTGGTGCGCGGCAGCTTGACGCTGGACGCCTTCGCCCGCTGCTGGGTGCAGGAACTGACCCTGCTGCAGCTTGTCGAACCGCTGCTTCCCTCCGACAAGGCCGCCGCGATGGCCGCCCTGATCGGCGCCTGGTTCGAGCGCAACCTGCAGCGCTTCCACGCCTCCATGCGCCTGCTTGCCGAACAGCTCGCGGAGACCGCGACCGACCGCGAGGAGGTCGGCGGTCGCAAGTGGCACGACCGGGTGACGGGCGCGCTGCTCAACCCGGCCGGCGGCGAGATGTCGCCCGCCGGCAAGCGCGCCATCGGCCTGCTTGCCGAGCGCCTCGACAAGCGCATCCGCGAAAGCACCGACGAACTCATCCGCCTCCACGGCCTCTCGGGCCGGGCCGCATCCGAAGTGCTGAAGCGGCTGGAGAAGGACTATACGGAGAGCGCCCCTGCGCGCGAGGGCATCGCGGCGGTGCTCGGCGGGCTGGCGACCGGGGCAGCCGGCGGGCTCGCGGCGGACCTCGCGGCGGGCGGGCTGACGCTCGGCGGCGGCATGCTGGTGGGCGGCATCCTGGGCGCGGTCGGCGCCGGCACGGCGGCGCGCGGCTACAACATGGTCCGCGGCGAGCAGACCAACTCGGTCCGCTGGTCGGAAGAGGCCTTCACCGGCTTCGTCCGCTCCGCCCTGCTGCGCTACCTCGCCGTCGCCCACTTCGGCCGCGGCCGCGGCGAGTGGGAGGAGTCCGAGCACCCGACCAGCTGGCAGGCCGCGGTGGAGGAGGTCGTCACCGCCGAGCGCAGCGGCGTTCGAGCGGTCTGGTCGAGGGCGAAGGAGGCGCCGCGTGAGGAGACGACGGCGCAGATCGAGACCGTACTCCGACAAGCGGCGGAGCGATTGTTGGCGGGGTTCTACCCGGAGGCGAGGAGGTTGTTCGGCAGCAGTGAAGACAAGGGTCCCGTCGCGTTCTCAAGCAATGCAATAAAAGCGTAATCGTTCTCGAAGTGCAACGACGTTGGGATGTGCCTCACGGCCGAACTCACCTTGTCTCTTGAAAAAGTAATAGGTAAATACGAGTTTAATGACAAACACGCCGCCCAGTTATGCAGTGCTGTTCAGAACTCACTTTTGGGATGAGTTCGCTGAGCGGCAGTTTGAGCGCGTTTCGAGTCAGGTTCGAAGCGGTGATGTTTACGTGCTCGTCGATGAGACGCGTGGGCACGTCGCGAATATTCCGACCGGTCGTGTTTTACGCCTTACGGACAGCCAAGTTCTCGACGCGGGGTTCGTTGACGCCGGCGAGGGGGCAATCCAGTGGTTCAGCGGCGATGTCCCAATCTACATGTTCTACGCTGCCCATCCCGAATACGACTATTATCTCCAGCTTGAGTATGACGTGAACGTTCACGCAGATCTCGACGCGTTCATGATGCGTGTCGCTCAAGATTCTGTCGATGTGGTAGCTTCCACGGAAGCGAAGTTCGATCCGGACTGGCCCTGGTTGCCGACCTGTTCGGATGCCTACGAGGCTCATGAGATCAAGCATCAGCTGATCTGCCTGTCCGTGTTCTCGAACAAGGCTCTCCAGACCCTTTCTCAAGCCAGGCTCGAACAGGCTGCGCGTTTCCGTGCCGGTCTGTTGAAGACCTGGCCGTTCTGCGAAGCCTTTATCCCGACGGAGAGCGTGCGGTCCGGCCTGAAGATCGAGGAGCTGTCCGCCTATGGCGACACGAGCGCTTATGATTCCTGGCCTCCCTACCTGGAGGAAAAACTGCCCAAGCTGCAGCGGCACACGTTCGTTCACCCTGTGCTGGACCGGGAGAAGTATGTTCCGAGCCTCCTCAAGTGGAAGCCGGGCTTCGCCATTCTGGCGCTTCCGCTAAGCTGGCTCCACCGCAAGCTGTGGCGGCTCGGACCTGCCGGCTACGTGCGTGCCATCACCGGACATGCATTCCGGGACGCATAGGCGAACTGGCGGAGGCGCCGGCTTGAACGCCTCTCTTCCTTGCGATCGGGCTGACGTGAGCAGGCACACAGTCGGGGTCGTGATCCCCATGTACAACGCGGCACGAACGATCGAGGAGACGCTGGCAAGCGCCTGCGCCCAGACGCATCGCGACCTGGACATCGTGGTCGTGGACGACGGCAGCACGGATGAGTCCGCGGCCATCGTTCAGCGGTGGCCGGATGCGCGGGTGCGGCTGCTGCGGCAGAAGAATGCCGGTGTCGCGGCGGCGCGCAACTTCGGAGCCGCGTCCACGACTGCGCCTTACCTCGCCTTCCTCGATGCCGACGATATTTGGGACCCCAGGAAGACGCAGGCGCAGCTGGAGGCGCTCTCCGACTGCCCCGATGCGCTGGTGTGGTGCTGGTACGACGAGATCGACGACGAAGGGAGGATTAGCGATTCCCCGGATCTGAGCTCACGCGAGGAGTTCGGCGAACTCTGTCGCTGGAACATCGTCGGCAACGGGAGCTCGATGCTCGTGTCCAGGCGCGCTTTCGAGGAGAGCGGGGGCTTCGACACGACGCTGCGCGACCGCGACGCCCAGGGATGCGAGGATTATTCCTTCGCGCTTCGGATCGCGGAGAAGTTTCCGATGAAGTTGGTCCGCGAGCGGCTGGTCGGCTATCGCGTGAGCAACAATAGCATGTCGACGAACACGCGCCGGATGTGGCGTTCGCATGCCCATGTCATCGAGGATTTCGCAGCCAGGCACCCTGAGCATGCCGAGGAATTCGAGTCGAACCGCAAACTCGCCTTGCTCTGTTACTACTACCGCTCGCTGCAGGTACGTGACTACGGCGCAGCGGTTCGCTTCCTGGTGAGGTCATGGCGATCAAACGCCCTGAAGCCGCACATGGGCCGAAGCCTGGTCAAGTCGTGGCTGCGCTACAAGCTGGTGGGCAGGTTCTCGTAGACTGAGTGATACTCTTCCTGGCGGCCGAAAACCTGCGAGTCGCGCCATTGCCAGCGGGGGCTCGTCTAGAACAAAAGGTGAACTTCTGATTCTGGTGAGTCGATGTTTGCCACGCCCCTAGCCCTCCTGCGCGACCAGTTGCGCCTGATCCAGGCCTGCCGCCATGCCGAGCGGCCGGGCTTTGGCGTGGGCGTGCCCGACGTAGACGAGCGGCTCGCCGGGGAAGCGCTGGCAGCGGACGGGCTGCACGAAATATCGGGGGCGGACCTGCACCTGGGCTCGGTGGCGGCGGCGACCCTGTTCACCGCCGGGCTGGCGCGGCGGCGGGCGGGCGCCTCGGCCAAGGTGCTGTGGGTGTCGGGCCGCCGCGACCTGTTCGCGCCGGGGCTGGCGCAGGTCGGGCTCGGGCCGGAGCAGTTGCTCCACGCCGAGTGCCGCGACGACGACCTGCTGCCGGTGGTCGAGGAAGGCCTGCGGCATGGCGGGCTGGCGGCGGTGGTCGGCGAGGTCGGTCGGGCGAGCCTGACCGCAACCCGGCGGCTGCAGCTGGCGGCGGAGGAAAGCGGCACCGCGGCGCTGCTGCTGCGCCACTGGCGCCGGCGCGAGGAGGACCCGCTCTCCGCCCCCTCGGCCGCGATGACCCGCTGGCGTAGCGGCTGCGTGCCGTCCCAGCAACTGGC
>ERZ1066122.2162-NODE-2162-length-13581-cov-38.263419_pt1 | contig 13581 bp, 10 predicted proteins | sample MGYA00382769_ERZ1066122 | MGnify/ENA primary metagenome ERZ1066122 (study PRJEB33369, sample SAMEA5778352) | biofilm metagenome | biome: Industrial cooling water; feature: Water cooling tower basin; material: Biofilm | place: United Arab Emirates | collected...
TGCGGCCGATGTCGTGCGCCAGGCGGATGATCTGCTTGGCGGTGTGGTAGGCCGAGGCGGCCTTGCCGGCCAGGATGACGGTACGCGGCGTCCAGCCCTTGCCTTCAGGCCCATGCGGGTTGTCCAGCATCGCCTGATAGCGCGCCGTGACGTGCAGCAGATTCAGCAGCTGGCGCTTGTATTCGTGGATGCGCTTGATCTGCACGTCGAACAGCGACTTCGCATCGACCTCGATGCCCACGCTCTCGCGGATCAGCGCGGCCAGACGCTGTTTGTTGGCCAGCTTGACCTTGGCCAGGCGCTTGCCCAGCGCCGCGTCGTCGGCATACGCGCGCAGTGCGGACAGCCCGGACAGGTCCTGGCGCCAGCCGCTGCCGATGGTCTTGTCGAGCAGGCCCGACAGGCCAGGATTGGCCTGCTGGATCCAGCGCCGTGGAGTGACGCCGTTGGTGACGTTGATGAAGCGCTCGGGGAACAACCGCGCGAAGTCGGTGAAGATGGTCTCCACCATCAGCTCCGAATGCAGCTTGGCCACGCCGTTGACCTTGTGCGAGGCCAGCACCGCCAGCGCGGCCATGCGCACGCGGCGGCCGTGCGCCTCGTCGATCAGCGACACGCTCTGCACCAGCGCCTCGTCGCCCGGATGCGCGGCGCGCACCTCGGCCAGGAACTCGTGGTTGAGGCGGTAGATGATCTCCAGGTGCCGCGGCAGCAGCGCCTCGAACATCCGCACCGGCCAGGTTTCCAGCGCCTCGGGCATCAGGGTGTGGTTGGTGTAGCTCACCGCCTGCCGGGTGATGCGCCAGGCCTCGTCCCAGGGCAGGCCGTGTTCGTCCAGCAGCAGACGCATCAGCTCGGCCGGCGCGAGGGCCGGGTGGGTGTCGTTGAGATGGATCGCGTTGCCCTGGCCGAGCTGCTCCAGCGGCCGGCCTTCGGCCAGATGGCGGGCGATCAGGTCCTGCAGCGAGGCGCTGACCAGCAGCGCTTCCTGCTTGAGGCGGAGTTCGCGGCCTGCCTCGGTGCTGTCGTCGGGATAGAGCACCCAGTTCAGCGCGTCGGCGGCGAGCTGGTGCTTGGCGGCCCCGGCATGGTCGCCGCGGCAGAACGCGGCGAAGTCGATCGGCTGCTCGGCGCTGGCCTGCCACTGGCGCAGGGTGGCGACGCGGGCGCTGTCGTGCGCCGGCACCACGAAGTCCCAGGCGCGGGCGAGCACGCGCTCGGCCGGCTGCCAGCGCCGGCCGCCGACGCCGTCGGAGACGACCTGGCCGCCGAAGCCGACCGCGTATTCGACTTCCGGCCGTTCGATGTCCCAGAGCACGCCGTGGCGCAGCCAGTCGTCGGGCTGCTCGATCTGGCGGCCGTCCTGGGTGGCCTGGGCGAACATGCCGTAGCGGTAGCGCAGGCCGTAGCCGAACGCAGGCAGGCCCAGTTCGGCGAAGGAATCGAGGAAACACGCGGCCAGACGGCCCAGGCCGCCGTTGCCCAGCGCGGCGTCGGGCTCGGCTTCCAGCACATCGGCCAGCGACAGGCCGCGACGTTCGATCTCGCGGGCCAGCTCCGGCTCCAGTTTCAGTGCCGACAGCGCATTGCGCAGCGCGCGGCCCATCAGGAATTCCATCGACAGGTAGTGCACGCGGCGCTGGCCGGGGCCGCGCGCGGCGTCCTCGGCCTGCGTGGTGGCCCAGCGTTCGGCCAGGACGGTGCGGCAGGTGTGGGCGGCGGCGCGCAGGGCGGCGCGTGCGGCGGGGGCCTCGCCTGCGGCGGCGTCGCTGCGCTGCGCGGCGAGCGCGGCGCGGAAGCGGGCGATGTGATCTGTGGCCTGTGCGGATGTGCCGCCAGCGCTGCGGCGGGAGGGCGCGTCGCTGCGCGTGGCACGGGCCGGGGTCCGGGAATCGGTCATCGGTACTCCTCGTTGAGCCGACGGGATGACCACGGACGCATCCAGCGCCTGCAGCCGCCGTCCGGCTGTCCGGATCTGAAGCGGTGACGCCGGAATGACCGGCGCCGCACATGGACTGCAGCACGATCCGGCACCGGCGTCGAGTCGACTCCGTCCTGCCGGACGCTGCGCAGCAGCATCGCTCGCCCGCGGAATGCGGATGCAGGGCATTGACCCATGCCGGGAGCGACCGCCGCGAGCTTAGGAGCCGGGCGGGTGCAGGGCGAGCCTGCTGCAAACGTATTCACGCGCAAAGCGAGGCGCAGTCGCGTTCATGCGCACATAAATACGTATTCATTCCGCGCCGCAGCATGTCGATGGCGCGCCATGCGGCGCAGCCGGCGAGCGGATGCCGCGGCGCAGCGCGCATGTTCGATGCCGGCATGCGCTGCCTCCACGTGTGCGTATCGAGGCCATGCCGCAGTGGATGCCCAGGCATGGCGTGGCGATACCGGGCGTCGCGGGCCGTGGTCTACACTGGCCGCGACGCACGCGCGATGCGTGCCTGCGAGGAGACGCGGCGATGAGCGAGACCCGGCGATGGCGGCAGAACGGCGGCACGGTGATCCGCGCCGGCGTGAGTTTCGGGAGTGCCCTGGCGATGGTGATCTCATGGACGGCGAACAAGTCGCTGTTCTGGGTGATCGTGCATGGCCTGCTGTCCTGGCTGTACGTCATCTACTACGCGATCCGTTACCACTTCTGAGTCTGCGGAAGCGCACCGGTGGATCGCCGTCGTTTCCTTGCCTCTGCCTGCGCCGCCGCCGGTGCGTCGATCCTCCCGCGCGCAACCGCGGCCGCCGGGCGCACGCCGGAGAAGACGCCGGGCTGGGCAGACGTGTTCGCACGGCTGTCTCCCGCGCTGCAGGCGGTGCTCGATGACCCCGGCCGCGAGGTCCAGCTGATCTGGCTCCGTCCGCAGCGCAGGCGCGACGGTGCCGTGCGCATGCGCAGGCTGGCGCATGGCGTGGAGCGCAGGCGCTGGTTCTCGCCGGCCAGCGTCAGCAAGCTGCCGATGGCCCTGCTGATGGCAGAGCGCCTCGCCGCGCACGGCCTGGGCGCGGACGCGCGCGTCCGTCTGCATGCCGCGCCCGCAACCGGCGAATGGCCGGAAGACGAGCCGCTGGCCGAGACTTTCGCACGCGGCGTCAACCGCACCTTCGCGGTCAGCGAGAACGTGCCGTACAACCGCTGGTACGAGGCGCTGGGTGCCGACGCCATCCACGCGCGCCTGGCGGCATTGGGTTATCCGGACGTGCGTCTGGTCTCGCGCCTGGGCTCGGCCGATGCGGAGGCCAACCGGCGCAGTGTCGGCGCCGCGCTGCTCGATGCGCAGGGCGAGGTGGTGGCCTCGACCGCGGCGATGCAGGCCCAGGCGCGGCGTTTCCCGTTCGGCGAGGTGCGCATCGGCCGCGGCTGGATGAACGACGCCGGCGAGGTGATTCCCGGCCCGCGCGACCTCTCGCGCAGCAATTTCATGCCGCTGGCCGACAGCCTGCAGATGCTGCAGGCCTTCGTGTTGCCGGAGAGCGTGCGCGAGCAGCAGCGCTGGCGGATCGACGGCGAGCTGCGCGCGCAGCTGCTGCACGCGCTGGCGCTGCGCCCGCGCGAGAGCCTCGACCCGCGCTATGCCGAGGCCGACTACCCCGACGGCTATGCCCGCTGGTTTTTCGTCGGCGACGGCAAGGCGCGCTACCCGGACGGGCTGCGCGTACTTGGCAAGACCGGCATGGCCTGGGGCTGGCTGAGCGAAGTGGCACATGTGCACGACGCCGACAGCGGCGCGGAGTTCATGCTGGCCGCCTCCATCCACTGCAACGCCGACGGCATCTACAACGACGACCGCTACGACTACGACGACGTGGGCCTGCCGTTCCTGGCCGAGATCGCCCGCGCAGTGCTGGCGGTGGAGCGCGATGCGCGCACGGGTTGAGCGCTGCGCCGTGCTCGCGGTGCCGCCTCCGACTCGCTGCGGTGCGAGCGGCTACAATCCGTGGCGTCGTCCGATGCCGTCCGGAACACCGCCGTGAAACTCCACGCCCCGTTCATCCAGCTGCCGCTCGCCTTCGATGCCGAGGCGCTCGCCGCCGAGGTGCTGGCCATCGAGGAATCGCAGTGGAAGCCGCATCCGCAGGGCTTTCCGGGCAATTCCATGCTGCCGCTGGTCGCAGTGGACGGCGATCCGGACAACGAGGCCTTCGCCGGCCCGATGCTGCCCACCCCGCACCTGCGCCGCTGTCGTTACCTCATGCAGGTGATCGCCAGTTTCGGCGCCACCGTCGGCCGCACCCGGCTGATGCGCTTGTCCGGGCAGGCCGAAGTCTCGCGCCACACCGACCAGGGCTATTACTGGACCGAGCGCGTGCGCATCCACGTGCCCATCGTCACCCAGCCCACGGTGCGCTTCGAATGCGGCGGCGCGGTGGTCAACATGGCGGCGGGCGAATGCTGGATCTTCGATACCTGGCGCCAACACTGCGTGCTCAACGACGACACGCGTTCGCGCATTCATCTGGTGTGCGACAGCGTGGGCGGCGTCGGCTTCTGGGACCTGGTCGGCCGCGGCCGGGCGCACGGTGCACCGGCTGCCGGCTGGACGCCGCGTCAGGTGCCGCCAGACCCGTCGTCCTCGGTCGATTTCCCCTGCGAACGGGTGAATGTGCCGACGGTCATGACCCCGTGGGAGCTGGCCCAGCACTTCGGTTTCCTGTTCGGCGATACCCTGCCGCATCCGGCCCTGCAGACCCTCCATCTGATGGCCGCGCGCCTGACCCGCGAATGGAAGGCGCTGTGGGCGCAATACGGCGAACACGAGTCCGGACGCGACGCGTTCCGTGCGGCCTTCGACGCCTTCCTCGCCGCCGCCCGCGCGCCCGCGCAGGGCGTGATGCTGCGCAACGAGATGCCCTGGTTCGAGGTGGTGCAGATCATGCTCGGACGCACCGTGGTCGCCGCGCCTGTGGCATCGGCGGTGGTCCCGCACGATGCGGCCGCGCAGCGCGCGGTGGGCGATTACGCCTGAGGGTGCGCGCTGCGTTGTGCAGTGAGCGCCGTGCGCGCCCGGCGTCGCGGAAGACATCGCAGCAGAACGGCGCCGACGATCGGGTCGACCATCGGCGCCATCCGCATCGCGTGAGATGCGCGCTTCTGGCCGCTCAGTCGCGCGGCAGGCAGAGCGCGTAGCCGTTCGAATACCGGGTGCTGGTCTTGCCCCAGGCGACATAGGTGCCATCGCACCGGATCGCGCGGTAGCCGACCTGGTTGCCGCTGGCGTCGTAGTAGTAATAGAACTCGCCGATGGCGGTCGGCCCGGGCGCGGCGGCGATCGCCACGCCGACGGCCAGCGCGGCGAGGGCGGCGAGCAGGGGCCGGCCGAGACGGCGGGCGAGGGGACGACGCTGCAGGCGGGTGCTGTGCTCTTGCATGGGGAACGCTCCTGAATCCATGGATGCCGGAGAAGCCCGGCGGTCCGAGTCTAGGACGGCGCGGTCCATGCAATTGAGACCTGGCGCGCGTCTTCACACGATTCTGGTCGAATGCGGCATCCCGCCCCAGTTCAGCCCGGTGCAGTCGATTGCATCCATGCGAGCGCATGCGCGCGCAGCGCATGCGTCACGCGCAGCTGTCCGTGTACGCTAGGGAAGCTCTGATCAATTCAGAGGTTCCGTGCGCCATGGTTGGCGCGCTCGCACATCGATCGCGCCAGCGATCGATGTGCCGGGAGCGGACTCAGGCTTGGCCTGAGTCCGCGACGTCTGAACGACTCCAGGATGGTGGTGTTCAGACCTTCCCTAGTCCGGCAGACGGTAATCGAAACCGTAGAAGTGCTTGCCATCGACGATGTCGATGCGCATCTCGCCCTGCAGGCCGGCGAGTTCGCCGTCGGCGGAATCCGGCACCACGGTGAGCAGCAGCGACTGCGCGCCACGCTCCATCACTCCGGCATGACGCAGCACGAAACTGCCGCTTCGCTCGTGCAGCGTACCTTCCACCCGCTCCAGCGCCACATACGCCCCCGAGCCTTCGACGCCAGTCATGTAGCCGAGCATCTCGACCACGCTGTGTGCCTGCAGAGGGCCCGCGAACCGCTTCTCGAAGCGCACGTGCATGATCTCCACCTCGCCGCCCAGCGGGCGGCTGGGCAGCATCTCGCGGGTCAATTCGAAACTGCCTTGTGCACGGCCCTGCATCTCGCGCCTCCAGTCGGGGGGAGGGGGCATCATCACCGAAAAAATCGGGGCAAGGAAAGCGAGCCATCGAAACGAGCCATCGAAAACAAGGCCTGAAAAACAAAGGCTGAAAAACAAAGCCTGAAAAATCAGGCCTGAAAAACCAGGCCGCGATGATCGGGTCGAGCAGGCCGGCGCCCGTGAAGTCTGCGTCAGGTATGGCCCCGGCACGTCGTGCCGCCCGCCTGTTCTCGTCGAACCGGTCGAACGATGAAGATTTATGCGGTGAGGCACATGCGGTGAGGCATGGGATCAGGCACGGGGTTCCGCTCGCCGATGCGCTCTGCTAGGCTGTGCCCCGTCGCGGATTCCCATGCCAGCCGGCCCCGTCTCCCGACCCGCAGGTGGATCACCTGTCCGGCTTGCCCTTCGAGGGCCCATGCCGTGGCGATCCGCCGGACCAGCGTCATCGGTCCCGCTCAGATGAGCGTTACGTCGTGCCGGCTTGCAGGGCTCCGCGGGATTCCTTCCCCAACTGGAGCGCTCCGAATGAAAGTCCTGGCATGTGACGGTATCCACGAAGACGGCCTCGCGATGTTCCGCGAGGCGGGCTGGAACGTCGAAATCTCCGATCCGATCAAAGACCCCGCCCAGCTCGCCATCGCGCTGGAAGATGCCGACGCCGTGCTGGTGCGCTCCGCGACGCGCGTTCCGGCCGAAGCGCTGGAAAAGGCCAAGCGGCTCAAGGTGATCGGCCGCGCCGGCGCCGGCGTGGACACCATCGATGTGGACGCCGCCACCGCGCGCGGCATCGCGGTGATGAACGCCCCCGACGGCAACACCCTGGCCGCGGCCGAACATGCGGTCTCGCTGCTGTTCGCGCTGGCCCGCCACGTGCCGCGCGCCGATGCCGGCATGAAGGCCGGGCAATGGCCGAAGGCCGGCCTGACCGGCTTCGAGCTGGAAGGCAAGAAACTCGGCGTCATCGGCTTGGGCCGCATCGGCGGCACCGTGGCGCGCAAGGCGCAGGGCATCGGCATGGACGTGGCCGCCTACGACCCCTTCCTGCCCGCGTCCGTCGCCGGCAAGGGCAGCGTGCCGCTGAAGACGCTCGACGACCTGCTGGCCTGGGCCGATGTCATCACCCTGCACATCCCGCGCACCAAGGAAACCACCAACCTCATTTCCGAGGCGCGCATGCGCCAGATGAAGAAGGGCGCCTATTTGATCAACGCCGCGCGCGGCGGCTTGATCGACGAAGACGCGCTGCTGCGTCTGCTCGACGAAGGCCATCTGGCCGGCGCCGCGCTCGACACCTTCTCCACCGAGCCGCTGCCGGAAGACTCCGCGCTACGCGGCCACGCCAAACTCATCCTCACCCCGCACCTGGGCGCGTCCACCAGCGAAGCGCAGCAGGCGGTCAGCACCATTCTTGCCCGCCAGATCATCGATTTCGCCGCCACGGGCGCGGTGGCCGGCTGCGTCAACCTGCCGCCGCTCACCGCCGAAGCCGCGCGCGAGGTCGGGCCGTGGATGCCGCTGATGTCCGCGCTCGGCCGTCTGGCGGTGCGTCTGGTGCGTGCGCCGACACGGCTTGAGATCACCTACGCCGGCCGCACCGAAGCCCTGGACACCCGTCCGCTGACCCGCCTTCTGGTCGCCTCGCTGCTCGGCACCGCCTCCGGCCGCGTCACCCCGGTCAATGCGCTGCAGGAAGCCGCCGCGCGTGGCCTCACCGTGGCCGAAACCGTCGGCGGCGACGGCGACGGCTTCGACCGCCTGCTCCGCGTGCGCGTGATCGGCGACAACGGCGCCGGCCAGACCCGCACCCGCGAGATCGAGGCCACCCTGCACCGCGGCCCGCGCGTGGTGCGCCTGGACGGCGTGGAGATCGAATTCGACCCGCTGGCCCCGGTGCTGCTGCTGCGCAACGAAGACCGCCCCGGCATGATCGGTACGGTCGGCACCGAGCTGGGCAAGGCCGGCGTGAACATCGTCAATTTCGCACTCGGCGCCGCCGGCGACGGCCAGGCCCGCGCCGCGATCACCGTCGACAAACCGCTGACCGACGAACAGGTCGCCGCCCTCAAGACCATCCCGGGCGTGCTGTCGCTGCAGCAGGTGTGAGGGCCGGGAATCGGGAATGGGGAGTCGGGAATCGTGGGTGACAGCTCCGCGTCATCCAGATTCCCGACTTGCATGTGCTCGATCAACTCGACGCATTCGCTCTTTCGATTCCCCATTCCCCACTCCCCATTCCCGCGTCTCCACTGCCCATTCCCCACTCCCCATTCCCGGCACCACAATGAAAATCCTCCTCGCTCGTCACGGTGAAACGCCGTGGAACGCCGAAGGCCGTTACCAGGGCCAGATCGATATCCCCCTCTCGCCGGTCGGTGAAGGCCAGGCGCGTGCGCTAGGTGCGCGGTTGGCCGATGTCGGCATCACGCGTGCGGTCGCCTCGCCGCTGTCGCGGGCGAAGACCACCGCGGAGTTCGCGCTCGGCGACGCCCGCAGGCAGATGCTCGGCACCGATGCCGGCCTGATGGAAATCGCGCACGGCACCTGGGAAGGCCTGCTCGCCAGCGAAATCCGCGAGCGCGATCCCGACCTGCTGCAGGCCTGGCGCGAGGCGCCCGAAAGTGTGCTGATGCCCGGCGAGGGCGGCGAGTCGCTGCAGCATGTGCTCGACCGCGCCTGGCCCGCCTTCGAGCGCGCGACAGCAGGCCTGGGCGACACCGATGTGCTGCTGCTCGTCGCCCACGACGCGGTCAACCGCGTGCTGCTGTGCCGCATCCTGGGCATCCCGCTCAGCCGCCTGTGGAGTTTCCGTCAGGCCCCGGCCACGCTGAATCTGCTCGAAGGCCCCAGTGCCGACCGCATGGAAGTGGTCCGGCTCAACGATTGCGCGCACCACACCGCGCTGTTCGGCGAGGCGGTGCATCGGGCGCTGTGAAGGCCTATCAGGCTGTTGAAAAACAGCCTGATCACGCAGCCAAGGATGGCTGCGAGACGAGGCAAGCGCGTCAGCGATTGATTCGTCGGGAGCCAGTCCGGACACGTGCCGGACTGGCGACTTGAAAAACGCGCACGATGCGCGTTTTTCAACACCCTGTCAGGGCTTGTTCACGCGATTGGCGTGCATTGCGCCGCAAGGCTGGCGCCGCGCGGCATGCACGGTGCGCGCGCACATCGATCGCCCAGGCGACCCATGCGGCGGGACCAGACTCAGGCTTGGCCTGAGTCTGCGCGCTTTGAACGACGCCGGGATGGCATTGTTGGCCGCCTCCCGGGTGATGTACCCGGCCGCTCCCGCGTCCGACAAGTGCGCCATGCCGGGCGGGCGGCAAGCGCCGGCGCGCCGCTGCCGGGGCGGTATCAGTCCAGCCGCGAGGTCCCGTCTGCGCCGAGCGTCGGGACAGCGGCGATCCCGAGCGTCGCATCGTCTTCGGTCGACAGCCCCAGCATGTCGCCCGCAGCGTGCGCCAGGCGGCGCAGGCTGGACACGCCGGGGTCGCGAATCAAGCGGTGCGACGCATGCGTCAGCGGCGAACTGTCGAAGTCGTTCGGCGTGATGTGCTTGCCGTCGATGCCTGCATGGAAGTGCACGCCGGCCGACGCGTAGCAGTGCTGCACCATCGCCGAGCAGAACAGCGCGCCATCGCGGCCCAGCGGGTTGCGGCGGCGGCGCAGGCGGCTGCTGGGCATCGCCAGCAGGGTGCCCAGCAGTTCGCTGACCGAATACTGCGACTGGCCGGAGAGCAGGTCGAGCGCCGCGGTCAGCACCTGCGCGGTCTGCGCATGATCCAGGCCGAAGTCGAGCACGGCGATGTTCGTGAAGGCCTCGCCGTCGAAATACCGCTCCAGCCGGTTTTCCTGCACGCCCAGACGCACGTGCTTGTAGCGCAGGTCGAGGTCGGATTCGATCACCCACCAGTGGCCGTCGCCGCGACGCTCGCCGATGAGAAAAGCATGTGACCACAGGCTGCGGTGGCCGAAACCGGTCAGCGGCGCCTGCGCCTTGCGGATCGCCTTGCTCAGCGCGTCGTCGCCGCCGCACAGGCCGATCCGGCCGGTCGCGGCATGGCGCAGCAGGAAGTCGCGATTGCTGGGCGCATCGGGTTCGCTCATGGTGACGGGGCTCGCATGGTGTGGATGGCGCGCGCGATCAGCGCTGCGGTGTCGTCGGGCCGCTCCATCGGGAACAGGTGACTGCCGTCGATCCAGTGCAGCCGCTCGCCCACCAGTCTGCGCGTGGCACGCAGGCCGACTTGGCGCACTTCGCGCGACTGCCGCCCGGCGAGGAAGGCCACCGGCGCGCGCAATCGCGCGCCCGCACGCACGACCTCGGAGGTCGGCAGCGAGCGGTAGATGCGGAATTCCACCTCCGGCGCGAACCACAGCCGGCGCCCGCCATCCTCTGCTTCCACGGTGCCGTGCTCGGCGTAATCGCGCAGCACCTCCGGGTGCCAGCGCGCGAACATCGGTTTGGCCGCGTAGTGCGCATGCGCAGCGTCGACATCGGGCCAGGCGCGGCAGCGTTCGAGCGTCTGCCGGATCGGCATCACCAGCCGATCCAGCCCGGTGACCCGGCCCACGCGCACCATCGCCTCGGCGCGGCCGGCGATCACCGGCGAGTCCAGCATCACTACACCGGCCACGCGCGTGCCCAGGCGCGCGGCGGCGAGCACGCTCAGGTAACCGCCCAGGGAATGCCCGACCAACCACAAGCGGCCGCGGGCGGGCAGGCTATCGATGTGTTCGAGAAGCTCGTCGATTAGATGCGGCCAGCCCACTGTGGGCGGGCGCGCGGGGTCGTGGCCGAAGCGCGGCACGCCTTGGCAGGCGAAGCCTTCTGTCTCCAGGGCCGCGAACAGCCGGCGATAGACCGGCAGCGGGAAGCTGTTGGCGTGGGAAAAAACGAGCGTGTCGGTCACGTGCGGCGCTGCGGAGCGGATGGGGCGGGCTGTCGCGCCGACGCCGGCGCTCACTCCGGATCGTAATCCAGATTCGACGCCAGCCAGCGTTCGGCCTGCGCCAGCGACACGCCCTTGCGCCGGGCGTAGTCCTCGACCTGCTCCTTCGACACCCGGCCGACCACGAAATACTGGCTGCGCGGGTGGCTGAAGTAGTAGCCGGACACCGCCGCCGCCGGCAGCATCGCGAAGCTCTCGGTCAGGGTCATGTCGGCGTTGGCGGTGGCATCCAGCAGCCGGAAGAGCGTCGCCTTCTCGCTGTGCTCGGGGCAGGCCGGATAGCCCGGGGCGGGGCGGATGCCCTGATATTTCTCGTCGATCAGTGCGGCGTTGTCGAGCGTCTCGTCGTCGACATAGCCCCAGAACTCGGTGCGCACGCGCTGGTGCAGGCGCTCGGCGAAGGCCTCGGCCAGACGGTCGGCGAGGGCCTTGAGCAGGATGGCGTTGTAGTCGTCGTGCGCGGCCTCGAAGCGGGCCACATGCGCTTCGATGCCCAGGCCCGCGGTGACTGCGAACATGCCGATCCAGTCCTGCTTGCCCGACGCCTGCGGCGCGATGAAATCGGCCAGGCAGAAGTCTGGGCGGTCTGCGGGTTTGTCGACCTGCTGGCGCAGGAAGTGCAGGGTGGTGGTTGCGCTGCCGATGCCGATGGCACTGCCGCTACCGCTGCCGATGGTGCTACCGCTGCCGAATCGAGCCTGGTCGCCGCTTTTGAAGCCCTCCCCTTCAAGGGGAGGGTTGGGGAGGGGATGGGTTGGATCTGCAGGTACAACAGACCCATCGGTCAAGGCGGATCCTTCCGTCAAAGCAGACCCATCCCCACCCCGGCCCTCCCCTTGAAGGGGAGGGGGAAGGGCATTCGGCGCAAGCGACACCACCACATCATCGCCCACGCTTTGTGCCGGCAGCAGCGCGAAGACACCCTTCGCGGTCAGCCATTTTTGCTCGACGATGGTCTTCAGCATCGCCTGCGCGTCGCGAAACAGCTCGCGCGCGTGCGTGCCGACCACCTCGTCGTCGAGGATCGCCGGGTATTTGCCGGCCAGTTCCCAGGTGTTGAAGAACGGCGTCCAGTCGATGTAGTCGATCAGCTCGCTCAACGGGTAATCGTCGAACACGGTCAGCCCGGGGCTGCGCGGTGCGGGCGGTGTGTAGTCCTGCCAGCCGCCGTCGAACGCCTGCCCGCGGGCTTTCTCCAGCGAGACCAGACGCTTGGCGTCGCCGCGGTTGCGGTGACGGGCGCGGATGTCGGCGTAGTCGCTGTCGTTGGCGGCGACGAAGGGCGCGCGCAGTTCGGGCGAAATCAGCGACTGCGCCACGCCCACCGCGCGCGAGGCGTCCTTCACCCACACCGTGGGCGAGCCGTAGTGCGGGTCGATCTTGAGCGCGGTGTGCGCGCGCGAAGTGGTGGCGCCGCCGATCAGCAGCGGCACCGAAAAGCCCTGGCGCTGCATTTCCTTCGCGACATGGCTCATTTCCTCCAGCGAGGGCGTGATCAGGCCGGAGAGGCCGATGATGTCGGCGTTCTCGGCCCTGGCGCGGTCGAGGATGGTCTGCGCCGGCACCATCACGCCGAGGTCGACCACGTCGAAATTGTTGCAGGCCAACACCACGCCCACGATATTTTTGCCGATGTCGTGCACGTCGCCCTTGACCGTGGCCAGCAGGATCTTGCCGTTGGGCTTGCCGCTGTCGCCGCTGCGCGCCTTTTCGGCCTCGATGTACGGCAGCAGATAGGCCACGGCCTTCTTCATCACCCGCGCAGACTTGACCACCTGCGGCAGGAACATCTTGCCGGCGCCGAACAGGTCGCCGACCACGTTCATGCCGTCCATCAGCGGGCCTTCGATCACGTCCAGCGGGCGCGTGCTGAGCGCGCGCGCTTGCTCGGTGTCCTCGTCGATGTACTGGTCGATGCCGTGCACCAGCGCGTGACTCAGCCGCTCGCGCACCGGCTTCTCCCGCCAGGACAGGTCTTCGACCTTCTTCTGGCCCTTCTTGCCCTTGAAGCGGTCGGCGATCTCCAACAACCGTTCGGTCGCGTCGCGACGGCGGTTCAGCACCACGTCCTCGACGCGCTCGCGCAGATCGGCTTCCAGGTCGTCGTACAGCGGCAGCGCGCCGGCATTGACGATGCCCATGTCCATGCCTGCACGGATCGCGTGGTACAGGAACACCACGTGGATCGCCTGGCGCACCGGCTCGTTGCCGCGGAACGAGAACGAGACGTTGGAGACGCCGCCGGAGATATGGCTGAGCGGGAAGCGTTTCTTCAGCTCGCGCGCGGCCTCGATAAAGGCGACCGCGTAGTCGTCGTGTTCCTCGATGCCGGTGGCGACCGCGAACACGTTGGGGTCGAAGATGATGTCCTCGGGCGGGAAACCGATCTTCCCGGTCAGCAGCGCGTAGGCACGCGAGCAGATCTCGACCTTGCGCGACACGGTGTCGGCCTGGCCCTGTTCGTCGAAGGCCATCACCACCACCGCCGCGCCGTAGC
>ERZ1066122.2164-NODE-2164-length-13580-cov-5.437856_pt1 | contig 13580 bp, 12 predicted proteins | sample MGYA00382769_ERZ1066122 | MGnify/ENA primary metagenome ERZ1066122 (study PRJEB33369, sample SAMEA5778352) | biofilm metagenome | biome: Industrial cooling water; feature: Water cooling tower basin; material: Biofilm | place: United Arab Emirates | collected...
GTATGAGCATCGCGTGCTGGCCGATGTCGACGGGAAACAGGTGCCCATCCCGATCAACCGGACGACGATCAACCTGCTTTACGGTCTTGATCTCAAGACCGATGCCGAAGCAGCAGAGTTCCTTGCCAGCCGGGCGGAACCTGTTGATACCATCCGCACGTCGGAAGATGTCGTGATCGCCGCTATCGGGCGCGAACTGTACGAGATGTTCTTCCGCGGCTACACCCGCAAGCAGTGGGGCCTCGATCCGTCGGAGCTGAACAAGTCGGTCACGGCGCGCATCCCCACGCGCACCAACTGTGATGACCGCTATTTTACCGACACCTTCCAGGCCATGCCGCGCGATGGCTATACCGCGATGTTCGAGCGTATGCTCGATCATCCGAATATCGATGTCGCGCTGGGCGTGTCGTTTCAGGATGTGGCCGAACTGATCCAGTATGATCAGCTTGTCTGGACCGGCGCGATCGACGAATATTTCGGTCATTGTTTCGGCCAGCTGCCCTACCGGTCGCTGCGCTTTGAACACAAGAATGTGCCCTGCGCGCAGTTTCAGGCGGTCGGCACCGTCAACTATCCCAGCGAGGATGTGCCCTATACCCGCATTACGGAGTTCAAGCATCTGACCGGGGAGACGAGCGATGTTTCCAGCATCGTTTACGAATACCCCTCCGCCACGGGTGACCCTTATTATCCCGTACCGCGTCCGGAAAATCAGGAGCTTTACCAGCGGTACGAGCGGTTGGCCGATGCAAGCGACGTGATCTTTGTCGGTCGACTCGCCACCTATCGCTACTATAACATGGACCAGATTGTGGGTCAGGCACTGGCCACCTATCGCCGCCATATGGCAGCGGCTGGTTCGGCAGAAGTGCCCAACCGTCCGGTAACCGCCGTTTCGTCGCCAAAGGCTGCGGCGGCCGCACCGGCGGCGCAAAAGATGCTGGCATGACGAACGCGGCGCTGGTGGTGATGTCGTTGGCGGCGGTCGTGTTGGCCGGGCCGCTGATGATCATCGGCCGCCGGCAGGACGGGGAATGGGTTGATGAACCCAGACCCCGCGACTGATGGGACGGTCGGCCAAGCGGCTGACTGTCCTGCCATGTCAATGTCACCTATTCCGCTTGTCGCGGGCTTTGAATGTGCCGACCATCGGCGCAGCGACGGCGTGCGGATCGATCTGGTTGCCCAGACCGGCCACGATATGCTGGTCGAACAGGATTATGCCTTGGTCGCGCGTCATGGGATGCGCATCGTTCGCACTGGCATCCGCTGGTATCATGTCGAGGCGGTGCGCGGGCGGTACGACTGGCGCGGCGTCGATGCGGCGATGGAGGCTGCGGCGAAAACGGGCGTTATGCCGATCTGGGATTTGCTGCACTTCGGCTTTCCCGACTGGGTTAACCCGTGGCATCCCGACTTTCCGGCCATCTTCGCGGAGTTGGCGGGCGAACTGGCCCGGCGCGTTGGCTCAGGGGGCCATTATTGTCCCGTCAACGAAATCAGCTTCATGGCTTGGGCGGCGGGCGACGTCGGCTATATATATCCTTATGGCGCCGAACGCGGCGGGGAACTGAAATTTGCGTTATGCGACGCCTCCCTGCGCGCGATCAGAGCGATCCGCGCGATCGATCCTGAATCCCGGATCATGTCGGTTGACCCGCTGATTGCGGTACGCCCGCGCCAGATCGACGAGCATGATGCCGCGCGGGCGCTTGATGAATCGCAGTTCGAGGCGCTGGACATGCTATTGGGGCGCAATGCACCCCAGCTTGGCGGGTCGCCCGACATGATCGATATCATCGGCGTCAACCATTATCCCCAAAGCCAGTGGTGGGCCGACCGCGCAACGATCGACTGGCGGGGTCCGGACTGGACACCGCTTGGCGATCTGCTCCGGCGCGTGCATCACCGTTATGGCAAGCCGATCATGCTCAGCGAGACGGGGTGCGAGGGCGACGCGCGAGCGGAATGGTTCATGATGGTCGCCGACGCGTGCCGACAAGCGCAGCAGGCCGGAGCAAGGATCGAAGGCATCTGCCTCTATCCGATTTTGTCACACCACGCCTGGACTGGCGAACGCTGGTGCCCGAACGGCATGTTCGACGGTGACAGCGATGCCCGCACGCCCCACCAGCCACTGGTCGATGCCATCGCCCGCCATCGCACAGGCGGATAGGCTAACCCCGATACCTCATGCAATAAGGGCGGCGCTCGCGCACCGCCCTTATTATGAGTCAAGATCGAAATCGCTTAGCGGACGCGGCCGCGGCGAAACAGGTTGACGATCCCCAGAAGCACAATGGCTCCCAGAAACGACACGATCAGCGAGCGGATGTCAAAAGCGCCGCTCGTAATCGGTGCACCGCCGATCAGCGGCGTCAGAAGAAAGCCGGCCAACACGGCACCAACGATGCCGACGACAATATTCAGGAAAATTCCCTGTTCGGCATCCGTCCGCATCACCAGGCTGGCCAGCCATCCCAGGATGCCGCCGACGATAATGATAATAATGAAGTTCATGCAAGCTACTCCCCTGATGGAACTGCCATGGAAAGCATATTGCGCAGCATTTGTTCCCCATCGGGCGGGCCATGCAGTTGCAACGCGCCCGCGCACGCTGGGGAACATTCCCGCCGTGCTGTCATTTTGGTCACACCCTCAACCCCATGCCACAGGAGGCGACCATGGCAGCCAAACAGACGAAAAAAGATCATAAGCAGGACGATCAATCTTTCGCGTCCACCAGCACCAGCAGCAGCAAATTCTCGATGGACAAATCGTCCATCACCGCGCTTGCATCGGTGGTGGGTGCCAGCGTGGCTGTCGGGTCGGCCCTTTTCGCCACGCGCGAGCGGTGGATGCCGGCGGCCAAGGAGTTGACCGATGAATTTGCCGCCGCTTTTGCGGGTCAGGAAACCGATCGCGACAACTTTGACCAGACGCGCAATGCCGGACGCGATTCCATGCGCGACGATCCTGGCGAGGATTATGACGATATCGACGAAATGGCAGACGCGTCATTTCCGGCAAGCGATCCGCCGTCCTTTACGCCCGGCCGCGCCTGACACGCGTAAGCACCGTAAAGGGAAGGGCCTGCTCCGCAATCGGAGCAGGCCCTTTTTTTCAAGCAGATTTGGGCGTTACCTGTATGTCATCGCGCGTCTTCCACAGCGAAAACAGGATGCCGCTGGCCAGGATCGTCACCGTGATGCCAAGACCCCATGCGGCCGGAAATTTTTCCCAGCCCATGCCCCAGGCGATGAAAATCTTGGACCCGATGAAGATCAGCAAGATCGACAGCGCATATTTCAGATATTTGAACCGCTGAACCATCGCAGCCAGCGCGAAATAAAGGGCGCGAAGGCCAAGAATGGCAAAGATGTTCGACGTATATACAATGAACGGATCGGTCGTGATCAGGAAGATGGCTGGCACCGAGTCCACCGCAAAGATCACATCGGCAATCTCGATCAGGATCAGCGCCAGGAACAGCGGCGTCATGTGCCGCACCATCTTGCCCGTTTTCGGGTCGGGCAGCTGCACAAAGAACTTCTCGCCATGCAACGCGTCGGTGACAGGATAGCGGCGCTTCACCCACCGCAGCACCGGGTTGTCGCCGACGTCCATCGGCTTGTCCCCGACCCACAGCATCTTGACCCCGGTCAGGATCAGGAAGACGGCAAAAATGTACAGCACCCACGAGAAGTTTTCGACGATTGGCGCGCCGATGCCGATCATGATCGCGCGCAGCACGATGACGCCCAATATGCCCCAGAACAGCACGCGGTGCTGATAAAGCCGCGGGATCGCGAAATAGGTGAAGATCATCGCGATGACGAAGACATTGTCCATCGCCAGCGTCTTTTCGACGGCAAAACCAGTGAGATATTCGATGCCGCTCTGTGGCCCCAGATACCACCATATCCAGCCCCCGAACGCGAGTCCGAGGGCGATGTAAACGGCCGAGAGGATCAGGCTTTCGCCCACCTCGATTTCCTTGGCTTTGCGATGCAGAATGCCAAGGTCGAACGCGAGAAGTGCGATAACGATCGCGACAAAGCTGATCCACATCCAGGCAGGCTTGCCCAGAAAATCGGCGAACAGAAACGCTTCCATAGCGCGGGCCCTTTCGTCGGTTGCAACAGCATGCCGACATCGCGCGCAGCTATCCACGCGCCAGAGGGGCCCGGCCTGATATACCGCCAGATGGGACACGGCCGCTGAAATTCAAGGGGGTCGGCGAGCGGCACCCCGCCCCATGACAAAGATGCCCCGGCCGTGGGGGACCGGGGCATCGGGGGTCAACCGGTTGTTGGGACCAGCATCATCCGGTTGTACGGTGGAACGATACACCCTTGGGGAAGGGGCGTCGTTCCGAACACAATCCTTATCCGCGATGATGGTGACCAGCGCGCCACCGCCAGCATCCGGACCATTACGGATGGCGGGCCAAGCCAGCGTCCGGTCGCAACCTCTTGCGCTGCCCGCCGCGATACCGCACACTTGCATGATGAGCGACACCCCGACCGCGCAGACGCGCCTCGACCGCCACGAAGGCGTGGCCATCCTGACCCTGAACCGGCCGGACCGGATGAACAGCTTTACTGCGCAGATGGCGATAGAGATCGTCGCCGCGCTCGACGAATGCGACGCCGACGACGCCGTGCGCGCAGTGATCTTCACCGGCGCGGGTGAGCGCGCCTATTGCGCCGGAGCCGACTTGTCCGCGGGGGCGGCCACCTTCGACTATGAAAAAAGCGGGCGAAAGTCGGCGGTCACGACGCCCACCGACACCAGCCCGGTGGCAGAGGACGGGACGATCGACTGGTCCCATCCGCTGATCCGCGACACCGGTGGCCGGGTGTCGCTGCGGATCTTTGAAAGCCGCAAGCCGGTGATCGGCGCGATCAACGGCGCGGCCGTCGGCATCGGCGCGACCATGACGCTCCCCATGGATGCACGGTTGCTGAGCGACACGGCGCGCTATGGCTTTGTGTTTGCGCGGCGCGGGATCGTGCCGGAAGCGGCATCGAGCTGGTTCCTGCCCCGGCTGGTCGGTATCGCCGCTGCGGCCGACTGGTGCTATTCGGGCCGCCTGATCGACGCGGCGGAGGCACAGGTGGCGGGGCTGGCGCAAGGCGTCCATGCCCCCGGCGCATTGATCGACGCCGCGATTGCCAAAGCACGGGCGATGACCGCCGACAGCGCTCCGGTATCGGTCGCGCTGATCCGCGCAATGCTGTGGCGGATGCTCGGTGCGCCGCATCCGATGGCCGCGCATCGCTGGGACAGCCGCGCCGTCTTCGCCCGTGGCCGCAGCCCGGACGCGCAGGAAGGCGTGATAAGCTTCCTCGAAAAACGCCCCCCGGAGTTCACCGCCAGCGTGGCTCGCGACTACCCCCGCTTTGACGAGTTCGAGGATGGGCCAGACTATGGGTGAGGTCATGGGCTGGCACGGCGACACATAATGTTCGCACGAAGACGCGAAGGGAGTGGCTTACTGGATCAATGATCGTACATGCTCTTGATGGGACGACCCAAGAAGGCATATATGCGTAGTGAGATGCAGAGTTGACAACAAGCACTATGCTAATTTACGTATCGCATTAAAGAGTGCTTTTAGTATGAATATTTCGTATTGGACTCCATCATATCTAAGGATGCGTTAGATTGAAAAACAAATTTATCATTTCTTTGACTGCCTTGATAGTAATTGCGACACTTTTTCCTTCGTCTGCACATGCCGTAGAGCGCATTGTTACTCGTACTATCGTTAAGACATCGGAGAATCCAACATGGTTTTTTCGTGGCTCTTGGGTTCTCTGGCACGTTACGTTTGCTGAGCCAAAGTTGATGTCAGTGGATGTTTTTGCTGAGCAAGAACGATATTGGTACGAAGGCGGGCGTCGCTTAGTTCTTACATCAGAGCTAGAGAACAGGCTTATCGACAGAACGCTTGTAGCGAGTTGGTCGTCCGGATTCGGACCAGTGAATCCAATATATGATCCCACAACAGGTTCAGGATACAAATCTCGGACTTGGGCTTGGGGAATTTTTAAGTCTTTTGAGGGACCTGTGACTTATACGTTAACATACTCGATGGCTATTCCTGAGCCTAAATTATGGGCAATGATGGTTTTCGGCTTTGGGGTCATTGGAGCAGGACTACGGCAGAACAAAAGAATGTTAATGCAATAAATATTTGCTTTGGAATCTTTGAAAAAATGGTAAATACACAAAGTATATCTGTCATACATTTTGAAATTAATGACATACGGTGTTTAATCGTCTTTGCGTGGTGACTTTGCGTCAATAATTATACTCAAGTGAGGATGAGATTGGCTTAGACATATAAAAAAACCGCCCCATTTTTCGTTCTTATGCGAAGTCCCAAGAAACGCCAGTAGTGTACACGAACCTCTGCATCCTCTGCATTCGCTGTGTGACCTGTCCGACCCGACAGTGCGAGCATGCCCAGATTGTTTTTTGTTGTCCTAGTCAAAAATTCGCCGTCTTCAGCCCTGCCCCAGCTGCTTTTCGTAAATCCGGTACACGCGCGCCAGCTTGCCGCCGACCGCTTCGCCGACCGAGCCCATGGCCGTGTTCGACGCCAGCACCCAGCCGAAGTCGCCATGCGTTGCGCCATATCGGGTAACGGCATTGCGGCGGATATATTCGATCATCATGAAGGCAAGCTGGCTGGCAACACGGCTCGACTGCAATTCCTTGATAACCCCCATCAGCGGCACGCGCATCGTGCGCACCCTGGGTTTGCGCAGCCACCACAGCAGCTTCGCCCAGTTGAAAGGAAACAGCGAGCCGCCAAAATCTTTCAGTTTTTCGTTAAGGTCGGGGATGGTCATCATGAAGGCGACGGCCCGCCCGTCGATTTCCGCAATCATGATAAGATCTTCGAACACGATGGGCTTCAGCTTCTTGCTGGCATAGGCGACCTCGGCATCGGTGAAGGGGACAAAGCCCCAATTGTCGCTCCACGCATCATTGAGAATACCGAGGATCAGCGCGGCCTCTTCGTCAAAGCGGCTTTTGTCGACGTTGCGCAGCCGGATCTTGCCGCTCTTTTCCCCCATCGCGACGATGCGGTTGGTCAGTTCGGAAAAACCCTGGTCGATGCGCAGTGCATAATTGTGAAGGTCCTGTAACCCCACATAGCCCGCGGCCTCCACCCAGGCTTCATACAGCGGACTGTTATGCCCCATCATCACCGTCGGCGGATGATCATGTCCCATGACCAGCAAGCCCGGTTCGTCCCACATCGCAAAGCTCACCGGCCCCAGCACGCGGGTCATTCCGCGCCCGCGCAGCCAATCCGCCGCCGCATCGAGCAGCGCGGCGGCCGCCTCGCCATCCTCCGCCTCCAGAAAGCCCCAGAAGCCGGTGCCGGGGCCCATGCCCTGCTCCGCCGGTTGTTCGAGCGCGAGCCGGTCGATATGCGCGCTAATCCTCCCCACCGTGCGCTCACCGCGCCGCGCCAGGAACAATTGCGCCTCGCCATGCCCGAACCATGGGTTTTTTGCCGGGTTGATCAGCCCGTACACCTCGTCCTTCAGCGGCGGCACCCAGGCCGGATCGCCGCGATTGAGCCGATAGGCCAGCTCGACAAAGTCGCGGCGGTTGGCGCGTGTCTTGACCGATATGATCGCAATGGGGTGGTGCATGGCCAATCCGTTATTATATGGTTTACCTGAGCCGCAATATGCGAGCCATGCCGCCATGGCGAGCCGCATATTGCCATTATCCTGCCCCATTGATCTGATGAAGCCCCACCCATGTTGATGACCCGTTTTGCCCGCGACATGTCCGCCGCCGTGCGCGACGACGACGCCCGAGTGCCCAAATCGGCTATCCGCGACGATATGGCGATGATCCGGGCCGCGTCGGAGCTGACGCGCGACCTCGTTGCGCCGAACCCGCGCGTCTATTATGCTGACTTTGTGGGATCGGCGCTGCTTGGTTATCTGGGGATTGCGATCGCGATCCTTGCCCAGCCTGTCTGGGTGGCGGTTGCCGGGGCGCTGGTTGGAATACTCGCGCTCTACCGGGCGGGCAGCTTCATTCACGAAATCACCCATTTGCGCCCGGGCGCAGTGCCTGGGTTCCGGCTGGTGTGGAACCTGATGGTCGGCATTCCGATGCTGGCCCCCAGTTTCATGTATGAGGGGATCCACAGCCTGCACCACAACCGCACCAAATATGGCACGGTCGACGACCCCGAATATCTGCCGCTCGCGCTGATGAAGCCGTGGACGGTGCCGCTGCTCGTGGTGCTCGCCGCCTTCGCCCCGCTCGCGCTGCTACTTCGCTACGGGATTTTGTCGCCCTTGTCGGCGGTGATCCCGCCCCTGCGCCGCTTTCTCGTCGCGCGCTATTCGGGGCTGGTGATCAATCCCATGTTCCGTCGCAAACCGCCGGAGGGCGACTTCCGCCGGGCGTGGTTGTGGCAGGAGACGGGAGCGAGCCTGTGGGCGCTGGCGCTGATCGGCCTGACCGCAACCGGCGTGCTGCCGCTGCGCGGGGTGGCGATCTTCCTTGGAATCGTGTCGGCAGCGCTGGTGCTCAACCAGATCAGGACGCTGGTCGCGCATCTTTGGGAAAATGATGGTTCGGTGTTGACCGTGACCGCGCAGTTCCTGGACAGCGTCAACGTCCCGCCGCCCGGCCTATTGCCCGAAATCTGGGCGCCGGTGGGCCTGCGCTATCATGCGATCCACCATTTGCTGCCCGGTGTGCCTTATCACAATCTGGCCGAGGCGCACCGGAGGCTGACCACGGCACTGCCCACCGATTCCCAATATCACCGTGCGAACCGGCGCGGGCTGGGGCGGCTGGTCAGACAGTTGATGGCGGGCGCGGGGCGGGCGTAGGCCAGGCGCGCTATTCCTCGGTGCGGATCAGGATCATTTCACCGATCAGCAGGAACAGCAGGAACGGACCCCACGCCGCCAGGAAGGGCGTGTACGCCCCAAGGTCGCCCATCGACAGCGCGAAATTGTCGGCGACAAAATAGGCAAAGCCCAGCGCCATCCCAATGATCGCGCGGACGAACAGCCGACCCGACCGTGCCAGCCCAAAAGCCGCGACGGCACCCAGCAGCGGCATCAACATTGCGGACAATGGCCCCGAAATCTTGTGCAGCAAGATGGTTTCCAGCGCGCCGGTCGGGCGTCCGGCGGCTTTCAGATCAGCGATCGCGGTGCGCAACTGCCAAAAGGGCAGCGCGTCGCCGTCAATATTGTTGAGCGTGAACTGATCGGGTCGAACCCCGCGCCCGGCGGTGATTGTGCCAAGCTCAGTCACCTCGCCCGATCGCACGGCAAAGCGTGTCGCGTCCGTCAGCTGCCACCCGTCGCCCGACACCACGGCACGCGGCGCACGGATGATGGCGGTCAGCGCGCCGCCCGTGCGCTGATAGATGGAAACATTGCTCAGCGTCACGTTCCGACCAAAACCCCGCACCTCGCCCGCGTTGATAAGGTCATCGCCCTCGCGCGCCCAGATATTGGTGCGCACCCCGCTGTCTCGCGGGATTTCCGCGTATTCGATCTTTTGCCAGGCCGACAGCGCCGCATTGGCGCGCGCGACGATGCGTTCGTTAAACGCAAAGCTGATCCCCGCGACCAGCAGCGCGGCCAGCAGCAGCGGCGCCAGCACCTGATGCGCCGACATGCCCGCTGCTTTCATGGCCACCACTTCGCTGTTCTGGTTGAGCGTGATGAGCGTGAGGATAGTGCCGAGCAGCACCGAAAAGGGCAGGAAGCGGGCCACGATCTGCGGCAGCCGCAGCCCGACATAGCGCCAGATGTCGGCTTCGCCATTCGTCGGCACCGCCAATATCTTGCCGCTTTCGCCAAGCAGGTCGAGTGTTTGCAGCACCAGCACCAGCGCGATCAGGATCGCAAAGGTGCGGATCAGAAACATCTTGCCGACATAGATCGCCATCTGGCGCGACGGGAAAAAACGAAGCTGTTGCATGGATGGGCTTACTCCGCGGCCACCGCGTTGCGCCGGGCCGCGCCGCTAATATTGGCGACCAGCCTGCGGATTTGCGCGCCGATCTTGCCCGCCACCCGTTCGAGCGCGCCGATGGGCTGACCGCCCGGCACATGGGCAACCATATGATACATCCAGATGGCCAGCGCGGCGAACAACAGGAAGGGTGCCCACAGCGCCACAACCGGATCAACGACACCGCGCGCGCCCAGCGCCTCGGCATATTCGTTGATCTTGTGCTGGGTGACGAGGATGACGATCGACAGGAACACGCCCAGCGCCGACGTCGACCGTTTGGGCGGAATAGCCAGTGCAACCGCCATCAGGGGTATCAGCAGCATCGCCACCACCTCGGCCATGCGGAAATGGAAATTGGCGCGGGATTCAAGCCGCGTCGACAGGCTCTCGGCGCCGTCCTGGCCCACGCGGATCAACTCCGGAATGGTGCGTTCCCGGTCCGCCCCGCCGCGCGTGCGAAACGCCTCGATCTTGGGCAGAGGGATGGGCAGGTCGTGGTTGTCGAAGCTCAATACGCGCGGCGTGGCAAAGCCGGGGCTTTCGTGCACGAGCGTGCCTTTGGTCAGCCGCAGGATGATCGTGTCGGGGTCGTCGGTGGCCAGAAACTGGCCGCGCGCGGCCGTGGCCGACACCCGCTGTCCATCCGGATTCTGCCCGCGAATGAAAATGCCGCTAAGGTTGCGCCCTTCATTGCTGCTTTCCTCGATCCGCAGCGTCATGCGCTCGCCCAGATTGGTGAACTCACCGACCTTGATCGACGCCCCCAACGCCCCCGAACGCAGCTCAAACCGCAACCCTTCATAGGCATAGCGGGCATAAGGCTGCACGAAACCGACGATGGCGAAATTGACGAATGCCAGGCCGATCGCAAAGATATAGGGCACGCGCATCAGCCGCCCAAAACTCATCCCGACACCGCGCAGCACGTCAAGCTCGCTGGAGGTCGCCAGACGGCGAAAGGCCAGCAGGATACCCAGCATCAGCCCGATCGGGATGCCCAGCGAAAGATATTCGGGGATAAGATTGGCCAGCATCCGCCACACGACGCTGACCGGCCCCCCTTCCGATGCGACGAAGTCGAACAGGCGCAGCATCTTGTCGAGCACCAGCAGCATAGCCGACAGCACCAGCGTCGCAAGCATCGGCAAAAAGATGAGCCGGGCAATGTACCGGTCGATGGCAGGAATGAAATTCAACTTTCCGACGTCCCATCACCATGATTTGGCCGCAAACGATGACGATCTGCCATTCAGGGGCAAACTGGACCCATGTCGGCGACTGCCGGATGGGGCTATAACCGCCTGGAGTGATAAGGTCATGTCGAAACTTTGCTATGCAACGCTGTTCAGTGCGATGAGCGCCCTTGCGTTGTCGGTGCCGCTGGCGGCGCAGGCCACGACCCTCGGCCCGGCTGCGCAGCGCTGCGATGCGAATGAAAGCGCCGCGCTGGTCGAGGTTGCTGGGTTCAAGGCGCGCACGGGCACGCTGCGCATCCAGATTTTTGCCGCAAACCAGAAAACCTACCTCGAAAAGCGCAAGTGGCTCGACCGCGTCGAGGTGCCGGTCAGCAAGAGCGGCCCCATGCGCATCTGCCTGCCGGTGCAGCAACCGGGCAATTATGTCGTCTCGGTCCGCCACGACATCAACGGCAACGGGAAGTCGGACCGCAGCGACGGCGGCGGCCTGTCGGGCAATCCCGACATGAAGCTCAGCGATTTCATCTTCAAGCGCAAACCGCCGCTGAGCGCGACCAGCTTTGCGGTCAGCGAAACCACACGGCGCGTCCCGGTGACACTGAACTATGTGAACGGCCTGTCGTTCGATCCCGTGAAATAGTGCACGGATCTTGGCCCGCGTTGCGCTCCTCTCCAATCCCAAGTCGACCGGCAACCGTTCGCTGTTGCCGCAGGTTCGGGCCTTTTGTGCCGATCATCCCGAAATCTTTCATTATGAGGTCGAGGATGTGGCGCAGATCGGCGACGCGATGCGGACCATCGCCATGGTCGGCCCGCGCGTCATCGCCATCAACGGCGGCGACGGCACGGTCCAGGCGGCACTGACCGAACTCCATTCGGGCACGCATTTTGCCGGATCGCCGCCGCCGGTCGCGGTGCTTCCGAACGGCAAGACCAATTTGATCGCGCTCGATCTGGGGGCGGAAGGCGACCCGCTGGCCGCGTTGCAGCGCGTGGTCGATCTGGCGTCATGTAATCTTGATGAGCATGTGATCCAGCGCCAGTTGATCGCACTATCCTCGGGGTCTGGCCGACCCGTGCTCGGCATGTTTCTGGGCGGGGCTTATCTCGCTGATGTGATGCTTTATTGCCGCCACAAAATCTATCCGCTGGGCCTGCCCAACGGATTGTCGCATTTCCTGGCAGCGCTGCTGGGCATTTTTTCAATCCTGTTTGGGCTGGGCGGCGGGCGTTTGCCGCCAAAGCCGGTGCCACTGCGTGTTTCGCTGCACCGGCAGGGCGAACTGAAAGGCATGTTTTCGCTGCTGATCGTGACCACGCTCGAAAAACTGCTGCTGAGCGTGCGGACGAACGACATGAAGGCCGCAGGCACGATGAAGCTGCTGGCGGTCGATCGCAGCGTCGGGGCGCTCGTCCGGTTGATGACCGCGACTTGGCGCGGCACGCTGGGCAAACAACCGGTGACGGGCGTGCATTTCGAGGCGGGCGATGAAATTCGCATCGAGGGCGATCGGTCCAACGTCATCCTCGACGGCGAGATTTTCGAGGCGCAGCACGGACGGCCGATCGTGCTGACGTCCACGCCGCCGGTATCTTTTCTGCGCCTTGCCGCCTGAGTGCGGCGGTGACGGCCATCGAAGATCTGACGCGGATGGTCGACGCCGAGCTGACCGAAACCGTTGACCGCCGCGTGACTGCAATGGCCGCGGCTTTGGCCGGTTGCTATCCGGACGCGGCGCGAGCGGTGCTCTTTTATGGCAGTTGCCTGCGCGAAAGCCGTCTCGACGGGCTGATGCTCGATTTCTATCTGATCGTCTCCGACTACCGCGCCGCCTATGGCCGGGGCTGGCTGGCGGCCGCCAACCACATGGTCCCGCCCAATGTCTTTCCGTTCGAGCATGGCGGGCTGATCGCCAAATATGCGGTGCTGAGCGAAGCCGACTTTCACCGGCTGAACGGACCAGAGACACGAAACGTGTCGGTTTGGGCACGCTTTTCGCAGCCATCACGCCTTGTCTGGGCTGCGGATGAGCGGGCACGACAGCGGGCCATCACCGCCGTCGCCCGGGCCGCGCCGACGCTGCTGTGGTCGGTGGCGGGACTTGACCCCGAAGTGTCGAACCCCGGGCAGCTTCATGACCGCGACCCGCTGAGTCACTGGCGGCGCGGTTATGCGATGACCTACACCGCCGAACTGCGTTCGGAACGCAGCGGGCGCGCGACATCGGTCGTCGATGCTGACCCGGCGCGATATGCCCGGTTCGGGCCAGCCGCTGAAGCAGTCGCGTGGAGTTGGCGCCCGGCGCTTGGCGCACGCGTCCACTGGCAATGGCGTCGCCGCCGGATCACGGG
>ERZ1066122.2165-NODE-2165-length-13562-cov-5.547938_pt1 | contig 13562 bp, 10 predicted proteins | sample MGYA00382769_ERZ1066122 | MGnify/ENA primary metagenome ERZ1066122 (study PRJEB33369, sample SAMEA5778352) | biofilm metagenome | biome: Industrial cooling water; feature: Water cooling tower basin; material: Biofilm | place: United Arab Emirates | collected...
GGTCAGCGCCAACGGATCGACGACGCCCGACAATGCGACGGTCACCTGCTCGCGCGCGAGTTCGCACACCCGCAGCGTCGGGAGAGCGCTGGCATCGGCGAAGGGTTCGTCAAAATGGTCGGCAATGCGGTCGATCAGGCTGAAATCATCGGCGGCGACGATGCGGCTGCGGTGATCGGTGGCGAAGCGCTCGGCGATTTGCTGCGCGTAGCCGGTTTCGTCGAGCGAGGCTTCGTCAAAGCCGATGGTGCAGGTTTTGACCGCCTTGCTGCTCGCCTCGGCCATCAGCGCGACGACGCTGCTGCTGTCGACCCCGCCCGATAGAAACGCGCCCAGCGGCACGTCGGCGACCATGCGGTCGCGCACGGCGGCGCGCATCAGGTGAACGAGCTGTTCGGCGCAATCGCCCGCGTCGGCCTTCACTCGGCGTGAAAAATCAGGTTGCCACCAGCATGTAGGCGCGGGCACGGGCTTGCCGCGTTCGACCAGCAGATAATGGCCCGCGGCGAGTTTTTGAACGCCTGCGACGATGCTGGTGTCGTCGGGAACATAACCCAGCGCCAGAAAATCCTCGACCGCGCTGAGGCGCGCTTCGCGGCGGAGCAGCGGGTGCGCAAGCAGCCCTTTGAGTTCGCTGGCAAAGGCGAGCGCGCCGTCGCTCAGCTGCGCCAGATGGAGCGGTTTCACCCCCAGCCGGTCGCGCGCGAGGAACAGGCAGCCGCGCCGAGCATCGTGGATGGCGAAAGCAAACATGCCATTGAGGCGGGCGAGGCACCCCTCCCCCCACTGCCGCCACGCCGCGATGATCACCTCGGTGTCGCCGCTGGTGCGGAAATGATAGCCGCGCGCTTCGAGTTCGGTGCGCAGTTCGCGGAAATTATAGATTTCGCCGTTGAAGCTGATGGTGACGGCTTCATCGTCGCTGTGCATCGGCTGCGGGCTGCCATCGATATCGATGATCGAGAGGCGCAGATGGCCGAGGCCGACACCAGGCGCGGTCCACACGCCGCTGCCATCGGGGCCGCGATGACCCATCGGGTTTAGCATCGCCCGGACACGCGCGGGATCGACCGGTTTCGCGGTTTCGTGATGGTAGAGGCCTGCAATGCCGCACATGCTGCTGATTCTTCGATCCTGTTACTCTCCCCGCATTCCCGAGCGAAGACGAGGGACTATGCCGAGCGAAGTCGAGGCAGCAACTGCACCGGTTCTCGCTGCGCTCGAACTAGTCCCTCGTCTTCGCTCGGGAAAACGGTTTTTTCAGGTCAACCGCCAATCCGACTGGGCGGGGTCAGCCATTTCGGACGAGCCGTTCGATATTGATGGCGGGATCATTGGCGGGTCGGTCGAACCAGCGGCGCGCGACCAGCATTACGGCGGCGAGGGTGACGGCGAAGAAGACCCAGCCATAAATGAGGTGATCGAGCCCGGTGGCATAATCATGACCCCAATTTTCGGCGATGACGATGGTGCCAAAGGCCCGCAGCGCATTGGCGATGATGGTCGTCAAAAGCGCGCTGGCGACAAAGATGATGCGGCGCTTCCAGCTGTGGAAACACAAATGCGCCGCGAGGATCGCGAACGCGGCCATGGCCACGAGGAACATGACGCCCGCGCAGGCCTCTGCCACCACGAACATGCCGCTGGGGGTCGTGATGTAGAGACCATCGAGCGTCGCCGCTATGCCGGACAGCGCGAGCAAAGGCATCGTCAGCTGGGCCGTAATATGCTGGAATAGTGGCACCACTTCGTCGCCAAAAGGGACGAGCAGCAACGCATAAGCGAGCGGAAAGGCGAGCGCGCGGACGAGCACAGGGCCCAGCGCGACTGCGACCGCAGACTGAAGCATCAAGACGACGCCAAGGTGACGAAAAGCGCGATGTCGAGCCCCTGCCCCAACAGCCACGTGCCTGCTGCCAGCGCGAGGGCCAATGCACCCGCCGCCCATGGCCGGGGCGCCAGCGGGACAAGCAATCGCGCCCGTTCGGCAACGAGCCACGCGATCAGCAGGGGAATGAGGATGATGTGGTTATAGGTCGAACTCCCCCACCAGATGCTGACCATATGCGCGATGTCGCGCGCGAACAGCGCGGCAATGGCCGCCCACATCAGTGCCAGTAGCGCCAGCGGGCGGCGCCAGTGGGCAGGCAGCGTCATGACGCCAGTCCCAAATGCTGCGCCAGCGGGGCAAGCCGCGCTTCCCAGCCATAACGGTCGATCATCCGCTGGCGCGCGGCCAACCCCATCGCGGCGGCAGCCGCCGGGTTGGCGAGCAATTTGACAATCGCGCTGGCAAATTCGCCGCTATGATTGGCCGTGACAAAATGTGTGCCGGGGGCCGCATCAATGCCTTCGGCGGCAGCGCCGCTTGCTACAACGGGCCGCGCCATAGCGAGCGCTTCCAACACCTTGTTCTGAACGCCGCGCGCCAACAGCAGCGGGGCAACGACCACATCGGCAGCGGCGAGCCACGGCCGCACGTCGGGCACTTCGCCCGTCACCTCCACCCCCGGCAAAGCGGCCAGCGCCAGCACCTCCTGCCTCGGGGCACGTCCGACGATGGCGAATATGGAGGCGGGATAGCTGGCGCGGACAATCGGCAATATGTCGTTCGCAAACCAGGTCACGGCCTCAATATTCGGGCGATAATCCATCTGCCCGGTAAAGACGAACAAGCGGCCCTTGCGCTTAGCCAGGGTCGCAAAACCGCCCGCCGGGTCGAACTTCACCGTATCAATCCCGTTTTCCATTGCATGGATGCGCGCCGGATTAAGGGCACTGCGCTGCGCAAACAGCGCGGCCTCTGCGGCACTGACGAACAGGCTGGCGTCGGCGCGGTCAGCAAGGCGGCCCTCATAGGCCGCGAGCATGCGCGCTTCGCGGGCATAGAGGCGCCGCGACAGCGGGTTGGCTTCCCCCTCTGCATAAGCGGCAAACTTCGCCGAATCGACATCGACAAAATCCATCACGACCGGGCCGGAAAAGCGGTCACGCGGCGGGATATATTGCCCCATCTGGCCCGAAAAGCCGACGATATGGGTGATGTGTCCGTGATTGATCAGGCCGCTGATATGGCGGGCAAGACCGGGGTGACCAAAGGCGGTGACGCTGGCCGGTTCGCGGCGCACCAGCGATTGCAGCAGCGCGGCGGGTCGGCTGCGGCGGCGGATTTCGAGGCACAGACTGGCCGTCAGCGGCGCGAGTTTGGCGTGCGCGATATCGGCGTCAGCTTGGTTGTCGCACAGCGCGGCGACATGCACCGGGGCCAACTTGGTTAGCGCCTCGAACATATGCCAGCTGCGAATGCGATCGCCGCGATCAGGCGGCCATGGCGCGCGGTGGGCGAGGAACAGGATTTGAGTCATGCGGTCGCCGAGAAAACACCGTAGTGCTGAGCTTGTCGAAGCACGTGGCGCGGGACCGAACAAATGGCGTCGTTCTGCGCCACGCCCTTCGACAGGCTCAGGGCTTCGGTGTTTGATCGCGGCTTAGCAGACATGCCAATCACCCCAATCCGCGCGCGATGTGCGGGCCCACAGCGTTGGCGAGCCATAATGGCAGGCGCTTCCACAGCTCGACGCGCCGCTGATATTGCGCGCTGGCAGGGTTGGTGTTGCGCGCCGCCTGCCCCTCGGCGAGCCAGCGGGCATAGGCGAGCGGCTGTGGTTCAAACCCCCAATTTTTTTTGTAGGCAAAGGGTCCCGTGCCAAGCTTCGACCGCCCGAAATCAAAGCGCGTGCAGCCGCGCATCCGGGCATGGCGCATCAGCGCGAAATACATCAATTCATTGGCGCGGTTCTGTCGTGCCTCAACCAACCCGCCGCCCCAATAGGGCATGACGGTGCCGCGCCAGTAGAGGCTCAGCACGCTGGCAATGGCGCGGCCGTCGGCGCGAACGGTCAAAATGTCGGCATCATCGCCGAAACGCGCGAGCACCTCGGCAAACAGCGCGCGCGGGAAAACAGGGGTGCCAAGGTTGCGGACGCTGGTCGCGTAGACGCGGTAATGGTCGCGCTGTTCCACCTCTCCACGACCGGTGGTGACGGCCAGATCGCTGTCCAGCGCCTTGCGCACCTCGGCGCGCTGTTTGCGCGGGATGGCCAGCAGCTCGGCGGCGTCATCGGCGGCGAGGCTGCGCGCGAAACCGGCGTAGGTGCCTTCCTCTGCCAACCATTGCGGCGCGACAGGCCTTGGTCCGCCGCGCAATTCGATGCTGGGCACGCCGAGCTGGCTGGCGAGACCGACGGCGGCATGCGCAAGCGCAGCCGCGCTGGTTTCCTCCTTGGCGAGGATACCGCCGCCGACGCCAAATGCGCTGCCGACCAGCGCTTGCCCGAACAATGGCGATTTGACGTGATGCAGCGGCAATAGGCCGGTGATGTGCCCTGCCCCGTCATGGGCGGCCAGCACATGCGCGCGGTGCCCCGTGGCGGCATGAACCGCTTCGCTCCAGGCGCGGCTGTGAAAGGGGGTGGCTTCGGGCGAAGCCGTGACAAATGCGTCCCACGCGCCCGCGTCGGTGAGCGGGGCAATGGTGGGCGCAGGACGGGGATGGTGCGGCGCATTCATGCGGCCTCGCGCCACGCGGTGGCACGCTCCACCAGATCGGGGACGATGGCATCGACCCGGCCCCACGCAAAATCGCCGAGCATGCGTTCGAGCTTGCCAGCCATGGCTGATAAACCGCTGTAATGACGCAGCTTGGACCGCAAAGGCGCGCCTGTGACGCGCGGCTGACCCGGATCAATTTCCCAAGGGTGGAAATAGAGGATGGCGGGGTGGCCCTCGCCATTCGTCTGCGCAATCGCCCAGCGGGTGACGCTGTAGGGAAGGATGCGCATGAAGCCGCCGCCTGCCGCCAGGCTGCGCCCGGCAAAGCGCGCGGTGGTGACCGGCCATTCGATCAGATCGCTGTCAGCAAGCGGCCGCCACGGGTGGCGCGGGCTGTCCGGCCAGCCATAATGATCGTGGACCACCGGCGCGACGCTGGAGGAATAGGCATAGCCTTGCTCGGCCAAGATGGCGTGCGCCCACGGCGTGCGCGGATCGACCGAAAAGCTGGGGGCGCGGTATCCGGTAACGGCGATCCCGCCCGCGTCTTCGAGGATGGCACGGCTTTTGCGCAAATCGGCGGCGAATTGGTTTGCGGTCAGGGTGAAGACGCGCGCATGGTCATAGCCATGGCTGGCCAGTTCATGCCCGCCCGCGACGATGCGCTTGATCAGTGCCGGATAGCGTTCCGCGACCCAGCCCAGCGTGAAGAAAGTGCCTTTGACCCCGGCAGCGTCGAACAGCGCCAGTACGGCATCACAATTGCGCTCCACACGGCAATCAAGCGTTGGCCAGTCGGCACGGTTGATCGTGGTTTCAAAGGCGCCGACCTGAAACCAATCCTCAATATCAACCGACAGACCATTGATTATCATGAAGCATATCCCGCTCAGGCGGCCCAATTGTTCATTTGCGGCGCGCCCGCCGGGTCGCGTTCAACCCATTCGATCAGCAGGTCGAGCACGCGGCGCAGCACCTCGTCATGATCGCTGATCTGGGCTTCCAACGCAGCAATACGTGCTTCCAGCGCGGCGACGTTGGGCCCGGGCGCAATGGGCGCGGCCTCTGGTGCGGGCGGCCAGCTCAGCTTTTCTGCTGACGCTGCTTCGGGTGCGCGCGTCGTCAGCACCAGCTCGGGTTCGGGGCGCGCCACAGGCGCAGGCGAAGGTGCAGCAGCAGCGGGCTGATTGAAGCCCCCGTCGGCCGACATTTCGGCAACCACCGCCCGCACATGCGCGCCGGTGATGCGGCCCAATTTTTCGAGCGCACCCAGCAGCAGCACCCGGCTGACCAGCACATTCAGGCGGCGCGGCACGCCGTCGCTGTGCTGATAGAGCAAGGAAATGGCATCGGGTGCAAAGGTCGGGTTGCCCGACCAGCCCACTTTGCCGAGCCGGTGGAGGATATAGGGCTCAACCTCCTCGGGCTCCATCGGGTCGAGGTGGTGCGTGGCGATCACGCGCTGGCGCAGCTGTTCCAGCGTCGCCGACTGAAAGAGCGTCGCGCGGAACTCGGGCTGGCCGAGCAGGAAGATTTGCAGCAGCGAATGGCCGCCGAGCTGGAAGTTGGACAGCATCCGCAATTCTTCGAGTGCGGCGACGGGCAAATTCTGGCCCTCATCAACGATCAGCAGCGTGCGGCGCCCGGCGCGCGCCTCTTCGCGCAGAAATTGTTCGATGAAGCTTAAGAGCTCGGCCTTGCCCAGCCCTTCCCAGTCGAGGCCAAACTGTTCGGCGATCAGCTGGAGCAGCGCCTCGCCGCTGACTGCGGTCGATACCAGCTTGGCAGCGGTCAGCCGGTTGGGGTCGATATTGTTCATCAAATGGCCGACCAGCGTGGTTTTGCCCGCGCCGATGTCGCCGGTAATCACGATGAAGCCCTCACCCTGTGCGAGGCCATAGCCCAGATAGGACATGGCTTTGCGGTGCGTCGCACTTTCAAAATAGAAATGCGGATCGGGGGTGAGTTGGAAGGGGCGTCCTTTGAGGCCGTAATATTGGTCGTACATCGTTTGTATCCCCGTTTCCGGTCAGAAGTTGTAACGCAGGCCGAGCAGCGCCGAGCCGATGAGTTCGCTGTTGAAGCCGTCCTGATCAAAGCTGCTGAGCGTGGCGGCGGCGGTGCCGGTGAGCTGACGCCAGAAACGGCGGGTGTAGGTGACCCCTGCCCCCATCGCCGTGACATCGCCCGCGCCGGGCGCGCCATTGTCAAAATAGTTGAAGGTGACGGTGCCGGTCAGGTCGCTGTCGCGGTCGAGCTGGCGCGCTGCCGAGACGAAGGCGTAGTAATTTTCGTCAGTGATGCCGTTGAAGGGGGCCAGCACCGAACCCGCCGGAACCAAGAGTTTGCGCCGGTCATAACCCCCGCCGACACCCAGGTTCCAACCCGCCGAGGTGCGCGATAGCAGCGCCTGCACCCCGCGGCTGCGGAACTGGGTGGCGGTGGCGCTGCCCAGCGCGGGGCTTAGACAGCCCGAACCTTCGTTGCCGAACACGCAGGTGCCGATGCCGCCGTCCAGCGGATTGCGGACGATTTCAAATTGGGTCGGCAGGTCAGACAGCCCGTTCGACAGGGAGCGGCCAAAGCTGGAAATGCCGTCATAGACGCCGACCTGCAGCAGCATGGCGTGGTTGGGGCGATAGCTGAAAGAGCCGGTGAAAATGGTGTCGCCATAGCGCCGCCCGACCTTGGCGGTGAGCGAGGTCCGGCGGCTGGGCTGCCACATCACGCCAACGTCCCAAATCAGGCCGTCGATGTCATAGGCCAGTTGGCGCGGGCTGGCGGGATCGGTGACCAGACGGCCATTGGCGGTGCGCACGGGCACACCGTTTACGTCGAGCAGCGGTTCACGCTGGCTGATTTCGATATCCTCAAAGCCGACGCCGCCGAGCAGCGCGACGCTGGGAGAGATCGGCACGGTGACATCGGCGCGGACATATTTGCCGTCAAAACGCTGGTCGAGCTGGCTCGCATCCTCGCGTTCCCACCCGGCTGATAATTGCCAGCCAAAGGGCAGGTCGCCGGGACGCTGGCCGACACTGGCCCAGGCGGCATGGTTGGTGCTGTCGTCGAACACGTCCGAAGCCAGCGTGCCGGGAGCCAGAATCGCGGCGCTTTCAATTTCCACCTTGCTATAGCCGAAGCGGTAACCCGCCCCGACATCCAGATCGGCAACGCGCCTCGTAAAGGTCGGGCCCGCATAGACGCTGTAGACATTGGCGATATTGCTGCGGTTGCCGGTGATGACATTGTTGGCGGCGCCCGCGCCATCGGCGCGCGTCCGGCTGGCGAGCGCGCCCGCCTCCAGATTGAAGCCACGCGCCACTTCCAAACGGCCGCGGGCGAGGCCCGAAATCACGTCCTGATCCGCCAGCCCGTCTGACAGGCCAAAGCGGCGCTCATAACGGATGCTAGCCGCAAGTTCGGCGCGGCGCGTGGCAATGCTGGCATCGACCCCGGCGGCAATCGTGCTGTAGGTCAGGACATCGCCGCCGTTGTTGAGGTCGGCGGTCAGAATCGCGCCGACTTCGAGATAGGGCTGGATTTCGGTGCGGGTTTCGCGCTGGCGACGCGCTTCGGCGGGCGCGGCGGCGGCAGGCTTCTTTTCGCTGGCCTCGGGCGCGGGCGCGCCAAAATCCTGCGCCTGCACGGGCGCGGCGGCGAGCAGCACGGCAAGCAGGCAAGACGTGCGGATCATGTGCCGCCTCCTTGGCCATAATAGGTTCCGAAGCGGCGGCCACCGGGCGAGAATTTTACGCCGTTGAGCAGCAGCTGGATGTGCGTGCAGACGCTGACCAGGCCGACCGCATCGCGCAGCGACGCTTCCAGCGTTTCATCGGCGCGCACCACCATGACCAGCTGGCCGACATGCCCCGCCAGCACGGCGGCGGGCGAGGCGGCGAGGATCGGCGGCGAATCGATCAGGATGATGCGGCCCGGCGCACCCGCCTCAAGCTGCGACAGCAGGGCTTCGGTCCGTGACGAGGCGAGCAGTTCGCTGTCGCCGCTGGTCGATTGGCCCGAGGGCATGACTTTCAGACGCGGCAGATCGGTCTGGATCAGGCAGTCACCGACCGGCAGGTGCGGATCGGCCAGCGCGTCCATCAAACCGGGGCCATCTTCAAGGCCCAGAGTGCGCACGATGCTGGGCTTGGCCATATCGCCGTCGATCAGCACCACGTCATGATCGGCCTCTACCGCCAGGCTGAGCGCCAGGTTGATGGCGCTGAAGGTCTTGCCTTCGCCCGGATTGGCCGAGGCAATCAGGATGCGGTGGCCGCGCGGCAGCATCGGGCGGCCGGGCGCGCCGGTGATGCCGCGGATCAGCTCGCGTTTGATGATGCGATATTCCTCGGCGATGCCGCTGACCGGACTGCCGGGGACAATCATCCCCATCGCGGCCAGTGCGTCGGCATCCAAAGTGCCGTAGCGCGTCGGCGCGATGGCTGGCGCGGCGCGAGGGGCTGCAACCGGCGTGTCCGGGGCCGCTGGCGACGGCTCAACGGGCGGAGCCTCAACCGGCGATGCCTGCACCCGGGCGCGGCGCAGGCGCTTGCCGGGTTCTGGCGGCAGCCCCGTGAGGTCAATCGGCGGGGCGCTGCCCAGCGGATCGGTGCCGAAGAAGTCGGCGGCGCGCTCCAGCGAAGAGGTGGATTTCTTGATGGGTCGGTGTGCGGTCATGGCTGCCTGCTCCGCCTCACGCGACCATGCCGCGCTGGACGAATTCAACGACCAGCAAAAGCGCGAAGAGCGCGAGCAGCGCGACGCCGCCCCCGCCCAGCCAGACCAGTTTCTGTTTGCGTTCGGCGCGGCGCGCCGGGGTGACAACTTCGGTGATCGAGCCGATGACCGGCAGCCCGCTCGCGCGCGCCAGCTTGCCAACCGTCGCAAAAGTGGGGCGCACCTGCCCCAGGCCAAAGGCCGTGCCGATGCCGCCGCCAATGCCTGCCATCAGCACCAGCGCCAGGAATAGCGGGCGGTTGGGTGCGACGGGTGCACGCGGCTTGCTCGGCGGATCGGTAAGGTCGACGCGAAGCGCATAGGATTCGGTTTCGACCTGCCCGCGCAGCCGGACCTGCTCGCGCTGCGCCAGCAGCCGGTCATACTGGTCCTTCTGGACGCGGTAATCCCCGTTCAGTCGGTCATATTCGGACGCGATGCCGGGTTCAGCGATGCGCTTGGCGGTGATTTGGGCGATTTCGCCATTCAGCTGGGCCTTGCGCGCGGCGAGCGCGCTGACCGTCGCCTGACGTTCGGCCCGCACTGCGGCGAGCGAGGTGTAGGCCGGATTGGGAGCGGTTCCGCCTGCGTTCGGGCCTTCGCGTGCCGCCTGCGCCGCAAGGGCGTCGATCTGGGCTTTGAGCGCCAGGACATCGGGGTGCGCATCAGTGAGGCCGCGTGCACGCAGCGCCGACAGTTCGGCGCGTGCACCCGCCAACTGCTGACGCGCGACACCGCCGCCGGTCGCATTGAGACCCGGCGCAGCGACGGTTGCGGGAACGCCCGCGAGCTGGCCATTGGCGGCCGCCAGCCCGCCCTGCGCCGCCGCCAGCTGGCCTTCGACCTGCGTCAGTTCGCTGCGCAGTTGGTCGAGCCGCATCGCCGGCGAACCGCTGCCACCCGGAATCATGCCGATATTGGCCGCTTCGAACGCGGCGCGCTTGGCCTCGGCCTCGCGCAGCGCCCTTTCGCGGCTCGCCAGCTGGCCGTCGAGGAATTTCAGGCTGTCGCGTGCGTTCATCTGACCGCCGCGCAATTGTTCCTCGCGGAACACGGTGATCAGGCTATCGAGCACGGCACTGGCCAGTTTGGCATTGTCGGCGTCGGACAGGCTGCCCACGCCCATCGTTGAAATTAGTTCAAAGATATTATCCTGTTGGGCAATGACCTTGATATTGTTTTGGAGCATTGCGACGACATCTTGCTTGTCGCGGTCGCTGGCATTGGCGGCGATCAGGCCGGTTGCGACCGCCACCTGCTCCATATTGCGCGTGCCGGTGAGCGTTTGGCGGATCTGGTCAATCTGTTGCTGGTTCGACAGGCCGCCGCTGGCCGCGGCATCGGGCAATATGTCGTTGATCTGGACAACGATGCGCGCGCGCGATTCATAGCTGTTGGGGATCATGGCGATCATCAGCCAACCAACCAAACAAATCGCCCACGCGACCGCCAGCACCAGCCAGCGGCGGGTCCAAACGCTGTGCAGGGCAATCCGGAATTCGTCGTACAGGCCGTTCATTTTCTGCTTTCAGCGGGCCGCAAGCGGGTCAAAACATGCTTTCGGGAATGATGATGACGTCGCCGGGCTGGAGCCGGACATTGGCCTTGATGTCGCCGCGCTTGATGAGGTCGCCGAGCCGCAGCGCATATTCGCTCTGCTTGCCCGTGCCGGGTTCGTAGCGCACCAGCCGTGCCTTGTTGCCCGCCGCATATTCGGACAGGCCGCCCACCGCGATCATCGCGTCGAGCACGGTCATATTGGCGCGGAACGGCAGCGAGGCAGGCTTTTCGGTCGCGCCGACCACCCGCACCTGCTGCGAAAAGGTGCTGTTGAAGCTGGTGACGATCACGCTGACGATGGGATCGTTGATATATTGGCTGAGCTGAAGCTTGATATCCTGTTGCAGCATCGTCGGCGTTTTGCCGACGGCGGGCAGGTCGGTGATCAGCGGCGTGGTGATGCGCCCGTCGGGCCGGACCTGCACCGTGCCGCCCAGTTCAGGATTGCGCCACACGAAAATCTTGAGCTCGTCGAGAGGGCCGATGACATATTCATCGCCCGGCCCTTCCTGCCCGCCCACAAAGTTGGCGGCGGGCAATTGCGCGCTGCCGCCCGGGCCACCGGCGCAAGCCGTGAGCATGGTGGCGGCCAGAGCGCTTGCCAGCATCATCCGTGCCAGTGCCAAAAATCCTGTCATATCGCTTCACCCTTCCACCACGCGGCCCGATTTCGGCGAGCTGCGCAGAGTCACTGCTTCAGCGTTCAGCCATGGCGAAGATTGGTGAACAGAGGGTTAGGATTGCGGGTCCGCAGGCAATAAAATTGGCTGAAATGTGCGGAAATTAACGCTTTTCAGACCAGCCGTTCCAAAGCGGGACCATGGCCCAGAAAAGATGAAGGACTGGCGCTCGCGCCATAGGCCCCGGCCATGAAAATCGCCACCAGGTCGCCGATATCGGCGGGCGGCAAATGCAGCTGATCGCCGAGCCGGTCGAGCGGCGTGCACAGGCAGCCTACGACCGATGCGACCTCGCCGGGGGCGCTGTCGAACCGGTTCGCAATGGCGAGCGGATAGTTGCGGCGCACCACCGTGCCGAAATTTCCGCTGGCCGCGAGCTGATGATGCAGGCCGCCATCGGTGACCAGGAATGTTTCGCCATGGCTGACCTTGCGGTCAATGATCCGGCACAGATAAACCCCGGCTTCGGCCACCAGCCAGCGCCCCAGCTCGATGGCGAAGCGGGTGGGGCCAAGGCTGGCTGGCCGCCGGGCGAGCGTGTCGGCAAGCGCCGCACCGATGGCCGCGACATCGAGCGCGGCGTCGCCGGGGAAATAGGGGACGCCGAACCCGCCGCCCAGATTGACGAGCGGTGGCGCGGCCCCCACCGCATCGGCCAGATCGGCCGCCAGCGCCACGGTTTGCGCCTGCGCCGCGATGATGGCGTCGGCATCAAGTGCCTGTGAACCGGCGAAAATATGGAAGCCTTGCCAATCGACGCCTTGGTCGATGAGCTGCCGGACCAGCGCGGGCACCGCGTCCGCATCAATCCCAAACGCTTTGGCCCCGCCACCCATTTTCATGCCCGACCCTTTGAGGTCAAAGCTGGGATTGACGCGGACAGCGAGGCGCGGGGCGACCCCGAGCTGGTGCCCGATGTAGAGCGCCCGCGCCGCCTCCCCCGCCGATTCCAGATTGACGGTCACGCCCGCCATGATCGCGGCGCGCAGTTCGCGGTCGCGCTTGCCGGGACCGGCAAAGCTGATGTGCTGCGGCACCATCCCGGCGGCGATGGCCATGTGCATTTCGCCGCCCGAGGCAATATCGATGCCATCGACCAGCCCCGCCATATGCACCAGCAGCGGCGCAAAGGGATTGGCCTTCATCGCATAATGGATGCCGAGTCCCGGCGGCATTGCCGCGCGCAGCGCCGCAACCCGCGCGCTGAGCATCGCGCGGTCATAGACGAACAAGGGCGTGTCACCCTCCACCGCGACCAGCCGGTCGGCGCGCTGGCCACCAATCAGCAGCATGCCATCGGCATCGGCGCGAAAGCCCGCAGGAATGGCGCCCATCGGCTTCATGCCGCCGCCTCCGCTTGCCAGTTTGCGGCGATAGCGACCCGGTCCAGCTTGCCATTGGCATTGCGCGGCAGTTCACGCCGCCAGACGATGGCGCGCGGCTGCATGAAATTGGGCAGCGCCGCGCGGAGCGCCGCTGCGAGCGCATCATTGTGCGTCCCATCGCCGCGCGCCACCAATATGATCGCCGCGCCGAGGCGGTCGTCCGATATGCCGAACGCCACCGCTTCGCTGGCGAATCCCGAGGCGATCACGGCTTCCTCGATCTCGCTGGGGCTGACGCGGTTGCCCGCCGTCTTGATCATGGCATCGTCGCGGCCGACGAAATAGAGCAAACCCTTGGTATCGCGGCGCACGGTGTCGCCCGACCAGACGGCGGTGCCGCCATAGCGCGATGCGGGCGGCGCGGGTTTGAAGCGCATGGCGGTGCGTTCGCTGTCCTGCCAATAGCCCTGCGCCACCAGCGGGCCGCAATGGACGAGCTCGCCGGGCTCACCGGCATCGCACAGGCTGCCGTCGGGGCGGCAGACCAATATTTCGGCATGCGGAATGGCGCGGCCCATCGACGTGGGGTGCGCTGCCACCAATTCGGGCGGCAGGAAGGTCGAGCGAAATGCCTCGGTCAGTCCGTACATGGGCCAGATGGCGGCGGCAGGAAAGGTCTGGCGCAGCCGGTCGACTTCGCCGGCGCCGCGGTACTTCTGCATGTCGC
>ERZ1066122.2166-NODE-2166-length-13552-cov-9.143662_pt1 | contig 13552 bp, 9 predicted proteins | sample MGYA00382769_ERZ1066122 | MGnify/ENA primary metagenome ERZ1066122 (study PRJEB33369, sample SAMEA5778352) | biofilm metagenome | biome: Industrial cooling water; feature: Water cooling tower basin; material: Biofilm | place: United Arab Emirates | collected...
TCGGTTGTCGAGGTCGTCTTCGGGTTGATCTATCAGCAGCGGCACCGACGCCGGCAACAGCAGCAGGCGCAGCACGGCTGTGGCTCGCTGGCCGACGGAAAGGGCGTCGAGGGGGCGCCAATCAGCTTCCATCGCTGAGGCTTCTGCGACGTTGAGTTCCAGATCGGTCTCTGATTCTACGTCCATCTCTTCCAGCCGCATACACGCATCGGGGCCGATAGACACCAGTTGGTCGGCTTGCGTAGGCGTCAGGCCGTAGGTTTTGCGCAGTGCGGCGATATCGCGGGTTCGGCAGCCTTCGGCCAGGGTGCGGAGCGAGAAATCGGTGGCGTTGGTGAGCGCATCCAGAATGGGGGCATACTTCATTCCGCCCGGGTTGATGGCGGCCAGCGCATTCCGCACCAGCTCGCGCACGGCGTCGCGGGCGGCCTGATGCGTTACGCGCGCCCGGACGCGGGGCCGCAGGTCCGCATTCACGCGTTCGGCCGTGCGTTCCAGTTCGCGCCGCTCGGTCCCCAGCAGATCGTGATACTCGGCCAGCACATCCCGCCGCCGCTGCCGGACGGCGTCACGGTCGGCTTCCAGTGCTTGGCGGTGTTTATCGAGGGCTTGTAACTGGTCGAGTTGCCGAGTTAGGCCTAGGTACTCCGTACCGTCCAACTTCTCTACCTGCAAAGCACGCATCTGTTCCTTCAGGGCTTCGTCAGCGGCTGTGCGCAGCGGTTTCCACTGCTGCTGAACGTCCGCTATACCCATTTCGGCGGTGGCAAGGGCGTTTTCCAAACCCGTGATAGCCAAGCGGGCCGCCGTTTCTGCCTGCGCCAACACTGCATCCAGGCCGCCGAGTAACGCGGCATTAGGCAGGGTTTGCAGGGCCGCGGCCGAAACGGCGTCGCGGTCCAGCGGCAGCGCTCGCCGTAGCTCCTCCACGACGCGGCGTACGGGCGTCAAGGCGTCGCGGCTACTCTGAAACAGACTGCCTTCGCGCTGCCATTGCGTATGGGCCGCCAGGCGCGCCGGAAGGCCGGCCTGCTCGTACTCCGCGCGCCGCTGGCGCAAGGCCGGTAATTGACTCAGCCGCTCGTCGGCCTTCCCGATTTCGTCATCCAGTTTCAGCAAACGCTCGCGGGTTTCGCGCAGCGCCGCAGCCAGCGCCTGCTTGCGCTCGGCCGAAACGGCCGCTTTTGCTGGCAAGAAACGTCGTAGCAGGGCGGTCAAATGAGTCTTTTGGCGCGCCAACTCAGCAATTTCGTGTTGACCGAAAAACTCCGGCAGTTGCCGCAGTACGTCTACCGGCCGCACGTTCAGCACGGCGCCGGTTTCGTCGCGTACCAGTGGCGGGTCAGGAAATGTGCGCTCGATGAGGTATGTCGTAGCCGGATTGGCCCGCCGCACGGCCAGCATCACCTGCGCGCTGTTGCGGAGCATATGCCGCACCAGGCTGTCGTGGTTTTTGCGCGCTTCGGCGCCGGCTACGGGCGCGTCCAGTGCATACCGCAGCGTTTCCAGAATAGATGATTTGCCCGTACCTCGGCCGCCCACCAGCACATTCAGGCTATCGTTGAAGCTCAGGCGCAGCCCGTCGAGCGGGCCGCCGTCCCAGGCAGCGGCCAGCAGCTCCATCCGGTCGGCGGGAGCGTCTTCGCCGTCGAGCCAAATGCGGGAGTAGGGGTCCAGAAACGCCTGCCGCAGCCCTTCCACCGTCAGCTCGGCCAGCTTGATGCGGCACGTTCTGCCGGGGGCGGTCACGTCGGCGGGGCCGTTTACATCGCCCGCATTGACGAGGGCCATTAGGCGGTCTCGCCGGTATTCGAGGGGTTTGTTCTGGGCGATTTCTAGGAAACGCGGGAGCAGTTCATCTATCGGACCCGGAATCGCTGCCGCGTGCAGGCGTTTGCACTTCCACGCTTTGCTGCTCACGTCGCCATTCTGATCCAGAACTCCGTTGGTCCACGTCACGTGAGCGGCGATGCAGATGCCTTTCCAGTCGGCAGCACATTGCACCAGCTCTGTCAGTTCTTCCATCGATAACGCCCCGCTGCCCCCCGTGACAGCATCCGGCACGGGGCCTACGCATCCCTGCGTTTTGCCAGCCAGATTTTCGAGTTGGTCAAGCGGGGTTTTCGGCTTAAACAGGCATAGCACGTGATGCCCTTGATTGGTCGAGGCTTCAAAGCCCGGAAAAACGACAATACCCACCGCCTCCGCCGCTGCGATGAGCTGGGTGCCCGTACGGGCTTTCCAGTGGTCGGTGACGGCGATCACCTCCACGTTAGCCGCCAGAAGCGCCGTCACCAGCGCCGCATTATAGTCGGCTTCGTTCGTGAAGCCGTGCTGCGTCTGACCGTGCCTGACGGTATACGCATACGGATTGACCTGCAACGCGCACCGCTGAAACTGCGCCCCGTTGGCGAGGGCCAGCGCCTGACGAATAGGGTGGGTATCGGGCAAACCGAAAGTCAGTGGCATACGATGGGGGCAGTAGTGAGGGTCTCAAAAGTACTACGACCGCCTATCGCCAGTGCGAAGCCATACGCAAACAGATAAGACTTACGGAGTTGGTCGCTCAGGTGGTCTCTCCGGGGGCGCAAACTCGCGTGAACGCCGATTTTCTACCAATCGGTGGTTTATCCGGGACCGCCAAAAACGCGTTTGCAGGTCGTTTTTGTCACCTGCGTAAGTCCTAAGCGGTTGACCAGACGTTTTGCGGTATTCTACCCAAACTCGTCAGACCACTAGCAGTGGTCAGACGAGGCCGCGTCGTGGTCGTCTGACCACTGCTAGTGGTCTGACGAATATCGGATCAGCCGCCGAATACCTCAGAACGTTCGGCTGACCGCTTAACATATTCGCTCAACTTGCCCCGCCACCTCACAACCAGCTCCACCACCACGCCCCGTTCCGCGCCTTCGCCAGCGTCGGCCACGGAGCACGCCAGCGGCCAGCGCGCTAAAACTGGAAGTAGATAAACGAGCTGCTGCTCTTCTGGGTCAGCACCAGCAGCACGAGCATCGTCGCCCACCCCAGGCCGAGCAGCCACCACGGGACGCGCGCCGCCACCCGGGCCAGCGACGTATCGCGCATCAGCCAGTGGGCGCCCACCAGCCCGACCGACAGCACCCCCACCTTGAGTAGGGCGAGGGTGGTGAGCAGAGGGGGCGCGCTGGGCAGCAGGCCGAACATCGCGCGCAGCAGGCGCGCGGCGGTAGCAAAATCGGGCGCCCGGAAGAAAACCCACGTCACGTTCACCAGCAGCAGCGTGAGCAGGCCCAACCCGAAGCGGCCCGGCAGCGGGTGCGCCGGGAAAGGCGGCCCGATGGCGGCGTGGTGCACACGCGCCTCCGCCACGGGGGCGTGGGCTGGCAGGGGCTGCCCGCGGCGCCGGGTGGTCCAGCCGCGTACCAGCCGCTCGGCGCACAGCAGCAGACCGTGGAGCGCCCCCCACGCCACGAAAGTCCACGAGGCGCCGTGCCAGAGGCCGCCGAGCAGCATCGTGAGCAGCAGGTTGAGGTAGGCGCGGGCCGAACCCCGACGGTTGCCGCCAAGCGGAATGTAGAGGTAGTCGCGCAGCCAGGTGGAGAGGGTAATGTGCCAGCGGCGCCAGAAATCGGAAAACCCGATGGCCGCGTAGGGGTAGCGGAAGTTGTCGGGCAGGACGAACCCCAGGCACAGCGCCACGCCGATGGCGCAGGTGGAATAGCCGGCGAAATCGCAGAAAATCTGGCCCGAAAACGCCAGTACGCCCGCCCACGCATCGAGCGCGGCCAGCGGAAACGGCACCCCAAACACGCTGTCGGCGACGGGGGCCAGCAGCCCGTCGGCCACCACCACCTTCATCCACAACCCCAGCGAGAGCAGCAACAGCCCCCACAGCAACTGCGCCCGGTTGGCTTGGCGCGGCGTGTAGAACTGCGGAATCAGGTCGGCGGGGCGCACGATGGGGCCGGCCACCAGGTGCGGGAAAAACGTAACGAACAGCGCGAAGTTGAGAAACGAGGGTTCGGGCGGCGCCTGCCGCCGGTACACGTCCAGCGTGTAAGAGAGAGTGACGAAAGTGTAAAAGGAAATGCCGACCGGCAGAATCAGGTCGGGCTTGGCGGCGTGAAACGCGATGCCCACCGCGCCGAGCAGGGCCGTGAAGTTGTCGAGTAGAAAGCCGCCATACTTGAAAAAGGAAATCAGCCCCAGGTTCAGCCCCAGGCTCACGCCCAGCAGCAGCCGGCGCGGCACGGGCCGCTCCTCGCGCGCAATGAGGCGGGCGATATAAAAGTCTACCGCCGTGGCCAGCCACAGCAGCAGCACGAACGGCGGGTTCCAGGCGGCGTAGAACAGGTAGCTCGCCAGCAGCAGGTTGATCTTCTTGATTCGCCACGCCAGCGGCAGGTGGTGCAGCACCAACAACACCCCAAAAAACAGCACGAAGCCGTACGAATTGAATACCATCGGACGAATGCGGGTTAGCGGGGCACAGTCGGAGCCGCTGCCACCGGGTGAGCACGAATAATCCAGCCGGTTTGCTGCTCCACGAGTGGGATCAGCGCCCGCGTAAACGCGGCCGCGTCGCGTGGCGTCAGGTGCGACCATTCGGGGCACTCGAAGCCCGCCAGCGCCGGATAATCAGCGTAATGGATGCCAGGCGCACCCGTGACGGCCAGCAGGCGGTCCCAGTACTCGGCGCGGGGGTAGTTGCGGGTTTCCATCTGCCGGTAGAGGCCGCTCGACGGGGTTCGCACGAACAGTACGTGCCCGCCGCGCCGCCGAATCTGCGCTACCGCCCGCCGGGCCGTCTGCAGCATCGCCACCAGCGTGTCGCCGCCGACGCCGTGCTGCGGCTGGCCGGCGCCCAGGTGCCGCCACGCGGCTTTCATCTGGTTCTGCATAGCCGTATCGGCCACGAACCGGGCCGACATCCAGCTTTGCCGCTCAAAGCTGTTGAAAGAGAAATAGGGCGAGAAACGCGGCGGCCCGAATACGCCGGGCCGGTTCGGCAGCGGCAGTTCGTCCAGAAAAGCGTTCACCGTCAATTTATTTTCATCGAGCAGCACCAGCCGCGATTCCAGCCCCCGGTTGAGGTGAAAGCTGAGCTGCTGCGCCAGCGACCAGTTGGGGTAGGCCCGGAGCCGGTCCATCGCCCAACGCTCCTGCCGCGCGCCCGGCGGCGTAAAAAACAGTCCCTCCGTTACGTCCACGATCAGCGTACCCCTGAACGCCGGGTCATTGCCCAGGTCGGTGAGGATGGGCCGGGGCGAGGCCCCTTCTACGGCGAGCATAATCGGCCGCTGCCCGCTGAGGCTGGCCCAGGTGTCGAGGTCTACGTCGAACTTGATGCGTGACGAGCCGATCAGCACCGGCCGCGCCGGGCTGCTCCGGTAAATGCGTTTCCGCGTACTCGCCCACAGGCTTGCGTCGTCGTTGTAGGAGATCGGGAAACCCTGGCCGCGCCAGTACAGCTCCCACCCAACCACGAAAATCGCGGTGAGCAGCGCTGCCAGTAGGCTGGCTTTTACGAGGGAGGGAGTGGGCATAACCATAACAAGGAAGACGTGTGCCGCGCCACAGGCGCCGCCGGTAGCACGACGCTCGCTCGTCAGCAGCGAATAATTTACTGATACACAGGCAATCAAACAGAGATGCGATTCAACACACCGTCGGCCGCTATAAATAACTCCACCACCACGCCCCGCTCCGCGCCTTCACTCCCGCAAACCACCGGCACACCGGATACAGCATCAGCACCACGCCCGCCCACACCGCGTACAGCCCCGGCAGCCCCACGCCCCAGCCGGGCGGCAGCATTGAGCCGGGTTTGGCGCTGACGAACAGGAAGCCGGGGTCGAACCCCGTGACGAGCGCCGCCACCAGCGCCAGAGCGTGAATCAGCGGCAGGTGGAGCAGGTAATAAATCAGCGGCACCCGCCCGAACGTCAGGAAAAAGCGCCGCGGCGGGCCTTCGGGCCAGCGTTCGAGCAGCGGCAGCGCGGCGATGGCCGGCCCCAGCGTCATCAGCAGATACAGCAGCGAGGGCGGGTATTTTTCGCGGTCCAGCGCGGCCAGCAGCGTCAGGAATGGGGTGCGCTGCGGGGTCCAGGGGGCGGGGTCGCCGTAGCGGTTGAGCAGGCTGAGCGCCACGAAGGCGGCCATCAAGCTCAGGCCCAGCGTCAGCAGGACGCGTCGGCGCCGCAGGTCGGGCAGCACCAGCAGCGCCCCAAAGCCGTAGCCGGCGCACATCACCCCGATCCAGGGGAGCAGCGGGTAGGCTTCGACGAGTTGGTGCCGGTCGGCGGGGTTGATGGGGCCGCCCTCGTGCAGTACCGTCCAGAGCCACCCCCACGCGCCGAAGTGGTCGGGCGTGAGCGGATCGAGCAGGTTATGACCGACGATAATGCCGACGCCCACCGCCGCCACGGCCCGTACCGACAGCGCGTAGCTCAGCCCCGCCAGCACCACCATCGCCCAGCCGATAGCCCAAATGACTTGCCCGCCAGTGCGGATGTAATCCACGTTGAAAAACCAGCCGAAGCGCACCACCGTCACTTCCAGCACCACCAGCCACAGCCCGCGCGTGAGCAGAAACCGCGACACTTCGGCGCGGGTGCGGCCCCGGCGGCCGTAGAGGTAGGCGCTCGCGCCGGCCAGCAGCACGAAGGTGGGCGCGCAGAAGTGCGTGACCCAGCGCGTAAGGAAGAGCGCGGGCGTGGTGCGGGCCAGGTCGAGCGGGTCGAAGCGGGCCGTGGTGAAGAAGTCGCGCGTATGATCGAGCGCCATCAGCACCATCACCAGCCCGCGCAGCAGGTCAGGCGCGAGAAGGCGGGCGCGAGGCGTTTCGGCGGCAGCAACAGATGACATTAAGCTCATTTCAGCGGCAACTGTGAGAGGTGAGAGCGTGTACAAAATGCGTCCCCGTAGGGGACACCGCCCGGTAGCAATCGGATGATGAATGCAAAATGCGTCTTCGTAGGGGATACCGGCGACGCCAACCGCGCGGCACCAACCGCCCCTACACCGCCACCCGCAAGCCCGCGGCTTCCTGTTCCAGGTGGCGGTTTTCCAGCTCGTCCACCTGCCGCTGGTGCGCCGCCAAACGCATCAGCCCCAACACCCCGATGGGCACCAGCACCAGCGCGGCCGCCAGCCCGAAGGTGATGTTCCAGGCGTAGTGGCTGCGCACGTAGCCCACCAGCGCCGTGCCGGCGGTGCCGCCGGCGTTGTTGATGGCCATATACAGCGTGAACTGCACCGCCGATACGCGCGGCCAGCAGCACTGCATCGCCAGGGCCAGCTTGCCGATCTGGAAGAAAACGGCCGTCAGAATCAAACAACTCACGAACGCCGCCACCACGCCCGCCTGCCCCCAGTGGGCCGCCGCGCTGCCCAGGCCCGCCGCCAGCACCCCAAACACCAGCACGCAGCCCTGCGCCAGCCGTACCACCGGATCAGCAGGCCGCCCACCAGCATCCCGGCGGCCCCGCCTATCAGGCCCGCCGTGGCCCGCATCTCGGCGTAGGCCACGTTGGTCCAGTGCAACTCCTGAATGGTGAAGATGGGCAGCGCCGTGCCTACGTAGCCCAGGCAGAGCGACCCCGTAAACAGAACCACCGCCAGCCACAGGCTGGTGCGCAGCACCAGCACCCGCCGGGCAGCCCGCAGCAGCGGCGCCCAGCCGGCGGCCCGGAGCCGTTGCGATTCGGGCGCCGGCTGGCCGGCCGTCCAGGGCAGCAGCCGCTCGCCGGGGCGCTCGCGCAGCAGCAGGGGCACCGGCAGAATCAGCAGCACGAAACCGGCCATAAACAGGATGCCGGCCGCGAATCCGTAGGTCGTGATCAGCCAACTGCCCGCCGCCAGCGCGCCGGCCCCACCCACGGCCTTCGCGCCCCACATCAGCGAGTTGGCCTGGCCCTGCTCGGCGGGGGGGATGACGTCGATGGCGAGGCTGTCGGTCGCCACGTCCTGCAACATACTGAACGCCACCACCGCAAAGCCCCCCGCCGCCAGCAGCGGCAGGTGGTGGAGCGGGTCGGGTACGAAGGCCAGCCCGGCGAAACTCAGTGTCAGCCCCACCTGCCCCGCCAGCAGCCAGGGCCGCCGTCGGCCCATCGGCAGGTACGTGAAACGTTCGACGAGCGGCGCAAACCCGATCTTGAAGCTGGCGGGCAGCGAAATCACGGCGGCGTAGGCGGCAATTTCGGCGGGCGTCCTGCCCTGCATCGCCAGCCACGCCGGGATGGCGGCACCCACTACGCCCTCCGGCACGCCCTGCGCCAGATAAAGCAGGATGAACGTGGCGTAGCGCAGGCGGGTATTTTCGGAGAGGGCCGGCAGCGGGCGGGCGGCAAGAGACGAGCGGGACATCGGCGGAGCGGGTAAGTGGTTAGGGATGACTACTTCGTGGAGGTACAAGGCCGGAACGTCGGAACTCGTCGGCGTGTGGGCGCCGGTGCCACCTCGGCTATACTGCCACCCGCAGGCCTGCGGCGGCCTGTTGTTCGAGGTGGCGGTTTTCCAGCTCGTCCACCTGCCGCCGGTGCGCCGCCAAACGCACCAGCCCCAACACCCCGATGGGCAGGAGCACCAGCCCCGCCAGCGCCAGGTACGCGCCGGTCCAGGGCAGGTGCGTACGCGCCACGCCCACCAGCGCCGTGCCGGTGGCCGCACCGAGGTTCGCTACCGTCATATACACCGTGAACTGCACGGCCGAGATGCGCGCCCAGCAACACTGCATCGCCAGGGCCAGCGAGCCGATGAAGATGAGCGTGTTGAGTACGCAAAACGCCCCGATGCACCCCGTGATGAACCGCGCATCGGCCCACCACGCCGCGCCGCTGCCCAGCACCGCCGCCAATCCGCCCAGCAGCAGCAGGCACCCCTGCACCACGCGCACCACGCCCAGCCGGCGCATCAGCAGGCCGCCCAGCAGCATTCCCGCCAGCCCGCCCACCAGCCCGGCCGGCGCGTAAATCTGCGCGTAGCGTTCGTCGGTCCAGCCGAGTTGCTGCACGGTGAAAATCGGCAGGGAGGCATCGAAGTAGTTCTGGCCGAGCTGCGCCGCGAACACCCCCACCAGCAGCCACCGGCTGTTGGGCAGCAGCAGCGCCCGCCGTGAGGCCCGCAGCAGCGCCGCCCAACTGGTGGTTTGGAGCCGGGCGGCGGCGGGCGTGGCGGCGCCGGCGGTCCAGGGCAGGCGCTTTTCGCCGGGGCGCTCGCGCAGGGTCAGCGGCAGCAGCCCGATCAGCCCGATGGCGGCCGCCGGCGCCAGCGTGGCGCCGCGCCACCCCACGTGGTGGAGCAGCCAGCTGGTGGCGGCCAGCGTGGCGGCGATGCCCACGGTCTTGGCGCCCCACATCAGGCTGTTGGCCTGGCCTTGCTGGGCGGGAGGCACCACGTCGATGGCGAGGCTGTCGGTGGCGATGTCCTGCACCACCGTCAGTAGGCTGACCCCGAAGGCCACCGCCGTCAGCCACGGCAGGTGGTGGAGCGGGTCGGGCACCAGGCTCAGCGCCCCGAAGCCCAGCAGCAGCCCGCCCTGGCCGGCCAGCAGCCAGGGGCGGCGGCGCCCCATCGGCAGGTACGCGTAGCGCTCGATGAGCGGCGCCGCCACCAGCTTCAAGCTCCACGGCAGCAGCATCACGGCCGAATAGGCGGAAATCTGCGCCGGGGTCTTGCCGTTCATCGCCAGCCACGCCGGCACGGCAAACGCCAGCACTCCCTGCGGGATGCCCTGCGCGAAGTAGAGCGCCGCGAACGTGGCGTAGCGCAGGCGGGCGCTCTGGGAGAGGGCCGGCAGCGGGCGGGCGGTAGTGGCGGAGGCGGTCATAACCGGAGGCGGCGGGGGGAAATGATACCTGAGAATAGAAATCCAGGCGTAAATATCCGCACCGGATGCGCTCCGCGCCTACCGGCGTTCGGCCCTATTTGGGGGAGGCAGGCAAGAGCGGGCGAGCGGCGCTCTCCCTCCTCACGCCATCACCGGCACCACCGCCGCCGCCGCCGCTTCCCGGTCCAGGTGTTCGGTTTCCAGCGCCGCCACCTGCCGGGCGTGGGCGGGCAGGCCGATGCTTTGCAGCAGCGCCACCGGCACCAGCACCAGCGCCGGCACCAGCCAGAACGTGACCTCCCACGAATACCGGCTGCGCACGACCCCCAGCAGGGCGGTGCCCGCAGTGTCGCCGGTGTTCAGAAGCGCCATATACAGCGTGAACTGCACCGCCGACACCCGCGCCCAGCAGCACTGCATCGCCAGCGCCAGGTTGCCGATGTTGGAGAAAACGGCCATCAGCGTCAGCCCTCCGAGGAGGCCCACCACCACGCTCGTGTGCCCCCACCAGGCCGCCCCGCTGCCCAGCACCACCATCAGCCCCGCAAACCCCAGCAGGCTGCCCTGCCCCAGCCGCACCACCCCCAGCCGCCGGCTCAGCAGCCCGCCCACCAGCATCCCCGCCGCGCCGGCCACCAGCCCGGCCGTGGCCCCGATTTCGGCGTAGGCCACGTTCGTCCAGTGCAGCTTCTGAATGAGGAAAATGGGCAGCGCCGTGCCCGCGTACCCCACGCCGACCATCGCCGTGAAGAGCGCCAGGGCCAGGCGCAGGCTGTTGGGCAGCAGCAGCACCCGCCAGGTGGCGCGCAGCAGCGGCGCCCAGCCCGTGGCCCGGAGCCGCCGCGATTCGGGCGCGGGCGCGCCCGCCGTCCAGGGCAACAGTTTTTCGCCGGCGCGCTCGCGCAGCAGCAGCGGCACCGGCAGAATCAGCAGCACCAGACCGGCGATGAGCAGCACGGCCACCGCCAGGCCGTAGGTGTTGATCAGCAGGCTGCCGGCGGCCAGGGCGGCGCTGTTGCCGATGGCTTTGGCGCCCCACATCAGGCTGTTGGCCTGGCCTTGCTGCTCGGCGGGGATGATGTCGATGGCGAGGCTGTCGGTGGCGACGTCCTGCAACATACTGAACGCCAGCCCCGCAAAGCTGAGCGCCGTCAGCCACGGCAGGTTATGGAGGGGATCGGGCACGAAGGCCAGCCCGGCGAAACTCAGCGTCAGGCCCACCTGCCCCACCAGCAGCCAGGGGCGGCGCCGGCCCATCGGCAGGTACGTAAAGCGCTCGACCAGCGGGGCGAAGAGGATTTTGAAGCTCGCCGGCAGCGTCGCCACCGCCAGGTAGCCCGCAATCTCGGCGGGCGTCTTGCCGTTCATCGCCAGCCACGCCGGAATCGCCCCGAAGGCCACGCCTCCGGGCACGCCCTGCGCCACATAAAGCAGAACGAAGGTGACGTAGCGCAGGCGGGCGCTGTCGGCCAGGGCGGGCAGCGGGCGGGCGGCGGTGGGCAGGTGGCGCATCTGAGAAAAGGAGGGAAGAGCGATTGTGCCTCTGGCGCCGGTAGTGGCGACGGCTACAAAAATCCGCGGCCGGGGGGGCGGCCCCCTACCCGTGCTTGTCCCCATTTTGGGGGTAGCGCCCGCGCGGCGGGCCGGGGGGCGCAGGTCCGGCACCGGCTGGCGCCCTGGCTACGCCCGCGCCGCCTTCACCAGCCGGTAGGCCGGGTACGACACCGCTGCGCTGCCCAGCACCACGAGCAGGCTGCGCCCGTCGCTGACGGCAAAACCCGCCAGCAGCCCGACCGTCAGCAGCAGCGCCAGCGCTGGCACCCCCGGGTAGCCCCACGCCCGGTAGGGCCGGGGCAGGGCCGGCTCGGTGGCGCGCAGGCGGAAGAGCGCGGCCAGCGCGCCGCCCGTCACCAGCGTCACCACGACGGCCCCCAGCGCGAAAAGTTGCTCGAACGAGTTGGCCGCGATGCCCCACAGCGAGAGGCCGTAGCCCACGCCCAGGGCCACGTAGGGGGTGCCGCCGGCGTTCAGGCGCTGGGCCACGGGGCTGCAATACCCTTCGCGGCTCAGGCCGAAGAGGATGCGGGCCGGGCTGATCAGCAGGGCATTGAGGATGCCGATGAGAAAGAAGATCGACAGACCCGTCACCAGCGGGCCGCTCCACGTCCCGAACGCCACCGCCGCGGCCACCGCCGCCGCCGCCGGCGCGTGGGCCACGGCGCCCAGTGGCACCACGTACAGAATGGCCGCGTTGAGCAAACAGTAGAGGCCGACGATGACGGCCACACTCAGAAAGTACGAGCGCGGGACGTTGCGGCCGGGGTTGGCGTCTTCCTCGGCGAAGTAGCTGGCGGCCATCCAGCCGTCGTAGGTGCCCAGAATCAGTTGCCAGGCCTTGAAGAAGGCCAGCACCAGCGCGCCCCCCACCACGGGCGGCGGCGGCGGCGGAACCGGCGCGGCCGGCCCCGCCGGCCCCGCCCAGAAGCACCCACCGATCAGCACCAGCAGCAGCCCGATTTTCAGGGCGCTCACGAGCTGCTGCACCACGCTGGCGCTGCGTACGCCGGGCAGGTTCAGCAGCGCGAACGTGGTCAGGTAGGCCGCTCCCACCAGCTTGGGGTGGGGCGCGAGCGCCGGCACCAGCAGGCCGGTGTATTCGCCCAGGATCAAACTGAAAATGGCCGGCGACAGGGCGCTGGACAGAAAATCAGCCCACCCCGCCACGAAACCCGCGTAGCCGCCGAACGCGCGCCGGATGTAGTTGAAAGGGCCGCCCGCGCGGGGCAGCATCGCCGTCAGTTCGGCGTAAGAGTTGGCGGCCAGCAGGATGTAGCCGCCCGCCAGCCCCCAGCAGGCCAGAATCAGCGGCCCGCTCGGCAGCAGCGCCGCGATGGTGCCCGGCGTGCGCAGGATGCCCACCCCGATGGTGCTGCCCACGGTGACGGCCACGCCGAAGGCCACGCCCAGCCCCTGGCGCAGGCGGGTGGTGCGGGGCGCCGCGGGCGCGGCTGCGAGGGTAGGGAGGGCCATCGGCTGCCGGAAAAGAAAATCAGTTGCCGTCGGCGCGCACGGGCTGGCCCGCCGACTCGTGGGCGTACCGTATTTTCCATTCGCCGCCTTTTTTGCCGAACAGCATGCTGCCGGTGTACGGCTCGATTCGCATTTTTTCGCCCGTTTTCAGCTCAAAATCATAGCGCCCGGTCCAGGTACACAGCACCAGGTCGTTCGTTAAAAACACAAAGCGCTGGCGGGCCGTCGTGAAGCCGAGATTTTTGACGGAATCGAACACGCCCTTCTGCTCACTTTTCATCGACTCGTAATCCGAAACCCGGGCGTCAGGGCTGACGATTCGGAAACTGGTATCGCGGGAATAGGGCTTGATGGCCGCGTCGAGATCGAGCGCCTTCGCCCCGGCGATGACCTCTTCGAGCCGGGCGGAAATCTCGCGCACGGCCGTTGCTTTTTCCGCCGCCGACAGGGTGGTCGGTTGGGCGGCGCGGGTGGTCGTGGGGGCGCCGGTGGGCTGGCAGCCGGCGAGCAGCGCGGCACCGAGCGCCAGCGTGAAGAAGGGCTTGTTCATCGGGCGGCAAAGGGGGGTTTGGGGTTGTTCCTACTCGTGCGGCTTTTCGGGTTCGCCCCCGCTGCGGATGGCCTGAGCGGGGCAGGCAGGCGCGGGGCTTATTCTTTTTAGGACTTACGCACCCGTTGGTCGAAGGTAGTATCTTGTAGGATGTTTCAGCA
>ERZ1066122.2169-NODE-2169-length-13544-cov-5.970939_pt1 | contig 13544 bp, 7 predicted proteins | sample MGYA00382769_ERZ1066122 | MGnify/ENA primary metagenome ERZ1066122 (study PRJEB33369, sample SAMEA5778352) | biofilm metagenome | biome: Industrial cooling water; feature: Water cooling tower basin; material: Biofilm | place: United Arab Emirates | collected...
ATCTGGCGCTACGGCGGCGACGCCGATGCGGTCGCGCTCGACCGGCTTAACGGATCGTCGTGGGCAAAGCGGCGCGAGGGGATCGACGCCGCGCTGGCCGAAACCGCCAAGGCGCTGGTGGCGCTCGCGGCCGAACGCGCCGCACGGTCAGTACCGATAATCGCACCGGACCCGGCGGCGTATGAACAATTCGCCAGCGGCGTTGCCTTCACCGAAACGCCTGATCAGGCGCGCGCGATTACGGCGGTGCGCGACGATCTAGCCTCCGGCAAGCCCATGGACCGGCTGGTCATCGGCGATGTCGGCTATGGCAAGACCGAGGTTGCTCTGCGTGCCGCCGCAATGGTCGCGCTGGCCGGTGGGCAGGTCGCCATCGCCGCGCCGACGACCGTGCTTGTCCGCCAGTATCTTGCACTGTTCGAACGCCGCTTCGAAGGCACCGGCATCGGCGTCGCGGGCCTGTCGCGCCTGTCGAGCGCGGCCGAGAAAAAGGCGGTGAAGGCCGGGCTGGCTGACGGGTCGATTGCAATCGTCATCGGCACGGCGGCGGTCGCGGCAAAGGGTATTGCCTATCGCCATCTGCAACTGGTCGTGATCGATGAGGAACAGCGCTTTGGTGCTGCCGACAAGGCGCGGCTGCGCGGCTTGCACGACGGGCATATGCTGACCCTGTCGGCGACCCCGATCCCGCGCACGCTCCAGTCGGCGCTGGTGGGCCTTCAGCAGATGTCGGTCATCGCGACGCCCCCGGCCCGCCGTCAGCCGATCCGTACCACGGTGGAAAGCTGGGACGACGCGCATGTCCGTGCCGCCCTGCTGCGCGAACGGGCGCGGCGCGGGCAGAGCTTCGTCGTCGTGCCGCGCATCGACGATATGGCGGGCATCGCCGCGCGGCTCGCGAAACTCTTCCCCGAAGGCGAAATCGTCGAGGCGCACGGCAAGATGCCGGTCGCCGATCTCGACACGGCGATGACCGACTTTGCTGCGGGACGCGGCGATGTGCTGCTCGCCACCAACATCATCGAGGCCGGGCTCGACGTGCCGCGCGCCAACACGATGATCGTTTGGCGTGCCGACCGTTTCGGCCTGTCACAGCTGCACCAGCTGCGCGGCCGCGTCGGGCGGGGCAGCCGGCGCGGGCAGATATTGCTGCTGACCGATGGCGCGGCGGCGATCGCCGATGCAACGCTCAAGCGCCTGCGCACGCTTCAGGCATTCGACCGGCTGGGCGCGGGCTTCGACATCAGCGCGCGCGACCTCGACATGCGCGGCGCGGGCGATCTCCTGGGCGAAAGCCAGACCGGGCACATGAAGCTGATCGGCGTCGACCTCTACCAGCATCTGCTCGAACGGGCGTTGCGCGCGGCGCGGGGGGAGAGCGTGGACGACGGGCGGCCCGATCTGCGCATCGGATTCGAAGGGCATCTGCCCGGCGACTGGCTGCCCGATATCGACCTGCGGTTACAGCTTTATGGACGGCTGTCGCGCCTGATCACGACGAGCAGCGTCGATGCGTTTGAAGACGAGCTGAACGATCGGTTCGGCGTGCTCCCGCCAGCGGCGGAGCAGTTGCTGATGGCGACACGCCTCCGCGTGCTGGCCCGTGACCTTGGGATATGCCGTATCGATGCCGGACCGACGGCCATCGCCTTGACCCCGGCACCGCACGTCAAATCCGCCAGCTGGCCCGATCATGGCCTCACCCCCTCAAACGACCGTTTCCTGCTCAAGACAAGCATCGCGGACCCGCTGGAGCGCGTCACGATCCTCGAAGAATTGCTGACAAAACTCGACGGCGATTGATGCCGGCGCCCCCGCCCCTCGTCGCGCATCACCGCCAGAAACCCCATGGGGTTGATCGGCTGCCGGGCAGTCCAGATGAATGGCGGACGGTTGCGCATGATATGATCCCTGATGCCTCGGCCGCCAAGGGATGGCAATCGGGCCGACCGCCGCACCTGGCCACCTTCATGCGTCAGTCCCCCAGCATTTTGGCAATGACCGCCTCAAGCTCCTCCGCCGAAAATGGTTTGAGCAGCACGGGCGCATCGTCAAGCTTCCGTTCCCCGGCAAAGCCGGTAACATACACCGCGGGCAGACCGGGGCGCAGCGCGCGCATCTGGCGAACCAGCGCCGGTCCATCGGTTCCGGGCATGATCACATCGGTCAGCAGCAGGTCGACGGGATGTAGCTCCGCCATCGCCAGCGCCACCGCCGCACTGTCCGCCTCCACCACCGTATGCCCCAGATCGCGCAGAAAGGCGGCGGTGACCGGGCGCACCTGATCGTCATCATCGACCAGCAGCAACGTCGCGCGGGCATGGTCGTCCGCGCTGCGTGACGGTGCATCGGCGGGCTTGTCGACGATCGCCGACCGGGGCAGATACATCATGAAGGCCGTGCCGGTACCGGGTTCGCTGCGGACCGTAATGGCGCCGCCCGCCGCCGCCACGACGCCGTGCACCTGCGCCAGCCCCAGCCCCGTGCCCTTGCCGGTGGCCTTGGTGGTGAAAAAAGGTTCGAACACCCGCGCCGCGGTGGCCTGGTCCATTCCGGTCCCCGTATCGCGAACCTCGATCACAATATGGTCCCCGCTGCCCAGCTCCGGCGGCCGCGTGTCGCTGGAACCCAGATTGCGGGCGGCGATGGTCAGGCCGCCGCCGCCGGGCATCGCATCGCGGGCATTGACGGCCAGATTGAGCAGCGCGACCTCCAGCTGCTGGCGATCGACCAGCACCGGCCAGGTGCCGGGGACGACCTCCACCGAACAGTCGACCAGCGTGCCGACCGCATGAGCCAGCATCTCGCGCGCCTCGGGCAATGCGGTGCGCAGGTCGACGATATCGGTCTGGAGCCGCTCGCGCCGCGCAAAGGCCAGCATCTGCCGGATCAGCTTGGTGGCGCGCTCGCCCGCCTTTCGCCCCTCGGCGACGACGAATTTCATATCGCCGTCGACCTTGCGGTCCAGCAGGGCAAAGGCCGCCTGAATTGCCGCCAGGATATTGTTGAAGTCATGCGCGACGCCGCCCACCAGCTGGCCCAGCGCCTCCATTTTCTGCGCCTGAACCAGCTGCGCCTGCACTGCCTCGCGGCGGCTCATCTCGGTTTCCAGCGCCTTGGCGGTTTCGGCCAGTGTCGCCGTGCGCTCCTCGACGCGAATTTCCAGATTGCGGTTCAGCTCTTCCAGTGCACGCTCCGCCCGCTTCCGCGCCTCGATGTCCTGCGCGACGGCGACGAAAAATGCGGGCGTGCCATCGATATTGCGGGTCAACGCGACCGTCATGTCGACCCAGATCGACGATCCGTCGGGGCGAATATAGCGCTTCTCCATCTGGAAACTGTCCGCCTCGCCCGCCAGCAACCGCTCGACGTTGGCAACGTCGCCGCCCAGATCGTCGGGGTGCGTAATCTCTTTCCAGCCTGCGCCCATCAAATCGCCGCGCGGACGGCCAAGGATCTCGCAATAACGGTCGTTCACCTCGATAAACGGGCCATCGAGCGACACGCGCGCGACGCCCACGCCGGCCTGTTCAAACACGGCGCGATAGCGCGCTTCGGATTCGCGCAATTCCCGCTCAATGCGCTTTTCTTCGGTGATGTCGCGCACCTCGATCACGGTGCCGATCGTCTTGGCCCGTTCGTCACGCACCGGCGATGCGACAAAGGCGACGGGATAAAAGCTGCCGTCCTTATGGACGAACACTTCCTCGCCCATTGTCTGCGCATTTTCCGGAAAGGCCCGGTCGATTGCGCATTCCGCAAGCGGAAACGGTCGCCCGTCGGGATAGCTGTGATGCACCACATCATGCAGTGGCCGACCCTGTGTCTCGGCAAAGCTATAACCGCTCATCGCCTCGGCCGCCCGGTTCATATACTGACAATGCTGGCGGTCATCCATCAGGAACACGGCGACGCTGGCATTGTCGAGTATGGCATCCAGCCGTTGCCGCACCTCTTTCAACGCCGCGTCGGCACGGTGCCGCTCAGTCACGTCGACGATGGTTGCAAGCCCCCCCGCGCCGCTGGGAAGGAGCTGGGCATCGACGGAAACGATGCGCCGTTTGCCTCTGCCGTCGATCAGGGCATGCTCAAACCCATATATGGTTTCCCCGCGCAAGGCGCGCGCACCGGGCAGCGTATCGGCCGCAATCGGTGCGCCCTCCGGAGTCTCGATCCGCCATATCGCGGTGTCGATACCGCGTGCCTCCATCTGCGCGCGCGATAAACCGATAATCCGTTCCGCCGCCGAATTGGCATAGGTAAAGATGCCGTCGCGGTCGAATTCGACTATCCCGACCGGCGTCAGTTGCAGGATTTGGTCAAGCCGCGCTTCGGACTTGGCCAGCGCCTGCGCCACCGCGGGCCGCTCGGTCACGTCTTGCGTGATGCCGATCACTCCGGCGACCGTTCCATCGGCGGCATAGTTGATGCTCGAATCCGCCTGCCACGCCCGTCCATCGATCCCCGTGAATTCGGCACAATGGGACAGGTCGCCGCGCGCCACCGCCGCCTCGAACTCGCCTTGCAGGCGGTCGCGGTCACCCTCGCTGACAAAAAACACCCCTTGGGCCATGTCGTGGGGCAGCTTGTCCTCCGCAACGCCCAGAAGGTCCGCCGCCCCCTGGCCCCAGCTGATCGTCCCGGCCTTCACGTCGGTTTCCCACACGAACATGCGGCCCGCGCGCGTTGCCCGCCGCAGCCGCTCCTCGCTGGCCTTGAGCGCTTCTTCGGCTTCCTTGCGATCGGTGACATCGCGCCAGAACAGGGCAAGCTGATCCTCACCGGACGGATATGCGCGCATGTCGAGCCACAGCGTATGCCCGTCCGCGAACATATATCGGTGGGCCAGCGAGACCGGTACGCGCTCGTGCATCGCCTTTTTGTAAAGTCGGCCAAGCTCGCTGTTTTCGGTGTCGGGAAACACGTCCCAGTGGCTCCGCCCGATCAACTGGTCCGCCGTCATGGCGTTCAGCCGCAATCCCTCCCTGTTTACCGCAAGGATGGTGAAATCGGCATCGAGCAGTGCAAACCCCTCGGCAATCCCGTCCAGCACGTTGCGCAGGCGCAGCTCGCTCGCCGACAGCGATTCCGTTGCCTGTTTTTCCGCGGTCGTCTCGCGCGTCACACCAATGGCGCGCGTCGGGCGTCCGTCCGGGTCACGCAGCGCCCGGCCGCGCGTTGTGATCCACCCGGTCGTCCCGTCATCCCGGACAATGCGATGCTCGATCGAATAAAGCTCGCCGGTTTCGATCGCCGCTCGCACCGCCGTTTCGATGCCGGGCAAGTCGTCGGGATGGGCCCGCGCCCGCGTCTCGCGCAGGTGCCGGTTGGTCTGGCCCGCAGGCAGGCCATACATGGCAGCGATCTCGCGGGACTCGATGACCTTGCCGGTGTCGAGGTCGATTTCCCACGCCCCGATCCCGCCGACTTCACAGGCCAGGCGCAGTCTTTCTTCGTTGGTGCGCAGTTCGGCCTCGACGCGGCGCTTGTCGGTCACGTCGATGACCCAGCCACCGACCGCGGCCACTGCACCATCGGTGCCGCGAACCGGGAAATAACTGCTAAGCCAGTGGCGTACATCGCCCGGTCGGCCGGGGATTTCGCCGCTGACCTCGATGCTCTCGACGCTCTCCCCGGTGGCGAATATCTGGTCGATCAGCGCGCCCAGCTGACTCGCGACCTCGGGCCGCATCTCTTCAAAGGTCTTGCCGATATGTTCGGCCGCAGGCCGCCCGTTGGTCGCGGCAAGCTGGTCATTGATGCGCAGATAGCGATGCTGCCGGTCGAAATAGCACAGGCCGATCGGCGCATGCTCCAGCAGGGCTTCGAATTCATCGGTGCGCGATCCGGGACGTTCCTCGCCGCCAATCGGTGTTGGATCGGCATTGTTGCTCGCAGGTTCCGACATGTCCCATTCCGCTAGCTCTGTATGTCAGGGGTCATCCCCGCTAAGCAGCTTACCCGCCCTGCAAGCGGCTGCGTACAATATAAATTGCGACGATTAAACCGCTCATTGCCGCGCCAATGGGGACGGCGGCGGGTGGAATCCGTTCCCTCAAACACCCATTTCAGCGCCGCCCCGCGCGCCACGCAAGCGCCCTACGCAACCGCGCGTGCATCCGGGCATCCACGGGATAGCGCGCCGCGAACCCCAGCGCGATGACGATGCACGTCGCTGGCCCGATCACCATCAACGCTTTCATCGCGGCGATTGTCTCCGGCGTCTGCGGCTGGTTCGCGGCATAGCCGATGGCGGACAGGATTTCGCCCAGCAAGCCGACGCTCAGGCCCAGTGCCGCCTTTTGCACAAAGGCGATGACGCCAAACAATATGCCCTCCGCGCGCACGCCGGTGCGAAACTCGCCGACCTCCACCGTGTCGGGCACCGTCGCCCAAAAGCCAAGCGCGCCCGCCCCGCCCCCTATCCCCAGCAGCGCGATGGCGAACCACATCATTGTGCCCCCGTCGGCCAGCCAGAACAGCGTATAGCCCGAAATGCTGGTCAGCCCGCCCGCCACCAGAATGAACCGCTTCGACGTCCGGCGCATCACCGCCGTCCACATCACCACGCCCAGCATCGCCATGGCCGCGATACCGCCCAGCGCCAGGCCGATCGCCTCCTCGCGCTCATAACCATATTTGAACAGATAGGGCAGCGTCTTGCCGAACAGCGTCGATGCAAAACTTGCCAGCCACAGCCAGCCCGCGATCAACCAGAAGGCCCGGTTGGCGCGCAGCATCCGCACCATGTCGGCCAGCGAGGGGATCGCCTCCGGCGCCACGCTCATATCCTCGCGGCACACCAGCGCGGCGATGGTCAGGATCAGCGTCGCGGCCCCGGCATAAAGCATGGCGACGATCAGCCACCCCGCGCGCGCATCGCCGCCGCCCAGCCATCCCACGAGTTTCAGCGTCATCAGTGCGGCGAACAGCCCGGTCGCGGTCGCGCCGATCATGCGCAGCGAGGCGAGCGTGCCGCGTTCCCCGCTGTCCGCCGTCATCGCCGCCGACAGCGACAGATAGGGCATGCCGACGATGGTATAAAGCGTGCGGAACAGGATGTGCGTCGCCAGCGCAAAGGCGATCAGCGCCGTCCCCTCCCACGCCATCGGCACGAACATGGCCACCCAGCTCAGCCCCAGCGGCGCCGCGCCGAACAGCACCCACGGGCGATACCGGCCCCAGCGCGTGCGCGTCCGGCTGGCCAGATACCCCATGATCGGATCGGTGATCGCGTCCCAGATCAGCGCGGCGGCGAAAATCCATCCGCCCGCCGCCGCCGACAGCCCCAGCACTTCAGTATAATAAAACAACAGGTACAGGCTGGCGGTCTGGAAAAACAGGTTAAACCCGATGTCGCCGCTGCCATAGGCCAGGCGCTGCGCGGTCGACAGCCGCCTGCTCACAGTCGGCCACTCACAGCCGAACCGTCGTTACGGCCGCTGGGGCCAGCGCAGCGGTCGTCGCTGTCAGGCCATAATCGCCCGGCTCAAGCAACCAGCCATGCGTCGCCGGATCGCGATAGCGCAGCGCGCCGAGGTCTACGGCCATGCGGACGATCTTCGTCTCGCCGGGGGCCAGCGCGACGCGGGCAAAAGCCTTCAGATAGCGGGGCCAGCGTTCGGCCGCCTGGCCCGGCGGGGCGACGAACAGGAACACCGGCGTTTCGGCCGCGACCGCGCCGGTGTTGGTCACCGCCACGCTCGCCTCGATCCGCGCGCCCGCGACCCGCGCGGCCAGCGCCCGGGTGGTGAAATCGGTATAGCTCAGGCCATGGCCAAAGGCATAGCGCGGCGTCCGCCCCTCCCGCTCGAACTTCGCATAACCATGCCACAGGTCATAGGTGATGGCCTTGGCATCGCGGTCGAAAAAGGGATAATCGCCCGCATCGCGCGCCACCGTGAACGGCAGGCGGCCCGACGGTGCCACTTCGCCGAACAACAGCCGCGCCAGCGCCGTGCCGCCCGCCTGCCCGCTATAGAATGTCTGAAGGATCGCGCCGACGCTGTCGTGCCATCCCTCGACCATCACCGCCGATCCCGCGACGATCACGACAACGACGGGCTTGCCGCTCGCCGCCGCCGCCGCGATCAGCGCGATCTGGTCGGCGGGCAGGCCCAGATCCAGCCGGTCACCGCCAATCGCGGGACGCCCGCTCGCGGGTCGTTCGGGGATGACGATCGTCTCGCCCTCGGCGGGCACGATTTCGCTCTGGCCCAGCGTCAGGTCGCCCGGAATATATTCGCCTTCGTCGGCCGCCGTATAGCCTGCGACCACGACCACCGCGTCCGCCCCGGCGCAGGCATCCCGCGCCGCGTCCAGATCGCTTTCATCGCCAGTGACCACATCGGCCACCGCGCGCAGTCCTTCAAGCGCGGTGACGACGTGGCGCGCGGACACTTTCGACGATCCGTTGTCGCCGGTGTTGACCAGCCCCGCCAGCCGCCCCAGCACCGCCAGCCGCGTTCCCCGCGCCAGCGGCAGCACACCGTCATTGCGCAGCAGCACCGCCGACTTCTCCGCCGATTCCAGCGCCAGCGCGCCATGTTCGGCCCGCGCCACCAGCGTTTCGGGATATTCTTCCAGCGGGTCTTCGGCCGACAGCGTGGCATAGAGCGTCGTCATGATGCGGCGACAGGCGGTGTCGACGACATGCGGCTCGACGCTTCCCGCCTCGACCGCCGCGACCAGTTTCTTGCCGAACGCGATCGGTTCGGGGTTCTCGATATCCAGCCCCGCCGCCGCGCCATAGGTCTGATACACCCCGCGCACCCAGTCCGAATGGACAAAGCCCGAAAAGCCCCATTCGCCGCGCAATATATCGGTCAGCAGCCCGCGATGCTGGCCGCAATATTCGCCGTTCATCCGGTTGTACGCGCTCATCACCGACTTGCACCCGGCATCGAGTACCATCTTGAAATGCGGCAGATACACCTCGTGCAGCGCGCGCTCGTCGATGCGGACGTCGACGAAAAAGCGCGCATTCTCCATGCTGTTCAGCGCGAAATGCTTGACCGTCGCGATCACATTGTGCGTCTGCAGCCCGACCGCCAGCGCCGCGCCCATCGTGCCCAGATGGTGCGGATCCTCGCCATAGGTTTCCTGCGCCCGGCCCCACGCGGGATGGCGCAGCAGGTTGATGCACACCGCGCCCGTCAGGTTGCACCCCTGCGCGCGGATCTCGATCGACATCGCCTCCCCAATCCGCTGTTCCAGATCGGCGTCAAAGCTCGCGCCGCGCGCCATCGAACAGGGAAAACAGGTCGACTGCCCCCGCGCCACGCCGCGCGGCCCGTCGGTAAACCACAGCGCGGGCACGCCCAGCCGGTCGACCCCGCCGCCCGCGCGATAGGGCTGATCCCCCCAGCGCGCGCCCGGCTTGGCAAAGACGGCGAACACCCCCTGCCCCGACATCATCGTCACCTTTTCCGCCAAGCTGGCCTCGGCCAGCACGGCGTCGACACAGGCGTCGATCTGGGCGGCGGTCGCGCCCTTGGGCGGCAGATAATCGGTCATGGTCATCTCGCTGTAAAAAGGGATCAGCAGGAGTGGGCGATATTGCCGTCCACGTCCGCACCAAAGGGGCTGTGCGCGGTGAAAGGCAACCATCCGACCGCCACATGCTTAGAGTGTCGCCATCGGATGACACCCGCCAGCTAACTTAATTTCGACCGAATGGTCAAATAATATCTGGCCGGATAATCAGGTCCAGCGTCAACCGCGTCTGCTGCTTCAGCATGTCCGCCGTGTCGAACTGCCGGTCATAGGCGCGACCCCACATCGCGGCCTGAGCAATGAACACATTGACCGGGCTGGACATCAGCGCCTGATAATGCGCGGGCTCGCCCGGCCCGATCACACCGCGGGCCTGCAACGCCCGGATGACCCGGTCGGTGCTGCGGACATGGCGGCCGAAATGCCGGTCGACCAGCCACTCGCTGCGCCACGATGGTGTCGCGCCCTCGATAAACGGAATGCGTACATAGGCGGGATAGGTGACCGACGCTTCGATAAACAGGTCCAGGATGGTTTCGAGCAGCGCGCGTGACGGCGCGACCCCATGCGGCCAGCGCTCGTCGAAAAAGCGGCCAACCTCGTCCCACAGCGTCTCGACACAAGCCTTCCACAGCCCCTCCTTGTCGAAATGATACAGGACACTCGGTTTGGCCACACCGGCGGCGGCGGCAATGTCGGCGATCGACACGCCGTTATAGCCCCGCTCGGCAAACAGCCGCGTCGCCGCTTCAATCACCAGCGCGGTCGCACGCTTGCCGCGCAAATTGGGGGTGCGATGCCGGGCGACGGGGCTGTCCATCCGGCGTTCCATATCGGCTGAAGCAGGCCGCGACCAGATTGGATTGCGCTTTCTTTGCGCAGGAGACCGGGGTGGGGAGCGGGGATGGGAGTGGCGGTGCACCCCATCCCCGCTCCGCAACCCCGCCCATGCCAAAGCCCAAGGAGAACCACCACCCCCCAAACTTCGTCATTCCCGCGAAGGCGGGAATGACGAAATCAGGAAAAGCAAGGCTTTGCCCCTGAACCTAACAGCCTTAGCGTATCGATGGTACAAAACCCCGCCCCCCTCCACCCAAACCCCGTCGCCCCGTGCTCGACACGGGGCTTGGCTTTTCGGCCATGGCGCCAGAGAGAGCCTAACCCCGTCCAAGCACAGGGCGAAGAAAAGTCAGGGTCGATACGAAAGCTTCCCCCACTCCAATCCGCAAAACCCCCTTGCTCGCCCCCGCACCATGGCATAGCATGTCTGACCGACTGGTCAGATAAGGAATGAACCCATGCTCTCCGGCGAACAGTTGCAGCAATGGCATCGGGACGGCTTTGTCCTGCTGCGCGGCTTCGCCGATGTTGCCGTGGGGCGCGCGATGGCCGCCGAAACCATCGCGGCGATCCGCGCCGATCCGCCCGCTGCGCATCCGGGTCAGCCCGCCTATGTCACGGCCAACGCGATGCTCGTCCAGCCAGAGGGGAAAGTGCCCGACGGCGCTGATGCGCCAGAGGATTTTGTCGCGAAGGTGTTCAACACCCACCTTGATGGCACCGCGCGCGACTTTGCGCTGTCGGCCGCCTGCGCCGACGTCGTCGCGTCAATCCTGGGCGACGATATCGACGTGTTCCAGTCGATGTTCATCCTCAAAAATCCCGGTGCCTGGGGCCAGCCCTGGCATCAGGACAGCTATTATTTCCATTTCGATCGCCAGCCGCAGGTCGGCCTGTGGCTCGCCATTTCCGAGGCCACGCTCGAAAACGGCTGCCTGTCAGTATTGCCGGGCTCGCACACCCTACCCGTCCAGCAACATCTGCCCGACCAGCGGCCAGGCGCGAACCAGGGCTATACCGAGATTCCGGACGTTGACGAAGTCGGGGCCATGCCCGTGCTGATGCAACCGGGCGATCTGCTCGTCTTTCACAGCTATCTGCTCCACCGCTCGGTCGACAATCTGGGTACGGGGCGGCGCGCGGCCATGGTCTATCACTATGGCCGTGCCGGCACCGTCAACCAGGCACCGGCCGAAATGCGCGCGCTGCAGGACCGGGTCACGCGCTGGGTGCCGGTGCGCCGCGCCCAATCGGTGGCGGCATGAACATCACCCGCATCGCCGCCTCGCAGCAGGGGCAGGCGGGCATCACCCGCATCCGCGACTGGCTCGCGGCACAGGGAACGGCGAACGCGCCGCCGCTGGCCGAGCGGCGGGCAAAGCATGATGGCTTCACCGCCGCGGCCGCCCCAGTGGAGGGGGTCGACATCCGGCCCACCACGCTGGGTGGAATACGGGCGCTGGCCATTGCGCCGCCCGATGCTGTGGGCGACTGGCTGTTCGTTCATGGCGGTGCCTATGTGCTCGGCTCGCCCGAAAGTCACGGCCCGCTTGCCGCGCGTTACGCCCGCGCCTTTGGCGCACATATGCACGCCCCCGCCTACCGTCTCGCGCCCGAGCATCCCTATCCCGCCGCGCTGGACGATGTGATTGCCGCCTTTGCCGCGCTGCCCACGGGGTCCGCGATGCTCGGCACGTCGGCCGGGGGCGGGCTGGTGCTGGCGGCGGCGATTGCGATGCGCGATCGCGGCATGGCCATGCCCACGCGCCTCCTTCTCATCGCGCCGTGGATCGACCTCACCCTCAGCGGGGACAGCGTGGACCGCAACGCCCTCCTCGATCCGATGCTCAGCCGCGCGGGGCTGGCCGCAGACGCGGATGCCTATCGCGGATCGCTTGCCGTCTCTGACCCCCAGATATCCCCGCTGTTCGCCGATCTCGCGGGCCTGCCGCCGATATTCGTTCAGGTGGGGGAGGACGAGGTTCTGCTGGACGACAGCCTCCGCCTCGAACGCACCGTCACCGCGGCGGGCGGTCGATGCCATGTCGAGATATGGGAGGGCATGACCCACAGCTGGATGGCCTTCGCCGACCAGCTGCCGGAGGCCGAACAGTCGATCCAAGCCGCCGCCAAATTCGTTGCAGGCAGGGGCTAAAGCGGATTGCGGCCAGACCGGTCGGTCGCCGCCAATCTGGCCCGCCGCCGCCCCGCGCCGCCGGAATTGCCAGCGCTGGTCGCCGCCATCGCCAGGACCCATCACTCGATCACCATAACTCGTCGCCCGATCACCAAAACCCGTCGCTCGATCACCATAGCTCGTCGCCTCGTGCTCGACACGGGGCTTGGCTTTTGGGGCCATGACACCGAAGAGAGCCCAATCCCGTGTCAAGCACGGGATGACCACCGCAGCGGACGTGGGAAAACGGGAAAGCGATGCCGCCCACTCTATTTCCCCTCAAATCCCCAAAACCCCAACCCAAACCCCGTCGCCCCGTGCTTGACACGGGGCTTGGCTTTTTAGGCTATGGCACCAGAAAGAGCCCAACCCCGTGTCAAGCACAGGGTGACGAAAAGTTAGGGCCGTTAGAATGGTCGCCTCCAAACCCAAACCGCAAAAAGCGCAGACCAGTCAGCTGCACCCGGTCCCACGCCCCCGCACCCCCATCCGCCCCTCGCCCGATGAGCAACCGGGCGCACTTTTCACCGGACACAAAAAAAGCCCGCATCACGTGCGGGCCGATATGGGTTTTCCAAAAGAGGGGCATAAACGGGAGGGCAATTGCGAAAGCAAAGTCCGAACCTGCAACCTTCCGCCAATGGTCTCCCGATCTGAGCACCCGAAGCCCGCCCACAACATGGTCAACGGCGCAAACGCGCTGCTCTCGACTTTGCGCCAGGACAATGATGTCGGAGTAAGGCCATGGATGACGTCCGGGGGATTGGCGTCGGCGCGAACGGGCGGCTCCAATCGGGCGCTAGCCCGATGTCTGCGCGCTGGGGTACGTCAGCTGAATGCCTGCTTTGCTGGTCGCATGAATGATGGCCCCCGCCTTCGCGGGGGCACGCAGAAACCTTTACGCTCCCCCGGATCAAGTCCGGGGTCGCTGAGGTTTCTGGTGATTTCTGGTGGTTGCGGGAGTAGGATTTGAACCTACGACCTTCAGGTTATGAGCCTGACGAGCTACCGGGCTGCTCCATCCCGCGTCAAC
>ERZ1066122.2170-NODE-2170-length-13541-cov-17.508453_pt1 | contig 13541 bp, 13 predicted proteins | sample MGYA00382769_ERZ1066122 | MGnify/ENA primary metagenome ERZ1066122 (study PRJEB33369, sample SAMEA5778352) | biofilm metagenome | biome: Industrial cooling water; feature: Water cooling tower basin; material: Biofilm | place: United Arab Emirates | collected...
CTAACGGGTCGGCCGTGCGCCACTCCCCTCAAATGGGAGAAGAACCTTTTTTTCTCCCCGGCCCCGTCGCGGCCGGACAAGCGGCCGTGCATCGGCTACGCTCGTCGCGCCTTCCCTTTCGTGGGCGAGCGGAAACATGCGGACGCATGCAAGGCCAACCGACGCCAGCCGTCCCCGGACCTCCGGAGGACGCGCCCTGGTGTGCGGCTGGGCGCTCGCGCTGTCCTGGCTAGCACTCGCGCCGGCCCCGCCGGCGTCCGCCGCGCCCGTGGCCTACGGCGAGCTGCTGTCGCAGGCGGATGCCCTGCGCAGCGCGGACCCGGCCCGGTTCGAAACCCTGCTGGGCCGCCTCACCGAACGCGTGCACGAAGCCACGCCCGCCGAGCGCGAACTGCTCGAGTACCTCAAGGCCTACCGGCTGGGCTACACCGGCCGCTTCGACCTCGCCATCGAGGCGGGCACCCGGCTGTTCGAATCCTCCGCCGATCCGGCCATCCAGGTGCGCGCCGGCGGCCTGGTGGTCAGCAGCCGCGCGGTGACGCGCGAGTTCGTCGAAGGCCTGGTGTTCCTGGACAAGGTGCTGGCGCTGGTGGACGACGTCGACGATCCCGAGGTTCGCCACCACGCGTGGGCGGCCGCGGGCGTGATCCACAACCAGGTCGGCCAGTACGCGCAGGCCGTGCATTACGTGGAGCTGCTGCAGGCCGACGGCGTGCAGGGGCGCACGCGCTGCTTCACCGGCGTGCTGCGGCTGGAATCGCTGGGTTTCCTGGGCGCGCCGCCGGAGGACCCGGCCGAGTACCAGTCGGTGATCGACTACTGCCTGGCCCAGGGCGAAACCATGCTGGCCAATTTCGGCCGCGTGCACCTGGCGGAGAAGCTGGCCGGGGACGGCCAGGTGCCGGTGGCGGTGTCGCTGCTGGAGTCGCGATTGCCCGAGATCGAGGCCACCGGCTACCCGCGCCTGGTCGGCGAGGTGCACGCCCGGCTGGCAAGGCTCAAGCTCGGGCTGGGCTGGCGCGAGGCCGCCGATGCCCACGCCCGGCGCGCGATCGAGAATTCCAGCGGCATCGCCAACACCCAGGTGCTGGTGCAGGCGCACGAGGTGCTGTACGAGAACGCGCTGGCGCGCGACGACGCCTCCGCCACGCTCGAGCACTACCGCGGCTTCGCCGAGGCCGAGCGCGCCTGGCTCGACCAGGTGAAGGCGCGCGAGCTGGCCTACCAGATGGCGCGGCACGAGTCGCTGCAGAAGACCCAGACCATCGAGCTGCTCAACCGGCAGAACGACGTGCTGCGCCTGCAGCAGCAGGTGGCGGTCAAGACCGCCGAGGCCAACCGCCTGCTGATCGGCCTGCTGGCGCTGCTGGCGGCGTCGGTCTTCTACTGGGCCTACAAGGTCAAGCGCATGCAGGGTTCGCTGCGGACGATGGCGCAGACCGACGCGCTCACCGGCGTCAGCAACCGGCACCACTTCACCCAGTCCGCCGAGGCGATGCTCGAGGCCTGCCGCCGCAACGGCACCGACGCCGGGCTGGTGATGCTCGACCTCGACCACTTCAAGGCCATCAACGACCAGCACGGCCACGCCGCCGGCGACTGGGCGCTGCGCCAGGTGGCCGCGGCCTGTGTCGCCGCCTGCCCGCCCGATGGCCTGGTGGGACGGCTGGGCGGCGAGGAGTTCGCGCTGCTGGTGGTGGGCCAGGACCTGGCCGGCGTGGTCGGGCTGGCGCGCGAATGCCGCAAGCGCATCGCCGACATCGACGCGCGCGGCGCCGGCCACGCCTTCGTCGTCACCGCCAGCTTCGGCGTCGCCGGCAGCCGCAGCGGCGGCCATGGGTTCGACGGCCTGCTGGCGCGGGCCGACGACGCGCTGTACCGCGCCAAGCGCGAAGGCCGCGACCGCGTTTGCGTGTACATGCCGTCGGGGCCGGTCGCCGCGCCGTCCCCCGTTTCCTCCTGATCCCGGGCGCGAGAGAAATTCTTACGCGCCACGCGCGCGGCCGCTGGCCGTCGGGCCGGACGCGACGCGTTGGATTCCATGCGGCCCGCGTTCAGCCCGGCGGCGTGAACCACCGCACGGTATGCCCGCGAACTGTGAAGCAGTGCCGGCATGGAATGTGAGCGTGCGCGGAAAACCGCTGGAAACGTGCGCCATTTCCCACAGCGTGCAAGTGTGAGCCGCTGCGCATCCGCGCCGGAACCGCTTTCCTAGACTGCGCTGCAAGGAGCCACCGCACCCCTCGGCGCGTGGCCCTCGGTTCGGGAAGAAGGCACATGCGCAAGCCCATCGCTCTCATGCTCCTCGCCCTCGTCGCCGTCGCCGGCAACGTCGAGGCCAGCTCGCAGTTCACGGCGCAGCCGGCCGGCCACGCCGCCTCCTCGCCCGCCCGCGCCAGCGCCGCGGTGAACTTCCGCATCGTCATCCGCGAGTCGCTCAGCCTGGGCGGCGAGCAGCAGAAGTCGCGCCCGGACGCGCCGCCGATGGTGCAGTCGGTCAGCCTCGAGAACGGCCGCGAAGTGGTCACGCTCGCCCGTCCCTGAGCTTCCGCGGCCGCGCTTGCGGCCGTCCCCGGGCAAGGCTTGAATGGACCGCTCCCACCCGGTCCCCGCCATGCCCCCGACCCTGATCGACACGCCGCGCCTTCGCCTCGAGGAACTGTGCGAGGACGACGCCGGCTTCGTGCTCGCCCTGCTCAACACCGAGGGTTTCCTGCGCCACATCGGCGACCGCGGCGTGCGCGACCTGGACGGCGCCCGCCGCTACCTGCGCGAGGGTCCGCTGGCGAGCTATGCCGAGCACGGCTTCGGGCTGTGGAAGGCCACGCGCAAGGCCGACGGCACCGCGGTCGGCATGAGCGGACTGGTGCGACGCGACAGCCTGCCCCGGCCGGACCTGGGCTATGCCTTCCTGCCGGCGTTCGAGGGCCAGGGCCTGGCCACGGAAGCGGGCGCGGCGGTGCTCGCCCACGCCTTCGGGACGCTGCGGCTGCCGCAGGTGCTGGCGATCGTCAGCCCCGGCAACGAGGCCTCGGCGCGGGTGCTGGTGAAGCTCGGGATGCGCGAGTGGGGACTGCGCGATTTCGACGGGGAAACGCTGCGCGTGTTCACCCTCGAGGCGACGTCGGCGGCGCCATGAAAAAGGGCGGGCCGCTTGCGCGGCCCGCCCCGGTGTCCTGCAGCGCGGCGGCCTTTCGGCGCCGCGAACGCGCGCCAATCAGGCCGCGGCGTCCTTGAGCTTCTTGAGCGGGCGCACCTTCACCTTGACGGTGGCCGGCTTGGCGGCGAACCACTGCTCTTCCTTGGTGAACGGGTTGATGCCCTTGCGCTTCGGCTTGGCCGGCACGTTGACGACCGTGATCTTCAGCAGGCCCGGCAGGGTGAACGAACCCGCGCCCTTCTTGCTGACCGAACCGTGCACCGCGCCTTCCAGCGCGCCCATCACGGCGCGGACGTCCTTGGCGGCGACGCCGGTGGACTCGGCGATGTGCGAGACCAGGCCCGACTTGGTCAGGGCTTCCTTGATCGGCTTCGGGGCGGCCGGCTTGGCGGCGGCCTTCGGGGCAGCCTTCTTCTTTGCAGCTTTCTTGGTAGCCATTTTTAGTTGTTCCCGTGGTTCTTTGGGTGATTGGGGTGCCTGGAAATCCCTCCGGCAACGCGAATGTAGGGCAAGTCCGTCGCGCCGCCAAGTGCGAAACCCCAAAAAAACGCCCTTTTCAGCGGGCACCGGCGAAAAAAAACGGCGAACCCCTGGAGAGCGGGGTTCGCCGCGAAGGGCCACGGGGGGCTGGCCCCAGGGGGCGCGGTCCCGGCAGCACCCGGGACCGCGGCAGGCGTCAGGCCACCTTGGCCTTCTTGAGTGCACGCATCTGGTCGTGCATCTGCTGCACCTCGGGCAGGTGGCGCGCGGCCAGCGTGCGCACCGCCAGCGGCTGGCCGGCGTCGAGCGCGTCGCGGAAGGCCTCGAGCACGCGGTCCTCCTGCTCCTCCAGCGAGGCGATGTAGGCCGCGTCGGAATCCTTCTTCAGGCTCGCCTTCAGGTCGGCGTAGCCCTTGCGGATGCTGCCCAGCCAGGTGCCGTCCTGGTCGGGCTGCGCGCCCTGGTGCGCGATCTCGGCCTTCAGGTCGGCGGCGATGCGGCCCTTGAGCGCCGCCATGCGCTGGAACAGGTCGCGATAGCCGGGGTTGGCGGTTTCGCGGGCGGCGTGCTGGTGGAAGTCGATGCCGTCGTTGAGGGCTTCGACCAGGTGGTTGAGCGTCTTGGCAGTCTTGTTCATTGCGGATTCTCCTTTGGGGGGCGGGCCGCGCCGCAACGACGCGGCCCAGGGTGGGCGGCAGGGCCGCCCGCGGCGGCCGGGGATCAGCCGTCGATGGCGTCGGCGGTGTCCTGGGCCGCCTTCAGTTCGGCGTCGGCGACCGCCTTGGCGGCCTCGTAGTCGGCCTTGGCGGCGGCGTCGCAGGCGTCGCGGTCCTGGTCACGCAGGGCGTCGCAGCGCTGCTCGGCGATCTCCAGCGCACCCTCGGCGCGCGCCATCGCGACGGCGTGGCGGGCCTCGGCCGTGTCCTCGGTGGCGTCGGCCTGGGCGCCGGCGATGTCGTCGCCCTCGGCCCAGGCCTCGTTCACGTCCTGGCTGGCCTCGGCCGCGACCTCGGCGGCGTCGGCGCGCGCCTCGCCGATGTCCTCGGCGGCTTCGGCCTGCGCCTCGGCCACGTCTTCCTGGGTCTCGGCGGGCGTTTCCTGGCAGGCGGACAGCGCCAGGGCGATGGCGAACGGCAGGGCGACTCGGGTGAACTTGTTCATGTGGTGGCTCCATGTGGGGGAAATCCGGCGTAGCCGCCGCGGGGGCGACGGCGCCGTCATGGAGTACAGGAGCAAGCACCGTGCCAACGCGGCGCAATGCGTGAATCAAGGGCTTGCGATGCCGTGGGCGGCGCACGTGCAAGCAATCTGCACGATGGATCGCAGGGGTCCGGGCAAGCTGCAAGATGCGAGCGCGGCGACACCTTCTGACCGCTGCCGCTGCCGCGGTTGCGCGGTTGCCTGCCGCCTCACTCGACCCGCGGCAGCTCCAGCGTGAAGCAGGCGCCGCCGCCGGGGCGGTCGTCGTACCAGAGGTCGCCGCCCATCGCGCGCGACTTCTGCTTCGCCAGCGCCAGCCCGAGGCCGGTGGAGGATTCACCGCCGGTGGGCTGGCTCGAGATCGCGGCGAAGCGCCGGAACAGCGCGGCCTGTTCGTGCGCGGCGATGCCGGGCCCCTGGTCCATCACCCGGAAGCGCGCGCGTGGCCCGCGCGCCTGCGCGCTCAGCGTGACCACGCTGCCGGGCGGCGCGTACTTCACCGCGTTCGACACCAGGTTCTGCAGCACGTGCAGCAGGGCCAGGCGCTGGCCGCGCGCGAACAGGGCGCGGTCGGCGTCGAGTTCGAAGCGCATGCCCTTGGCGCGCGCCTGCTCCGCCAGCGCGTCCGCCGCCTGCTGCAGCAGCGGGCCCGCCGGCAGCGGCTCCACGGCGACGCCGCGGGCCTCGTCGGCGGCCTGGTCCAGCACCGCCTGCAGGAACAGCAGGCCCGACTGCGAGGCTTCGCGCAGCGTTTCCAGCGGGCGCGCGCGCGCCGGCGGATCGTCCGGCGACACCAGCATGTCGGCCGAGAACAGGATGTTGGTGAAGTGGTTTCGCAGGTCGTGGGCGATCAGCTCCAGGCTTTCCTGGCGCTCCACCGCCAGCGCCGCCAGCCGGTCGCGGGCCTGCTTTAGCGAGGCATGGGTGCGCACCCGCGCCAGCAGCTCTTCGGGCACGAAGGGCTTGGTGATGTAGTCCACCGCGCCGGCCGAGAACGCCCGCACCAGCGATTCGCGCTCGTGGTCGGCGGTGAGCATGATCACCGGGATGCCGCGCGTGGCCTCGCCGGCCTGCAGCCGGGCCAGCACCTCGAAGCCATCCATGCCGGGCATGCGCATGTCCAGCAGCACCAGGTCGGGGCTGAGGTCGGCCAGGCGCTCGATCGCCTCGGCGCCCGAGAGGCAGGGCGCGACGTCGAAGCCGTCGCGCGCCAGCAGGCTGCCGACCGCGCGCACGTTCGGCGGCTGGTCGTCCACCACCATCACCAGCGGGCCGCGTTCGGACTCAGTCATGGCGCGGCTCCTCGGCGCGGGGGCAGGTTTCCAGCAGGTGCTTGACCGCCGGCAGGTCGAAGGCAAACGCGGCCTCGGCCAGCGCATCACCGTGCCGGGCCAGGCGCGGCCAGTCGAGGCGGGCGCCCAGTTCGGCCATGCGCGCGCCGGCGGCTTCCACCTCGCGCATGCGCAGGTGGCGCCGCACCTGCGGCAGTTCCTCGTGCAGCGCCGCCAGGGCCTGCAGGGCCTCCGCGTCGCGGCGGCCGGGGCCGCTGGCGTCGGGCGCCGGGGCCACCGCCGCATCCGGCGCCTCCGGCGCCGGCGCATCGGGGTCCGGCGCCGCCGGGAAATGGCGCGCCAGCGCCTCGAACAGCTCCGCCTTCGAGTAGGGCTTGCGCACGTAGCCGTCGAAGCGCGCCCGCACCCATTCCTCGTCCTCGTTCATGCTCGAGGCGGTCACCGCGATCACCGGCATGCCGTCGTGCTGGTGCGAGGCGCGGATGCGCTGCAGCGCCTGGTCGCCCGACAGCCGCGGCATGCGCAGGTCCATCAGCACCACGTCGGGCGCCGCCGTGCGCACCTGCTCCACCGCCGCCAGGCCGTCCACCGCCTGGCGCACGCGGTGGTGGCTGCCCTCGAGGTAGGCGCTGACCAGGGCGCGGTTCCAGGCCACGTCGTCCACCACCAGCACCTCCAGCGGCGGCAGGCGGTCGAAGTCGACGCGGCGGCCGGCGCTCGGCTGCTGGCTGACGCTGACCGGGCTGATCGCGCGGGCGGGCAGCTCGAACACGAACAGCGAGCCCTCGCCCACCGTGCTTTCCACCCGCAGCGTGCCGCCCATCAGCGCCACCAGCCGGCGGGCGATGCTCAGGCCCAGGCCGGTGCCCTCGCGGCTGCGGCCGTCCACGCTGTCGCCCTGCTCGAAGGGCTCGAAGATCTGCCCCAGCTGGTGCGCCGGGATGCCGGTGCCGGTGTCGGCCACCTCGATGCGCAGGTCGCAGTGCCCGTCGTTCGGGCAAGGGTGGCAGGCCAGGCGCACGATCACGCCGCCTTGCTCGGTGTACTTCACCGCGTTCGACACCAGGTTGATCAGCACCTGGCGGATGCGCACCGGGTCCACCACCAGCGGCAGTTCGGCCTGGCCGTCGTATTCGGCGGCAAGGCGGATGCCCTTGTCGGCGGCGGCCTGGCGGAACATGGTCAGGGTCTGGTCGACGATCTCGCGCAGGTCGGTCGGCTCGTCGCGCAGCTCCATCTTGCCGGCCTCCATCTTCGAGAGGTCGAGCACGTCGTTGATCAGCGACAGCAGGGCCTGGCCGCTCTTGCGGATCGAATCGACCCAGGCCACCTGCTTCGGGTCGCTGATGTCCTCGGCCAGCAGGTTGGTGAAGCCGAAGATGGCGTTCATCGGCGTGCGGATCTCGTGGCTCATGCTGGCCAGGAAGATCGACTTGTCCTGGCTCGAACGCCGCGCCTGCTCGGCCTGGAGTTCGGCGCGGAAGGCCTCGGCCGCCTTGCGCTGCATGCGCCGGGTGGCGGCGTAGCCCACCAGGCCGGCGAACAGCGCCAGCAGGCTGGCGATCACCACCGTGGCCCAGTTCTGCCTCAGCATCTGGTTGCGCTGCTCGTTGCGCGCGAACAGCAGCGCCGCCTCCACGTCGCCCATCTCGACGATCAGCTGGCGCATCTCCGCCAGCAGGCGCGCGCCCTGCCCGCTCTTGACCCGCTCCTGCATGGCGCCATAGGCGCCGGTCATGCCCTGGTTGGCGTCGCTGCGCAGCTGCTGGGAGGTGGCGGTGTACTCGCGACGGGCCTGGTGCATCGCCTGCAGCCGCCCCACCAGCTCCACCTGGCGCGGGTTGTCGCTGACGCGCCGGGACAGACCGGCCAGCGCCTCGTCCAGGGATTGCGCCGCCAGTTGGTACTCGAGCTGGAAATCGGGCTTGCCGGTCAGCACGAAGCGCAGGTGGTGCGCCTCGCTGTCGCCGAGCAGGCCCCAGAACCGGTGGATGTCGTTGAGCACCTGCTGCGAGTGGCTGGCGCTTTCCACCGAGGCCTGCATCTCGCCGGTGGCGCGCAGCGACAGGTAGGAGGTTCCCGCCAGCACCAGCACGGACGCGAGCAGCAGCCCGTTGAAGACACGGTAGCGGAAGGTCGCTGGACGGTGCGGCATGGTTTCCCCTGGGGTCCGCGGGCGCGGACGGTGTCGTCGTCGTCAGTTCATCAGCCAGAGCGTGCCGTTGAGCACCAGGGCGAAGCTCACCCAGGCCACCAGCGGCACCTGCAGCGTCCCCGCCAGCGGGCGCACGCGGCCGAAGGCGAGCGTCATCCAGAGCGTCGCCGCCCACAGCAGCACGATGTCCACGAAGGCCCAGGCCGGCGAGCGCAGTCCGAAGAACAGCGGCGTCCAGGCCAGGTTGAGCACGGCCTGCACGGCGAAGGCGAGCCAGGCTTGCGGGCGCTCCTCGCGCGCGACGGCGCCCGGCTCGCGCGACACCAGCCAGGCGCCGGTGCCCAGCAGCGCGTAAAGCGTGGTCCAGACCGGTCCGAACAGCCACGAGGGCGGGTGCCAGGTGGGCTTGGCCAGCGATTGGTACCACTCGCCCGGCGCGAACAGCACGCCGACGATGCCGCCGGCGGCGACCACCGCCACCACCCAGCACAGCCAGGCGATGCCGTCGCGCAGGCGGACGGGGGGACGGGCCGGGGCCGGCGGCGGTGACTTGCCTTCGCGGCGCGGATCGGGGGCCAGGCTACGCACGAACATCCTCCAGTGGACGCGTCAGAGGCCGTAGGCCTTGCGCTTTCGGTACAGGGTGGAACCGTCGATGCCCAGGGTGCGGGCGGCCGCCTCCAGGGTGTCGCTGGCGGCGATGACGGCCTCGATGTGGGAGCGCTCCAGCGCCTCCAGGGTCACGGGCGCGCCGACGGCCGGCGCCGCGGGCGCGGCCTCGGCCGGGGCATTGCCCAGCGAGAGGTGCTGCGGTCCGATTTCCTCGCCGTTGCAAAGGATCACGGCGCGCTCGATCACGTTCTGCAGCTCGCGCACGTTGCCCGGCCAGGCGTAGCGCTGCATCGCCGCCATCGCCGGCGCCGAGATCCGCACGGCCGGCAGGTGGTAGGCGCCGGCGTAGCGGCGCAGGAAGCCCTGGGCCAGGTCGGCCAGGTCCTCGCGGCGGTCGCGCAGCGGCGGCAGCACCAGGCTGATCACGTTCAGGCGGTACAGAAGGTCGAGCCGGAAGCTGTTGTCGCGCACCATCGCGTCGAGGTCGCGGTTGGTGGCCGAGACCAGGCGCACGTCGGCGTGGCGGGTGGTGGGGTCGCCGATGCGCTCGTACTGCTTGTCCTGCACGAAGCGCAGCAGCTTGGGCTGCAGCGCCAGCGGGAAGTCGCCGACCTCGTCGAGGAACAGGGTGCCGCCGTCGGCCAGGCTGACCCGGCCCTGGGTGCTCTGGGTGGCGCCGGTGAACGAGCCCTTGGCGTGGCCGAACAGCTCGCTCTCGAGCAGCTCGGCCGACAGCGAGGGGCAGTTCACGGTGGCCAGGGCGGCGCCGGCGCGCTCGCTCCAGTCGTGGATGGCGTTGGCCAGCACGCCCTTGCCGGTGCCGCTTTCGCCCAGCAGCAGCACGTTCGCGTCGGTGCGCGCGACCTGGCGCGCCATCGCCAGCACCTGGGCCATGGCCGGGCTCTTGCTCGACAGCGCGTTGCGCGGCGCCGCCCCGCCCTGCTCCAGCCGTTCGATGCGGTTGAGCAGGTCCAGGGTGTCGAGCTGGCGCGCCACCGCCACGCGCAGCTGGGCCGGCGAGCACGGCTTGACCAGGTAGTCGGCGGCGCCGTCGCTGATGGCGCGCATGGCGTCGTCCACCTGTGAGTGCGCGGTGACCATGATCACGCGCATCCGCGGCGACAGCTCGCGCAGGCGCGGCAGCGCGTCCATGCCCGAGTCGGCGCCGAGGTTGCGGTCGAGCAGGCAGACATGGAAGGGCTGGGTGGCGGCCAGGGCCAAGCCCTCCTGCAGGCGGGTGGCGGTGCTGACGCGATAGCCGGCGCCCTCCAGGCAGAGCCTGAAGTTCTCCAGCAGGGTGGGATCGTCATCGATCGCCAGGATGCGGCCCTTCGGGGCGGCCGAGGGTTCAGGCACGGGAAGCTCCGGTGAAGTGAAAAATTTTCAGCAAGGGCCGTGCCAAGCCGGCCCGGGCGCATGGCGGCGCGGTTTCGGGCCCGAGGGCGCCCCGGCAGCCATGCATTCTGCAATACGCCTTCGAGGCCGATCATGCAAGTTGCATGGCCTGCCCCGCCCCGGGCCGAGCCGTTATCATGGCGCCCCCACGGCCCCAGGCCCCCGTACGGATCCCGCCATGAGCAGCACGCCTCCCGACCGCCTCAGCGTCAACCCGCGCAGCCCCTACTTCGACGAAGCCGTGCTCGAGCGCGGCATCGGCATCCGCTTCAAGGGCATCGAGCGCACCAACGTCGAGGAGTACTGCATCAGCGAAGGCTGGGTGCGCCTGCCGGTCGGCAAGTCGCTGGACCGCCACGGCAACGCCATGACCCTCAAGACCAGCGGCGAAGTGGAAGTCTGGTTCCTCGACGAGGAAAAGTGATCCGCCGCACGATCCCGCGCATCCGCGGCTGAATGCCGCGGCGCGCTTGCCGGAATCCGGCAATGCGTCGCGGAATCCGCGTATACGCCGGCGCACAGTGGCGCCACGGAGGAACCGGGGCCCATGCCCCTCCGCCACGGCCGTCGCCGGGCGAGCACGATGCGTTCCCCCGGGGAGGCCCGCATGCGCCTGGTTCCGCAACTCATCGTCCGCATCGGCGCCGACATGCGGCTGGCCATGATCCTGCTGTTCGCCAGCCTGACGGTGGTGTCCGTCATCCCCTTCGCGATCTTCCGCGCGCTGCAGGGCGACTGGGTGGCGGCCGCGGTGGACACGCTGATGGTGCTCACCATGCTCGGCAACGCCGCCTTCGCCTGGGTGACCGGGCGCACGCTGCTGGCGGGCTCGATCAATGCCGTGGTGGTGTCGGCGACCTGCGCGGTGCTGCCCGGCGTGCTGGGCATGACCGGCCTGTTCTGGATCTACACGGTGCTGCTGGCGAACTTCATGCTCGCGCCGCGCTGGCTGGCGGTGTCCTGCGGCCTGCTGATCACCATCGGCGCGCTGCTCACGGCGCCCTTCCCCAACGCCGTGGCGGCCACGGCCTTCGTGGTGAGCACGGCGCTGGTGATGCTGTACGCCTTCATCTTCGCCTCGCTGACCGAATACCAGCGGCAGCGCCTGGTCGGCCTGGCCACGCGCGACCCGCTGACCGGCGTCGCCAACCGCCGCAGCATGGAGGTGGAGCTGGCGGAGGTGCTGCGCACGCACCATGCGCAGGCCCAGCCGGCCGCGCTGGCGGTGGTGGACCTGGACCACTTCAAGCGCATCAACGACCTGCACGGCCACGACGCCGGCGACCGCGTGCTGCAGGCGTTCGCGCAGCTGGTGGAGCACTGCATCCGCAAGCGCGACCGGCTGTTCCGCTTCGGCGGCGAGGAGTTCGTGCTGCTGTTCCCGGCCACCGACCGCGACGGCGCCCGCGCCGCGCTGGAGAAGGTGCAGCGCGAACTGCGCGGCAACCTGGCCGGGCCCGATGGGCCGGTCACGGTGTCGATCGGCGCGGCGATGCTGGAACCCGGCGACGACTGGCCGGCCTGGCTGTCGCGCGCCGACCAGGCGCTGTACCTGGCCAAGCGCAGCGGCCGCGACCAGGTGCGCTTCGACGACCCGCGGCCGTCGCCCGGCGAGCGCCGGCTCCAGCTGGTGGCCACCCAAGGCGGCCACTGAGCACGACGCCGCGGTGACCGGGCCCGCGGACACGCGATAGGATGGCGGCCCGCCCATCCCCGGCCCGCGGACGCGCATGGACCCCATCCTTTCGATCCGAGGCATCGGCAAGACCTATGCCTCGGGCCACGTCGCCCTGAAGTCGGTCGACCTGGACATCCACCGCGGCGAGATCTTCGCCCTGCTCGGCCCGAACGGCGCCGGCAAGACCACCCTGATCAGCATCATCTGCGGCATCGTCAATGCCAGCCGCGGCAGCGTCCTGGCCGACGGCTTCGACATCGTCGGCGAGTTCCGCCAGGCCCGCGCGCGCATCGGGCTGGTGCCGCAGGAGCTGAGCACCGACGCCTTCGAGACCGTGTGGGCGACGGTGCGGCTGAGCCGCGGCCTGTTCGGCAGGCCGCGCGACGACGCCCACCTGGAGAAAGTGCTGCGCTCGCTCAGCCTGTGGGAGAAGAAGGACGCGAAGATCATGTCGCTCTCGGGCGGCATGAAGCGCCGCGTGCTGATCGCCAAGGCGCTGGCGCACGAACCGTCCATCCTGTTCCTGGACGAGCCCACCGCCGGCGTCGACGTCGAGCTGCGCCGCGACATGTGGAACCTGGTTCGCGAGCTGCGCGACCGGGGCACCACCATCATCCTCACCACCCACTACATCGAGGAGGCCGAGGAGATGGCCGACCGCATCGGCGTGATCAACCACGGCGAGCTGGTGGTGGTGGAGGACAAGCACGTGCTGATGCGCAAGCTGGGCAAGAAGCAGCTGGCGCTGCAGCTGCAGCAGCCGCTGGCCGCCATCCCGCCCGAGCTGGCGGGCCTGCCGCTGGAGCTGTCTGGCGACGGCCTCACGCTCACCTACACCTTCGACGTGCAGGGCGAGCGCACCGGCATCGCCACCCTGCTGCGCCGGCTGGCCGACCACGGCATCGACTTCCGCGACCTGCATTCGAGCGAGAGTTCGCTCGAGGAGATCTTCGTCAACCTGGTGTCCGGCCGCGGCAAGGGAGGCCAGGCATGAACTGGCACGCCGTCAAGGCCATCTACCGCTTCGAGATGGCGCGCACCTTCCGCACGCTGGGCGAGTCGATCGTGTCGCCGGTGCTCACCACCTCGCTGTACTTCATCGTGTTCGGCGCCGCGATCGGCGCGCGCATGGGCGAGGTGGGCGGCGTCAGCTACGGCGCCTTCATCATCCCGGGCCTGATCATGCTGTCGCTGCTCAACGAGTCGATCTCGAACGCGGCCTTCGGCATCTACATGCCCAAGTGGGCCGGCACCATCTTCGAGCTGCTGTCGGCGCCGGTGGGCTGGGTGGAGGCGGTGCTGGGCTACGTCGGCGCCGCCGCCAGCAAGTCGGTGATGCTGGGGCTGCTGATCCTGGTGACGGCGCGCTTCTTCGTCGACTACGAGATCGCGCACCCGCTGGCGATGATCCTGTTCCTGCTGCTCACGGCGGTGAGCTTCAGCCTGTTCGGCTTCATCATCGGCCTGTGGGCCACAGACTTCCAGAAGCTGCAGATCATCCCGCTGATGGTGATGACGCCGCTGACCTTCCTGGGCGGCGCCTTCTACTCGATCGACATGCTGCCGCCG
>ERZ1066122.2174-NODE-2174-length-13529-cov-6.103013_pt1 | contig 13529 bp, 8 predicted proteins | sample MGYA00382769_ERZ1066122 | MGnify/ENA primary metagenome ERZ1066122 (study PRJEB33369, sample SAMEA5778352) | biofilm metagenome | biome: Industrial cooling water; feature: Water cooling tower basin; material: Biofilm | place: United Arab Emirates | collected...
CCGCCCCCTTCCACTCGCCGCCGTTGTTGATGACCTTGAACACCACCACGTTGACGCCCTTCTTCAGGGCCACGTTCTCGAACGTGTTCTGGTCCTTGTCCACCGCCCGGTCGTCGGCCGACTTGCCGACCTCTTTGCCGTTCACGTACACCTTGCAGCCGTCGTCGCTGCCGATCTTCAGGCTCGCGGTCAGGTCGTCCGGGGCGACGACGTAGGCCACCGCGTAGGCCGTGCTCCGGTCGGTGTCGGAGCCGATGTGCTTGTTCACGTCGAAGAAGTAGTCCTCGGCGGTCAGCTTCTTCCACTCCAGTTCCTTCTCCCCGACCTTGACCTTCTCGCCGTCCTTCGGCGACAGCTTGCCTTCGTCCTTCACTTGCTCCTTGTCGACCGCCTCGCCGGGGTTGTCCCCCTCGGCCAGCGGGATCGGGGCCAGGATCAGCCACGTCCGGATGAACCCCTCGTCGTCGATCGGCTTGTCGTCGGCCCGGCCGAACCCGGCGACCCCGGCCACGGCGACGGCGCACGCGGCCGCCACCCCGAACAGTTGCTTCGCGGACATGCCACACCCTCCTGAAGCGAACCCAACGGAGATTGCCGGGCGGCGTAGAACTGGGAAGTGCGCCCGGGTCGGCCGCGGACGTGCAGCGTGGCGGCCGACGCCGGTAGTCTGCGAAGTTCCCTCCCGCGGGCAACCGACTCCACGAAAACTTCACACCCAGACCCGCGGGTCCGGCCGGCCGAGCAGGTGCTCGCACCCGGTGGCGGCCGCGTCCAGCAGGTCGTCGTGTGACCCGAACGGGAACGTCGTCATCTCGTCGAACAACTCTCGCTGGCCGGCGTCCACGCCTCCGCGGTCCCCCTTCAGCCGGACGGTCCCGTTCTGGACCGGCACCGCGAACGCGGCCGTCCGCACCGCCTTGCTGCGCGACTGCGTCACCGGCAGCACCCGGCCGCCGAACCGGGCGTGGCGGGCGAGCAGTTCCCCGATCCCCGCGAAGGCGGCGTTCGCCTCGAAGACGATCGCGTCCGCGTGCCACCGGCGGTCGACCGCGTCGATCAGCCCGACGAGGTCCGGCGTCGACACCCGCCGGGCGGTCGCCTCCAGCACGCGGATTTCCGACGGGAAGTCGGACCCGAGTCCGTCCGACTTCGCTCCCCAGAACCCCTCCCCCCAACCCCCTCCCCGAAGCGGAGAGGGGGAGAAAGGCATCTTCTCTTCCTCCCCTCTCCGTTTCGGGGAGGGGCCGGGGGAGGGGTTGTCTTTCCCCGCCACACTTGGACACCTCACCCCTCCCCGTACCATGAACCACGCCCGGTTCCCCCTTCACGGCGTGGCCCCACGATGTCGGACACCTTCACGATTGCCCTCGTCCAGATGAAGTGCGACCGCTCGGTCGCGCACAACCTCGCCCACGCGGAGACCGCCATCGCGGAGGCGGCGAAGATGGGGGCGGACGTCGTCTGCCTGCCGGAACTGTTCACCGGGCCGTACTTCTGCCAGAAGGAGGACGCGGCCCTGTTCGACCTCGCGGAGCCGATCCCCGGCCCGAGCTACGACCGGCTCGCGGCGACGGCCAAGGCGAACGGCGTCGTCGTGGTCGGCAGCCTGTTCGAGAAGCGGATGCCGGGGGTGTACCACAACACTGCGGCCGTGTTCGACTCGTCCGGCGAGCCGCTCGGGCTGTACCGCAAGATGCACATCCCGGACGACCCGCTGTTCCTGGAGAAGTTCTACTTCACCCCCGGCGACCTCGGGTTCAAGGTGTTCCCGACGAAACCCGCGCGGGTCGGTACGCTCGTCTGCTGGGACCAGTGGTACCCGGAAGCCGCCCGGCTGACGGCCCTGCAAGGCGCGGAAGTCCTCTTCTACCCCACCGCGATCGGCTGGCACCCGCGGGAGAAGGAAGAGTTCGGCGAGGCCCAGCAGGCCGCGTGGGAGACGAGCATGCGCGGCCACGCCATCGCGAACGGGGTGTACGTCGCGGCGGTCAACCGCGTCGGGCACGAGAAGATCGTCGGCGACGGCCTGGAGTTCTGGGGCGGGTCGTTCGTGTCCGACCCGTTCGGCCGGGTGCTCGTGAAGGGCAGCACGGACCGCGAGGAAATCCTGACCGCGACGTGCTCGCGGAAGCTGATGGAAGACGTCCGCCGGAACTGGCCGTTCTTCCGCGACCGGCGGATCGACGCCTACGCGGGCATCACGAAGCGCGTCGCGGACTAACCGCCGATGCCGTACTGTTCGATCTTGCGGTACAGCGAACTCAGCCCGATCCCGAGCCGGCGGGCCGCCTCGCGCTTGTCCGGGGCGACCCGCAGCATCCGTTCGATGTGCCGTTTCTCGAACCGCTCGACGGCGGCGTTCAATTCGTCCACGGCAGACGGGTCGGCGGGTTGCGGCGCGACGTCGGGCGGCAGGTCGGCGGGCGTCACGAGCGGGCCGTCGCCCAGGATCGCGGCCCGTTGAAGGGCGTTTTCCAGTTCGCGGACGTTCCCCTTCCACGAGTACCCCGCCAGGAGTTGCAGCGCGTCGTGGCTCACGCCGGTGAACCGCTTCCCCAGCGCGCGGGCGTGCTTCGCCAGCAGGAAGTGCGCGAGTTCCGGGATGTCTTCCCGGCGGTCCCGCAGCGGCGGCAGCGTCACGGACACGACGTTGAGCCGGTAAAACAGGTCCGCCCGGAACCGCCCCTCGGCGACTTCCGCCGCCAGGTCCTTGTTCGTGGCCGCGATGACCCGGGCCGCGATCGTCTCGGGTTCGTTCGCCCCGACCGGGAAGACTTCCCGCTGCTCGATGACCCGCAGCAGCTTGGTCTGCACGGCCGCGGGCAGCTCGCCGATTTCGTCCAGAAACACGGTGCCCGCGCCGGCGTTCTCGAACACGCCGGGCTGCCCGCGGGTGACGTGGCCGAACAGTTGCTCCTCGATCATGTCCTCCGCGATCGCCCCGCAGTTCACCGGGATGAACTTCCCCTCGCCGCGGCGGGCGGCCGCCGCGAACCGGTGGACCGCCCGGGCGAGTAATTCCTTCCCCGTGCCGCTCTCGCCGAGGATGAGTACCGGCGACGGCGTCGGCCCGACCTTCTTCGCGAGGTCCGCCGCCGCCCGCATCGCCGGGCTCTGACCGACGACCATCTCGCCGGGTTCCGCTTCCGCGAGCCGGTTGAGTTCCCGCCTCAGCCACTGGTTTTCGCGGTGAAGTTCGCGCTGCCGCAGCAACCGCCGCAGCTTGCCGAGCACCTCCCGCAGGATGATCGGCTTCATCAGGTAGTCGTGCGCCCCCTTCTGGAACGCCTCGACGGCCGTCTCCACGGTGGCGTACGCGGTGATGAGCACGACGAACGTCTCCGGGCTGACGCGGGCGAACCGCTCCAGCACCTCGATCCCGTCGAGCCCCGGCAAATTCACGTCGCACAGCACCACGTCGAACCGCTGCTTCGCGGCCCGCTGGAGCGCGTCTTCCCCGGACCCGACCGCGACGACGGCGAACCCCTCCTGCTGGAGGAACTCGGCCAGCGTCTCGCGGATGACCGGCTCGTCGTCGACGATCAGAATGCGGTCGGGGGTTTTCACGCAATGCCTCGATATCAGCCGATTGGGCGAGCCAGCCTTGTCGGTAGGGTCGGAGCTTTGCGAGGCCCGACGTTGCGGCGCACGATGTGAAAGGGCCTGGGTTCTGCCCGAGGTTATATACATCCGTCGGGCCTCGAAGACTCGACCCGACCTACAAGAATCATTCGATCCACCCGTTCTGGCGGCCCCACTTGAGCCACGCCTCGGTCATGGCGGGGACTCGGCCCTGATCCTCTGGCGAAACGGGATTTTCCCCGGTCAACGCGGCCAGGGCCCAGAACCAGTGACCGGGTTCCCGCTGCATTTCATTCAGGATCGAGGGGATGACTTGCGGGCCCAGGCCGATGATGCGTTGATACGCGGGGTGTGTCGCGATGGCCGTCGTCGACGACAAGAATCGGGTGTCGCGCTTCCAGTCGTCCGTCAGTTTCGCGAACAGGATTTGGAGTTGTCGGGGCGGCGAAATCGTCGTGGTCATGATTGCCCTCCGGCTTGTGCGCACCTGTTTGAACTTACCTCTTGCATGGGTCCGTTCAAGTGCGGATCTCCCGCCGCCGGCAGCGTCACCCGGAACGTCGCCCCGCGGCCCGGCTCGGACTCGACCGCCACCGTACCGCCGTGCTGCTCGACGATCCGCCGGATGACGAACAGGCCGAGGCCGGTGCCGTGCCGTTTCGTCGTGAAGTACGGGCGGAACAGCCGGTCGCGGTGGGCCGGGTCGATGCCGGACCCGTCGTCGGACACGGTCAGTGTCACCCCGGTGTCACCGGCACTCGCGGCCACGTCCACCCGGCCGCCCTTGCCCGTGGCGTCGATCGCGTTCAGGACGAGGTTGAACACCACCTGCACGAACTGGTCGCGCACCCCTGCCAGCGGCGGCAGGTCCGGGTCGAGCGTGGCCGTAATGTGGCGGTTCTTCCCGCCGCGATAGTACTTCGCGATCCCGAGGGCCTCGCCGACCACGTCGGCCACGGAGACGCGCGTCCGAGCGTCGCTGGCCGGCCGGCTGAAGGTGACGAGTTCCCGCAGGGTCGTCTGGATGCGGGCGAGTTGCCCCGTGACGAGGCCGAGCTTGTCCCGCGTGTACCCGTCCGGGTTGCGGTGCTCGAGCATCTGCACGACCGCGCTGATCGACGTGAGCGGGTTGCCGACCTCGTGCGCGATCCCCGCCGCCAGCAGCCCGAACGCGGCCATCTTCTCCTGGTGCAGCACCTGCGCCTGCGACTCCTCCAGTTCCCGGCTGCGCTCCGCGATGCGGGTTTCGAGCTGCGACTGGTTCACCCGCAACGCCTCGTTCAGTTGCCGCAACTCCTCGCCCGCCTGCTTCAGCAGCCGGGCCATCGCCCCGGCCGCCCACGTCGCCCACACGAGGATCACGAGCATGAGCAGGAACTTGGCCGGCTCCTGGGCCTCGGCAGGCGGGGCCGCCGAGACGATGGCAAAACTGAGGCAGTCGAGCCCGCACGTCGCAAACGTCGTCCGCGGCGAATAGCGCATCGCGCAGCAAATCAGCGACAGCAGGTAGTAGAACCGGAACGGGCTGTCCGGCCCGGACTCGTAGTGGCACAGCAGGCCGATGAAGAGGGCCTCCAGCACCGAAATCAGCAGCGGGTAATCCTTCAGGAAGACCCGACCGCGGAGGTACACCAGCGTCGAAACCGCGGCGTACGCGAGCCCCAGCGCCAGAATCGCGTTGAGCCGTCCGGGGGTCGTGCTGTCGGTCCCCCAGTTCGCGATGAGGAACCCGACGGCGAGGCCGAACCACCGAATCTTCACGGCGATCGACTCGGCGGGCAGTTCCCACCGCGCGTCCGCCGGCCGCGGCGCGAGCCGTGCGATCAGGAATGAAGCGAGCGACCCCATGCGGGAATTCTACGCAACCGCGCGACCCGCTCCCGCAGCGCGTCGAGTTCGCCCGCGATCGACGCCTCGGCCTCGGCCATCAGCGACTCCGCGGTCAGTCGACCCACCTTCGCCCACGCCGACGCCGCCGTCCGCTCCCGCAGTCCGTCGTCGTCCAGGTACCGTTCCAGCAACGGTTCGAGGTCGGCCCCGGCGTAGGGGACGAAGTCGACCCCCGGCGTGAGGTACCGCTCAATCTCCTTGTTGCTCGCCTCCTGAAACAGCACCGCCCCGGCCGCGACCGCCTCCCCGACCCGCTGGTTGCACTCCCCGCGAATCGAGCGGTTAAACACGATTTTAGCCCGGCGAAGCAAGGCGTGATACTCGTCGCCGAACACGCCGGTCGCGATGACGACCCGCCGCCGACCGGCGAGGCTCGCGAGTCGGGCGACCCATGGCAACCGCTCGACCTGGACGGCCGGGTTCATGTTGCCGATGAAAAGGATGTCGATGTCGCGATGGCATTGCGGCGGCGGCAGTTCAGTTGGGCGTGTGAGAAGGCCATAAAGTTGGGCGAACCGGGCATTCATAAACCCAGCCGTTGTCAGGGCGGCGACTCCGCCGGCATCGGTATGAGCGACCGGCGCCCTGCCGAGGGCGAGACGGTAGCCGTGAAAAAGTAGGTTCCAGTCGGCGAGCGCAGGGACGCCGTCGGACATAAACGAATCAGGATTGAGATTGAGAGGCGCGTACGCCCAAGATACTTGCGGCACGAAATACATCCAAACAGTAGGACCGATCTCTAGGCCTTGCGTCGGCCTTTCGGGCAATGAATTGCAAGGCTTTGAAACGAGTGGGAGCAAGTTCACCGGTAAATGGGATGCCACCAAAACACGAACATTGCAAAGGGAATTCTGGTTTAAGACATAACCGGCCGTTCTAATGTTGACCGCTTGCAAGAAACGCATCTGCCATCTTCATAAAGGTTGCCATGTCAATCTGGGCGAACCGCGCGGAATCATCGGATGGGCATTCGATAATTAGTCTGATTGAACAATCCACGAGCTTAGCACTTAGATAATCTTGAGAATATTTAAAATGAGGCGATTGTCCTTGTAGCGCCGCGAAGGCGTGCGCAAACTCAATGCGACGCGATTGCGTGTTAATCATTGAAAAAAAAACATCGAAAAGGTTAGCATCTGAATCCATTGCAATGTCACCCTTCGATCAGACCGGATATCCTGTTCGCACCTGAAGCGGTGGTGGTGCGGTCCACCCTTCAACCATCACCTCGTGGCCATTGCCACGGAACTGTACACCGCCGCCACCCCCTCCGGGGGGATGAGCCGGACTACCAGAGTATATAAACGCCTGCCCCACATCAAGATGGAGCGTTAGTAGTGGCCAGTTATCTGGATACATGGTGGTATATCCAAATGTGCCGTCTCGGCTCAGCTTTGGGATCCAATTTCCTAAATTGTCAGCAATTTCGACATGTGCTGCGTATGCATCGGCGTGGCTTAAAGCACCCTTTGCGGGAATGACTTCAATAACCTTTGTTCTACCTGTCCAAGTGGTATGGCCGCCAGTTCCAGCCATGATTTGATAGCCCTTGCCACCAGCAAGCGGTGTAATAAGATTGCTTCCAGCAGGCGAATGATACGTGTGGATGGCTCCACTGGCCAATGGCTGCTGAAGAACAAACCCACCTTTACCATCTGGTAGTATTGCTACTGTTGGATCTAGCTTGTTGTTGTAGATGTTGATTGGCCTGACAACGCCTTCGATGTGGTGCATATCTACTCCAATCTGAAGCGCCTTGGAGGATGCGTCATCTCGCAGCGATCTCCATGCGTGGTTCTTCATATCGCGACGCAGCGATAGCAATGGTGATCGAGCATGTGCGTTATCAAGAGCTTGATCGACTACAGGATCGTTGTAAAATCTACGATATAAGGCCAAGCGATCAGCGGCTGGGTTGTTGATATCATTGATATATCGCTGGTATAACTCTTGCAAGGCCCTGCTGTCTTCGCCACCAATTCGACGTAAAAATTCTAGGTAAGAGTTATGCGCCCAGACCCCGAACCCCCACTCCGGGCACCCCACAAAGTACGTGTGGTCCTCCGCGATCCGGAAGTTGTACACCGTCTCCCAGCGGCCGGTGTCTTCCACTGCCCCGACCGCCACCCACGACCCGTCCCGGCACAGCAACCGGTCCCCGGCCGCCAGTTCCTGGCACGGCACCCACCCCTTCGCCGCCTCGAAGAACGGGTGCTCCGGAGTCGTGAACACGTCCCGCCCGCCGACCGCCAGCCGCCACACCGCCCCGAACCGGACGAACACCTCCTCCACCGCCCGCGGCACCGCAGCACCCGATGGATCGAACTCGCTGCGAGCCAACAACTCGTTTCCATACCTCCTGTCATATACTGACGCGATTCCCCACCCGGAGTTGCCCCATGCCTGCCGTCGACACCGCTGCCGCCACCGACCGGTTGATGAAATTCCTTGCCGTGCCGGGGATCACCGGGGAGGAAGCGAAGATCGCGAAGGAGATCACAGCTGCGTTGAAGGCGGCCGGGGTGCCCGCGAAGAACGTCCGCCACGACGACGCGAACGCTCGCATCCCGCTGCCGACGCAGACCGGCAACCTCATCGCCACGCTGCCGGGTGTCGGCCCGCAAAAGGACGCCGAGCCTATCCTGTTCATGACCCACATGGACACGGTGCCGCTGTGTGCCGGGGCGAAGCCGAAACTCGCGGGGAACAGGATCGTCAACGAGGCGACCACCGCCCTCGGCGGCGACAACCGCAGCGGGTGTGCGGTCCTGGTCACGCTCGCGGCGGAACTCATTTCCCGGAAGTTGCCGCACCCGCCGATCGTGTTCCTGTTCACCGTCCGCGAGGAAAGCGGTCTCTTCGGGGCACGCCACCTCAACCCGGCGGACCTCGGCCCCGTGTCGATGGCGTTCAACTTCGACGGCCGCTCCGCCGGGGACGTGATCGTCGGCGCGGTCGGTGCCGACCGCTGGGAAGTCGACATTCTCGGGAAGGCGTCGCACGCCGGCGTCGCCCCGGAACGCGGCATCTCCTCGACGATGATTCTGGCCCTCGCCCTTGCGGAAGTTCGCGCCGGCGGCTGGTGGGGGAAGGTCGTGAAGGACGGCCGCGAGGGGACGAGCAACGTCGGCGTCGTCGGCGACGCGAACGGCAAGAGTGCCGGCGACGCGACCAACGTCGTGACCGACTTCGTCCACGTGAAGGGCGAAAGCCGCAGCCACGACATGAAGTTCGTGAAGGAGATCACAGCCGCGTACAAGGCCGCGTTCACGAACGCCGCGAACGCCGTGGTCGACCACGAAGGCAAGCCCGGCAAGGTGAAGTTCACCCCGCGGCGGGACTACCACCCGTTCCGGATCAAGGACTCGGCCCCGGTCGTGAAGCGGGCGGAGGCCGCGGTGAAGGCGATCGGCCGGACGCCGAACGTCCGAGTCGCGAACGGCGGACTGGACGCGAACTGGATGGTCAAGCACGGCATCCCCACCGTGACGTTCGGTGCCGGGCAAAATGACATCCACACCGTCAAGGAGTGGGTCGATCTCCCCGAGTTCCACGCCGGCTGCGAACTGGCCCTGGCGCTGGCAACGGGAACGTGAGCCGTCCGTCTCGGCACGCCCGGCCCGGGGTTGAAAGACTCCCACCTTCGCTGGCTATACTCAGCGGACCCATCGCCTGACCTTGCCGAGAGGGCATTCATGTCGACGGACGTTTCTTCTGCGCCGGCGGACACTCTGGCAGACCGCTGGCCGATCCGCACCTGGCCGCTCGCGGTGATTCTGTTCGTCATGGCGGCGTTGATGGTCGTCCCCGCCGCCCTCGTCCCGCGGACGATGTTCCACTTCGTCGGGCTGATGGGTGCCCCCGCCCTGGCCGCCCTCGCCGCCGTGATGTGGTGGGCGGTCGCCAGCCGCGCCCGCCGGCCGATGACGTTCCTCGTCCCCGCATTCGTGCTACTCCCCGCCGTGGGATACGCGGTAACGGTGTACCTGACGAACCCCCCGGCCGTGATCCTCTTCGGCCTGCCCCTCCCGCTGATCGCGTGGGCGGTGTGGCTCCTGGTCACCCCCCGACTCGCGGCCGGCCCCCGGCAACTCGGGCTGCTCGGCGCGATCTCCCTCAGCTGGGTGCTGTTCGGCCTCGTCCGCATCGACGGCACCGACGCCGACCTGCGACCCGAGGTGCGGTGGGCGTGGTCTCGGACGGCCGAAGACGAGTACCTCGCGAACCTGCCCGCGAACGCGGCCGCCCCGACGACCGAAGCCGTCGTCGTGACCCCCGGCGACTGGGCCGAGTTCCGCGGCCCGGCCCGCGACAGCAAGTGCGTGGGTATCGCGATCGCGACCGACTGGGCGAAGTCGCCCCCGAAGCTCGTGTGGAAGCAGCGCATCGGCCCCGGCTGGGGTGCGTTCGCGGTCGTCGGCAACCGCCTGTTCACGCAGGAACAGCGGGGCTCGAAGGAAGCGGTCGTCTGCTACGCCGCCGACACCGGGGGGCAAGTCTGGGAGTACGCGGTCGAGGCGCGGTTCTTCGAGGGCATCGCCGGGGCCGGCCCGCGCGGGACGCCGACCGTAGCGGACGGCAAGGTGTACACCACCGGCGCGACCGGCCACGTCACGTGCCTGGACGCAAGTTCCGGGAAGAAAATCTGGTCACGGGAACTGACCGCCGACTGCGAATCCGCCGTGCCTCAGTGGGGATTCGCGGCTTCGCCGCTGGTTAAGAACGGCAAAGTGTACGTGTGCGGCTGCGGGGGCACGAACCAGAAGGGGCTCGTCGCGTACGATGCCGCGACCGGCAACGTGGCATGGACCGCCGGGGCCGCGACACACAGCTACAGTTCGGCCCAATGGGAGACCGTCGCCGGGGTCGATCAGGTGCTGCTCGTGAGCGACTTCGGCCTGGAAGCGTTCGACCCGTCGACCGGGAAAATGCTTTGGTCGGACAACTGGTTCTTCCGGGGGATTAACCGCGTCACGCAACCCGCCCGCGTCGGCGACACGGACTTCGTCTACGGCACCGGCACGATGGGCGACCAGGGCATCCGCCGGGTGTCGGTGAACTGCAGCTCCGGTTCCTGCTCGGCGAAGCAGGTCTGGAAGACCCGCGGGATGAAGCCGTACTTCAACGACGGCGTCGTGTTCAAGGGCCACCTTTACGGCTTCGACGACGGGAACTTCGCGTGCGTGGAACTCGCGACGGGCAAGCAGAAGTGGAAGGAGTCCGGCTACGGCCACGGGCAGGTGCTGCTCATCGCGGATCAGGGTTTGTTGTTGATTCAAGCGGTGGACGGCAAAGTTGCGTTGCTGGCCACGAACAGTGAGGAACACGAAGAACTGTCGGCGTTCGCCGCGATCAAGGGGAAAACCTGGAACCATCCGGTTGTCGCGCGAGGCAAGCTGTACGTTCGCAACGGCGAAGAGGCGGCGTGTTACGAGTTACCGAGGAAGTGAAACGAAACACCCCGTTCGGGTCACGGCAGTGACCCGAACGGGGTGTTGTGGAAAGGCCGGCGATGACCTACTCTCGCGCTGCACGCACTACCATCGGCCCCGGGTGCTTAACGGCCGTGTTCGGAATGGGAACGGGTGTGGCCACCTGGGTCTGGTCACCGGCCAGTGTCGGGCCCGCCGCGGATCCCCCTCGGAGCGGGGGACCGGGGCGGGCGTTGTACGAAGGTGCTCTGTGACAACGGGGGACGTGAAGTCGGGACGGCACGGGTCGGAGAGAATGAACAATGTGGCCAAGCGTTCGGCTGTTAGTACCGGTTAGCTCAGTGCGTCGCCGCACGTACACGCCCGGCCTATCGACCTCGTGGTCTTCGAGGAGCCTTCGAGGAAACCTCATCTTCGGGGAAGTTTCACGCTTATATGCTTTCAGCGTTTATCCGTTCCGCACGTGGCTACCCAGCGGTGCCGCTAGCGCGACAACTGGCACACCAGAGGTGCGTCCCTCCCAGTCCTCTCGTACTAGGGAGAAAGCCCGTCAAGTTTCCTGCGCCCACAGCAGATAGGGACCGACCTGTCTCACGACGGTCTAAACCCAGCTCACGTACCACTTTCATCGGCGAACAGCCGAACCCTTGGGAGCTTCTCCACCCCCAGGATGTGATGAGCCGACATCGAGGTGCCAAACCTCCTCGCCGCTATGAACGCTCAGAGGAGATAAGCCTGTTATCCCCGGAGTACCTTTTATCTGTTGAGCGATGGCCCTTCCATACGGGACCACCGGATCACTAAGCCCGACTTTCGTCCCTGCTCGGCGTATCCGCCTCGCAGTCAAGCACCCTTCTACCTTTACGCTCGCTGCCCGATTGCCGACCGGGCTGAGGGTACCTTTGGACTCCTCCGTTACCTTTTAGGAGGAGATCGCCCCAATCAAACTGCCCACTTAGCACGGTCCGCCGCCCGGGTTCACGGGCCGGCGTTAGAATTCAAGCACGGCAAGGGTGGTGTTTCATCGACGGCTCCCCGGGGCCCGAAAGTCCCGGTTCACGGCCTCCCACCTACGCTACGCATGCCGGGCCTAAACCCAATACCAAGCTGCAGTTAAGGTTCACGGGGTCTTTCCGTCTAGCTGCGGGTATGTCGCATCTTCACGACAACTACAGTTTCACCGAGTCGCTCGTGGAGACAGTGGTCCAGTCGTTACGCCATTCATGCAGGTCGGAACTTACCCGACAAGGAACTTCGCTACCTTAGGACCGTCATAGTTACGGCCGCCGTTTACTGGAGCTTCGGTCGCGAGCTTCGCCTTACGGCTAACCCTCTTCCTTAACTTACCAGCACCGGGCAGGCGTCAGTCTGTATACCTCGGCTTACGCCTTCGCACAGACCTGTGTTTTTAGTAAACAGTCGCTAGACCCTTTTCACTGCGGCCCACACGAGGTGGGCGCCCCTTCTCCCGAAGTTACGGGGCCATGTTGCAGAGTTCCTTCACGAGCGTTCTCTCGAGCGCCTGAGAATACTCATCTCGCCTACCTGTGTCGGTTTTAGTACGGTCGCCGGTCTCGTCACGCGGCGGCTTTTCTCGGCCGGGCCGTCGGGGGTATCGGGATCATAAACGCCCTGTGGCAATCTAGTTAGCCAACCCCCCTCGGACCCGGCGTCACGCCGCGGTCAACCTCCACCGGCGGTCACGGAATATTAACCGTGTGTCCGTCCGCTACGCCTTTCGGCCTCGCGTTAGGCACCGACTAACCCTGGGCGGATTTGCCTTCCCCAGGAAACCTTAGGCTTACGGCGAACGGGATTCTCACCCGTTTTATCGTCTACTCGTTCCGGCATAATCACTTGCAGCCGCTCCACGGCTCGTTGCCCGTACCGCTTCGCCGCAACTGCAACGCTCTCCTACCGCATTGCTGCCCACCGCTTCGGTGCCGTGCTTAGTCCCGTTCATTATCGGCGCAGGACTCCTCGACCGGTCCGCTATTACGCGTTGTTTAAATGGTGGCTGCTTCTAAGCCAACATCCCGGCTGTCTCCGGAGTCCAACTTCCTTTCGCACTGAGCACGGCTCGGGGACCTTAGCGGGTGATCTGGGCTGTTCCCCTCTCGACTATGAAGATTATCCCCCACAGTCTATCTGCCCGGACTTGGTACGGCGGTATTCGGAGTTTGGTTGCGACGGGTAGCCGGGTAGGCCCCCGTTCGCATTCAGTCGCTCTACCCCCGCCGCCAACTATCCGGACGCTAACCCTAAAGTTATTTCGGAGAGAACGAGCTATCTCCACGTTTGATTAGACTTTCACTCCCCCACGCAGCTCATCCCATCGGTTTTCAACCCAAATGAGTTCGGTCTTCCATTGGGTGTTACCCCAACTTCATCCTGGCCGCGCGTAGGTCACGTGGTTTCGCGTCTGCCACCCCCAACTTCGCGCCCGGTTAAGACTCGGTTTCCCTTCGGCTCCGCGGCACAGCCGCTTAACCTCGCTGGTGATGACAAGTCGCCGGATCATTATGCAAAAGGCACGCCGTCAGGCATTCCCTCGCGGGCATAGCCCTCCGACCGCTTGTAGGCATGTGGTTTCAGGTTCAGTGTCCTCCCCTTGTCGGGGTTCTT
>ERZ1066122.2177-NODE-2177-length-13506-cov-35.593859_pt1 | contig 13506 bp, 12 predicted proteins | sample MGYA00382769_ERZ1066122 | MGnify/ENA primary metagenome ERZ1066122 (study PRJEB33369, sample SAMEA5778352) | biofilm metagenome | biome: Industrial cooling water; feature: Water cooling tower basin; material: Biofilm | place: United Arab Emirates | collected...
TGACCAGCTTCTTCGACGCCAAGGGCGGCGGCGACCCGGTGATGTACCAGCACATCTTCTGGTTCTTCGGGCATCCGGAGGTCTACATCATGATCCTGCCGGCCTTCGGCATCGTGTCGGAGATCATCCCGACCTTCGCCCGCAAGCCGCTGTTCGGCTACCAGGCCATGGTGTACGCCACCGCGTCGATCGCCTTCCTGTCGTTCATCGTGTGGGCGCACCACATGTTCACGGTGGGCATGCCGCTCGGCGGCGAGATCTACTTCATGTTCGCCACCATGCTGATCGCGGTGCCGACCGGCGTGAAGGTGTTCAACTGGGTGACCACGATGTGGCGCGGCTCGATCAGCTTCGAATCGCCGATGCTGTGGTCGATCGCCTTCGTGATCCTGTTCACCATCGGCGGTTTCTCGGGCCTGATGCTGGCCATCGTGCCGGCGGACTTCCAGTACCACGACACCTACTTCGTGGTCGCGCACTTCCACTACGTGCTCGTGACCGGCGCCCTGTTCGCGATCATCGCCGCGGTGTACTACTGGTGGCCGAAGTGGACCGGCCGGATGTACAACGAGACCTACGCCAAGATCCATTTCTGGTGGTCGGTGATCTTCGTCAACATCCTGTTCTTCCCGCAGCACTTCCTGGGGCTGGCCGGCATGCCGCGCCGCATCCCGGACTACAACGTGGTGTTCGCGGACTGGAACCTGATCAGCTCGATCGGCGCGTTCGGCATGTTCGCGACTCCGTTCATCATGTTCGCGGTGCTGTGGCACTCGCTGAAGTACGGCGAGAAGGCCGCTGCCCGTTCGTGGGAAGGCGCCAAGGGCCTGGAGTGGACGCTGCCGTCGCCGGCACCGCACCACAGCTTCGGCACCCCGCCGCTGATCCGCGATGGCGATCTCGCCCACGGCGACATCACCCACTGATCGACGCGCGCCCGACCACCGCATGTATTCGGCCGACATGACCACTCCCGACGCACCCGTTCCGCAGAACGACGACACCGCCGCCCGTCGCGCCGCCGCGCGCCGGACCGGCTGGGTCGTGGCGGGCGTGGCGCTTGCGGTCTATGCCGGCTTCATCGCTCTCAACTTCTTCGCGAGGCAGGGGTGAACGCGTCCGACCCGCATTCCGTGCCGGAGCCCGCCGTCGCGCAGGCTGCAGCGCCCGCCGCGCGTCCGCGTCATTTCGGCATCGGCGCGATGCTGGCGGTGTCGCTGCTGGCCTTCGGTTTCAGCTTCGCCCTGGTGCCGCTGTACCGCATCGCCTGCGAGAAGGTGTTCGGCATCCGTCTGGAGCGCGGTCCCGCGGATGTGTCCGCGGCGGCATCGGACAAGCGGGTCGACCGCTGGGTCACGGTGACCTTCGACGCCACGGTCAACTCACGCTTGCCCTGGGATTTCGGTCCGAACCAGCTGACCATGCGTGTGCGTCCCGGCGAGATCTACGAGACCACGTACTTCGCGCGCAACCGCAGCGAGCGCGACATGGTCGGCAGCGCCACGCCTTCGGTGGCGCCTGCACGGGCTTCGCAGTATTTCAACAAGACCGAGTGTTTCTGCTTCACCGCGCAGACGCTCACTGCCGGGCAGAAGATCGACATGCCGGTGCGCTTCATCGTCGATCCGGACCTGCCCGACGACGTCAATACCGTGACCCTGTCGTATACCTTCTTCAAGAACGAGGAGCTGACCGCTCGCCTGCAGGCGAAACCGGCGGCCTCCCCGGCGACGACCTCCACGGCGGCCGACGCGGCTCCCTGAGCCCCGCACCCGCCGCATTCCCGTATCCTCATCCGAAGCTTTCCAGAGACGACCGACATGGCCCAAGCGCACGCCGATCATCACGACCCCAACGTCTACTACGTGCCGCACAGCAGCCGCTGGCCGGTCATCGCTTCGGTTTTCCTGTTCGCGCAGATGCTCGGTCTGGCCAGCTGGCTGAACCAGCTGAGCTTCGGCAAGCCGCTGTTCTTCGTCGGCATGGCCGGCCTGCTGTTCGTGCTGTTCAAGTGGTTCGGCGACGTGATCGTCGAGTCGCTCAAGGGCTACTACAACAAGCAGGTGGACGTGTCCTTCCGCATGGGCATGGTCTGGTTCATCTTTTCCGAGGTGATGTTCTTCGCCGCCTTCTTCGGCGCGCTGTTCTACGCCCGCCAGTTCGCGCTGCCGTGGCTGAGCGGCGAAGGCGATGGCGTGCTGACCAATGAATACCTGTGGTCGGGCTTCACCGCCGCATGGCCGACCGGTGGTCCCGAAGCCATCGGCGGCGCCTTCCAGACCATTCCGGCCTGGGGCCTGCCGCTGCTGAACACCCTGATCCTGCTGACCTCCGGCGTGACCATCACGCTCGCGCACCATGCGCTGCGCTCGGGTCATCGCAAGTCGCTGCTGGTCTGGCTGGGCGCGACCATCGCCCTGGGTTGCGTGTTCCTGTTCTTCCAGGCGGAGGAGTACATCCACGCCTACAAGGAACTGAACCTGACCATGGCGTCGGGCATCTACGGTTCGACCTTCTTCATGCTCACCGGCTTCCACGGCGCACACGTGACGCTGGGCACGATCATGCTCATCGTGATGTGGCTGCGCTGCGCCAAGGGCCATTTCACCAAGGATGACCATTTCGCGTTCGAGGCGGTGGCCTGGTACTGGCACTTCGTGGACGTGGTCTGGCTGGGCTTGTTCCTGTTCGTCTACGTGGTCTGACCGCGCGTCGGTCCACCGTCTTGCCGCGATCCTCGGGTTGCGGCAGGGCTCCAAGGCCGGCGTTCCGCCGGCCTTGTGCCATGTGGGCTTCGCATCGCCGGGTTGCGCGCATTGCGTCGCGCGTGGCTCCGGCCCGGCGGATGTGCATCCGCACGGATGTGCGGACCGTTCTGGGCGTGCATGCCTTCGAGATCGCGCATGCCGCGCACTTCAACAGGCACCCGGCGAAGCGCTCGACAGAGCGCTCAGCCGAATGTTCAGCCGCATGTTCAGCCGTTAGGGTTGCGGCCGATCCCGTGCAGTTCGATCCAGCCCATCCAGGCCGAGAAGATCACGATCAGGATCAGCCCGACCGACAGGCCGATGCGTCGGCTCAGCGCTTTCACCGTGCGGTCGGTCTTGCCCTTGTCGGTGAGCATGTAATACAGACCCGCGCCGAGGTTCCAGACGATCACGGCCATGAAGCCGATGATCAGGAGGGTCTTGAGTGAGTCGTTCATCGCAGGTCCGGAGGTGGTTCGTGGGTGGAAAGTCGTGAGCACAGTATCGCAGCGGGGGGCGGTTCCCGGGTGAGCATCCGTCGTCACCCTGTGTTGCTCTGGGCCTTCGCCCTGCTGCTCGCCGCCGGTTTCGCCTCGCTGGGCTACTGGCAGCTGGAGCGGCGCGCCGAGAAGGCCGCGATGCTCGACGCTGCCGCCGCCGCGCTGGCGGAGCGCCGGCCGCAGCCGCCGTCGGTCTTGAACGACCGCGCGCGCAGGCATGCGTACGACTGGTTGACGCTTCGCGGACACTTCGCGGATGCACCCGCGGTGCTGCTCGACAACCAGCGCCGCGACGCCCAGGTCGGCGTGCGCGTGTACCGCTTGTTCGAGATCGCGGCCGATGTGGACTCGACGGATGTGGCAGGGCGGGCGGCGCCGGCCGGGATACTGGTCGAACTGGGCTGGCTGCCGCTGCCCGCCGACCGAAGGATGCCGCGCGTCCCGCGCCCGCGGGGCGAGTTCGCACTGCAGGGGCTCGCGCTCCCGCCGCCCGGCAGCGGCCTGGCCATGGCCCCACCCGCGGCGGACGACAGCGGCGATCTGCTGGCGACCACGCTGGATCCGGAAGCGCTGGCAGGCGCGCTCGGCGTGGATTCGCTGCCGCCGCGGGTGCTGCGCCCGGTGACGGCGCAGGGCTTTGGCGAGGACGCGCCGCCGTATGTCCGCGATTTCGAGATTCTGCCCAACACGCTGCCGCCCGAGCGCCACCTGGGCTATGCCGTACAGTGGTTCGCGCTGTCGGCCACGGTGCTGGTGGTGGCGCTCGTGCTGACCCTGCGCATGCGCCGTCGTCGCGTGCGCCCTTCGGAGACCTCCGTATGACCTCACCCGCGCCCGTCCAGCCTTCCGGCGCCGACGCTTCCGGCTCCACGGCCAACCGCAATCGCAACCGCGTCGCGCTGCTGGTGGTGTTCGCCCTGTTTTTCGGCGGGTTCCTGATCGCCGGCGCCCTGCGTTTCTCGGGCTGGCGGCCGGATGGGATGAAGAACCATGGCGAGCTGCTCGACCCGCCCGCCGATCTGCGCGGCCTCGCGCCGCAGCTGCTGGAAGGCGGCGACTACCGCTGGAACCCGGTCGAGCGCACCTGGCGGATCGTGGTGCCGGCGACGGCCGACTGCGCGGCCGCCTGCGACAAGCTGGCGGCCGATATCGAGCTGGTGCGCGAGCTGTTCACCAAGGACGCCGACCGCGTGCATCTGCTGTGGATCGGCGCCTATCCCGCCGACGGCCCGCGCACACCCGCGCTGCGCCTGCTGCAGGATGCGCCCGAACTGCGCGCGGCACTGCCGCGCTCCGCCGACCCGGCCGGCGTGCCGGTCTATGTGGTCGACCCCAACGGCTTCGTCGTTCTGCGCTACGCTCCCGGTTTCGATCCGGGCCACCTGCGTACGGATCTGTCCCGACTGCTGAAACTCAAATGAGCGATTCTCCCCATCCGATCGACCGCGCCGCCGGCGCGGACACGCAGCCCGCAGCCGTGCAGCGCCCGGCCGGGCACAAGCCGAGCGTGCACCGGCATTTCCACCGCCTCGCCTGGCTGGCGGTGGCGCTGACCCTGGGCATCGTGGTGTTCGGCGCGTTCGTGCGCCTGTCGAACGCGGGCCTGAGCTGCCCCGACTGGCCGACCTGCTACGGCCGCGCCGCGTGGCCCACGGTGCCGTCCGAAGTGAAGCTCACCTCCGCCCTGGACGTGCGCCCGCTGGAAGTGCACAAGGCCTGGCGCGAGCAGGTCCACCGCCACGCCGCGGCCATCCTCGGCGTGCTGGTGCTGGGCCTCGCGCTGATGGCGGCGCGCCGGCGCAGACTGGGCATCGCGCAGATCCTGGTCGCCTCGGCCTTCGTCGGGGCGGCCATTCCGTTGTACATGTACGGCCACTGGCAATGGGCCTTCGTGGCCGCCGGTCTGGGTGAGGCCATCCTGCTGTTCGCCGCGCTGCGCTGGAACAACAGCGACCTGGCGCGGGTGGCTGCCTTCACCCTGATGGTGATCATCTTCCAGGCGCTGCTGGGCAAGTGGACGGTCACCCTGCTGCTCAAGCCCGTGGTGGTCATGGGCCATCTGATGGGTGGCCTGACCACCTTCGCGCTGTTGACCTGGATGGCCTGGCGGGCCACCGACATCCCGGTGCGCATCGCCGGCGCGCAGTCGATGCGGCGCTGGGCGATCGTCGGCGTGGTGCTGCTGGCGGTGCAGATCGCGCTCGGCGGCTGGGTCAGCGCCAACTACGCGGCCCTGGCCTGCGGCAACGACTTCCCCACCTGCGTCGGCCGGTGGTGGCCGCCGTCGGATTTCTCCGAGGGCTTCGTGCTGTGGCGCGGCATCGGCGTGGACTACGAGGGCGGCGTGCTCGACGGCGCGTCCCGCATCGCGATCCAGATGGCGCACCGCATCGCGGCGGTGGTGGTTTTCTTCTACCTGATGTGGCTGGCGGTGAAGATGATCCGCACCACCGGCCTGCTCGCCTATGGCGTGGTGCTGGCGCTGCTGACCGTTGCCCAGGTGGCGCTGGGCATCGGCAACGTGATGCTGGGCCTGCCGCTCTGGGTGGCCACTCTGCATACCGCGGGCGCGGCCCTGCTGCTGTTCACCCTGGTCGGCCTGCTCGCGCGCCTGCGCGCGCCGGTCTGAGCGTGCCCGCCCGATGACCGCGACCCCTTCCGGAACGGCGCTCTGGCGCGAATATTGGGCGCTGACCAAGCCGCGCGTGGTCGCGCTGATCGTGTTCACGGCCTTCGTCGGCATGTTCCTGGCGGTGCCGGGCCTGCCGCCGCTGCGGGAAAGCGTGTTCGGCTTCATCGGCATCTGGCTGGCGGCCGCCAGCGCGGCGGCGATCAATCAGCTGATCGACCAGCGCATCGACCGGGTGATGGCGCGCACCATGAACCGCCCGCTCGCCACCGGCACGCTCAAGCCGGCGCAGGTGCTGGCGTTCGCGGTGTTCCTGGGCACGCTGTCGATGACCATCCTGATCTCGATGGTCAACCCGCTGACCGCGGCGCTCACCTTCGCCTCGCTGATCGGCTATGCGGTGGTCTACACCGCCTGGCTCAAGCGTGCCACGCCGCAGAACATCGTGATCGGCGGTATCGCCGGCGCGGCGCCGCCGCTGCTGGGCTGGGCCGCAGTGACCGGCATGCGCGGCGAATGGGACTGGGCGCATGCGCTGCTGCTGGTGCTGATCATCTTCCTGTGGACGCCGCCGCATTTCTGGGCGCTGGCGATCTTCCGCCGTGAGGACTACGCCCGCGCGCTGGTGCCGATGCTGCCGGTGACCCACGGCGTGGAATACACCCGCTGGCAGATCCTGCTGTACACCATCCTGCTGGTGGCGTTCACGGTGATGCCCTGGGCCATCGGCATGAGCGGCGTGTTCTATCTCGGCGGCGCGCTGGTGCTGGGCGCGGTGTTCCTGTGGTACGCGTGGCGCATGCTCGACCCGCCGGACGAGTTCTTCGCGATGCGCATGTTCAATTACTCCGTGGTCTATCTGATGGCGCTGTTCGCCTTCCTGCTGATCGACCACTGGCTGATGCCGTTGCTCCCATCCGCCACCCCGGGTGTGTTTGGGCTGCAGCGCATCGGCTGAGCGGGCATCGCCGGTTCGCGCGGGGCGCGCACCCGCGCAGCCACGCGCATGGATGGCCTATGCTGGGTGCTTTCGCCCCCGGAGCCCTTCATGTCCAAGCCGCTGTCCCGCATTGCCCGCGCCTTGCGCGGCCGCGCACCTCTGGCGCTGGCGTCGGCCGTCCTTGCCCTGCAGGCCGTACCCGGCCTCGCGTCGCCGGCCGATGCCGCCGCCGCGCAGGGCGACGGCGGCCCGCTCGTGGTGACCGCCGCGCGCCTGCTCGATGTGCGCACCGGGCGCTACGTCGATAACCCGCAACTGCTGATCGAACAGGGCCGCATCGTCGCCGTGGGCCGCGCAGGCGATGAGGTGCCGGCGAATGCGCGCCGCCTCGACCTGCCCGGCAAGACCCTGCTGCCCGGCCTGATCGACATGCACGTGCATCTGGACAGCGATCCGCACTACGGCGGCTACACCTCGCTGCAGTTCAACGACCGCTTCTGGTCGGTGGTGGCGGTGGAACACGCCCGGCGCACGCTGCAGGCGGGTTTCACCACGGTGCGCAACGTCGGCGCCGACGCCTGGAACGATATCGGCCTGCAGCAGGCCATCGATGCCGGCAAGGTGCCCGGCCCGCGGATCGTGCCGGCGGCGATTTCCTTCGGCGCCACCGGCGGGCACTGCGATTCGACCTATTTCCCGCCGTCGATGGCGCAGAAGAACCCGTACAACGCCGACAACCCCGAACAGGCGCGCCAGCGCGTGCGCGAGCTGCGCAAATACGGCGCCCAGGTCATCAAGATCTGCGCCACCGGCGGGGTGTTCTCGCGCAACACCGAGCCCGGCCAGCAGCAGATGCGTTTCGACGAGATGAAAGCCGTCGTCGACGAAGCGCACCAGTGGGGCCTGCGCGTGGCCGCGCACGCGCACGGCGCCGACGGCATCCGCGAAGCGATCCGTGCAGGCGTGGACACCATCGAACACGCCAGCCTGATCGACGAGGACGGCATCCGCCTGGCGAAGGAACGCGGCGCCTGGCTGTCGATGGACATCTACAACACCGACTACACCCAGGCCGAAGGCAAGAAGAACGGCGTGCTCGAGGACAATCTGCGCAAGGACCGCGAGATCGCCGAGGCCCAGCGCGAGAACTTCCGCCGCGCCCACCGCGCCGGGGTGAAGATGGTCTACGGCACGGACGCCGGCATCTTCCCGCACGGCGACAACGCCAAGCAATTCGCGGTGATGGTGCGCTACGGCATGAGCCCGTTGGAGGCGATCCGCAGCGCCACCGTGAACGCCGCCGATGCGCTGGGCCGCAAGGATGTGGGCGTGCTTGAAGCTGGCCGCTGGGCGGACCTGATTGCGGTCGAAGGCGACCCGTTGGCGGATGTGACCGTGCTGGAGCGCGTGGATGCGGTGGTGAAGGGTGGGGTGGTCGCGAAGGGCGTGGAGAGCCTCGGGCAGTGAGTCGATCCAGACGCAGCACGCCGGTGACCGGCGTCACGTCGGCGGCCTCCGAGAAGGCGAACAAACTCGCCTGGCATCGGCGATTCCGCCGTGTGAGCCGTCAGCGCATTGCTCATGTGGCTGATGATGTCGATGCGCTGATTCCGCTGCCGAAAGAGGTGTCCAACGCCTGGTCGATGGACAAGGATGGCAAGCAACGCTTCGATCCTTCCAGCGCTCCCTCACGGATGCGCAAGTGATACGAAGATTTGAAGCCTGCGCCGTGTCTGTTTTCTGCCTTGGATTGGCGGCATGTGGGCACGCGCCGGTCGGTTCTGTTGGCAAGGAGGCGGTCGATGTACGGATAACCGGCTCGGATTGTCTGCCCGAGTTGCGGGAAGGGTTGCGGCTGTCCTTGACGAACACCGGCTCACGGCGCGTCGGCTTCGATGTCTACGCGTCTGCAAATGCCCCCTTCCCTCTGCATCCGGGGCGCTGGGAGCTGCTCGTCGAAAGCAGCGAAGACGTTTTCGATATCTGGGAACCGGATCTTTCGCATTCCATGCCGCCCGAACGCGTCGTCTCGCTGGGTCCGGGCGATTCCGCGGAATTCGAACTCGATCCTTCAGTGTGGCCTGCCGCGCCGGATGCGACGCGTTTCGTCCTGCAGGTTCGTGACACGCGTTGGCGCACATATCGATCCGAACCCATGCATGTGTGCGACACGGTCGGGAAGACTGCATCGCCGAACTGACCACTGGCCGGTCAGCATGCGCCAATTCCGGGGATCAATAGAGTGCCCAACGTGACGTCATCAGCCGTGTCGCCTGCAGTGCCGGACAGCGAAGGCTGGTTTTGCCTGCGCAGCCTTCCCACCGTCTACAGCCTGCGTCCCTTGACCCGCCATGCCCATCTGCCGAAGCTCGCGATCGACACGCCGCGCCTGCTTACGTCGGAAGCCTGTGCCCGCCTGCATGTGCTGCCGCCGGTCGAATGCCTGCATGTCGTCGCGACGATCACACGCCGCGCGATGCGTCATCTGCTGCGCCTGCCTGGCCTGGAGCTGCTGGATGTCATGCGTATGGTGGGTCCGGGGCGCATGTCCGGATGGGGCGGGGCGATCACGCTGCACACCCTGCGGATGTCGTATGGAACCGAGAGCGATCTATTCGCGATCGCCGAATGTGCATCGCTGCGTGAAATTGCATTGCAGCATGCCGAAGTGACACCGCGGGCGCTGGATGCGCTGCTGCGCTTGCCGCTGTTGTCCGCACTGGATCTCGAAGGCACCGCCTTCGACGACAGGATGGCGGAGGTGGTCGCCGCATGTACGCAGTTGGAGCGTCTCGACCTCGGCGCGACGCGTCTCACCGCGAGCGGGCTTGCGCACCTGCAGCGCATGCCGGCGCTGCGCTCGCTCGATGTGTGGTCGACCGCGATCGACGAGGCTGCGCTGGCCTGCCTCCCGGAGTTCCCGGCGCTCGAATTCCTGAGTCTGGGCAGTGCGTGGGGTGAACCTTCGCTCGATGCCGACCGCATCGTGCCGGTCCTGCTGGACATGCCGCATCTGAAGCGGCTGTGGCTGGATGGTGTGGTGATCGATCAGGCGCAGAAGGAGCGCCTGGATGCCAAGCTGGAGTGGACCTGCTTCATGTAGGTACGGGGGTTAGGTGCCGGCAACCATCGCCTGCCTGGAGGGTATGCGAGAGCGAAGCATCGTCCGTGCGGCGGCAAGATTCGACGGAGTGCCAGTCCCGGGTCGCGCTATGCGCAACCCGGGCTGCAAGTTTGATGCGGCGGAATTATTCCGCGGTATCCAGCAAATGCTGCTGCCAGAACAGAATGCTCGCCGCGCCGAAGTAGTCGCTGTTGGTCTTCTTGCGGAAGCCGTGGCCTTCGTCGGTGTACAGCAGGTACCACACGGGCTGGCCGTTGGCGCGGACGGCTTTGACGATCTGTTCGGCCTCGGTCCACGGCACGCGGGGGTCGTTCTTGCCCTGGGCGACGAACAGGCGGGAGGTGATGCGGCCTGCGTTGTTGAGCGGGGAGATCTTCTCGAAGATCGCCGCCATCGCCGGGTCGCGCTCGTCGCCGTATTCGGCGCGGCGCAGGTCGCGGCGGTAGTTCTCGGTGTTCTTCAGGAAGGTGCCGAAGTGCGAGATGCCCACCACGTCGATGCCGGCGCGGATGCGTTCTGGATAGTGCACCAGCGAGGCCAGCACCATGTAGCCGCCGTAGCTGCCGCCGAACACGCCCACGCGCGAGGCGTCGAGTTCGGGCTGCTGCGCGATCCAGTCGAGCAGGGCGCCGATGTCCTTGACCGAGTTCTCGCGCAGTGCGCCGTTGTCCAGCGACAGATAGGTCTTGCCGTAGCCGCTGGAGCCGCGCACGTTGGGCACCAGCATGGCCACGCCCAGTTCGTTGGCCATGTACTGCGCGGTGGGGTTGAAGGTGGGACGCGACTGCGCTTCGGGGCCGCCGTGGATGTTGATGACCACCGGCAGCTTCTTGCCGGCCGGTACGTCGGCGGGACGGTAGTAGAACGCGGGGATGGTGCGGCGCTTGCCGTTCACCGTGTCGAAGGTGGGGTAGCGCACCAGCGTGGGCGCGACGAACGTCGAGGTGTCCAGGCCGCCGACCTCGCTCTGTGTCCAGCGGGTGAGCGTGCGTGCGGCCAGGTCGATCACGTAGGCGTCGCTGGGCGAGGTGGCGCTGTTGATGCTGAGCGCGATGCGCTGGCCATCGTGCGAGAACACGCCGCTGCCGAACACGCCCACCGGCAGGTCGGGCAAGGCCACCGCGCGGTGGTCGGGCAGGGTGAGCACATGCAGCCGGCTGATGCCGTCCTCGTTGGTGACGAAGGCCAGATGCCTGCCGTCGGGCGCGAGTTCGAAGCCGTCGACATCCCACGGAATACCGGCGCTCAGCACGGTCAGTCGTCCACTCTTCGGGTCGTGGTGGCGCAGGGTGCGGAATTCCTGCGCCTTGCCCTTCACCGGCTCGTCGGAGACGAAGTAGACCGACGCGCCATCCGGTGCGTAGGCGAAGCCGCCGAACGCCGCCTTGCCGCCGTCCACGGGGAACAGCGTCAGGGTGTCGGTGGCGAGATCCACTTCGCCGGGATAGGACTCGGCGATCGAGACGTAGCGGCTGACCAGCAGGCGCTTGCCGTCCGGCGAGAAGTCCATCGCGCCCCAGCTGCCGCCGGCGGTGACCACCGCGCGGCTCTGGCCGGTGCGTGTGTCGCGCACCCACACGTCGCGGTCGGTGCCGTTGCGCGCGGTGCTGGTCCAGGCCATCAGCCCGCCGTCGCGGCTCAGCACCACGCCGCCGTTCTGGGTACGCCCGCCGTCGGTCAGCAGGGTGCTGCTGCGGGCCTGCGTGTCGAACCAGTACAGCTGCGTGTACTCGTCGCCGCCGCGGTCCTTGCCGTACACGAAGCCCTCGCGCCATGCCCTGGCGGGCGAGGGTGCGATGCCGGCGACCGGTTCGGGCAGGAAGGTGAGCTGCTCGCGCATGCCCAGCGGCCGGCAGACGCGATGCGCCTGGCTGGTTTCGGCGAAGCGGGTGGAGATCAGCAGGCAGCCGTCCGGCGTCCAGCCGGCCACGCCGGCGCCGCGGGTGTTCTGGTAGCGGTTGAGGGTCTCCAGCAGCGTCTGCGGGATGGCCGGAATGTTCTCGCTGATGCGGGTGCCGACCTCCTCGCGGACCACCGCGGGCGTGCCGTCGGCGGCGCGGGTGCAGGTCGAGACGGCGACCAGGGCGAGGAAGGTGGCGGGCAGGACGATGCGCGACAGGGCCATCGGAGGGCTCCAGGCAGTGGACGGACAGCCCCCGAGCATAGCCCCGCCGGCATCGCGGCGGGCTGGCCTAAAGTCATGGTGCGGGCGCGTTGCGTCACCGGCGCCCGCACTGCGCCCGATCAGCGCACCCGTTCGACCTTGGCGCGGGTGTTGAAGCCGTCCACCGCCAGATACCAGACGCGGCCGACCTTGCTGGGTGTGATCCGCACGCCGGGGTCGGTGAGCCGCACGCCGACCAGCGCCGCGTCGTCCACCTGACGCCAGACCTGGCCGTTGTCGAGGGTGTATTCGCGCCCGCGCTGGAAGCCGCGGAAGTCGCCCTGCACCTTGCCGACGATGGGCTCCGCCGAGCCGAAAGGCAGGAAGCCGCGGTTTTCCTGTTCGATGCGGTCCTTGGTGAGGGTTTCGGCCTCGACGGCGGCCGTCTGGATGCGCCGGCCCAGCCAACTGTTCAGGCGCGCCAGCTCTTCGGGTGTGAGCTTGTCCAGGCCCGCGGCCTTGAAGTCCTCGGCGCTCATGTCCTGCTCGATCGGCCTGGACTGCTGCGCCTGCGCGGTGGCGCACACGGCCGCCAACGCACCTGCGAGGGCCAGCGCGAGCAGGCGCGGGACACGGCGGCGAAGACGGAGAAGAGACGACGGGACGAGATGGGTCACGTGCGTGGACTGCATGAGAGTGAACGGCATGAGAGTGCCCTGCGTGGTCTGGCCCTCGTCGCGACGGGCGTTTAGTGTAGAGGCGCCTATCCTAACCCCACCGGCCACCCCCGCCCGGCCATGCCGACTGCCGCTTCCGTACAGCCCACCGTCTCCAGCCCCCGGGCCGATGCCGAGCGGCTGCAGGCGCTGCTGCGTCTGCCCGCGCTGGCGGGCCTGGCGCCGGCCTGGCGTGCGCTGCTGACACAGGCGGCGGAGGCTCCGGACCCGCCGATGGCGACGCTCCCGGCACCGCCGAAGCCGGGCCAGGCCGAAGAGCCGGCGCCCGCTGTCGAGGCGCCGCTGGCCGAGCTGGCCGACACCCTCGATGCACTCTCCCGCCTGAGCGCGGAAGGCGATGTGATGGCGGCCGCCGTGCTGCACGACACCCCCGCCTGGGCGGCGCGTCTGGGCGCCGTGCTCGAGCCGCAGTGGCCGGGTGTGGCGGTGCTGCTGGACGGCCAGCGCGCGGCGGCGCAGGTCTGGGGCCTGCATGCCGCGCAGGGCGGCCCGCGCAATGCGGAGGGCCTGCGCCGGCTGCTGCTGGTGATGGTGAAGGACCTGCGCGTGGTGCCGATCCTGCTGGCGCGTCAGCTCGCCCGGCTGCGTGCCGCCGCCGAGCTGCCGGAGGACGAGCGCCGCGCGCTGGCACGATTGACCCGCGACATCCACGGCCCGCTCGCCAACCGCCTGGGCATCTGGCAGCTGAAGTGGGAGCTGGAGGACCTGTCCTTCCGCCTGCTCGA
>ERZ1066122.2182-NODE-2182-length-13483-cov-5.893581_pt1 | contig 13483 bp, 13 predicted proteins | sample MGYA00382769_ERZ1066122 | MGnify/ENA primary metagenome ERZ1066122 (study PRJEB33369, sample SAMEA5778352) | biofilm metagenome | biome: Industrial cooling water; feature: Water cooling tower basin; material: Biofilm | place: United Arab Emirates | collected...
TATCATCTTCATGGTGTTCTGGATGGCGGGGCTGTTCATGCTGCCGCGCCAGATGATCTACCTGCACCCCGCAGCGGCGGATTCGGCGGAGACAGCGCTGTGGGCCAAGCGGATGGGCCTTCTGCGCAAGATCATCCTCACCCCCAGCCTGATCGTGGTCTGGCTGCTGGGCCTGTTGCTGGCGCAGACGGTGCAAGTCTGGGCCGAGGGCTGGTTCCATGCCAAGCTGCTGTTCGTGCTGCTGCTGAGCGGGTTCCACGGCTACATGGTGGCACAGGCGAAGAAGATGGTAGCGGGCGAGCGTCCCCTGTCGGAGAAGCAGTTGCGGCTGTTCGGCGAAGTTCCTGGCATCCTGCTGGCGCTGATCGTGATCACGGTGGTCGTCTACCGCAACATGTGAGATTTTTCCGCTTCCTCGGTGAGGGTTGGTGCCGTTCGGTTTCAGCAATGCTGAAACAGGTCGCCCTTTGTTGATTGACGGCAGCGTCGCACGAATTTATCTGACCTATACCTACCGGCTTCGGGCCTCGCACGTGATGCGCGGCCGGTCTGCTTTCTCCAAGCCCCTATCGACCCGCCGGCCGATTTCCCTGTTTTTCCGAGTAAAAGACATGCATCTCAAGGATCTTAAAGCGAAAACCCCGGCCGAGCTGGTCGAAATGGCCGAAGAGCTAGGCGTCGAGGGCGCCAGCACCATGCGGCGGCAGGACCTGATGTTCTGCATCCTGCGCGAACTCGCCGAGGACGAGGAATACGAAGAGCCGATCATGGGCGTCGGCACGATCGAGGTGCTGCAGGACGGGTTCGGCTTTCTGCGCAGCCCGGAAGCGAACTACCTTGCCGGGCCGGACGATATCTACATCTCGCCCAACCAGGTCCGCAAATGGGGCCTGCGTACCGGTGACACGGTTGAAGGCGAGATCCGCGCCCCCAAGGATGGTGAGCGCTACTTTGCCCTCACGAGCCTCAAGAGCGTCAATTTCGACAATCCCGATGCCGTGCGCCACCGGACCAATTTCGACAACCTGACGCCGCTCTATCCCGATGAGCGGCTGATCCTCGATTCGACCGATCCGACGGTCAAGGACAAGTCGGCCCGGGTGATCGACCTGATCAGCCCGCAGGGCAAAGGCCAGCGCGCGCTGATCGTCGCCCCGCCGCGCACCGGCAAGACCGTGCTGCTTCAGAACATCGCCAAGGCGATCACCGACAACCACCCGGAAGTGTTCCTGATCGTGCTGCTGGTCGACGAGCGGCCGGAAGAAGTGACCGATATGCAGCGCAGCGTGAAGGGCGAGGTGATTTCCTCGACCTTCGACGAGCCGGCGACGCGCCACGTGCAGGTGGCCGAAATGGTGATCGAAAAGGCCAAGCGCCTGGTCGAACACAAGAAGGACGTGGTCATCCTGCTCGATTCGATCACCCGCCTGGGCCGCGCCTACAACACCGTGGTGCCGAGCAGCGGCAAGGTGCTGACCGGCGGTGTTGATGCCAATGCGCTCCAGCGGCCCAAGCGCTTCTTCGGTGCGGCGCGCAACATTGAGGAAGGCGGCTCGCTCTCGATCATCGCCACCGCGCTGATCGATACCGGCAGCCGGATGGACGAGGTCATCTTCGAAGAGTTCAAGGGCACGGGTAACAGCGAAATCGTGCTCGACCGCAAGGTGGCGGACAAGCGCATCTTCCCCGCGCTCGACGTCGGCAAGTCCGGCACCCGCAAGGAAGAGCTGCTGGTGTCGAAGGACGTGATGTCGAAGATGTGGGTCCTGCGCCGTATCCTGATGCAGATGGGCACGATCGACGCGATGGAATTCCTGCTCGACAAGATGAAGGACTCCAAGAGCAACGAGGACTTCTTCGCCGCCATGAACCAGTAGGGCCGATCCGGCCGGTTTCAATCAGAGTATTGGAATCGGTCGGTTTTCCGGTTAGGTGGCGGGTATGTGGGGCGATCCGGGGGTGATCGACCGGGGAGGGCAGCAAATATGCGCCAGTATGTCTATGTCAGCACGGCCGAACAACTTGAGCAGGGCGACGTTGCGGCGATCCTGGCGTCGTGCCAGCGCAACAATGCCGAACCCTCGGTGACCGGGCTGCTGCTCTACAACGGGCGGAATTTCCTCCAGCTTCTCGAAGGGGAGATCGATGATCTGGAATGGATCATGCACCGGATCGAGCGTGACAATCGCCACCACGGCATTTCCCGCCTTCACGACGAAGCAACCGACACGCGCGCCTGCCCCGACTGGCTGATGAAGCGCATCGCGCTGGGCGATTCAGGCGAGGCCCGGCGCGAACGGCTGGAGGCAGAGCTGCCCCCCACACTCGACCCGCATGTGCGGCGGATGATCCTCAATTTTGCGCTGCTGAATTGACGGGGCTGGATTGACGGTTCCGCCCAACCGGTTCGCGGTCGTGACCGGCGCACCCGGGGCGGGCAAATCCACTCTGCTTGAACAGGCAGCGAAATGCGGCCTGGCCACCTCGCCGGAGGTAGCGCGGGAACTGTTGCGGCAACCAGGCGGGATGGCCTTGCGAGAGGACGATCCGCTCGGGTTTGCTGAAGCCATGGCCGAAGCCCATAGCCGCGAATTCAAGCGGTTTGACGGACAAAACGCGCCAGTGCTGTTTGATCGTGGGTTACCCGACGTGGTCGGCTTTCTCGACGTATCGCGATTTGCGGTCCCCCGCGCGATCGATCGCGCCTGTCAGACCATACGCTACGGGGGACCGATATTCAGAGCGCCCGCCTGGGCCGAGATCTACCGGCAGGACAGCGAACGGATCCAGGACTGGGCAGGTGCCGTCGCGAGTGACCAGGCCGTTTCCGCGGCGTGGCTGCGATATGGCTACGATCTCGTCGATCTGCCGCTCGCGTCGGTCGGCGACCGGATGGCGTTCGTGCGGGCGCGGCTTTAGCCCTTGGTCGCTTCCAGCTGCGCCGCCATCATCTCCCAGACCTTGTTGATGGCCTTCAAGGGACGGACCATGACCTTGAAATCGCTGATTTTCCCCTCGGCATTGAAGCGGATGATGTCGACCCCGTTGATGCTGATCCCGTCGAGCTCGGTCACGAATTCCAGCATCATCTCGTCACCGTCGACCAGTTCTCGGACGTAGTGGAAGCTGTCGTTCCCGAGCACGTGCGAGGCGGCCACGAGATAGGCCATGACCACCGGTTTGCCCGCCTGCGGGGTATGCACAACGGGCGAGTGGAACACCGCATCATCGGCCAGCAGGTCCGACAGGAGGGCGGGATCGTTCCCGCCCTCCATATAGGTGTGCCAGCGGGCAAGGCCTTCGCGACCGCTCACGCTAGGTGCTCGGCGAAGAAGGCCTCGGTCCGGCTGTCGGCGAGCTGCGCGCCCGCCTCGTCACGGCGGTTGCCCATTTCCGCGGCGAAGCCGTGGTCGAGCCCTTCGTAGTCGTGCAACGTCACCTTCGGATGATCGTCCAGCCCTGCGTGCATCGCAGCCTGCGCTTCCGGCCCGACGAAGTGGTCGGCGGTGGGCACGTGTAGCATCAGCGGGTGGGCGATGGCGTGCTTTTCACCCAGCATCTGGTCGATCATCACGCCGTAGTACCCGACCGAGGCGTCGATATCGGTCCGCGCAGCGGTCATGTAGGCGAGCTTGCCGCCGAGGCAGTATCCGACGCAGCCGACCTTTTCGACCCCGGCCTCACGCCGGATCCAGTGGATCGTCGCCTCGATATCCTTCACCCCGTCATCCGGATTGTACTGCCCGAACAGGCCCAGCGCCTTGTTGAACTCATCCTCGACATCGGCGTCGAGTTCGAGGCCGGGTTCGAGCATCCAGAACAGGTCCGGTGCGACCGCGAGGTAACCCAGACTGGCCCAGTGGTCGCACTTGCGCCGGATCCCTTCGTTGACCCCGAAAATCTCCTGGATCACGATGATCGCTGCCGTGGGCGTGCCTTCTGGCCGGGCGACATAGGCAGCAAAGCTGTTCTCGCCGTCGAGTGTTTTGATGGTGACGCTCTCGCTCATGCTCGTATATCCTCAGGGCTGCAAATGGGGTGGCGGGCATCCTAGCCCTTGCGCACCGGCTTTGCCAAACCCAGCTTGGGGGCAACAAGGGAGAATCTTGCCATGAAGGTCCAGATCGAGATCGACTGCACTCCAGAAGAGGCGCGCACCTTCATGGGCCTGCCCGACGTCGGCAAGGCGAACGACGTTTATGTCGACGCGCTGACCAAGGCGATGAAGGGGGTGAGCAACCCCGACCAGTTGCAGCAATACGCCAAGCAGCTCGCCCCGATGGGTCAGCTGGGGCTGAAAATGTTCCAGAGCTTCGTCGAAGGCGCGACCACCGCCGCCTCGGGCAAGACCAGCAAGTCCGACTGACCGCTGCCACCTGACCCGATGGACACGATCTTCGCCCTGTCGAGCGGCGCGCCGCCCGCAGGGATCGCGGTCGTGCGGGTCAGCGGGCCGCAGGCCGCCGCGGCGCTGACCGCGCTCAGCGGTACCCTGCCGGCGCCGCGCCGCGCGGTGTCGCGGACCTTGCGCAATGCCGGGGGCGACGCACTTGACCAGGCGCTGGTGCTGTGGCTGCCGGGGCCAAGCACGGCGACCGGCGAGGACGTGGCCGAGCTGCACCTACACGGCGGGCGCGCGGTGGTGCGCGCCGTCGAGGCGGCGCTGGCGGCATTGCCGGGGGTGCGGCAGGCTCAGCCGGGCGAATTCACCCGCCGCGCCTTTGCCAATGGCCGGATCGACTTGGCCGAAGCCGAGGGGCTGGCCGACCTGCTCTCCGCCGAGACCGAGCTGCAACGCCGCGCTGCGATGGCGAGTGCGGGTGGCGCCTTGTCGCGCCGGGTCGAGGCGTGGCGCGACCGGGTGCTGATCCTTTCGGCGCAAGTCGAAGCCGTGCTCGATTTCGGGGATGAGGACGATGTCGGCGGGCTTGATCCGGCGTTCGGGCGGGGAGTTGCGACCTTGGCCGAAGACCTTGCTGCCTGGCTCGCCCGGCCGCGCGCGGAATTGCTGCGCGAGGGCTACAGGGTCGTCCTGGCAGGGCCACCCAATGCCGGAAAGTCAAGCCTGTTCAATGTCTTGATAGAAAGCGAGGCGGCGATCACCGCACCGACCGAGGGGACCACGCGCGATGTCCTTGAACGCGGGGTGGCGCTGGCCGGTGTGCCGTTCACCTTTGTCGATACGGCGGGCCTGCGTCAACAAACCCCTGATGTGATCGAGGCCATCGGCATTGCCCGGGCTGAAGCCGAACTCGCGCGGGCCGACCTGGTCCTGTGGCTCGGGCCCGAGGGGCAGGGGCCGGACGGCGCGTGGGAGATCGCGGCCAAGGCCGACCTTGGCGAAGCGCCCAAGGCAAACCCGCGCCACCGTGTCTCCGCCACCACCGGCGAAGGGGTGGACGCCCTGCGCCGCGATCTTGTCGCCCACGCTCGCGCCGCGATGCCGCACCCCGGCGAAGTTGCCCTCAACACGCGTCAACACGCGCTGCTCGCCGAGGCCCATGACGCGCTCGCCGCGTTCCGCACGGGCGAGGACCCGCTGCTCACGGCAGAAAAACTCCGCCTCGCTCGCCTGTCCTTCGACCGCCTGATCGGCCGCGCCTCAACCGAGGACATGCTCGACGCGCTGTTCGGGCGCTTCTGCATCGGGAAGTGATGTTCCACGTGAAACATCTCCCAACCCCGGCACTGGCTAAAGATTCCGTGCTGCGCTAAGCGCGCAGTCATGCATTCCTACAATATCGTGGTGGTCGGCGGCGGGCATGCCGGGGTCGAGGCGGCCTGTGTCGCAGCGCGCATGGGCGCGCGGGCGGCGCTGGTTTCGTTCGACCTCGATGCCGTCGGCGCAATGAGCTGCAATCCGGCGATTGGCGGGCTCGGCAAGGGGCATCTGGTGCGCGAGGTCGATGCGTTCGACGGGGTGATCGCACGCGCGTCGGACGCAGGCGCGATTCACTACCGGATGCTCAACCTCTCCAAGGGAAGCGCGGTGTGGGGTCCACGCGTGCAGGCCGACCGCAAGCGGTTCAAGGCGGCGGTCCAGGCGATTGTCCGGGCAGAGCCGAACCTGACACTGGTGCAGGGCGAGGCGGCCGCGCTGCGGATGAGTGGCGGGCGGGCAACCGGGCTGGAACTGGCGGACGGAACCCGACTGGACGCACCCGCTGTTGTCCTGTGCACCGGCACGTTCCTCGGCGGGGTGCTGTTCCGGGGTGAGGAGCGCGTCGAAGGCGGGCGGATCGGCGAGAATGCCGCGACCCGGCTCGCGGCGCAGCTGCGCGTGGACGCGGGCCTGCCGATGGCACGGCTCAAGACCGGCACGCCGCCCCGGCTCGACGGGCGGACAATCGCCTGGGCACGGCTGGAAGAGCAGCCCAGCGACGCTGAGCGGTGGACCATGTCGCCGCTGAGCACCGGTCGCATCAACCCGCAGGTGTTCTGCGCCATCACCCGCACCAACCACCGCAGCCACGACGTGATTCGCGCCAACCTGCACCGCTCGCCGCTGTTCTCCGGCGCGATCGGGGCGGCGGGGCCGCGCTATTGCCCCTCAATCGAGGACAAGATTCACCGCTTCGGCGACCGCGACGGGCACCAGGTGTTCCTCGAACCGGAGGGTCTCGACACGCGCCTGGTCTATCCCAACGGGATCAGCACCTCGCTGCCGGCCGATGTCCAGTTGGCGATGCTGCGGACCATGGCGGGGCTGGAACGGGTGGAGATGGCCGTGCCGGGCTACGCGGTGGAGTATGACCATATCGATCCGCGTGCGCTCGACACCGGGTTGCAGGTGCGCGCGATCCCCGGGCTCTATTGTGCCGGGCAGATCAATGGCACCACGGGCTATGAAGAAGCGGCGGCGCAGGGCCTCGTCGCCGGAATGCACGCCGCCGCACAGGTGCTGGGCCGCGCGCCTGCACCGCTCGATCGGGCCAATTCCTACCTCGCGGTCATGGTCGATGACCTGACGCTGCACGGGGTGACCGAGCCGTACCGGATGCTGACCGCGCGGGCCGAGTATCGCCTGCGCCTGCGCGCCAACAATGCGGTCACGCGGCTGACCCCGCTGGCGATTGCTGCGGGCTGCGTGAGTGAGGCGCGCCAGCGCTGGTTCGCAGCGCGGCAGGATCGCCGGGCTGAGTGGCAGCAGGCGCTGGCAGCGTCCGCCACGTCGAGCGAGCTGCATGCGGCAGGCTTGCCGGTCCGGCGCGATGCAGGTCGGCGGACGATCGGTGAATGGCTCGCTCAGGACGGCCTCGACCGCGCTGCCCTGTCACCATGGTTGCCCGCCGTGGTGGACGGGCTTGACGAAGTGGCGGAGGAAGCAATCGAGGATGCATCCTACGCACCTTACCTCGCGCGACAGGAGGCTGAGCTGCGCGACCTGCGGGCAAGCGAGGCGGTCACGCTCTCGCCCGACTTTCCCTATGCCCAGGTGCCCGGCTTGTCGAACGAGATGGTCGAGCGGCTGAGCCGGACCAGGCCGCCGACGCTTGCTGCCGCCGGGCGGGTGCCGGGGATCACCCCGGCCGCGCTCTCGGCCGTGCTGGTCCATGCCCGCAAGCGCATGGCGCAGGTGGCGGCGTGATCGGCGATGAAGCGTCCGCCCGGGCCTTTGTCGGGCAGTGGGCAGATGCAGCCGCGTTGGAGCGGCTCGAATGCCTGCTTGCACGCCTGACTGAAGAGAACACGCGGCAGAATCTGGTCGCCGCGGCGACCCTGCCTGTGGCGTGGCAACGGCATGTGGCCGACAGCGCGCAGCTGCTGGCCCATGTTCCACGTGAAACACTCGCGGCCATGCCTGGTCCGTGGCTCGACCTAGGCAGCGGGGCGGGTTTCCCCGGGCTGGTGCTTGCCGCGCTCCGCCCTTCGGATCATGTGATCCTCGTCGAATCGCGCCGCAAGCGAATTGAGTGGCTTGAAAGAATGATCGGCGAGCTCGGTCTTGGCCTGTGCCGTGTCGAAGGACGACGGCTGGAAGAGGTCGAAACTGTCCCGGCGGGGATCATCACCGCGCGCGCGTTTGCTCCACTGACCAGCCTGCTGGACTTGTCCGCGCGCTTTTCCACAGAGCGGACCTGGTACCTGTTGCCCAAGGGGCGCTCCGCGGCGCAGGAATTGGCTGACATGCCGAAGCGGATTCGCCAGACGTTTCACGTGGAACAATCACTGACCGATCCGGATGCCGGCATTCTCGTCGGCCGGTTGAGCAAGGAAGCCAGGGCTCGCTTATGATCACCATCGCCATTGCCAACCAGAAGGGCGGGGTGGGCAAGACGACCACCGCGATCAACATCGCCACCGCGATGGCGGCAACCGGCTGGCGCACGCTGCTGATCGATCTCGATCCGCAGGGCAACGCCTCGACCGGGATGGGGATCGGCGCTGATCAGCGCGAATCGTCGAGCTATGACCTGCTGGTCGATCAGGCACCTCTGGCGCGATGCATCGTGCCGACGGCTATCCCGGGGCTCGACCTGATCCCGGCGACGGTTGACCTGTCCGGGGCGGAAGTGGAGCTGGTCGCGGTCGAGGACCGCACCGAGCGGCTGCGGACGGCGCTGGCCGGGCACACCGGGCACGACATTTGCTTCATCGACTGCCCGCCGTCGCTGGGCCTGCTGACGCTCAACGCGCTCAATGCGGCCAGCACCCTGCTGGTGCCGCTGCAGTGCGAATTCTTTGCGCTCGAAGGGCTCAGCCAGCTGTTGCAGACCGTCGAGCGGGTGCAGCAGCGGTTCAATCCGTCGCTCGGGATCATCGGTGTGGCGCTGACCATGTTCGACCGCCGCAACCGCCTGACGGACCAGGTGGCGGACGATGTGCGCGATTGCCTCGGCGGGCTGGTGTTCGAGGCGGTCATTCCGCGCAATGTCCGCCTGTCTGAGGCACCCAGCCACGGGCTCCCCGCGCTTGTCTACGATCATTCCTGCCCTGGCAGCCGCGCCTATATCGCGCTCGCACGCGAACTGATCGGTCGCCTGCCCGAACAGAGGAAAGCCGCATGAGCAACCCCACCGATTCGATCCGGTTCTCGGTCCCGCTGCGTCCCGCTGGCGGCAGTGGCAAGCGGCTTGGCAAGGGGCTGGGCGCCCTGCTCGGCGAGACCCGCCGGGAGGAGCCGCTGATCTCGTCCAACGCCGGTACCAACGAGGAAACGTCCATCATTTCCGATGGTTCACCCTCCAGTGGGGTGGCAAGTCTGGCAGTGTCTTCGATCGAACCACTGCCGGGCCAGCCGCGCCGTCATTTCGACGAAGCCGCGCTTGACGAGCTGGCTGCCTCGATTGCCGCGCGCGGGGTGATCCAGCCGGTGATTGTCCGTCCGCTCGGGGCAGGGCGATACCAGCTGGTTGCCGGGGAACGGCGCTGGCGCGCGGCGCAGCGCGCCCGGCTGCACGAGATCCCGGCGCTGGTGCGCGAGCTCGACGATCGCGATGCGATGGCGCTGGCGCTGATCGAGAACATCCAGCGCGAGGACCTCAACCCGGTCGAGGAGGCGCGCGCCTATCATCGCCTCGCGCAAGATGAATCGCTCACTCAGGCCGAAATCGCCCGGCTGGTCGACAAGTCGCGCAGCCATGTCGCCAATCTCCAGCGCCTGCTCGCGCTGCCCGACGAAGTTCTGGACATGGTCGAGCAGGGCGCATTGTCGATGGGCCATGCCCGCGCGCTGATCGGCCACGCCCGCGCAGTAGATCTGGCGCGCGATGCGGTGGCGCGCAAGTTGTCGGTGCGCGATATCGAGGCGCTGGCGAAAGTGGGGGAGGGCGTGTCGAAGGCCGCGCGCCGGGCGCGGGCCTCGCGCGATCCGGCCAAGGATGCCGACATCGTCGCGGTCCAGGGGCATCTGGAGGAGTTCCTTGGCCTGCCGGTGCTGATCAAAACTGATGCCGATCCCCGCTCGGGCGCGGTGACGATTCGTTATCGCTCGCTCGACCAGCTCGATCTCATTTGCCAGCGCCTGACCGGCGGTGATATCTGAGCGATCAGTCAGGATACTGAAAATACTGATGATTGTCAGTCGGTGGATCGATGAAAGGTTAACCCTGCCGCCCGCGCCAGTAACCATACCCGACAGTAAAGGCTGAACTAGGGGTTTCTACAAGCACAGGTCGAACGGGCCGCAAACCTGTTCTTTCGGGGCAGCCGATTCGGTCCGTCCCGTTCGGGACAAGACCATGCTTGCAAAGGGACCAGGTAGAATGATCAAGACGCTTCGTATGGGCGCTGCCAGCGCCGCTCTGGCCGCGATGGCTCTGGCTTCGGCCGCCAACGCCGCTGAAACCGCCACCGCCACTGCCACCGCTGACGTGGTGCAGGCCTTCACCGTGACCAAGGATGCCGACCTCGACTTCGGCGCGATCGTGGTTGACCCCGCTGGTGGCGCCGTGACCGTTTCGGCCGCCGGAGCGCTCACCTGCGGCGGCGGCGCGTTCGTCTGCCACGGCACCAGCTCGGCTGCTGCCTTCTCGGTTGATGGCGGCACCATCGGCAAGCGCCTCCTGATCGACCTGCCCGACACCACTGGCGGGGCGCTGGTCATGCAGCACGCTGACCATGCTGCACTGCTCGGCTTTTTTAATGATACGGCGACCACCGAGATCGAGCTCGACAGCTTCACCACCAACGCGGCGCTCGATGCCGTGAGCGGCAAGCACTACGTCGACATCGCCGATGCCGGCGTGCTCAGCGGTGGTGCAGCAACCGGCGTTGGCGGGGCTGTCTTCGCCGTGGGTGGCACCGCCACCTTCGATGGCTCGGAAGTCGAAGGCACCTACTCGGTGAACTTCGACGTGACTGTCGACTACGAATAAGCGCCTGGGCGCGGCCCCGGTGCCGCAGCCCAGACCGCACGATCCGGGGGCGCACCTGCAAGGTGCGCCCCTTTTTCGCATCAACCCTGCCAGACGGGCGGCAGGGTTAGGAGCATCTTAACCATGATGTCCTAGCACTTGCCGCAGCCCTACGGGTTTTCCCGCATGGGCATGCTAGGGGAATTGCAGGAACATGTCTCACAGTTTGTCCGGCTTTTTGCGTCGTTCGTTCACACTGCTGGTGCTGGCATCGGGCATGGTCCTGCCGACCGCGCCATCGCTGGCGCAGGGCGACCTTCTGGTTGCCCCGACCCGGGTGATTCTCGACGGACGTCGCGGAACCGAGGTCATCCTGAGCAATATCGGCAACGAGGAAGCGACCTACCGGATCGAACTCGAATTGCGGCGGATGACGCCCGAAGGCGGCTTGCTGGATGTGGAGACCGCCGAAGCCAACGAAGCCGAGCGTGCAGCGCTTGAAATGATTCGCTATGCCCCGCGCCGGATTACCCTGCCACCGGGCCAGCCCCAGGCGGTGCGCTTGTCGGCACGCCCCGGGGCCGAGCTGCCGGATGGGGAATACCGTGTCCACATGGCCTTCCGTGCGATTCCCAGGCCGGTCCGCCTGACCGAGGAAGAGCAGCAGGAACGCGGCGTAAAGCTCAAACTGGTGCCGGTATACGGGGTGACCATCCCGATTATCGTGCGTCATGGCCAGCTGACTGCCACCGCGGCGATCGAGCAGCCGCGCATCGCCCGCAATGGCGGTCAGCCGGAGATTCAATTCACTATCAACCGGCAAGGACAAGCCTCGACCTATGGCGACTTGCAGATCCTTCGCCAGGGCAGTGGTGAGGTACTCTATACCGCCCGCGGCCTTGCGGTTTACGCCGAGGTCCCGTCGCGCGAATTCAGCCTGCCCCTGGCAGAGGCCGAACTGGCCCGGTTGAGCGGACCGGTCCGGGTCGAATATCGCGAGGCGGCGTCGGCCGGCGGCGGCCTGATCGCCGCCGTCGAGACCGTGCTGCGCTAGGCCCGGGATCGGACCTCCCGGACATCCGGCAATGCTCCGCATTTCGCCCAGACTGACAGGCGCCATCGCATTCGCTGCGGTGGCGCTTGGTGCGTCTGAGCCAGCGGCGGCGCAATCGTCGTGGCAAGCGAGCGACGACGACGCGTTGCTGATGAAGTTCACCATCGGCAAGCACGAGCTGGTCAACGAAGTGCGCGGGTACCAGACCAATCGCGGCGTGTGCCTTGATCTTGGCGATGTGATCCAGTCGTTCGACCTGCCCGTCCGGCTCGACACAAAGTCGCGCCGCGCAACCGGCTGGTTGTTTGCAGAGGACCAGACTTTCGTCATCGACCGTGACTCGAATACGGTACAAAACAAGAACATTGGCTCTGCGCCGGTCCAGGGCGACATTTTCGATACGCCGGAGGGGTGGTGCGTCCGGCTGGAGGCGCTGTCGCGCTGGTTCGGCGTCGGGATGACGGCGGATCTCTACAACTCTGCGATCCGGATCGACAACGACGCCAAGCTGCCATTTATCGAGGCGATCGAGCGCAGAAGTCGCGCGGCGCGACTCAAGAAAGGCCCGCCTGCATTCGATCTGGCCGCATTCCCGCGGGCCGACGCCGAATATCGCGTGTGGCGGACACCCTCGGTCGATGTGAACCTGCTCGGGCGGGCCAGCACCGGCGGTCCGGCTGCGGCGCGCCAGACGGCGCGGTTCGAAATGACCGCTGCGGGCGAGCTGGGCAAGGCCAGCTACACCGCGCGCCTTGCCTCGGACGAGATTTTCCGGCCGCAATCGCTGCGGCTAACCGCCTATCGCAATGACCTCAATGGCGGACTGCTCGGCCCGCTCGACGCGACGCAGGTCGCCGCCGGCGATGTCGAGCTGCCCCAGGGCCAGCTGACCGCCCGCAGCGCGGTTGGCCGGGGCGCCTTCGTCAGCAATCGGCCACTGGGCGCCAATGCCCGCTTCTCAACCACCGCGCTGCGCGGGCCGCTGCCCGCCGGGTGGGATGCCGAGCTCTATCGCAACGGCCAGTTGATCGCCTTCCAGCAGGAAGACGGCAATGGCCGCTACCTGTTCGACGACATCGACCTGCAGTTCGGCCGCAACGACTTCGAGGTCGTGCTCTACGGCCCGCAAGGCCAGGTCCGGCGCATTCGCGAGGACGTACCGGTCGGTCGCCAGATGACCGAGCCAGGCAAGACCTATTACTGGGCCGGGATCGTACAGCAGGATCGCGACCTGATTGAGTTGCGCGATCGCAGACTGCCACCTGAGTCGGGCCGCTGGCGCTGGGGGGTCGGGGTCGAGCGCGGGCTCGACGAGCGAACCAGCGTCGCCCTGGGTTACCAGAGCATGTTCCTGGCCAAGAGCGACTTCGGCGACGACGCGCTGCGCTACCGCGGTGGCTTGCGCGCCGATACCTCATTGAAATTAGGCAAGTTTATCCTCCCTCTGCAAGCCGGGGTCAGCCGGATCGAGCGGCGCGACGGATCTAAGGCTAACGAATGGTTGATCGGCACCAGCGCGCAGCTGCTCGGCACCAGCCTGCGCGCCGAGTTGCGCGGCGAGAGCGGTGACGCGGTGCGCGATGCCAAGACCCGGCTGCGGGTGCTCGCCAGCCGTCGCCTGTTCGGCCTGCCA
>ERZ1066122.2183-NODE-2183-length-13480-cov-5.362458_pt1 | contig 13480 bp, 10 predicted proteins | sample MGYA00382769_ERZ1066122 | MGnify/ENA primary metagenome ERZ1066122 (study PRJEB33369, sample SAMEA5778352) | biofilm metagenome | biome: Industrial cooling water; feature: Water cooling tower basin; material: Biofilm | place: United Arab Emirates | collected...
CCCCCTGTGCGCCGGCCGCGTGAGCTTGGCGCTTCGCCGCCTTGGCGCTCTGCAGGCCGGGCCGGAGGGTGAGGCTTCAGACGCGCGAGCTGCGTTCGCTGTCGCGGCTCGGGGCTTCGCTCTCGCTGTGGCTCTGGTAGTAGTAGTAGTAGGAGCCTTTGTAGCCGTAGGAGTGGTCGGCGAGATTGACCTCGTTGAGCACGGCGCCGACGATGTTGCCGCGGATGTCGCGCAGCTGCCGCACGCATGCCGCCATGGCGTCGCGCGTGGTCTGCCGGGCGCGCACCACCATGATGGTGCCGCTGACTTGCGGGGCGATGACCGCGGCGTCGGTGACGGCGCCTAGGGGCGGGCTGTCGAAGATCACCACGTCGAAGGCCTCGCTGGCGTCTTCGATGAACTGCGAAAAGCGCAGGGTGTGCAGGAGCTCGGAGGGGTTGGGCGGGATCGGTCCGCAAGGCAAGACCGAGAGGCCGGGTACCTGCGTTTCTTGGACGCATTCGTTCAAGGGCCGGTTGCCGACCAGATAGGAGGTCATGCCCACCGCCGTCGAGGCCGAAAAGACCTTGTGCAGACGCGGACGGCGCATGTCGGTGTCGACGATCAACACGCGTTTGCCGCTCTGTGCGATGGCGATGGCGAGGCTGATGGCCGTCGTCGTCTTGCCTTCGCGAGGCCCGGCGCTGGTGACCAAAAGCACGTTGAGCGAACGGTCGGCACCCATGAAGGTGAGGTTGGTGCGGATGGTGCGGCAACATTCCGCCACCTGCGACTGCGGCCGCAGGTGCACCGTGAGGTCGCGCAGAATCGACTCTTGTTCCGGATTGATCGCCGGTTGTTCCGGGTCTTTGCGCTTGCGCCCACGAGAGGAGGGCTCGTCGCCTTCGAGGTTGGGAATGATGCCGAGCACGGGCAGGCCGTGGCTCTCGACCTGTTCGACGTTCTTGAGCGTGCGGTCGCTACGGCTGAGCATGAAAGCGGCGCCGATGCCGGTGAAGAGCCCGCCCAGCAAACCGATGAGCATGTTGAGGTGGAAGCGGGGCTTGACCGGGTTGAGGGGCACGAGGGCCGCATCGACACGTCGCACATTGGTGACGCGCAGCAGACGGGTCAGGTTCGTCTCGGTCGTGCGTTCCAAAAGCAAGCCGTAGAGTTTGGCTTTGTTTTCGCGCTCGCGGTTGAGGCGCTGGTATTCGATCTCGCGCAGATTGAGCTCGAGGCCGTCATTTTGGGCGGAGCCCAGCTCACGCCGCAAACCGCCTTCGATCGACTCGGCTTCGCGCAGGTCGGCTTGCGCGCTCTGGATCAGGCCGTCGATGAGGCGCCGCAGATCGCTGCGCAGCTGGTCCATCTCGGCGGTGAGCGCACGCATGCGCGGATGGGAAGCACCGTAATCGACGGCAAGCGTGGCGCGTTCTGCCGCTTTCTTCTGGAAGGAGTCGCGCAAGCGCACGATGCCTTCGTTGTCGTCGATCACCGAAGCGTGTACGCTCATGGGATCGTCGCGATTCGCCTGCTTGAGCTTATCGAGGCGCGCCGCGAGCTCGATACGCTTCGTGCGTGCCGCCGTCAGGCTCTCGGTGAAGCGCTGGATCTCGTTGGCGACGATGTTCTGCCGATCTTCCATCGAGACCGAGAGCACGTTGCTGTCTTTTTTGAAGCGGTGCAGCGCCAGCTCCGAGGTGTCGAGCTGCCCGCGCACGTCGTCGAGCTGTTTGCTCAACCATTGCAGAGCGTTGGCGGTCGAACCCAAGCGGTCTTCGAGGCGCTTGTCGATGTAGGCTTCGCCGATGGCGTTCGCGAGTACCGCAGCGCGCTTGGGATTGTGATCCTGAACCTTGATGGTCACGATACGGGTATCGCGCACCGGATCGACGCTGACGCGGTCCTGCAAGACCGTGGCGGCTTTGTCGACCGTCGTTCCTTTGAAGGATTGCGCCTCGCTCTTCGGAATCTCGAGGAAATCCGCATCGCGGTGCAGCTCGAGCTTGCGCACGACGCGCTGGGCGACTTGGCGGCTCGCGATGATGCGGTTTTGCGTCTCGTAATATTCGCGACTCATCCAGAAGTCGCTCGCCGGCTGGGCGACATCTTCGACTTTGGCGCCCAGCGGTTGGGGCGGCGCCGGATCGTGCTCGAGGGTCGAGGAGGCCTCGTAGACCTTGGTCTGATTGACGGTCCAGAAGAAGACCGCGGTCAGCACCGTCGCGGTGCAACCGAGGATGACCCACTTGTATTTGTGCAGCAGGGCCCATGCCGCTCGGAAGTCGAGCTGCGGCGCGGCTTCCGAATTGTCGGCGCGAAAATCATTAAGCGGGGGGGGATCCGTCAGCATAGGGGCTTCTCCTCGTAGCCGAGCAAGCCGTGAAAAGTTGACGATTTTCCCTTTGAGGTCAAGGCGCCGGCCTTCCGCACCCGCTGAACCGACTCGGTATACTGAACGAAAGTAGAGTCAATCCAGCGGCTTAGGCCTAAAGGTCGATTTCCCGCCGTTTGAAGAAAAGGGCCTGAGGCTGACGGAAGAACTGCGGCAGGGAGGGGCGCAGTCGGAGGAGAGGGCGTCTCACCAAGCCCTCGAGGGAAAAGGCCCAGGTCGTCGCCTTGGGAAAATGGAGCAAGGCGCGGTCGCAGGAGGCGCTGATCAAGCTCGACACCCGCGAGGGGGAGGACTCGTTGCCGAAGAGCGCGTTGCCTCGATAGTGGCTCGGCACGACCGCCTGCAGATCGAAGCCCACCATCTCCAAGGACTCGACGTAGTGATGGACAGGGTAGGGAAACTCGTAGAGGCCGTACTTTTGGCTGTAGGGATGGCTGGCGAGCTTGCGGTAGAGCTCGCTGGCCTCTTCGGCGAACCATTCCTTGAGCATCAACCAGGCGCCACCGGCTTCGACTTTGGTGCGGATCATCGCGGCGATCGCGGCGATGCCCTGGAAGTGATGCACGCAGTTGCGGGTCAAGATGAGCGCATACTCGCCGGCATCTTCGTACCAGGAAGGGATGTCGTTCCAGATGCGGATGTTGGCAGCGTCGCTGCGGCTGCGCAGATATCCCGTGCCGGTGACAAACTCGTCACTGGGCTCGAGGAGATCGACGTGGGTGTAGCCGGAGCGGTGCAGGGCCCAACTCAGCCATCCGGGGCCGCCGCCGATCTCGCAGATGCGTGCTTCTTTGCCGATGCCGAAGAGCTCGAGCAAATGCAGGATCGACGCGAACTCGCGGCTCTCCAAGTAGCGCGCGAAATCCGCCTCGCGGTCTTCGGTGCTGTATTCGGCGACGAGCAGGTTGCGTACGGCGGCATCGTCTTTGGCCCGTGCTTGCTCGCTGAGCACCGCATGCTCTTTGAGCGCAGGTTCGTCGACCAAACGGTGCAGGCCCAGCTTCTTTCCGATGTCTTGCGTCATTGGCCTCCGGTCGAGGGTGTAATCCGAGCCCGCCGCCGATGCACATGCTCACGGCGAAGCCCACTCGAGACCGAGGCCCTCAGAGCTCACGAAGAGAACGGAGAACGCGGGCAGGCGAGCCTGCGACCAAGGTGAAGGCGGGCACGTCTTTGAGCACCAAGGAGTTCGCGGCGACCACGGCTCCTTCGCCAATGGTTACGCCTTTGAGAACCGTCGAGTTGAAGCCGATCCACACATCCGAAGCGATCCGTACCGGTGCATCGGCGACATTGGGGAGCTCCGGCGGATGGCCACCCTGGCGAATGCGGCGGAAGTGCTCATGCCGCTCGCCGGGATCGAAGGAGTGGGCGTTCCAGTCGTGGATATTGCAGTTGTGCGAGATGAACACGCGGTCGCCGATCTCGATGCGATTCGCGGACCAGATACGGCTGCCTTCGCCGATATAACACCAGTCGCCGACCCGTACTTCGCCGCCGTGCGCCATGATCAAGATCTCGCCGAGCAAGACGCTGCTGGCGCCGAGGTGCAGGCAAGAAGGATCGCGACGCATATTGATGAGGTTGGCGTGAGGGCCGAGCATGACCTCGGAGGCCAAAAAGCCCTGGCGAGCGGCATCGTAGGTTCGCGCTTGGGCGATCAGATGTTTCCAGCGCCGATCGAAGGCGAGCAAAGTGCGCATGAAACGATCCCGCAGGGCCATGGGTCTCCTCTCTTCCCTCATGCACTTTGGAGGATGGAGCCTCGAAAGCGCAAGCCAGCGCTAGTCTCGAGGGGGCGCGGCGCTCAGTGCGGAAGCACTTCGCAGTAGCTGGAAACGCCGTGCTCGTGGCAGAGCTTGTGGCGCGCAAGGTTGGCGCGCGATCGCTCGCCGGCACGCGTGGCGATGGCGTCGATGCGCTGCAGGATGTCGACCCGCTCGTCGAGGCGATAGGCCTCTTCGAGCGACTGCAGGGCGCGATGTGGCCTGCCGCGCTTTTCTTCCAAACCGGCGCTGAAGAGGTAGATTTCGATCAGGTTGTCGACTCGGCCGGCGGCGAGCTGCCTCAAGCCATCGAGCGCCTTTTGCAAGCTCGCGTCGTCTTTCTCTGCAGCGGCGATCTCGGCGCGCAAGCGCAGCACCTCCCAACGTTTGCCGCTGCGGGCTTCGAGACGGACGAGAATGGCGTGGGCCTCCTCGCTCTTGCCGACCTGACCGAGCACCGAAGCGAGAAGGAGCCAGGCTTCGTCGCGCTCTGAATCTTTGCGTAGGATCCGTCGCGCCTCGGCTTCGGCGCGTTCCGGCTCTTTGTTCCGCAGCAGCCGGTCCAGATAACGTGCGCTCAAGTCGGCCGGCGGCTCGGGAGCCTTTTGCACGACGTAGTCTTCCAGTTGCTGCGCCAGCGGCTCTTTGGCATCCGCGCAACGCTCCGCAGCATGCAAAAATGCCCAGCGCGCTTCACCCCGCGGGGGGGCTGCAGAAAGGGCTTCTTCGAACGCGAGGCCTTTGGGATAGAGGTGGCAGAGCACGCGCGCGGCGGGCAGGGGATCGAGCTCGGCTGCGGCGCGGATCTCGACGAGGGCCTGCGCGCGACGCCGATGCACTCGCATCGAATACGCCGCCAGCAGATGCGGCGTATCCCAACGGGGCGCCAGTTCCATGGTGCGGGCCAGCCAGCGCAGGGCTTCGCCTTTCCCTTTCTGAACCGCGAGGCGTCCCGCGATCAAGCTCACCTCGGGCTCCGCGGGATGGCCGCGCATATTGCTGCGCAGCAGCGCCATTTGCGCGCCGTAGTCGCCGAGACGCTGCAGGCGCGCCTCGAGCGTGTCGAGACGATAATGCGAGAGCCAAGGCAGCGTGATGAGGCCGGCCACTAGTCCCAAGCCCGTAGTCGCCTGAGCGAGGCGGCGCACGCTCCATCCCGAGGCTTCCTCACCGGCGCTCTCGGCTTCGTCGGGCACCGCGCAGAGCGAGGCCAAAAGCGCGGCGCAGGCCACCTTCAGGGGCAACATCTCGAGGTTGAAATCGAGCAGGTTGTGCAGGAAGAGCGCGCAGAGGCCGAGGAGCGTCGCCAGCTGCATCGCGCTGGTGCGCGTGCGCAGCAGATGCAGAAAGGCCCAGACGTTGAGCGCAAAGAAAAGGAGCGTAAAGGGCAGCCCCCATTCGCTGACCCACTGCAAGGCGATGTTCTCGGGGTAGCGCATGCGAAAACGCGTTCCCCAATGCGCCACGAAGGCCGACGAGAAGGCGCCGCGGCCGACGCCGACCCAAGGCGCGCGATGGCAGAAGTCAGCCGCCAGCGAGATGAGCTCGAGCTTCGAGAGGTCGGCGCGTTCGACCTCTTCGCGCAAAGGTTCGAGGGCCGCGTAGAGCACGGCGCCCAGGCCCAAGGCACCCATGGTCGAAAGCAACAAGAGCTGCGGGAGCTTCACCGCCTCACCGCGCTGGCGGCCACGCAGCAGTACCATGAGGAGAAAGGCGCTCGCGGCGAAGCCCAAGGCGGCGATGCCGGCGCGCGATTGCGTCGCGAGGGTGGCGCCGAAACAGAGGAGCGCGGCAGCGATGAAGAGGGGGCGCCGCTCCGACGACTGCCGGCTTACGCTCAGGCCCAACCAGAGCGTGCTGCCGAGCAAAAGCAGGCCCGCGAGGTGGTTGGGGTTGAGCAGAGGCGTGAGCAGGGGCGGCTTGGCGTGTTGGGGCAGGTAGAGCCCAAAGAGCCGCTCGGCTCCCAGAGCGCGATGCGCGAGGCCCACTAGGGCCATGAGCAGGGCGGAGCCGGCCACGAGCTGCACGATCGCGCGGCGATGCCCACGGCGCGCAAACACTAGGGCGCCGGCAAAGACCGCGAGCGCGGTGGAGAGCTTGAGCCATTCCTCCCGCGTCGCGGCCGAGTCGTAGCTCAGGCTGCAGAAAGAGGGAGGACGGTTGTCGAGCAGCCAGGAGCTGCGCAGCTGGTGCAGATGGCTGGTCGGGCTCACGGCCCCGACCCAGTCGCAGGGCAGGGGAAGAATCTGCAAGCCGGTCCACACGAAGGCCGAGAGCAGAGCGGCAAAGAAGAGCGTCGAGCCGCGCGCAAGGCGGAGCGCGGGCAGGTTCGGCAGGAGCAAGAGCAGGCAGAGCAGAGCGCCGACGGCGATCGTGACGACGCCGAAGGCGCGGGCGCCACCCATCAGCAAAGGCGAGAGCAGCAGCAGCGCCGAAAAGACCCACCAGGCCAGCGTCTCGCTGCCGCTTTTCCACGCAGGTGCAGAGCGGCGGTCCCGCGAAGCCTTTCGTCTCTTCCGCCGACGTGGAGAATCTGGGGGCGAGGATGCGGAGGAGGCTAACATAGGAAAAACGCCGAACGCCGAGTAAGGTCTAGCTCATCCGTTGGGCTAGCACGAAGAGGAGGCTGCCGGGAAGCAAACCGACCAGGGTTTCAGGCAAGATGGGATCGAATTCCCGTAGATGACGCGCTTCGAAACCGGCTCGCTTCAAGATCGCGTGCAGTTCAGCCATTTCGTAGGCGTTTTTCGAAACGGAGAGATAGCTGCACCAATCGCGTCCGAAAGTGCTGCCCACGCCGCGAAGCTTTTGCTGCAGCTGCCGAACCAGGGAGCTGCGCTGCGGAAGCGAAAGGAGGAGGTGACCACCGGGCCGCAAGACACGGGCAAACTCGCCTAAGGTCGCTTCGGGCGCGTCGAGGTATTCGAGTACGCTCAAGCAGAGAATGCCGTCGTAGCTCGCGTCTTTTTCATCGAGGGTTTCGATGGTCGACACGTGCTCGAAATGGAGCTGCTGGGGATCGACCGTTTGCGCGTGGGCGCGCGCCGCCTCGATCATCGCGGTGGAGGCATCGAGGCCACGCACCTTGGCGCCGCCCTCGACCAAGCGCCTCGAAAAATAGCCGCTGCCGCAGCCTGCGTCGAGCCAGCGCTGCCCTCGTAGGGGCAGGCGGGAAAGGAAGGCTTCGATCATCGCGGCGCGTCGCTGAAAGCCACCGGAGCGGTAGAGCTCATCCCACTCGGCCGCGATGGTGTCGTGATAGCGGGCGGCCGCAGGGAGAGAGGAGGTCGAGGACGCAGAAGACATGGTAGAGGAGTTTAGGGATATTGAGGCACGCGGGGATCGGCTGTGCCGCGCGGGCGTTCGGGAGCGGTATAGGCCTGCGCCGCGAAGCGCATCTCGAGCTGCTTGAGCTCGATCATGCGGTAGACTTCGGCGCGCAGCCGAGACCAGATTAGCCCTCTTCGCCCGGCGCGCCACGCACCTTGGGCAAAATAATGCACCGCAAAAAGCGTGAGGTAGCGCCCGGGAAAGGATTGGAAGTGCTTTTTGATCCACATGCGCCGCTCGAGCGCGCTGCCCCATAGTTTGGCCTGCGCCGAGAGAGGCAGAGCCTGCTGCGCCGAATAGGCCTCGACCGTGGTGTAATGGTTCTGCTTGTCGAACCAATGATGCAGCGTCGGGCTGTCGTGGTGCTCGAGTTCGCCGGCGACGCGCCGCACCTTGCCGCCAACGATGGGATGTTCGTTGACCAAGACATCGGAGAAGCGGCAGCTGCCAGTCCGCCAGAGCCGGATCAAGCGCTGGCGAATGGGCAGGGCTTTGCCCATGAACCAGAGGCGTCGCTCGACTTCGAGGGCGTCGGCATCGTCTGCGCGGATGGCCTCTTCGATGGAGCGCTTGAGCGCGTCGCTGATTCGCTCGTCGGGATCCAGCTTCATCGTCCAAGGGGAGCGGATCGCTAGCTGCTTGAGGGCGAAGTTCCACTGATCGCCAAAGCCGCGAAAGGGACGCTGCACGACGTGGACGCCGCCCTCGAGGGCAAGGCTGACGGTTTCATCGCTGCTGTAGCTGTCGACGAGGAAAATCTCGCTCGCCCAGCCGCGAAGGTTGTCGAGCACGCCCTTCATCTGGTGAGCTTCGTTGAGCGCGATCATCACGACCGCGACCGGGACCTTGCCCGCGCCGAGGGGCGCTTGAGGCCCGCGCTCTGGGCCAGGATCTGAGGTGGTGTTGCTCACCCGGTCGCGTGTGGCACAACATCGCGGGCGGCGCCAGCGCGAGTGCGTGGCCTCGCTGGAAGGAACAGGATGGGAGTGCTGCACATCGCCCGCTTTTTGCTTTCGCACCCGCTCAATCGGCAGGCGCCGATGGCGGCGCTCTGGCGCTTTACGCGCTGGCAGCTCGCATCCCGTTTGCTGCCTGGCCCCAGCGTCATGCCTTTTATCGACGACGCCAAGCTCCTCATGCAAGCGGGGATGTACGGCGCCACCGGCAACTACTATTGCGGTTTGCACGAGGCCGAGGAGATGGCCTTTTTTCTACATTTCCTTCGCCCCGCAGATCATTTCTTCGACATCGGCGCGAACGTGGGCAGCTACACCATTTTGGCCGCGGCCGGCGTCGGCTGCTCGGTGGTGGCGGCCGAGCCCATCGAAGAGACGCGGCGCTGGCTCGAGCGTAACGTGGCCCTCAACGAGCTCGACGCGCGCGTCCGCGTGCTCGGCGCTGCCGTCGGTGAAGAAGTCGGCAAAGTACGCCTCACCAACGACAAGGATACGGTCAACCACGTCCTGCCCTCTGCGGCGCCCGGGGGAACTTCGGTCGAAGTCCCGATGACGACCCTCGACACCTTGCGAAGCGAGCGGGCGCCGACGGCGATCAAAATCGACGTCGAAGGCTACGAATACGCCGTGCTCCGCGGCGGCCGAGCGACACTCAACGACCCGACTTTGCGCGCCATCTCCGTCGAGACGAACGCTTCGGGCGAGCGCTTCGGCGTCAGCGACGACGAAGTTCGTGCGCTTCTGCGCCAGGCGGGCTTTCGGGCCGTGCGCTATCGGCCTTTGGAGCGCCGCTTGCTGCTCGAGGAGGGCAGCAGCTCCGAAGAGAGCGACAGCCTCGAGGCACGCAGCTCAGGCAATAGCCTCTACGTGCGCGATTTCGACGAAGCTGCGGCACGCGTGCGCCAGGCGCCTCGCTACCGCCTGGTCAACGGCGAGCTTTGAAGGGCGCGAGGGCTTTGATGAACATCCTCTTTCTTTCGGACAACTTCCCGCCCGAGTCGAACGCACCGGCGTCACGGCTCTTCGACCACGCACGCGCCTGGGTGCGCAAGGGGCATCGCGTCACGGTCGTCACCTGCGCGCCCAACTTCCCCGAGGGCAAGGTCTTCGAGGGCTACCACAACCGCTGGTACAGCGTCGAATGGCTCGAGGGCATCCGTGTCGTCCGCGTCAAATCCTACATCACGGCCAACGAGGGCTTCGCGCGGCGCAGCCTCGATTACGCCTCCTTCATGGTCTCGGGCTATCTCGCCGGATTGCTGCAAGAGCGCCCCGACGTAATCGTCGCGACCTCGCCCCAGTTCTTCTGCGCGGTTGGTGGATGGGCCTTGGCCGCCTCGCGTCGTCTGCCTTTCGTCTTCGAGTTGCGTGACCTCTGGCCGGCATCGATCGTCGCCGTCGGCGCGATGCGTGAAAGCCCGGTCATCCAGGCGCTCGAAAAGCTGGAGCTCTTCCTCTATCGCCGCGCCGACAAAATCGTCGCCGTCACCGAAGCCTTCCGCGAGGATCTCCAAGCCCGCGGCATCGACCCGCGCAAGATCGAAGTGGTGCGCAACGGGGTCGACCTGAGCAGCTGCATCCCGCGCAAACGCGACGCGGCGCTCGAAAAAGAGTACCGCCTCGAGGGCAAGTTCGTCGCCGGCTACCTGGGCACACACGGTATGGCGCATGGCTTGATGTCCATCGTCGATGCCGCCGAGCGCTTGCGCGAGCGAGAGTCGATCGCCTTCTTCTTCGCCGGCAGTGGCGCCGAGCGGGTGCGCGTCGAGGAAGAGGTGAAACGCCGCGGGCTCGACAACGTGCGGATGATCCCGCGTCAACCCAAAGAGCGGGTGAGCGCGCTCTGGAGTCTCTGCGATGTGGCGCTTATCCCTCTGCGCAACGACCCGCTCTTCTGTACGGTGATCCCTTCGAAGCTTTTTGAGGCCATGGGCTACGGCATCCCGGTCATCGCCTCCCTGCCCGAAGGCGAGACTACCGAGATCGTCCGCAAGGAAGGTTGCGGTCTCGTGATCGAAGCCGAAAACCCAGGACTGCTCGCTCGCAGCCTCGAGCGCCTCGCCACCTCGCCGCAGGAATGTGCGCGCTTGAGCGCGGCCGCATTGCGCGCCGCACCGCGTTATTCGCGCGAGAACCAGGCGACGCGTATGGAGCGCATCCTCCTCGAGCTGGCGAAATCGCCATAAAAAAGGGGCAAGCCCACGAGGAGCTGCCCCTTTCCTGCTCAGGCTGGACTAGACCAGCCTTCGGCGTTGGCTAGATTTCGGGGGGCGTAACCGCGCCGACCTGGGCAAAGCCGATGCCGCCGTCGAAGACCCAGGTGCCGAAGAGGCCGCGCGCCGCGTCGACGAAGCCGAAGTCGTCGAGCGCGTCGCCGTTGTAGTCGCCAGCGCCGACGAATACCCAGCCGCTATCCTGAGGGTTCGTGCTGGGATAGGGCGCGCCGAAAGAGGAGACGATCTGCGCAACGCCAAAGTTGTTGTTGAGCTGCCAAGAGCCGAAGCGCCTGGTCGAGGTGTTGTACCAGAGGATGTCTTCGATGCCGTCACCGTTGCGGTCCATGGTGTCGAGGAACTGCCAGGGCGGCGCCGAGGCGATGGTGACGTTGCCGACCTGGTTGCGGGTCTGGGCGACCTGCAGGCGGGGCGAGGTCAAGGTGCTGTAGGCGAGGCGCCAAACGACGATTTCGCCGGTGCTCGCACGACGCCATGCAATATCATCGACGTTGTCGTTGTTGAAATCACCAGCGCCGACGAACTTCAGGTCGTTGCTAGGCGCAAGGGTGGTGCCGATGGCGGTCTGCGTGAAGACGACGCGACCGGAGGAGTTGAGCGACCAAAGGAGGAACTGACCGCTGCTGACGTTGCGGTAAAGGATATCCGCACGGTTGTCGTTGGTGAATTCGCCGATGCTCACCACCGCCCAGGTGGCCGGGTTGAGAGCGGCTACGCCGTTGACGGTAACGACGCTGATCTGCGCGCCAGTGTTGTCGACCAACTGAATGTAGATCTGGCCGTTGGTGGCGGTGGCGGTGCTCTGCCAGTACACGGACTGCACGCCATTGAAGCGACGCGCGCCGAGCAGTGTCCAGGGCACCGGACCGGTCTTGCCGCCCGAACGGGCGAGCGCTGCAGCCGACATGTCGGCGAAAAGATCCTGCGACTCGGTCGTCGCGCTGCTCGAACCTTCCGACGAGGACCCCTCGTTGGAGGCCACCGCGGGGGAGCCGGTGGCGCCCTCCGTGCTACAGCCGCTGACGAATCCGGCCTGAGCCAGCAGCAAGCTGAGCCACAAAGATAACCGAGAAAAATGCGGTTTGTTCATGCTTATCCCTCACTCATCGTGAACTAGGAGCCCATCCGTATGGTCTAGGTTGTGTCGGCCCCGAACTGCGATTCGCACGTCTCTGAAAGCGCGGGGCATCGCCGCTTAACACTTCATAAATGCATTTCTGTCAACCTACAAAGCAATCTCGACCACCTAGCGACAGTCTTCCTGTAACCATTTCTCTACATGCCGAATGAAGCCCTACGCTAACATAGCAATGGACAAATTGCGCTGTGGTTATAGGATTACATTCCCTTCAAAGAGGCGCTTCGTGCGTCTTTCGTGAGGAAATTACGGATGCGCTTGGGGTGTGGAGCTCTCGAAACCGAGTCCGCAGTTCCAGTCCGACCATGAGCGCCGAACCCGCCGCCGAGAGCGAGGTTGCCCAACACACTCCGGGTAGCCCAAAATGGGATCCAAGCCAGAGACTGAGCACGATGTTCAAGATCGCCGCGACGCTGCCGTAGATGGCCATGCCGCGCAGAGAGCCCATGGCGTTCAGCGGGGTGGAGAGGACGATGCAGAAAAGGATGGTCGGCAAATAGGCGGCCACCGCGCTCCGCAATCCGAGCGAAGGCACCAGGGCTTCGCCGACCCAGTGCGTGATGAACCAGGGACCGAGCAGAAAGAAACCGAGCGCACCGAGCCAGGCCATTCCTTGCGAGATCCAGAGGATTTTGACCCACTGCCGACGTGCCCAAAGGTAATCTTTGCGGCCGAAGGCTTCGGCGAAGGCGGGCCAATAGGGCGCAAGCCAGAGGGAGGCCAAACCGACGTAGGTGGTCGCGAGCTGAAAGGAGACGCTGTAGCGGGTCACGGCGCTGGGGCCGAAGAGTTGGCTGACGACCAGGTTGTCGGTCTGCCAGACGGCGACGGCCGAGAGCTGGATGAGCACGTACATGGCGCCGGTGCGGAGCAGTTTGCGCGATACGCCGAGCTCGAGCATCGCCCATGCGGGGCGGAGATGCCGCCATCGCGTGCGGAAGGCGTAGAGCGCGGCGAGGTATTGAAAAAGAATCGGCGTGCCGCCTAGGGTCAAGACCAAGGCGGGCAGGGTGGGCGCGTAATGCGCGACGGCCGTGAGGGCGGCCATCATCGTCAGGGTCCCGGCGATGGCGAAGCGCCCTGCGATATGCGCCTCTTGCAGCGATTGATGAAAGCGGTCGAGGAGCGCGGCGGGCAGAGAGAAGGCGGTGAGAAGGCCTGCGATCAAGACGCTGCGGAGCACCTCGTCGCGTAGCGCCGGGTTGTGCACCTGCAGCAACGCCGACCAGGGCAGCCAAGGCAGCGCGAGGAGCGTCACGAGGGCGAAGGCCGAGGCGAGGAGGATGCACACGCTCAATGCGGCGCTGAGCAGACGACGGATCGAGAGTGCGTCTTTCTGCCCGCTGGCTTGCGCTACCTGCGAGATGAGGGCGCTCGAGACGCCGAGATCCAAGGTTTTCAATAAAGCCATCGCCGAAGCGAGCGTCAGCCAAACGCCGTAACGCTCGCTGCCGACGCCTCGGAGTGCGATCGGGAGGACCAAAACGCCAGCCGTCAGGCTCAGTCCGCGACCGAGCAAACCGATCCATGCGGCAAGGCGAATGGCGCGTTCGAGCGCGGCCCGCTCCGCCTGATGCCCTTGCGCCTCTTCGTGGCTTTCCTTCATCGCGAGGGCTTCAGAGCGTGTCGCCCTTCAAGGTCAGGCGAGGATGGAAGCGATACGCCGTCCCGAGACGCAG
>ERZ1066122.2185-NODE-2185-length-13476-cov-7.111765_pt1 | contig 13476 bp, 9 predicted proteins | sample MGYA00382769_ERZ1066122 | MGnify/ENA primary metagenome ERZ1066122 (study PRJEB33369, sample SAMEA5778352) | biofilm metagenome | biome: Industrial cooling water; feature: Water cooling tower basin; material: Biofilm | place: United Arab Emirates | collected...
GCTCGATCGCCATCGCGCGCTCGTCCTTGTCGATGCCGTGGCGGTTGAACACGCGGACTTCGACGACGGTACCGGCAACGCCCGGCGGCAGACGCAGCGAGGTATCGCGCACGTCAGACGCCTTTTCACCGAAGATCGCGCGAAGCAGCTTTTCTTCGGGCGTCATCGGGCTTTCGCCCTTGGGCGTGATCTTGCCGACAAGGATGTCGCCCGGATGCACTTCGGCACCGATATAGACGATGCCCGCCTCGTCAAGGCTGCGGAGCGCTTCCTCGCCAACGTTCGGGATGTCGCGGGTGATGTCCTCGGGCCCGAGCTTGGTATCGCGGGCCATGACTTCGAACTCCTCGATATGGATCGAGGTGAAGACGTCATCCTTCACAATGCGTTCCGAAATCAGGATCGAGTCTTCATAGTTGTAGCCATTCCAGGGCATGAAGGCGACGAGGCTGTTCTTGCCCAGCGCCAGTTCGCCCAGCTCTGTCGAGGGGCCATCGGCAATGATATCGCCTGCCTCGATCGCATCACCGACCTTCACCAGCGGCTTCTGGTTGATGCAGGTGTTCTGGTTCGAACGCTGGAATTTCTGCAGCGTGTAGATGTCAACGCCCGACTGGCCGGGCTCGACCTCGCCGGTGACGCGGACAACGATACGCGTTGCGTCAACCTGGTCGACGATGCCTGAACGGCGCGCGCCGATAGCAGCGCCGGAATCGCGGGCGACCGTTTCTTCCATGCCGGTGCCGACCAGCGGCGCTTCTGCGCGCAGCAGCGGCACAGCCTGACGTTGCATGTTCGATCCCATCAGCGCGCGGTTGGCGTCGTCATTTTCCAGGAAGGGAATGAGCGATGCCGCGACCGAGACGAGCTGCTTGGGCGAAACGTCCATCAACGTGATCTGGTCCTTCGGCGCCATGAGGAACTCGCCTGCCTGCCGCGCGGAAATCAGGTCCTCGAGCAGATTGCCGTCGGCATCGGTTTCGGCATTCGCCTGCGCAACGGTGTGCTTCTGCTCCTCCATCGCCGACAGATAGACGACCTCTTCGGTCACCTTGCCGTCCTTCACCAGACGATAGGGCGTTTCGATGAAGCCATATTTGTTGACGCGGCTGAACGATGCAAGGCTGTTGATCAGACCGATGTTCGGGCCTTCCGGCGTTTCAATCGGGCAGATACGGCCATAATGCGTCGGGTGGACGTCGCGCACCTCAAAGCCTGCACGCTCGCGGGTGAGGCCGCCCGGCCCAAGTGCCGACACGCGGCGCTTGTGGGTGACTTCAGAGAGCGGGTTGGTCTGGTCCATGAACTGCGAGAGCTGCGACGAGCCGAAAAATTCGCGCACTGCGGCAACCGCAGGCTTCGCATTGATCAGGTCGTTCGGCATCACGGTCGACACATCGACGCTAGACATCCGCTCCTTCACCGCGCGCTCCATGCGGAGCAGGCCGACGCGATACTGGTTTTCCAGAAGTTCGCCCACCGAACGCACGCGGCGGTTGCCGAGATTGTCGATATCGTCAATCTCGCCCTTGCCGTCCTTCAGATTGACCAGTTCCTTGACTACCGCAAGAATATCTTCGGTGCGCAGCGTGGTGAGATCGTCCGCAGCATCAAGGCCCAGACGCATGTTGAGCTTGACGCGGCCAACCGCCGACAAGTCATAACGGTCGGGGTCGAAGAACAGCCCGGCGAACAGCGCTTCGGCGGTCTCGCGCGTCGGCGGCTCGCCCGGGCGCATCACGCGGTAGATCGCGTCGAGGCCCATGTCGCGGTTCTCGGCCTTGTCAGCCTTCAGCGTGTTGCGCATCCACGCGCCGGTCAGCACATGGTCGATATCGAGCAGTTCGATTGCATCGATGCCAGCCTTGTCGAGCGCTTCCAGATTGTCGGCGGTGATTTCATCGCCCGCCTCGACATAGATGCGGCCCGTCTTGTCATCGACGAGGTCATAGGCCGAATAGCGACCAAAAATTTCCTCGGTCGGGATGAGCAGTTCGGTGAGGCCGTCCTTGACCGCCTTGTTGGCAGCGCGCGGGGTAACCTTCTGGCCAGCGGGGAAAATGACTTCACCGCTCTTGGCATCGACGATGTCGAATGTCGGCTTTGACGCGCGCCATTGATCGGCGTTGAAGGGGATTTTCCAGCCGCCCTTTGCCCGGGCAAAGGTCACGCGGTCGTAGAAATGGTTGAGGATTTCCTCGCTGTTGAGGCCAAGCGCATAGAGCAGGGTCGTGACCGGCAGCTTGCGCTTGCGGTCGATACGCACATTGACGATGTCCTTCGCATCGAACTCGAAATCGAGCCAGGAACCGCGATAGGGGATGACGCGCGCGGCGAAGAGGAACTTGCCGCTGCTATGCGTCTTGCCGCGGTCATGATCAAACAGCACGCCCGGCGAGCGGTGCATCTGGCTAACGATTACGCGCTCTGTGCCATTGATGAAGAAGGTGCCGTTATGCGTCATGAGCGGCATGTCGCCCATGTAAACATCCTGCTCCTTGATATCGAGAACCGATCGCGCCTCGGTATCGGGATCGACCTCGAACACGATCAGGCGCAGCGTGACCTTCATCTGCGCGGCATAGGTGATCCCGCGCTGTCGGCACTCTTCCACATCGTATTTCGGATCTTCGAGTTCGTAATGGACGAAATCCAGCTCCGACGTTCCGGCAAAATCGCGGATCGGGAAAACGCTGCGCAGCGTCTTTTCCAGGCCCGATACATAGCCGATGGAGGGATCGGAACGCAGAAACTGTTCATAGCTTTCGCGCTGAACCTCGATCAGATTCGGCATGTCGATGACTTCGTGAATGTCACCGAAAATCTTGCGGATGCGCTTTTTGCGCGAAAGCGCATTGGATGCTGTCGGAGTAGCCATGTATTTGCTCGAGCCTTCTAAAGGTCAAAAAATTCGTTCGTGCGAGCGCAGGAGAGCGGGGCGGACCCCAAGACAACGAAAAGGCCGCATGGCAGATGCCTCCGGAGTCGGAGACAAGCCAGCAGCCTGTCGCGTCAGAAAAGCCAAATCTTTCCATTCGTTAGAGGCAATGCGCGTTTTGCCTCCGGTCCCGAAAGAGCTGGCCGATGGAGAGGATATAGAGGGTTGGGGTGAGTGGGTCAAGCGGTAGACGAGACACCAATGCGCATCCCCATTGGTTAACATCCAAGCATCCAACTTCGTCACCCCGTGCTTGACACGGGGTCAGGCTTTTTTTGGGAGTTCGCAGCAAAAAGCCAAGCCCCGCATCAAGTGCGGGGCGACGATATATAGCGGAGCCCAAAACAGATATCGCCGAACGGGGGAAGCGGATGCTTATTGCACGGCTCCAGCAGAAAACGGCAGATTGACTTTGCCCACATGTTCCACTATTGTTCCTGTGCTCTTTGTCATCGTCGATAGCTCAACAAACGTTAGAGTTTGTACGCGATTGGATACGAAAAGGGGGCAGGCAGCACGCCATTAAAGCAACAAAGGAGACAATCGGGGGGCCACTGTGCGTGGCTTTGTTGCTTTAAGCATCATCCTCGCACGCTCAACGGCATCCGCGGAGGGGAACTTTTCAAATCCTAAAGGATCAGGAGTTTGCAATGGCACGGCCACTCTCAGCACCGCCATCCTAACATATGTCGTTGCCAAATAGCCACGGTTCCCAACTATCTCTAAAATCTTCACAATCGAGTGAACCAAATCCCTTCGCCCGCATTTGACCTTCCACGGGGCGGACGAGGGAGTGGTGGGTGATGTCTGCCCTGCTTCCTTCTGTCCCTGGTTCAGAAGGAAAAATGTACATGAAATCGAAAATGAAATTGCCGCTGGCCTCCCGCCTCAATGCCGGGGTCGCCGCAATCGCTTTGGGTGCTTTGCTCGCCTCTCCCCAGGCCTATGCGCAGGATGCCGATCAGCCGGCCGACGCAACGCCGCAGCCCGCCGATACCGAGGCGGATGATGCGGGCGAAATCGTCGTCACCGGTTCTCGTATCGCGCGCCCTGATATTGAGGGTCTTGTTCCCACGGCCTCGCTCGGCTCGCAGACGCTCGACCAGGATGCCGCGACCAATATCCAGGATACGCTGAACGAACTGCCGCAGGTCGGCATCGGCACCAGCCGCACCAACAGCAACTTCCTGACCGGCGCCAATGGTGTGGCGACGGTTAACCTGCGCAACCTCGGTTCCAACCGCACGCTTGTGCTGGTCAATGGCCGCCGTTTTGTTGCAGGCCTTGCCGGGTCGTCTGCGGTCGATATCAACAATATCCCGGTTGAATTCATCGAGCGCGTCGATGTGGTAACCGGCGGCTCCTCGGCAGTCTATGGTTCGGAAGCGATTTCGGGTGTCGTCAACTTTATCCTGAAAGATGAGTTTGAAGGGCTGCAAGTGCGCGGTCAGGCAGGCCTGACCGAACGCGGCGATAATCCGCGCTATCTGGGCAGCATCACCGGCGGCATCAGCTTTGCCGACGGACGCGGCAATATCTTTGGCAATTTCACCTATGACCGCGACGATGGCCTGTTCTCGCGCGAGCGCGGCATTTCGGATCAGGACTGCTTCCTGAACGCCTCGCCCGACGAATGCGGTCCGGCATTCTACTCAAGCTACGCCGCACAGGGCCGTTTCGAACTGCTGAATGCAGCGGGCGCACGCGCCAATGCCTTTAACGGACAGGGCCTCTTCACTTTCGACCAGGGCAACAACCTGGTTACGGACTTCCCCATCGGTTCGGGCTTCAACCGCAATGGCGAGCGCCGCATCTCGGTTCCGGTCGAGCGTTACCTTGGTTCGGCCATCGCCAATTTCGAGATTAGCGATGCGATGACGCTCTATGCCGAGGGCACCTTTGCCAAGGTGAAATCAAGCTCGCGGATCGAGGCAACGCCGCTCGACTATACCGATCTTTATGATGGCTCGGCTGGCAATCTGGGCATCCCGATCACCAACCCGTTCATCCCGGCGGCGGTACGCGCGGCAATCCTTGCGGCAAACAGCGATGCCAATCCGGCCAATGATGTCGCGGCCATCGGCTTCCGTCGCCGCCAGAATGAAGTGTTCAGCCGTTCGAACGAAGCCGACCGCGAAACCTATCGCGGCGTCATCGGGGTGCGCGGCGATATCTTTGGCGATTTCAAATATGACGTAAGCTATGTTTATGGCCGCGTGCGCGACTTCACCGCGAGCCAGGACATCGACAATGCGCGCTATCGCAATGCGCTCGACGCCGTGGTCGATCCGGTTTCGGGGCAGATTGTTTGCCGTGACGCCGCCGCGCGCGCCGCAGGGTGTGTTCCGATCAACCTGTTCGGTTTCAACACCGCATCGCCCGAGGCTTCGGCTTATGTGCAGTCGGCAATTCCTAAGTCGCAGCGGATCGTGAACCAGCAGCATGTTGTTTCGGCGAACATCACCGGCGAACTGTTCGAGCTTCCTGCTGGCGACCTCGCCTTTGCGGCGGGCGCCGAATATCGGAAGGAAAAGAGCGTCGATGATCTCGACGAGCTGACCAACACCGGCGGCAATAGCGGCAACCTCATCCCCGACACCCGCGGTAGCTTTGACGTTTGGGAAGTCTATGGCGAGGTCAATGTTCCGCTTCTGTCGGAACGGGCCTTCTTCAACTATCTCGGCCTGACCGGCGCTGCACGTTATTCCGATTATTCCACCGTTGGCGGGGTATTCAGCTGGAACGTCGGTGCCGAATGGTCGCCGGTTGAGGACCTGCGCTTCCGCGCAGTTTATGCCGAAGCCAACCGCGCGCCGAACATTGGCGAATTGTTCTCGGCTCCGTCGGAGACCTTCCCCAGCGTGACCGATCCCTGCATCGGCGTGTCGGCGGGCGGCTTTAACGCAGCCACAACGACCGCGGCGCAGGCTGCGGCCTGTCGTGCCCTGCCCGGCTTCGCGGCCAATATCGGCCAGGCCGGAAACCCGACCCCCGGCGCGTTCTTCTACGAACTGGCCGATATTCAGGGGATTAACGGTTTCGACGGCGGCAATCTGGCGCTGCAGGAGGAAACCGCCGAAACGCTGACCATCGGCGGCGTGCTGACACCCAGCTTCCTGCCCGGTCTCAGCCTGTCGGTCGACTATTTCCGCATCAAGGTGGACAATGCCATCGGCACCACCCCGCGCGATGTATCGATCGGCCAGTGCCTCGAAACGGGCGATGCCGCGTTCTGCGACAATGTCATCCGCTCAGGTGCCAACGGGCGTCTGGTCACGGTGAATTCGCAGCTTGCGAACATCGCCAACCTGAAGACTAGCGGCATCGACGTTGCCTTGCAGTACAACACGCCGCTGGGCTTTGCCGAAGAGGATAATCTGACGCTGAACGTCTATTACACCTATCTGATCGACCTGGAGCAACGGGCGTTTGTCGGGGCACCGCTCGACAACAACCGGGGCCAGCTCGATGGTGACGGACGCTTGGGCGCGGGCTTCAAGCATAAGGCAAGCGCGCGTATCGGCTATGAGTTCGACAATGTGACGCTCAGCTGGCAGACCAACTATCTGGGCAAAATCCAGGATACGCTTGGCGGCTATGGCGATCCCGACCTCGACCGGCTGAACCGTGTCGGCAGCTATTGGTACCATGATGCGCAGCTGCGCTTCGCGGTCGATCCTGCCAAGCAGTTCGAATTCTATGTCGGCGTGGACAATGTTTTCGACAAAAAGCCACCCTTCCTTCCCTCGGGCTTTGCCTCGAGCGTGACGGGTACCGAAACGGCTGCGGACACCTATGACCCGTTCGGTCGTCGCTGGTATGCGGGGGCCCGTGTGAAGTTTTAAAATTTTAGCGCCTGTCCCGTCTGGCGGGACAGGCGTTTTACAGTTTGGAAGCAGAACTCCCCCAGCTCAGCTGCCTTGGGTTAATGGGGCGGGAGGTTTTCAACCAACCGCTCGATTGCCTCCCCTGCCCTTCGGGCAGCCTTTCGCAAATTGGCGTTGAAATCGCCCGCACTTCCCCCATCCGCATCATCGGTGACCGCTTTGATCGCGGCCCAGCGTAGCCTGAGCGTCTCAGCGGCTTGAGCCATGGCAGCGACTTCCATATCCACCAGCTCCGCGCCGAGCCTGCTCGCCAAATCGGCGGCTGTGTTGGGGCATTCCAGGAAAAGGTCCCCGCTCGCAATGGTGGCATGAGGCAGGCCAAGGCCTGGATCGGACATTGCGGTAAAGATGATGTCGCGCGGTTCGCCCATCGGCCAGTCGCCTGCGCGATAATGGACATGGCCACTGGCCTTACGCGCGCCATAATCATGCTGGATTGCGCGAGCGATCCAGAAACAGTCGCCTTCGACTGCGGTAAGCCGCCCGCATGTGCCGGTCATCGCTACGAATTGCGTTTCCGGTGTAGCCAGCAAGCCAACCGCAAGCGCCGCATTGACCTTGCCGAGACCGCAGGTTGCGATGGCGATGCTGTCCGCTATCTTCCGGACGGGCAGATGTCCGTGGCTGGAGACCTTCCCTTCACCGGGGCGAAAGGCATCGGCCTCTTCCGGCAGTGCGGCGAGGATCAGGATCCGGCTCAATGGCCGTCAAAGCCGATAAGCGCGATCGGCTCCACCCCCGCCGCCCGAAGCCTATCTGCGCCGCCAAGTTCGGGCAAATCGACAATGAACAGCGCCTGTTCGACCACGCCGCCTGCCTGACGGATCAGCTCAATTCCCGCGAGCGCGGTTCCGCCGGTTGCGATAAGGTCATCGACCCGCACGACCTTCTGCCCCGGCAGAACCTGCCCTGTGTGCAGCTCGATGCGGTCGGTGCCATATTCCAGCGCATAGTCGATCCCGATTTTCTCGCCCGGCAGCTTTCCCGGTTTGCGCAGCATCAATTTGCCGAGGCCGGTCGCATAGCTGAGGCCCGCAGCGACGACAAAACCACGTGCCTCGATGCCAGCGATTAACTGCGTGTCGGCGGCAATGAGCGCCGCAAGACGGTCGATAGTCGCGCGAAACCCGGTTCCATCAAGCAGCAGCGTGGAGACATCGCGGAACAATATGCCCGGCTTTGGATAGTCGGGAATGGTGCGGATAAGCGCGGCCAGATCGGCATTTTCATTCGGAATTTCGGTCATGAATCCGGCATATCGCCGGGAACGTCCGGTGCAAGATGAAAAGCCCGCCAAAATCTCTCCTGCTTCACTGAACCACGGATTAACGCGCAATTACATTGGGTTAACCGCCAGTGAACAACGCATTCATCTTTTCGTCTCGACGCAGTCCTGACACCGGCCGCCGTCATATCGGGCGGCAATCGGAACCTGTGCTTGCTGCCCAATCGTTACACCGACGTCGAAAGGAGATTTGACATGATGACCAGAAAATCGCCCCTCTCTCCCGCCCGCACCGCGATTTTTGTCGCGCTGCTTTCAGGCTCAGCAATGGCTGCGGCACAGGACATGCCCGGCACCGGGCCGATAATGGAAAGTGCCGAACCGTCACCCACCCAGGCTCCGAGGTTTGACCCTGCAGTCAGCGCTCCTCCTGCAGGTGAACCGCCCGTCATTGTGCCGAGCACGCCGCCCATAGTCGATGCCCCGCCCGTGCAGACGCAGAGCGCTCCGCCGGTGACACAGCCGGTGACCGAGCCTGCACCGGCCACCAAAACCGCACCGGCACCGCAACCGAAAGCGGCAGCATCGAGCCCCGTAAAACAGCGGAGCACAGTTCAGTCCAGTTCGCCGGATACGGCGTCAGGCCCTACAGCTGTCGAGACTGGACCAACCTTCGCCCCGACAGCCACAACGCCCGATGAAACAGCATTCCCTGTCGAAGATGTTCCTGAGCCGGCTGGCGTCATGTCGGCGGCTGACCCCGCAGCAGAAGCGCCGTCCGATAATGGCAATAGCGGCGAAAACTGGCTGATCGCGGCAGCGGCACTGGGCGTGCTTGGTGCAGCAGGCGGCGCGGCAGCGATGGCCGGAAAGCGCAGACGCCGCGTCCGTGCAGCGCAACCGGACGATCTACGCATTAGCCCTGCGACAGCTGCAGCAACCCCTGCACCTGTACCAACTCCCGCCCCGGCATTCACACAGAATAAAGAGCCGCGCTGGACCGCCGAGCGGATCGTTGCTGCGTTGAACAATCGAGAAAATGGCAATGGTCACGCACCGCGTGCCACCGATCCGCTCTTCGCAACAAAGATGGCGGGTCCGCCGGTTACCGACCCTCTGTTCAGCGCGAAAATCGACGTACCGCCGGTCACTGACCCGCTATTTGCGAAACATCCCGACTATGTCGGCCCGGGTTCCAAGCCTAGCCTCGGCGGAATGAGCCGGATGGCTCCTGCGGGTAACGCAACGGGAATTGCAGTGCCCACATTGGAGCCTGCCGAATAGGCTTGTGCGCCTCTAAACGAAAAAGGGCGGCTCCTTGCGGGGCCGCCCTTTCCTTTTCCCCGTCGGGAAAATGCAGATGCTTACTTCAGCTCGACCGTGCCGCCAGCAGCGGTGATCTTTGCCTTGATTTCTTCGGCTTCGGCCTTGTTGACGCCTTCCTTGATCGCCTTCGGAGCCGATTCAACCAGCGCCTTGGCTTCGGTCAGGCCCAGAGCGGTGATCGCGCGGACTTCCTTGATGACGGCGATCTTGTTGCCGCCGTCGCCGGTCAGGATGACGTCGAATTCGGTCTGCTCTTCAGCAGCCGGTGCAGCAGCGCCGCCACCGGCAGGTGCAGCAACAGCCACAGCAGCGGCAGCCGAAACGCCCCACTTTTCTTCCAGGGCCTTGGCAAGGTCAGCGGCTTCGAGAACCGTCAGTGCGCTCAGGTCTTCGACCAGTTTTGCAATATCAGCCATTTTAAAAACACTCCAATTTCTTTGCTATACTACCCGCGCGATTGCTCGCCACGCAGGGGATGTTAAAAGGTTCAGGCAGCTTCTTTCGCTGCATAGGCACCAAAAACGCGGGCCAGCTGTCCGGCAGGCGCCGAGATAACCTGCACAACCTTGGTCGCCGGGGCCTGGACAAGGCCGATCAGCTTGGCGCGCAGTTCATCGAGCGACGGCAGGGAAGCCAGAGCCTTGACGCCCTCGACATCAAGGACAGTCGAGCCCATCGCACCGCCGACAATTTCAAGTTTGTCGTTGGTTTTGGCAAATTCGACGGCCACCTTTGCGGCAGCCACCGGATCGCCCGATGTGGCAAGCGCCGTAGGACCGGTCAGCAGATCGCCGAGCGAGCCATAGGCCGTGTCATTGAGTGCGATTTTGGCAAGGCGGTTCTTGGCAACCTTATAGGATGCTCCGGCATCGCGCATCTTGTTGCGAAGGTCGGTCGATTGCGTGACGGTCAGGCCCAGATTACGGGTGACCACGACAACCGCGGCTTCGTTAAAAGTTGCATTCAGCGCAGCAACCGCATCGGTCTTTTCAGAACGGTTCATGCATTACTCCAATCACGGGCCGCGCCGAAGCTTGGCCCAACACGAAATTACATAGCACCTTGCAGGCACCATGCGTTCAGTCCGTGGGGAAGGTTCATGGCCTGCGCAAAAGCAAGGCCAGAGACGCGCGAAGCGCCTAGTATGAGCTATCCCCGTCTAGGCTGGAAATTAAGAGAGGCAAATCCCCCTCACCAACTGTCTCGGACGGTGACATGAAGGGCAAGCCCTCCGGTCGGGAGCGGCCAATAGCAGCAATATCGCCCAAGTCAAGCAGAGAGCGTGACAGACACTACGCCTGCCGCGGCGGCGACGCCAAGCAGCTTGATGATGCCGAGCCTGAAGCGGAACAGCAGCAGGAACGCGCCTGCCGCGATCGCAAGCGCGCGCCAATCGATGCTTGCAGGATCGGGCCACCAGATCCAAGCGCCAGACCATTGCGGACCAATATCCAGTTCGCGCACATTGCCAAAAAGCACATGCATGGCGAACCAGAGCGACAGATTGGCAATCACACCAACCACGGCTGCCGTGATCGCGGCAAGACTGCCCTGCAGCCACATTATGCTGCGGATGCGATCCATCATAGGGGCGAGCGCGAATATCCAGAGGAAACAGGGGGCAAAAGTGACCCATGTGGTCAGGCCTGCCGCCAATATTCCGGCAGTCCATGCGTCAAACGGATCCGGCGCACGGAAACCTGCCAGAAAGCCAACGAACTGAGTAACCAAAATCAACGGCCCCGGCGTTGTCTCCGCAAGGCCGAGGCCATCGGCCATCTCTCCTGCGCTTAACCAGCCAAAGCCGGTTACGGCTTCCTGCGCCATATAGGCAAGCACCGCATAGGCGCCGCCAAAGGTCACGATTGCCAGCTGCGAAAAGAATGCACCGATCTTCCAAAGCACATGACTGTCGCCCAGCGTTGCATAGATCAGCAGCATCGGCGCAGCCCAGATTGCACCCCATATCAGAACCGTGCGCAGCACATGGCCCACCCAACCCTCACTAGATTTGCTCGCCGCTTCTCGATTTGACTTAAGCGCCAGTCGTTCAGGCGCCGACCTTGCCAGCACTGCCCCGGCAATCGCGGCGGCGAGGATCAGCACGGGAAAAGGAATGTGGAAGACAAACAGGGCAACGAAGGCAATGACGGCCAGGCCCTTCTTCAAAGGCGAATTTAGTGCCTTTCCGGCGATGCGGATCAGCGCCTGTGCGACAATCGCAAGCACCGCTGCCTTGATGCCGAAAAACACGCCTTGCAGCCAGCCAACGTCCATCGCGAGCACATAAAGCGCAGAGAGGCCAAGCATCACTGCAGCGCCGGGCAGCACGAACAGCAACCCCGCGATCAATCCGCCCAATACGCCGTGCAGTCTCCAACCGATCCACGCCGCCAATTGCTGCGCCTCTGGCCCCGGCAGCAAATGGCACAGGTTCAGCGCCTGTAGATATTCCTCGTCAGAAACCCAGCGATGCTTGTCGACCACCTCTTCGTGCATCAATGCAATCTGGCCGGCAGGGCCGCCAAAGCTGATCAGTCCGATTTTGCCGAACAATCGGGTAAGGTCTTTTTTGCTAACAATGCTCTCGCTGTTCACGCCCAAGCTCCTGTAATCCGCAGATGCGGAAAGGTCTTGCAACGCTTGGGCTGCGATAGAAGCCGCAGCTTGACCGGGGGGCTGCGTTGCCCCGGTCCAACGGATTTAGCGTGGCGTCAGGCGACGGGCAATAGGCTTTGCGCAGCGGCCTTTTCAGCCTCGTTCTTCTCGCGGGTCAGAACGATATTCTCGGCCTTGTCGGCCATCTCAATCCATGCATCGCGCGCAGCCAGATGCCGGTTTCTTACATTTTGGAGCGCTGAGTCGTCGGCTTCGCGCTGCGCCTGTTCGGCTCGCTCACGATAAAATGACGCGGTAGACATGATCGTGTTCCTTTCCGCTTTGCGGTCAGCCCCCATGATGATGACCGGGGCAGGCCAGACAGATGATGTCCGCCCTGCCCATGTCGCAAACGGTTCAGCTGGCTGACGACAATCCGACAGCCGATTTCTTGCCGTTGCGGCCTTCTTCAATCTCATAGCTCACGCGTTGTTCCTTATCGAGCGTGTGCATGCCGGCGGCCTGCACCGCAGAGATGTGGACAAAGCTGTCATCGCCGCCGCCATCGGGTGCAATGAAGCCATAGCCTTTATCGGCATTGAAAAATTTGACAGTGCCTATGGGCATGGAATGTTCCTTTCACGAAACAGGTTACCGCACGGCAACAGCGCCGCACGGGGAGGCCAGGGTCGTGATAGAAAAGACGTTGCGCGCGCCGGTTTCCGGTCAGCACTTCAAAATTTCCGTCGTGGTCGACGATAGCATGCGCAATATAGCTGCGGCCTAGCAGAATAGCAAATTTATTGCCGGGTTGCATTGTCAGAAACATTATCTGACCATAATGCCGCATGAGTTGGAACAATTTCATCCGTTTACGCTTATCGCAAAAAGGGGGCCAGTAAGCAGTGACGGGAGCGACCAGCATCGACAGCGAACGTCTGGGGCGGATTGTCGAGGAATCGGCAAGCGAAGTCTATATTTTTTCTGCTGAGACCTTCTGTTTCCTTCTCGTCAATGGCGGTGCCCGCGAAAATCTTGGCTATTCGATGGAGGAACTGCAGGCGCTGACGCCGTGGGACCTGAAGCCGGACTTTACCGAACTGCAGTTCAAGAAATATGTTGCACCGCTCTTCAAGCGGACAGAGGAACGCCTGGATTTCGAGACCGTCCATCGGCGCAAGGATGGCTCCTGCTATGACGTATCGGTACGCCTGCAACTGATGCAGCATGATGGCGCGGCAATTTTTTACGCTGCCATTCAAGACGTGACCGAACTACGCAAGACGCAGCGCGCTTTGCACGACGCTTCGACGCGGCTTGAGGCAATTCTTGGCAACACGACGATGGCTGTGTTCATGATGGACGACCGGCAACATTGCGTTTTCATGAATCCGGCAGCAGAGGCGCTGACTGGCTATACATTTGCCGAAACGCAAGGGCGGCCGCTGCACGATGTCGTCCATCATACCTATCCCGACGGCCGACCATTCCCGATCGAGGAA
>ERZ1066122.2186-NODE-2186-length-13472-cov-7.583663_pt1 | contig 13472 bp, 11 predicted proteins | sample MGYA00382769_ERZ1066122 | MGnify/ENA primary metagenome ERZ1066122 (study PRJEB33369, sample SAMEA5778352) | biofilm metagenome | biome: Industrial cooling water; feature: Water cooling tower basin; material: Biofilm | place: United Arab Emirates | collected...
GTTTCTTGAATCATCGCCCGAAACTACCCCTCGTCACGCAATCTGCTACACGACCTTTTTTAGATAGTGGCAGCTACGTTGCCCAACCGCCGTGGTCGCCCCACCCCCAACCCCTCCCCATCCGGGGAGGGGAGTTTTTTGATTACCGGCAGCTACTTTTACGCCACACTATTGTATCTGTTCACAATGGCATCTAGCAATTTCGCTGCGCGCCTCCACAATCGGCCCGACCGCCTGGACTTACGGCGGGCGCTACGCCACAATCTGACACCCGCCGAGGCCACGCTTTGGCGTGCGCTGCAAGGCAGCAAGCTGAGTGGCTTTAAATTCCGGCGGCAGCAGAGCATCGGCCCATACATCGTTGATTTTTATTGCCCAGCGGCGCGCTTGGTCATAGAGTTGGACGGCGCCGCTCACTTCACCGCCACCGGCTCAGCCAACGACGACGAGCGCACCGCTTTCCTGAGCGCCAACGGCCTGCACGTTCTACGTTTTGAGAATCAGCAAGTGTGGGGGCCGTTCGACACGGTGCTCGCCACCATTTTAGCCGTTTGTCAAGAGCGCGCTACGCTGCCACCCTGAAATGTAGCTGTCACTACTCAAAAAAGCTCCCCTCCCCGGATGGGGAGGGGTTGGGGGTGGGGCGACCACGGCGGTTGGGCAAAGCGGTTAAGCCACATTGCTCAACCGCCGCAGTCGTCACACTTCGCCAGTGGCTCCGCTGAAGTTTCCCTAAAGGTACCCCTCCCTAGTCCAAGAGAGAAATTCGATTGATGTATGCCGATAGCTTCGTAAACTTGCCCCAAGCCCCACTGAGCCGGAGCGCGGCAGGCTTAGGTTTCATTTCTCTACCTCGCGGTAAGCGACGGTCGTACTCAGCCTGCACGAACAACCTTTCCTGAGCAATTTATCTGACAGCGACAACTCCACAAGGAAAAATCCAAAATGAGACGTTTCTTCACAAGCCAAAGCTCTGCTATTGCCTTATTTCTAGGATTGGCACTTCCCACATCATCCTATGGGCAGTGCAATGTAACGAAGGAGGACTTGGATGAAGAGAAAATATCCTTCGTAGCTGGCAATGAGCAACTGTTTCAGAATAAAGATTTAGAAGATGGCTTACAGACTGTCTATGCTCAATTTGCATTTGTAGTGAATAAGCAGAACAAAAATCAGATGAAGTTCTTCTTAACCATTGTCTATGTAGGCACCAAGTACAAACCTTCAATCGTGCCAAGGCAGCTTACATTCTATCCAACTAATGGACAAAGAATATTATCCACCGCTGAGTCAAATGATAGCCCAATTTTAGCAGGAATGAGAGCAGAAAGATGCACCCTTAGACTAGTGCATCTGAAATTGAAACCCTTGGAACAATATCTGTCTCAACCTTCACGATTACTGACACCAGAACTAGTGAGACATTGGATATGAATCCCTACCTAAATTTATCTAAAGAACAGGTCGGATGTCTGGCTAAAAGAGTTAGTGACTTGTAAATCAGCACCCCCCCCCACAATGCTAGTCACCGCCTACGCCTCCGCCGTGGAGGGCGTCAACGCCACCACGATTACGATTGAGGTAAATGCCGTTCCCGGAACGCCCGCGTTTATGCTGACGGGGTTGCCGGATCTGGCCATCAAGGAGAGCACTTTTCGCATCGAAGCGGCGCTCGGCACGATGCGCTACCAGATGCCGCGCCGCCGGTGCATCATCAATTTCGCGCCGGCGAGTGTGCGGAAGGAAGGCGCGCACTATGATGTGCCGCTCGCGGTGGCGATGCTGGCGGCTTCCGAGCAAACCATCCCCACGGTAGCCGACCGGCTGCAAACGGCCGTGGTGATGGGCGAATTGGCGCTCGATGGCACCGTGCGTCCCATCAAAGGCGTGTTGCCGATGGCCATTCAGGCGCGCAAGGAAGGATTCAAGGAATTTTTGGTGCCGCACGAAAACGCCCACGAAGCGGCCATCGTCAACCAGATTGATGTCATTCCGATTGGTACGCTGCGCGAGGCGATTGACCATTTGAGCGGACAGGCGCCCATTGCGCCGCTGGTGGTCGATACGCGCGACGTGTTTGATAGTCAGGTGCATCAATACGCCGCCGATTTTGCCGACGTGCAGGGGCAGGAAAACATCAAGCGGGCGCTCGAAATAGCGGCGGCGGGCGCGCACAACGTTATTTTGATTGGCCCGCCCGGCGCGGGCAAGACGATGCTCGCCAAGCGGCTGCCGAGCATTTTGCCGCCGCTCACGCTCGCGGAAGCGCTCGAAACGACCAAAATCCATTCGGTGGCGGGCAAGCTGGCGGCGGCCGGCGGGCTGCTGGCGCAACGGCCGTATCGGGCGCCGCACCATACCATTTCGGACGCGGCACTCGTGGGCGGCGGGTCGTATCCGCAGCCGGGCGAAATTTCGCTGGCGCACAACGGCGTATTGTTTTTGGATGAATTGCCGGAATTTCGGCGCTCGGTACTGGAGGTGATGCGCCAGCCCTTGGAAGAGCGCCGCGTGACCATCAGCAGGGCGCGGGTAGCGGTGGAATTTCCGTCGTCGTTTATGCTCGTGGCGGCGATGAACCCGTGTCCGTGTGGCTATTTCAATCACCCCGAAAAGCCGTGTACGTGCGGCCCCGGCGTGGTGCAGCGCTATCTGAGCAAAGTGAGCGGCCCGCTGCTAGACCGCATCGATCTGCACGTCGAAGTGACACCCGTTTCGTTCGACCAGATGGCCGAAAACCGCCGCTCCGAAGCCAGCACCGCCGTGCGCGAGCGGGTGCAGGCGGCGCGTGAGCGGCAGAAAACCCGCTTTCGGGAATTTCCGGAAATTCACGCCAACGCCCTGATGCCCGCGCCGATGGTGAAGGACATTTGCGACCTGCCGCAGGCGGGCCGCACCCTGCTCAAAACCGCGATGGAGCGGCTGGGGCTGTCGGCGCGCGCCTACGACCGGATTCTGAAAGTCTCGCGCACGATTGCCGATCTGGCCGATTTGGAGACCATCAGGATCGAGCATCTGGCGGAGGCGATTCAGTATCGGAGCCTCGACAGGGAGGCGTGGGGCGGGTAGTGCAGCCCGTTTGCCTGGCCTTTCAAGGCCGGGTAAGGGAGGCCCAGCGGGGCCGTACCTTCGTCGGCGATGCTGACTCCCGCTGATTCTGCTCCGGCCGCCGTGCCGGTGGCGCCCTCGCGGCCTTCGCCGCTGCGTTTCGTGTTTTTGCTACTCGGCTTCGTGCTGCTGCTCGGCTTGCTGTGGCAAACCGAAGGGCACGCCCCCGCCGATGGACTGTGGTGGCTGCGGTGGGCCGGACTGGCGGGCGCGGCGGCGTACGTGGCGTGGCGCCCCACGCTCACGCTCTGGATTCTGCTCGGAATGTTCGTGGGCATCGAGGCGGGGTACGACTTCCCGGAGGCCGCGCAGGGGCTGAAAGTGTTTAGCGACATTTTCCTGCGCCTCGTCAAGACCATCGTGGCGCCGCTCGTGCTTGCTACGCTGGTGGTGGGCATCGCGGGGCACTCCGACCTGAAGCAGGTAGGCCGGATGGGCGTCAAAGCACTCATTTATTTCGAGGTCGTGACCACGCTGGCCCTGTTTCTGGGGCTGGGCGCCATCAACCTGACGCGCGCCGGCGCAGGGGTGCCGCAACCGGCCGAGGCTGCCTCCAAAATCAGCGAGATTCAGGTGCAGGCGCCCAAATCGGCCGCTGAGGTCATTTTACACGCCTTCCCCGAAAACATCGCCAAAGCCGTGGCCGAGGGGCAGGTATTGCAGGTGGTGGTGTTCGCGGTGCTGCTCGCCATTGCGCTGGCGCAGCTCTCGGAAGCGGCCCGCCGCCCACTCCTGACGGCGTTTGAGAGCCTGACGGCGGCGATGTTCAGGTTTACGGGGCTGGTGATGTATCTGGCGCCGCTGGGCGTGGCCGGGGCCATTGCCTACACGGTGGGCAAGCTCGGGCTGGGGCCGCTCAAAAACGCGCTCTATTTGCTCCTGACGCTCTACGGCGCCCTCGCGGCGTTCGTGGTGCTGGTGCTGCTGCCGATTGCGCTGGCGTGGCGGGTGCCGCTACGGCGGTTCGTGCAGGCCGTGGCCGAGCCGGTAGGGATTGCCTTCGCCACGAGCACCTCCGAAGCCGCCCTGCCGCGCGCGATGGAAGCGATGGAACGCCTCGGCGTACCGCGCCGGGTGGTGGCGTTCGTGATGCCCACGGGCTACTCGTTCAACCTCGACGGCACCACGCTCTACCTCTCGCTGGCGGCCGTATTCGTGGCGCAGGCGGCGGGCGTGGAGATGACGTTCGGGCAGCAGCTCGTGATGGTGTTCACGCTGATGCTCACGAGCAAGGGCGTGGCGGGGGTGCCGCGCGCGTCGCTGGTGATTCTGCTGGGCACGGTGGCGGCGTTCAACCTGCCGGCGTGGCCGATTTTCCTGATTCTCGGCATCGACGCTCTGATGGATATGGCGCGCACGGCCGTCAACGTGCTCGGCAACTGCCTGGCGACGGTGGTGGTGGCGAAGTGGGAGGGGGAATTATAGAAAGAGCCCTACAACCGTATCTCGTCGTCAAAAAGAAACCCGGCCTGTTCCATAACAGGTCGGGTCTCTTGGCGCAATGCAGGTCCCTCAACGCGGAGAGCTGCTCAATAAACCAGCAAGGCTTCTGACATTTACGAAATTCTGTCCGAAATCGGCAGTGGTCAGCGGAAACAGCGGCTTGCTCGAAATGATAGCTTTTTGTCCTTTTAGCGACAGTTGAATGACTTCTCCAAACGAGAAACCTGAACGGAAACCACTTCTAAATGTAGCTTCCGTCTCGCTGCGGCTGACGAGCTTCCACGGTTTAGCCTGAGATATTTCGACTACCACAGTCGCCAGGTTGCCTGCTGACGGCAGTTCCACCTGCGCTCGTTGCTCGACAGCGAAATCTGCTACCACGCCACGAGTTCGCGCCACGAGGAAGTGAACAACAGTAAGAACACCACCCGTGAGCGCCGCCGGCACCAGCACCTGCCGCACTAAGTCCGTGGATTCCAAGTAACCCATCTGCGTGAGATAGGCATTCCAGAACATCAGCCCCAGCGCAAATGTGGAGGCGGATCGGGTAAAAACCCAGAGCAGTGATATCATTTGCATTTCTCGGATTTAGTTGTCAAAGCAGCCCTCTGAGTAGCTTTGCCACACGCCGCCCAAGCCACCTACCACAGCCCCGACGCCGTTGCCAGTGACGGCACCAAGTACGATACCGACGATGATGTTACCGCCACAACGGGTATCTTTTGATGGGCGGTTGACTGTGCCGATACCGAATATTTGCGAGAAAACGAGTGTCTCGTCTCTGAACAGGTCAGTATTTTCAGAGAAAATATCTACAACTGTCAGCATTCCGCGCTTTTCCAATTCGGTAAAATTGGCTGCGTTGATATGATGTAAGTAGATACTGGCCACTTGCCGGATGCGAGTGTCATCCGTTTCATTCTTGAAAAAGGTCAGGTAAGATTGCAGAACTTGTTTTTGCTCCAAAGGGATCTCCGAAATTTGATGGAGGCTGTCGAGCAGCACGATGGGGTCGTGCGTTCTTGCCACGGCTTGCTGTGTAGTGGCAAACATCTCCTCAATCTGCTGAGCATTATGAGTGGCGGAAAACATCGCTACGACAGAATCTTTGTAGGCTGCCAGACTGAGTGCCCCTCGCTGAGACGTACGAGAGTCTCGGATGGTGTAAACAGCCGAATTGCGACGAACGAATTGTGCAAACTTATCAGAACTGTAATCGTACCGATTGGGCTCATTCGGATAGAACTTGCCGTTCTGAATGTCTCGCTCGATGTTTGCGAGCACGTTGCCCTTTTCCGGGACCACTGGTGCGTCCTTAGTACAGGCCGCCAACATAACGCATCCTACGAGAAGCGCCGAGAAGCGCCGAGAAGCGCCGAGAAGCGCCGAGAAGCGCCGAGAAGCATTAGCTTTCTCATTTAAAAAGTTTTTTAATCTTCACCAACCGATGAAGTATGCGTTAGACAGACAAGCTATATGGCTTGTTTTAAGTTTTAATTTTTTCTAATACGGGCTTCCTTGAATGTGATGATGCACATTGCCTTTACCGAACGTCAACAACATTAAAAGGCATTTACTCATATGAGATTTCTATTGTTATCATTTCTCCCGTTCTTGGCCGGCTGCTGCGCGGCCGAGTCGTGCGAGTGCGCGGGGCAGGAAGCGGCCGACGATCTGGCCTTGCGCTTCTCGCGCGATACGACCGGCACGGCGCCCGCCGGCTTCACGCAGGCCGAAACCAGCCGGCTGCTCGTCATCCGCGCCCCGGTTGACCCGGCGAGCCGCGTACGCACTGATACGGTGGTGCTCGACGCGCACTCCGTCCCCGCCAACGGGCAGCCCGACGTGCTGATTCGGCGCGACCGGCCGTTTTCGCGCTCGGCGCTGGGGCTGGCGGGGTACCGCTACCGCGTGGCGATTCAACGAAAACCGGGGTTTCGGGTGGTGCGCTCCTACGAGCTGCGCGACGTGTTCATCGAGTCGCGCTACGCCACGGTGTCGTCGTGCTGCACCTGTTACGAAAACATCCGTAAAGAGGCTCGGCTCGACGGCGGCCCGCTGCTCGACCTGCGTTCGGCGCCCGGCAGCAACCCCACAGTGGTGGAGCTGCGGAAACGGTAGCGCCCGCGCGCTTTCTGACGTACTGGCCTCGTGGAACCACTCGCCGCTTCTTCCGCTACTTCTTCCGTCGCCGCCGTGGTTGGGGCAGGCACCGCGCCGCCGTTTCGGGCAGTGGCGTCGGTGGCACCGTTGGTGGCGTGGTGGCAGGCCCAAGCCGCCGCCGACCCCGAGAGCGGCCTGGGGCGCCTGGCGCGCGAGCTGGTGACGCAAGCCGGCGCCGCACCTGCGCTGCTGGCCGATAATCCGTCGGCAGCGGTGCTGGCGACCCACGCCGGGCTGGTGGACGCGCTCTTCACGGCGCTGGTGGCCCCGGCCGCGCGCGACACGGCCATCACGGGTGCCCTTGCGCCGGTGGGGCGGCAGGTGGTGTATGCGTCGCCGCTGTTTCGGCGGGTGGCGCTCACGACGGCCGGGCAGCTCAATCGGCCCATCAACCTCACCGACGACGAAACGACCGCCTTCCTGGCGCACCACATCGGGCAGCACGTGACGGCGGCGGAAGGGGGCGGCACAACCGCCGCCGACGAAACCCTGCTCATCACCGTCCCTGACCGCGAAACCGGTTTGTACCGGCATTTCAAAGTCGATATCGATAGCCGGTTTCTGGCTGTCGAGTACCCGGCACCACGCCCGCCGACGACCACCGGCGCGGACGCCTCAGCCGGCGGCCCGCCGCCGGATTCTTCCCCGCTGGTGCGCGGTTTTTTGGTGCTGCACCTCACCGACGTGACGCCGACGCAGGTACTCTCGTCGCTGAAGAACGACTTGCTGGCCCGCGACGTGCTGCACTCGCCCGACCGCCTCGAGCAGCTGCAGGAGCAGCTTCGGGCGTTGTTTCGGCGGCCATCGCTCCGGCTGGGCCTGATTGGCTACACCGCCCGTACACAGGAACCCGAGACGTTCGGGCAGCATATCGGCGGCGCCACGCTGAGCTTCGGCTTGGTGGGGCAGCTTCTGAAACGGCGGCACGACGCCCAGACGCTCGTGCGGCAGTTGCTCGAGTCGGCGGCGCCGCTCCTCGTCTCCGATGCGGCTTGTGCCCCCGACCTGCCGCCCGCGCTGGCGGCGGCGCTGCACACGCAGCACATCCGGTCGGCGGTGCTCTGCCCGTTGCGCTACGGCCCCGACAGCCTCGGTATTCTGGAGCTGAGCGACCCCGCGCCCGGCGCCTTCACGCCGGCGTCCCTGCCGCTGATCGAGCAGTTTCTGCCGCTCTTTGCCGTGGCCGTTCACCGGCATCAGGAGGCCGACTGGGCGCAGGTGCAGGCCATCGTGAAGGAGCGGTTTACGGCCATTCATCCGGCCTTGGAATGGCGTTTCGTGGAGGCTGCCGAAGACTTTTTGGCGCAGCGGCGGCGCGGGGCGCCTCCCCGGCTCGCGCCGATTGTGTTTCCGGGCGTGTTTCCGCTCTACGGCGCCGTCGATGTGCGCGGCTCGTCGGCGTGGGCGGCGCAGGCGGCGCAGGACGATTTGCAGGAACAACTCCGGCTGGCGTGGGCCGTGCTTGCCGCCGTGCCCGCCGCTGCTCCGGCCGAGCTACAGGCCCACTGCCGCAAGGTGGGTGCCACCCTCACGGCCACCGAGCCGCCCGCGTTGCTGGAAGTCATCCGTACGCATTTCGAGCCGCTGCTCGACCCGCTGACGGCCGCCACCACCGGGGCGCCGGGTATTCAGGCGGCCATCACCGCCTACTACGCTGCCCTCAATCCCTACCACGGCGACGTGGTGTACCGCCACCGCAAAGCCTTCGAGGAAGCCCTCACCGACCTCAACCAGCACCTGAGCGCGCAACTCGATGCCGCCGACGCTGAGGCCCAGCGCATCTTGCCGCACTACTACCGCCGGTTCGTGACCGACGGCGTGGAGTTCGACATGTACGCCGGGCGCGCGCTGCTCGACCTGGAGCATCGCCGCCTGCTGCGCCTCAGCCCGGAGCCGCACCCGCTCGCCGAGCGCCTTGCGCGCCTGCGCCGCCACCAGCTCCGTACGCTCATCGCCATCGCCCGCGCCACTCCTACCCTACCGCTCAACATTCCGCTACGCACCACCCAACTCCTGCTGGTGCAGGGTCAGCCGCTGAGCATCAGCTTCCGCGAGGAAGAGCGCCGCTTCGACGTGAGCGGCGCGGCCGACGCGCGCTTCGAAATCATCAAGAAGCGCCTCGACAAAGCCACTTACCCCGGCCCCGACGGCCGCCCCGCGCGCCTGACGCAGCCGGGCGCCGTGGCCATCGTGTACCAGCACCTGCGCGAAGCCGCCGAATATGACGGCTACATCGCCGAGCTACGCGCCGCGGGTCTGCTTACCAACGCCCCAACCGAGCGTCTGGAGCTCGACGAAGCGCCCGGCGTACGCGGACTGCGGGCGCTTCGCGTATGGGTGACGCCGGCCGACGGCGCGAGCTGAGGCGATCCAGCACCGGCGCACCAGGCTTAATCGGCGGAAATCCGCGCTGTTTACATCCGCGTTCATCCGCGTTCCGTCGTAGTGATTGGCTACGCGGATGAACGCGGATGTTCCAACGCGGATTAAAGACCAGAAAACTTTTAGTTGACCCTGTAAAGCACAAAAAAGCCCGACCTTGTAAGGCCGGGCTTTTGAGAGTGCGGTTGAAAAGATTCGAACTTTCACGCCTTGCGGCACTGCCGCCTGAAGACAGCGCGTCTACCAATTTCGCCACAACCGCATCTTGTCAGGCGAACCCGCCGCCCGGTGAGGGGCCGCGAGTGGTGCCGCAAAGGTACGGCGCCGGATGCGGACGGTGCAAGAGGTAGGGAAATGAAAAAGTTTCGCCGGTGGTCAGGGCTAGCCCGTCAGTCTTCTTCGGGAGTGGCGGCTACCACCACTTCGCCGGGGTTGGCGGCGGCGCGGGCGGCGCGGCGCTCGAGGTAACCGAGGGTGCCGAGGGCGAGCAGCAGCCACGCCAGCCCCGCCGCGAAACCGGCGAGCACGTCGGAAGTGTAGTGGACGTGCAGATACACGCGGCTCAGGCCAATGGCGAGCGCCAGCGCGGGCAGGCCCACGAGTGCCGCCGTGCGGGCGGCGCCGGGTCGTAGGTGCCGCCGCGCCAGCCACCAGAGCAGTCCCCAAAACGACGCCGCCACCATCGCGTGGCCACTCGGGAAGCTCATTCCGTGGGCGGGCACCAGGTGCGGCAGCAGCGGGCGCGGCCGGTGGTAGGTGAGCTTGAGCAGCGCGTTGAGGCCGATGGAGCCGAGCGCCACCACCGGCACCCGCCACGAGTGCCACCGGTGCCGCTTCCGAAACAGCAGCCACGCCAGCAGCGCCAGCCCGCCGGGCACCAGAAAATACTGCGTCCCGAGCCACGTAACGGCTTTCACGCCCGGCGTGAGCCACGGCGCGGCGGCGGCCAGGCGGTCGGCGACCCGAAACGCGGCGGCATCGAACCCGAACGTGCCGCGCGCCAGCCACCACGCGCCCAGCGCGAGCACCACCAGTACGCATCCCAGCCACACGCCCAGCAGCGCGAGGGCTTCGAGGGTGAGCAGCGCGAGCGAGGCGACGAAACGGCGCGTGAGCGTACGGAGCATCCGGGGGCGGCGGGCGTTCTTTGCCGATGCCGCGCCTTCTACCGCGCCGCGCCGCTTGCCGTTGCCCGCCACGTCAACTTTCGATAACCTCGCGCCCGTGTACGACTTGCTGGCCGACGTGGCATTCGCCGGGGCGCTCACCCGCGCGCAGGCCGAGGCCGTGGCGCGTGGCCTGCCGCCCGACGCGCGGCACATCCTGTGGCTCGGCGGCGGCACCGGCCGCCTACTGCCCGCCGTGCTGGCCCGCGCGCCGCAGGCGCGCGTGACGTACGTAGAGCCATCGGCGCAGATGCTCGCGCGGGCGCGGCGGCGGCTGTCGGCGGCGGAGGCGGCGCGCGTGGATTTTGTGCTCGGGACTGATGCCGATATGCAGGTTGAGGCTGCTGCTGATGTGGTAGTCAGCTTCTTTTTTCTTGACCTGTTCGCGCCTGCTGAATTGGCGGCTGTTGTTAGGCGACTCAGCGCGGTGGCTGCACCGGGCGCTACGTGGCTCGTGGCCGATTTTGTGCCGCCGCGCCGCTGGTGGCAGCGCGGGCTGCTGGCCGTATTGTATCCGTTTTTTCGGCTGACCACGGGTTTGCAAACGCGGCGCCTGCCCGATTGGCCTGCCGCGCTGCGCGCGGCCGGGTGGAAGCCGGGCGCGGCGCGCGGGTTCGTGGGCGGCGCCGTAGAGGCTCAGATGTGGCGTCCCGCGTGAAATTCTGATCGTCCTCGGCATCGGCTTCGCGCTCTTTGCGGTCTTTGCGAGAAATTCGCCGCTCATTCCCGTCATTTGATGCGTCCCCGGCTGCTGCTGCTCCTTCTTCTCTCGCCGCTCCTGGCGTTCGCGCAACCGGCCGCGCCTCTCTCGCCGGTCAGCTACGAGTTCTCGTTTGAGAACGCCGCCCACCACGAGGTGCAGGTGCGGGTGGTGCTGCCCGCCGATGCCGGCGGCGCGCCGCTGCGGATGGTGATGCCGCGCGCCTCGCCGGGCCGCTACGCGCTGCACGAGTTCGCCAAAAACGTGTACGACGTGCGCGCCATCACTCTCAGACTCGACACCCTACCGCTACGTGTGCCCGACCCCTACGGCTGGGAGATTGACGTCCGGCCGGGCCAGCCGACGTGGTTCGACTACACCGTTTTCGCCGACCGCGCCGATGGCACCTACGCGGCCGTGGACCCCGAGCGCGCGCACCTCAACCTGCCGGCCATCCTGGCCTACGCGCCCGCGCTGGCCGGCCGCCCCGCGCGTGTGCGGTTCAGGCTGCCGCCCGGCGCCGATTGGCAGGTGGCCACGCAGCTTCGCCCCGAAGCCGATGGGTGGCTGTCGGCGCCCAACCTCCAGTATCTGATGGATTCGCCGGTGCTGATTGGAAAGCTCACGCGGCGGCAGTGGACGCAAGGCGGGCAGCAGATTGAAATCGCGCTGCTGCACCGCGGCACCGAGGCCGAGGCCGATTCGCTCGCCGCGCGCACCCAACGCATCACGCGGGCCGCCGAAGCCGTGTGGGGCGCGCTGCCGCGCTTCGACTATGGCCGCTACACCTTCCTGGCCGACTACCTGCCCACGGCAATCGGCGACGGAATGGAGCACCGCAACTCCACGATGGTGCCGCTGAACAAACCCCTCAGCGGCGCCCAGCTCGACCACCTCGGCACCATCAGCCACGAGTTTTTTCACGCCTGGAACGTCGAGCGCCTCCGCCCTGCCGACCTCGAGCCGTTCGACTTTCAGCGGGCCAATATGAGCGACCTGCTCTGGTTTGCCGAGGGCTTCACGATGTATTACGGCGATCTGGTGATGCGCCGCGCGGGCCTCAGCTCCGACGACGACGACTACCGCGAAGCCGCGCAGCTCATCAACCAGAGTCACCTGCCCGGCGCCCGGCGCTCCTCGCCCATCGAAATGAGCCGCCAGGCGCCGTTTGTGGACGCCGCGCGCTCCGTGGACCCCACCAACCGCCTCAACACCTACGTTTCCTACTACACGCTCGGCGGCGCCACGGCCCTCGCGCTCGACTTGCAGCTCCGCGCCCGCGACCACTCGCTCGATGAGGTGATGCGCCGCCTCTGGCACACGAACGGCCAGTTTCAGAGCGCCGATTTCGCGCCGCAAAAGCCCTACACCCTCGCCGACGTGCAACGCGCCATCGGCGAGGTGGCCGGCGACACGGCCTTCGCCGGGCAGTTCACGCGGCGCCACATCACGGGCCACGAGCCGCACGACTGGCCCGCGCTGCTGGCCACGGTGGGCCTCGACCTGGCACCGGCCGCGCCGGGTAAGGCGTGGCTTGGCTCCGGCCCGCTCGATTTTGGCCCCACCGGCGCCACGCTCGTGGGTAGCCCCTTGAGAGGCGGCCCGCTTTACAATAAAGGCCTCGACCGCGGCGACCGCATCGAGCGCGTGGGCAAGCGCCGGATTCGGTCGGAGGCCGATTTCACGAAGGCGCTGAAAGGCTGGCGGCCCTATCAGAGCGTCACGCTCGTAGTGAGCCAGCGCGGACTGCCGGCCCGGCCCGTGCTGGTGGCCCCCACCGACAACCCCGCCCGCCGGGTGGTGGCACTGCCCGACGCCACGGAGAACCAAAAAGCGACGCGGCGGCGGTGGCTGACGGGGCGTTAGGACGGCTTCCAACCGAGTGGTCTCTTTTCAGCCGGAAAGTAAACTACGCATCCGTGACAGAAAGCCCCTTGCACACGCTTGCGCTGACAAGCCAATTATTGGAGCGCGGTTTCCTGACCACGGTAGAGGTGCGCGGCTTGACTTCAATCAAGTCCCTGATAGGCCCATCTATGTGCGGCCTGTACATCCTGCACTTCACCACGGGAGAATTATACGTCGGACTGGCGCGAGACATCCAAAAGCGATTCTATCAACATCGACGCACGTACCCCGATATTGAGCGTCTGAGCTTCAGGACAGTGTCGTTGGCTGAGCTTAAAGCGCGCGAAAGCGAAGAGATAGCTTTCTGGAAAACGCGCGCTCGTCTCAGGAATGTGGACGAGTTGGAAGACCCGCTAGTCGAGCGCGATTTTGACAAGTTGGTCGATGCTGATTTCAGTCAGCGTTTTCGAACTGATTTGGATTTTAATGATGAAACCGGCAAACGCTACCAGAACGATACGCTGCTTCATCATTTCACCCACAACCGCAACCTGACTGCCTTAAAAGCTGACGCCGGTTTACCCAGTTATCTGTTCGATATCTTACGCGGGTCGTGTAGCAGATTGCGTGACGAGGGGTAGTTTCGGGCGATGATTCAAGAA
>ERZ1066122.2187-NODE-2187-length-13471-cov-6.713104_pt1 | contig 13471 bp, 12 predicted proteins | sample MGYA00382769_ERZ1066122 | MGnify/ENA primary metagenome ERZ1066122 (study PRJEB33369, sample SAMEA5778352) | biofilm metagenome | biome: Industrial cooling water; feature: Water cooling tower basin; material: Biofilm | place: United Arab Emirates | collected...
GCAACACCGTCTCGGTCTGCGCATCCGCCACTTCGACCAACACGCGCTGCAACTCTGCGACGGCGCCCTCTACCTCCCCGCAAGCGCCGCGCACCCACAGCCGAAAGTCCGTCGCCACCTGGTCGTTGCGCGACCGCGCGGTGTGCAGCCGCCCCGCCGCCGGCCCGATCAGCTCGGCCAGCCGCGCCTCCACCGTCATGTGGATGTCTTCGAGCTCCAGCCGCTCGGGCACGCCGTCCCGCTCATACTCGGCCGCGATCCGGTCGAGGCCGTCCAGGATCGCCGCCGCATCCTCCGCGCTCAGGATCCCGCAGTCGCGCAGCATGGCCGCGTGCGCCTTCGATCCGGCGATGTCCTCGCGCCACAAGCGCTTGTCCACTGGGATGGACGCGTTGATCTGCTGCATGATCGCGGACGGACCGGCACCGAACCGCCCGCCCCACATCTGGTTGCCTTCAGCCATGCGCCGCGGCTTGCCCCCTGAGCCCGCGGGGGTCAACGTCAGGCCCGCGCCTGCTCCTTCAGCTTGCGCAGCGCCTCTGCCAGCTCGTCCTGGCGGAACGGCTTGGACAGGTGCGGGAAGGCCGGAGCCAGGCTCTCGAGGTCGGCATAACCGGAGACGACCAGCACCGGCAGCTTCGGCATGCGCTGCAGCAGCTTCACCGCCAGCTCGGTCCCTGACAGCCCCGGCATCAGCTGGTCCGTTACAAGTACCTGCGGCCGCAAGCCCTCCTGGACCAGCCGAAGCGCCTCCTCGGCATCCTCGGCCTCGACCACCTCATAGCCGAGCTCGGCCAGCATCGCCGCGGACGAAGCGCGCACCAGTTCCTCATCGTCCACCAGCAACGCCGTCCCAGCCCCGCGCGACCTCACCGCCGCCGCTCGGGTATCCGCCTCCGCGCTCGCCTCGTCCGCCACTGGCAGCCACAGCTCGATAGCCGTGCCTACCCCCTTCGCACTGCGGATCTTCAGCGCCCCGCCAAGCTGCGCGGCAAGCCCGTGCACCATCGAAAGCCCCAGGCCGGTGCCCTTGCCCAGTCCCTTGGTCGAGAAGAACGGTTCGATCGCACGGCGCTGCGTTTCCTCGTCCATGCCCTGGCCCGTGTCGGCGACGGACAGCACCACATGCCGCCCGGTCTTGAGCCCCAGCGCATTGCCCTCGCACGCCTCCTCCGCCCGAGCGCCGATGCTGAGCGCCCCGCCGTCGGGCATCGCATCACGCGCGTTCACACTGAGGTTAAGCAGCGCCATCTCCAACTGGTTCCCGTCCGCGAGCGCCGGCGGCAGGTCTGAGGGCACGGAGACCTCCACTTTCACCCGGGGGCCCGAGGTGCTCCCCACCAGTTCGCTCATCTCGCGAATGATTCGCCCGACATCCACCGCCCGTGGCTGCAACGGTTGCCGCCGCGCGAACGCCAGCAGTCGTTGCACCAGCACCCGGGCCCGCTCGGCCGACTGCAGCGCGCCGTCCACCAGCCGCTGCGTCCGCGCATCCAGCACCTGCTTCTTGTGCAGCAGGTCGAGGCTGCCGATGATCGGCGTCAGCAGATTGTTGAAGTCATGCGCGACGCCGCCGGTCAGCTGCCCCATCGCCTCCAGCTTCTGACTCTGACGCAGCGCCTCCTGCGCCGCCTCGCGCTCGGCGACGACCCGCTCCACCTCGCGCTCCAAGCTTTCGGTGAGGCGCTTTTCCTTGTCCACGTCCAGCGAGGCAACAACGCCGCCCAGCAGCTTGCCCTCCGTGTCGCGGATCGGCGCCGCGACATAGCGCACCCACACGAGGGAGCCATCGCTCCGTTTCACCCGGCATTCCAATTCGGGTCGCTCCTCGCGCCCTTTGACGACCCGGACCAGCGGATAGTCGTCACTTTCCACCAGCCGCCCGTCGGCGTGGTAGGCGACGTAATCAGCCGCATAATCGTCCGTCCGCTCGGTATTCACGATCGGCCCGCCGATAATCTCCTGCACCCGGTTGTTGCCGCCCGTGATCCGCCCATCGGCATCCGCGAACACCAGGCCGACCGGCATGCTGTCGATCACCGCCCGCAGCCGAGCTTCCGACTCGCGGATCGCCTGCTCCTGCCGGAACCGCTCGGTGATATCGGTGAACAGGATCGCGACGTTATGCTCCGCCGGATCGCCGATACGAAAGGCATAGACCTCGAACCAACGGCCCATTGGCGCCGCATGATCGACGAAGCGCTCCGACACGCCGGTGCGGGCGATTTCACCGTAGCGCTCGAACCATTTTTCCTCGAGGCCGGGCACCGCCTCGCGCACCGAGCGATGCAGGACATCCTGTGCCAGGCCCGTATGCGCTGTGAACGCGGGGTTCAGTTCAGTGAACCTGTAGTCCACCGGCCGCCCGCCATCGAACGTCACCTGGATCGTGCAAAAGCCCTGCTCCATGGACTCGAAGAGGGCGCGGTACCGCTCCTCGCTGCGCCGGAGGGCCTCCTCCGCAGACTTTCGCTCGTTGATGTCCTCGATGACCGGGATGAAGAATTCGACGTTTCCCGCCTCGTCGCGCTGGCACCCCAGCGTCAGGTTGACCCAGATCGGCGATCCGTCCGGCGCCAGGTATCGCTTCTCCAGCGAGTAGCGCTCGATCTCGCCCCGCAGCATCCGTTCGACGAGCGCTACATCGCCCGCCACATCGTCCGGGTGGGTGATCTCTCGCCAGTCCGCCGCCAGGGCCTCTTCGCGCGTGCGCCGCAGGATCTGCGCGTAGCGATCGTTCATCTCGAGGAACGGTCCGTCCACGGACACGCGGGCAACGCCCACAGCCGCCTGCTCGAACACGGCGCGATAGCGGCTTTCGGCATCGCGAAGCCGGTCCTCGGCTCGCTTCGCCTCCGTGACCTCCTCCGCCGAAATCGCGATTCCGGCAATCTCGCCCGCGGCATCGCGCATCGGCAGCCAGTTCTCGCGCCAGGTCCGGACCACGCCCGGTTGCGCCGGCGTCTTGCCCGAAATCTCGAGGCCCCAGACCTCCTCGCCCTCGAGCACCTTGCGCAGCGCGGCTTCCGCCTGGTCAGCGATGTCCGGCACGATTTCCCGCACCGTCCGGCCGATATGGTCCGCGGCGGAAATCCCGTTGATCTCCGCGAGCCGGTCGTTGATCCGGACGTAGCGCAGCTCCTTGTCGAGCACGGTCAATCCGACCGGAGCGGCCTCGTAGATCGCCTCGATCTCCCGGGCGGCCAGCCTTGCGCGCGCCTCGCTCTCCCGCAGCGCCGTCTCGCGGTTCTTTTCCTCGGACACATCGCTGAACAGCACACCGCGACCTGCCGCTCGCTCGCGTCACCGAAGCGGAATGCATAGACATCGAACCACCGGTTCAGCGCGCCTGCAAAGCCGACGAAGCGCAGCGGCTCGCCCGTTTCCGCAACCTTGGCGTAGTTCTTGACCCAGAGATTCTCATACTCGGGCGCGATCTGGCGGATGGTCTTGCCCGCGACCTCATGGAGACCGCTCTGCGCCGCGAACGCCGGGTTCGTTTCCACGAACCGATAGTCCACCGCCTTGCCGGTCTCGTCATCGATCAGCTCAACGAGACAGAAGCCCTCGTCGATGGACTTGAACAGGCTGCGGTAGCGCTCTTCGCTGCGCCGCAACTTCCGTTCGGTCTCCAGCTGCTCGGTGACATCGGTGTTGGTCCCGAACCAGTGTGTGATCCGCCCGGAGGGATCTCGGATCGGATTGGCCCGGCTCAGGAACTGGCGATACTCGCCGTTGCCACCCCGAAGCGGGAAGACGTCCTCCCACGGCTCGCCGCTCTTGATCGCCGCGCTGAAGCTTTCGACCACCCGCTCGACTTCATCGGGGTGGTGCAAGGCCTTCCAGCCCCAGCCTTCCATGTCGGCCAGGGTCGTGCCCGTGAACTCGTACCAGCGCCGGTTGTACCAGTATATCCAGCCGCTCGGATCGGCGACCCAGGCGAGCTGCGGAATGTTGTCCGCCAGCACCTGCCAGAACTCGGCCTGACCGGTCTGCTGCTCCCGAACCGCTTGCCCCACCCAGTCCATTTGGCTTGCGTCGCCCTCGTTCACCCGCTGCTTGGACGCATTCAATACAGGCGCAGCGCGCCCGCGCTAACAATTGTTACGCGGCAGGTTCGTTCCGGGACGTTCAGCCATGTTTGCAGCACGGCGGCAATTTGGTAGCGCCTCGAAACCGAACGCTGGGGGACCTGTACATGCCGCTTCCGTCCGTCTTCGATCGCCTCCGCCTGCCCGTCATCGGCGCGCCTTTGTTCATCGTCTCCAACCCCGACCTGGTGATCGCCCAGTGCAAGGCGGGGATCGTCGGCAGCTTTCCCGCCCTGAACGCGCGCCCTCAAAGCCAGCTCGACGAGTGGATCCACCACATCACCGAGGAACTCGCCGCCCACGATCGCGCGAATCCGGACCGGCCTGCGGCACCCTTCGCCGTCAACCAGATCGTGCATCGCTCCAACACCCGCTTCGAAGAGGACATGGCGACCTGCGCCAAGTGGAAGGTGCCGATCGTCATCACCTCGCTCGGCGCGCGTGAGGAACTGAACCATGCCGTCCACGGGTGGGGCGGCATCACGCTCCACGACATCATCGACGACCGCTACGCCCGCAAGGCGATCGAGAAGGGCGCAGACGGCCTGATCGCCGTCGCGGCCGGTGCCGGTGGCCACGCGGGCCGCTGGTCGCCGTTCGCGCTGGTGAGCGAGATCCGCAAGTGGTTCGATGGGCCGCTCGCCCTCTCCGGCTCCATCGCCACCGGCGGCGCAGTGCTGGCCGCCCAGGCGATGGGCGCGGACTTCGCCTACATCGGATCACCGTTCATTGCCACGACGGAAGCCCGGGCGAGCGATGCCTACAAGCAGGGCATCGTCGAGGGCTCCGCGGCCGACATCGTCTATTCCAACCTCTTCACCGGCATCCACGGCAACTACCTGCGCGGCTCGATCGAGGCCGCAGGGCTCGACCCCGACAACCTGCCGCAGGCCGGACCCGACGCGATGAACTTCCAGGGCGCGAGCGGCGCCAAGGCATGGCGCGACATCTGGGGCTCCGGCCAGGGCATCGGCGCGATCGACAAGGTGCAAGGCGCCGGAGAGTTCGTCGCCCGGCTTGCGGAGGAGTATGCCGCGGCCAGGGCCCGCATCTGCGCCTAGGCGTCAGCCCGGGCCTGCTCCAGGTACCAGGGCAGCGCCTCGGCCAGCCCCTCCCCGACCGTGTGGCTCGGCGCATAGCCTAGCAGCCGCCGGGCCTTGCCGATGTCCGCCTCGCTATGCCGCACGTCGCCGGCGCGGAACGGTCCGTACGCCGGCTTCAAGCTATATTGCACCTGGTGCTGGCCTAGCCCGTCGCTAAGCAGGCCGAACAGCTGGTTCAGCGTCGTCCGCGCGCCCACCGCAACGTTATAGACCTGCCCCTGCGCCTCATCCCCGGCAAGCGCCGCCAGCAGGTTCGCCTGCACCGCATTGGCGACGTAGCAGAAGTCGCGGCTGGTCTCCCCGTCGCCGTTGATGACGATCTCCTCGCCCGCGATCATCGCCGCCAGCCACTTGGGGATTACCGCCGCATAGGGTCCGTCGGGGTCCTGCCGCGGCCCGAACACATTGAAGTAGCGCAGGCCCGTCGCCGCGAAGCCGTAGCTGCGCTGATAGACAGACGCGTAGATTTCGTTCGCCAGCTTGGTCGCGGCATAGGGGGACAGCGGATTGCCGATCCGCTCCTCGCGCTTGGGCAGGCTTGGCTCGTCGCCATAGGTCGAACTCGACGCCGCATAGACGAAGCGTGTCGCCCCCGCCCGTCGCGCCGCATCCAGCACGTTGACGAAGCCGGTGACGTTCACGTCATGGCTGACGAGCGGCTCCTCGATCGACCGCGGCACCGACCCCAGCGCCGCCTGATGAAGCACCACCTCAACGCCCGCGACCGCGGCCTCGCAGGCATCGCGGTCGCGGATGTCGCCTTCGATCATGTGGAAGCCGGACCATCGCTCGCCGACTTTCGCCGCGACCTCGTCCAGGTTCCTTCGGTGGCCCGTCGAGAAGTCATCCAGGCCGACGACCTCCTGGCCGTGCGCCAGCAAAGCCTCGATCAGGTTCGACCCGATGAAGCCCGCGGCGCCGGTCACCAGCCAGCGCCGCGGACGCTCGCGCAGGCGCTCAGCCAAGGGCGCAGGCATCACGCCGCCCACTTGCGCACCTGCACCGGACTGCCCTCGGCAACTTCGATGAACCAGCGCTCGTCCCGCTCCACGCCGATCGCCGTCAGCACGCCCGTGGCATAGGCGCCCGTGTCGATGCCGATGCGATTGGGCCGCAGGTCCACCTCCTCGCTGATGGTGTGCCCGTGCACCACCACGAACCCATGATCGCGCGTATCGTGGAGGAAGTCGCCGCGGATCCAGCGCAGATCCTGCTGCGACTGCCCCTCTAACGGAATGCCGGGCCGCACGCCGGCGTGTACGAAAAGATAGTCGCCGAAGCGGAACGTGTCCGCCATGTCATGCAGGAAGGCCGCATGGTCCTCTGGGATCACGCTGGCGATCCGCCGCAGTGCCTCGCGCGGGGGCAGCGTCCGGATCGCATCGGGGTCCATGCCATAGCTCTCCAGGCACTCCGCCCCACCGACCCGCAGCCAGGTCTGCAGCAGCTCATCGTCCCCGTTGAGGATGCGCAGCAGCGCTTCTTCATGGTTTCCCGCCAGCGCGGCGATCCGGAACCCCGGCAGCCGCAGCGTCCGCACATATTCCAGCACCCCCGCCGACTTCGGCCCGCGGTCGATCAGGTCGCCCAGGAACACCAGCAGGTTGTTGCCGGACCCCCGCTCCGCCGCATCCTCAGCAATCGCCTCGACCATCGGCTGCAGCAGGTCCAGGCGGCCATGCACGTCGCCCACGGCATAGCCGCGCCACCCCGCGGGCGCGCTCGGCCCCTTGAGGCGGCCGGACCGAAAGAACTGAAACAAGGACATCCCCCGCACTCTTACGCAACAATCGAGCGGATCACATCAAGGTAGGCGGCGACCACCCGCTCCTCGCCATATTCCCGTTCGACGATGCGCCGGCCCGCTTCCCCCATCCGGCGCCACTCCTCGTTGGACAGGGCGATGAAGCGCGTCAAGGCGCTTGCCAGGCTCTCGGCCGACCGCACCTCGCACAGCAGCCCATTCTCGCCGTCGCGGACGATCGCTCGGTTGCCCGGCACGTCCGTGGCGATGAGCGGCCGTCCCATCGCCGCCGCCTCCAGCAGCGAGCGCGGCAGGCCCTCGCGATAGGACGGCAGCACGACGGCATCCGCCTCCGCCAGGAACGGGCGCACGTCGTCGGTCGTCCCCGCCCATTCGAGCAGCCCTTCCGCCACCCACCCCTCCAGTTCCTCGCGCCCGATCGCCGTCCGGTTCGCCGCCCCGAGCGGCCCCAGAATCGTGAACCGTACCTCTTGATGCGAGCGCCGCACGATCCGCGCCGCCGCCGCCAGCTCCCGCACCCCCTTGTCGCCGAGCAGCCTCCCGACGAAGAGAAACCGGCACCCACTTCCGGAGGGCGGCCCGGCGGGTGGGCTGAACCGCTTCAAATCGACGCCGGAGCCCGGCAGCAGCCGCACCTGCTCCGCCCGCACGAGCTTTCCACGCAGAAAAGCAGTGGAATCATCGCGATTCTGAAAGAAAACAGCGGGTAATTTGCGAAAAGCTGTCGAATACAGGCGCGAAATGGCGGCTTTCAGCAGACCTCCGCGGATGAAAGCCGTGCCCAGCCCGCTTACATTCGACACCACCGGCACCCCCGACAGCCGCCCCGCGATCGCCCCATAGATGTTCGGCTTGGGCGTCCACGTCAGCAGGACCGCCGGCCGCTCCCGCCGCAGCAGCCGCACGATCCGCAGGATGGTTCCGGCGTCTTCCAGCGGGTTCAGCCCGTCGCTGCGCATCGCCAAGGGGATGAACGGCACACCAAGCCGCTCCACGGCGGCATCAGCGGGTGCGACTGCCACCACCCGGTAGCCGGCGGCACGCAGTCCGGCAATCACGGGCGCGCGGAAGTTCGCCAGGTTCCAGGTGCTGTTCGCCATGACCATGATGGTCCGATCGGCCCCGTCCCGCCCCATGCCTTCCCTCTACCGGGTTTGCGGCAGGCTTCCAGCAGCCTTGCGCCAATCGCTGTGGACGCGGCGCAACGCTTTTCACCGTTCAGGAAGGATTCTCCGCCACAACCGCTTCACCGCTGGAAATCATCCGATCGGAATGGCAGTGCAACGATCAAGGCGTGCCGGCGCTTGGGGGAAGAAGGCATGAGGGCGTTCGCTTACAGGTTCAGCACGGCCATAGCTGCAGCATCGCTCGTGGCGGCAACACCGGCTACTGCTCAGTCCACCGCCAGCCCCTGGATCGCCTTCAGCGCCTTTGCCTCGCCCACGTCGGCGGCGCAGCTCAAGGACCGCCCGGCTTGCCGAACCAAGGCGGAAATCGAAGCTGCCGCTGACGACCGGCGTGCCGGGCGCGTGTCCCAGTGCATTCTCGCGCAGTCTCGAGTCATGACCGCGCAGAAAAACTCACGCCTCCTTCAGACCGGAAGCGGGCTCACGACGGTCCCGCTTCTGCTTGGGCTGTCCGCCACCCTCGGAGCCACGGTGGCGGCGATGGGCGGCGGCAACTCCACGGACGCCCTGTTGCTGCGTCCCCTGAGCCCCCCCTAAGCGACCGCTTCCTTAGCCAATTTTCCGGATGCGCCCGAGCCGGGGCAGCTTCGCTCCGCGCTTGAGATACGCCTCCAACGCGTCCAGATCGGCGCCGCCGTCCGTCGCCTCTCGGCCTTTCGCAAGCACGGTGAAATTGTCCCCACCACTCGCCATGAAGTTGTTCACTGTCACGCGGTAGTCCGTCCCTGAATCGATCCGGCGTCCGTTCAGCCGCATCTCGACGATGCGCTCGCCCGCGGGCCGCCGCAGGTCGTAGGCGAAGAAGAAGCCGGCGCTCGGCAGCAGCATGTTGGGGCTCTGCGCCGTGTTGGTGCCGCTCGCGAACTGCTGCTCCAGCAATTCCTTCAGCTGCGCGCCGGTCAGCGTCTTCGTCACCAGGCTGTTGCCGAACGGCTGCATGGCGAAGATCTGGCCGTAGGTGATGCTGCCGTTGTCGGCGGGGGCGAGGTCCGTCCGCACGCCGCCTGAATTGATGAACGCAACCTGCGCGCCGTTCCGCCGCGTCGCGGCCAGCTGCGCATCTGCGATCAGGTTGCCGGCGACCTGCTCCCCATCCTTGCTGGCCTCGCGCAGCGCCGGCCCGCCCGACAGGGTGCCGACTGGCCGCTTCGCCTCAACCTCGCTTGCCGCGACATAGCGCGACACCAGCGCCGCCGTCGCCGGGTCCGCAGCGAAGCGCCGGAACTCGACGTGCGGCTCGACGCGCTTGTTCCCGAGCGTGAAGCCCTCGCCCTGCACGATCACGTTGTTCGCCGAGCGCACCACGCTCGCGCCGCCGGGGCTCACATCCAGGCGGATGTCGGTGATCATGATTCCGCTCCGCCCGGCGCTGGTCAGCAGCAGGGGCGCGCCGTTCGGCCGCTTATAGTCGCACACATAGGCCCGGTGCGTATGCCCGGACACCACGACGCTGATCGCCGGGTCCAGCCGGTCGAGGATCGGCAGCAGGTCGCCGCTCAGCCCCGGACAGCTCCGGTCGTTGTACAGGCCGTCCGTCCGAGCACCCTGGTGGATCAGCAGCACGATCGCATCCGCCCCCGCGGCCTTCAGCTGCGGCACTGCGGCGTTGGCGGTGGCCGCCTCCTCGGCAAAGGTGAGACCCGCGACGCCGGCCGGCGAAACCAGGGTCGCCGTCTCCTTCAGCGTCATGCCGATGAAGCCGACCTGTACGGCGCCGAAGTCCTTGATGCCGGTCCCGGGGAACAGGGTCGTGCCATCCGGCCGAAGCACGTTCGCCGCAAGGAAGCGGAAGCTCGCGCCGTCGAACGGCTCCAGCCGACAGGGCTGGCGCTCCGTGTGCTTCTCGCAGCCGCCTGTCTGCATTCGCAGCAACTCGGCGGAGCCCTTGTCGAACTCGTGGTTGCCGACCGCGTTGAACTCGACGCCGACCAGGTCCATCGCGTTCACCGCCGGCTCGTCGAGGAACAGGGCGGAGGGCAGCGGCGTCGCCCCGATCATGTCGCCCGCCGAGACCGTAACCGTGTTCGGCTGCCCCTCACGCAGCGCCTTCGCCGCGCCTGCCAGGTAGGCCGCACCGCCCGCCGGCACCTCAACATCCTTGCCCGCAGCATCCTTCGCGGCAACCGACAGACTCGGCGGCTCCAGCGCACCATGAAAGTCGTTCACCGCCAGGATTTGCACCGGCACCACCGCGGGCGCACCTGCCGGCGCGGCCACGGGAGCCGCAGCCTGCCGCGGCACCGTCGAGCAGGAGGCGAGCAGCCCGCTAGACGCGAGCAGCAAAAGGCGTGAAATCCGTACCCTCATCGTAGACATCCACTCCCTCGCGCCGCTTGAGCGCGCCGACCACCGCGTAGGTGACCGGCGTCAGCAGCGCTTCCCAGGCGACCTTCAGCGCCCATTGCGTCAACAGCACCTTGATGACGAGATCGTTACTCCACCCCGGTGCGCCCCAGAATGCGAGCGGATAGAAGATCAAGCTGTCCACACCCTGACCGGCGACCGTGCTGCCGATGGTCCGGGTCCACAGGTAGCGCCCGTTCGTCCAGACCTTCATCTTGGCGAGCACGACCGAGTTGACGAACTCGCCCGCCCAGAAAGCCAGAATGGAGGCGAACACGATCCGCGGCACCTGGCCGAACACCTGCTCGTAGGCCGCCTGACCCTTCCAGTCCGCGGCTGGCGGCAGCTGCACCACGACCCATGCCATGAACGCCATGAACAGCAGCGCCGCCGTCCCGACCCAGATACACCGCCGCGCCCGGGCATAGCCGTACACCTCGGTCAGCACGTCGCCGATGATGTAGGCGAGCGGGAAGAAGAGGATGCCGGCGCCGAACGGCCACTCACCGACGAACGGCAGCGTGATCGTCGCCACCTTCCCCGCGCCGAGCACGTTCGACAGCAGCAGGATTGTGACGAACGCCGCCATCACCAGGTCGAAGTAGCGCACCCGCCTGCCGGCCAGCGCGGCCGCGTCGATCTTCTGAATGCCCCCGGTCACCGGCTCCTATTAGCGCTCACCCTGAGCCTGTCGAAGGGTGTTTCTCCCCAACAGCGCGTATCCGCGGCAGGGACTACGCTTCGACAAGCTCAGCGTGAGCGCTATGGATGTCTGATGTCGGAAGAAGAACTGATCGCCCTCGCCCGCGCCGCCGCGCTCAAGGCCTATGCGCCTTACTCCCGCTTCCACGTCGGCTGCGCGATCGAGAGCGTCGACGGCGAGGTCGTCACCGGCGCCAACCTGGAGAACGCCTGCTACCGCCTCGGCATCTGCGCCGAGCAGAGCGCCCTCACGGCCGCCCAGCACCAGTTCGGTCTGGCGAAGGTCGCCCGGATCGCAGTGGCGGGCGGCGACGCGAGCCGAGGGGAACTCACCGGAGACATGACCTGTACGCCGTGCGGCGGATGTCGCCAGGCCATCCTGGAGGCGGCGCACGTCGGCGGGCGCGACATCGAGATCCTCTCCGCCAGCGGCAGCGGTCTCGAAGTGGAGCGGCACACAATCTCCGCCCTGATTCCGCACGGGTTCGGGCCGGGGAACCTCGCGTAAGCCGGGACACAGGAAATCGCGTGAAAGCGCACGGCGAAGTGTCACCTTCGGTGCTGCTTTCGGTGTATCCTTCGTCGCCTTCGGTGTCACTTTCGGTGTGTACTTCGTCGCCTTCGGTGTCTCTTTCGGTGTCAACTTAGGAGACGCATCGGGAAGAAACTGGCGCAAAACGAGGGTTTTGCGAGCTCTGTCAGCCTTGCGCGGCCGGTTGGAAGGGGCGGAACGAGATTCATCGGTGATCTTATGGCGTTCGGATGGCGTGTAGGACAGGATTATGTCGCTTGGTGGTGCCCGACAGCGCCAGCAAGTCTCAAGGTTCCGAGCGCCAGCGGCCGCCGGTCGCGTCCAGGATGACCTGCGCGGTTTCCTCCGGCTCATCCCACATGGGAAAGTGGCCGCTGCCCTTGAACCAGTGCAGGCGTGCGCTCGGGAAGGCTGCCTCCGCGCGATGGGCCTGCTGGGGGAGGCACAGACGGTCGTGGGCGCCCCAGCCGATCACGACCGGGCCGCTGTCGGGAGCCGCGGGGCCCTCCTGCGCAGGCCCGACGGTGAGGTCCTGGATCAGCGCGTCGACCGTCCGGGTCTCGGCGAGGCTCTTCAGCTCGCCCTCGACGAGATCGCCGTCCAGCGCCCACGGCCGTGCCGACAATTGCGCCAGCAGCGCGCTCCGGGACACGGCATTGTGCGCGAGCGTCGGGATCAGCGGCCTACTGAGCCGAAGCATGCCGACCGAGGCGCCTAGCGATGTCCCTGCGTAGGTCCGCTCCCAGCCCTGCCAAAAGCCGCCTGGGTCAAGCGCCACAACCGCACCGACCCCGCCCTGCCGCGCCAACTCCAGCACGATCCGGGCACCGAGCGAGCTGCCGGCCATGTCCACGCCGCGAAGGCCGTGCTGGTCCATGAACTCGCGCACGCTGCGCACCAGCCCGGCGAAGGTGCCGCTGTCCTCCTCCGCCGCGCTCGCTCCATGCCCAGGCAGGTCGAGGATGATGAGCTCGCGATGCGGCTCCAGCAGCGGCACCACCGGTGCCCACGCATTGCGGGTGCTGCCGAGCCCGTGGACGAGCAGGAGCGTGGGGCCGGAGCCCTTGGTTTCAGAGTCGATCATCGCGCCGCAACGAGCGTCGTGGCCGTTCGGCTCCGAAGCGGGAACCTAAGACGGTGCCGAACGCTCCCTCAGCGAAGGAGATAGACCATGCTGCGACGCCTCTTGTTCACGGTCGGGATCGGCTGGCTGATGCGGCGGCTCGGCGGCGGCCGCCGCCACCGGACGGGAATGCGCTTCTAGCCGGCGCCCGCGCGAGGTCAGGCCAGCTTGATCTCGCGCAGCCGCTCCAGGAGATAATCGTGGCTGCTGATCGGCGGCCACTTCGGCTGCTCGCCCGGCGGAACCGTGCCCGGCAGCGCCTCGATCATGAAGTCCGGGCGGAAGTGCAGGAAGAAGGGCATGGAGTAGCGCGCATGGCTGGCGCGATCCGGCGCCGGGTTCACCACGCGGTGCGAGGTCGAGCGCAGCTTGCCGTTGGTCAGCCGCTGCAGCATGTCGCCGATGTTGATCACCAGTTCGCCGGGCTTCGGTGAGACCGGAATCCAGCGGCCGTCCCTGGTGAGCAGTTCCAGTCCTGCCTCCTCAGCGCCGAGCAGCAGGGTGATGGTGTTGATATCCTCATGCGCGCCGGCGCGGATGTGCTCGCCGGTCGGCTCGGCCTGCGGCGGATAGTGGAGCAGGCGCATGACGCTGTTCCCGTCGCGCACCGTGTCGGCGAAGTAAT
>ERZ1066122.2188-NODE-2188-length-13464-cov-26.965173_pt1 | contig 13464 bp, 8 predicted proteins | sample MGYA00382769_ERZ1066122 | MGnify/ENA primary metagenome ERZ1066122 (study PRJEB33369, sample SAMEA5778352) | biofilm metagenome | biome: Industrial cooling water; feature: Water cooling tower basin; material: Biofilm | place: United Arab Emirates | collected...
CGCGCCCCCGGCGCCTCGCACCAGGCGGCGAGGGTGACGACGTCGCCGTCCTCGAGGAAGGCGCGCGTCTCGCCGGTGGGGAGCGCGAACGGCTCGGCGCCGCGCCAGGTGCGTTCGAGGAGGCAGCCGCGCTCCTCGGGGGTGGGGCCGCTGATCGTGCCGCTGGCGAGGAGGTCGCCGGGGCGGAGGTTGCAGCCGTTCATCGCGTGGTGCACGAGGAGCTGCGCCATCGTCCAGTACATGTGCGTGAACGACGTGCGGCTCACCACCGCGTCGGCGATCCCCTCGGCGCGCATGCGCGCGGTGGCGAGGCGGACCTCGAGCGTCATCGCGACGCCGCCGTACGCCGCGTCGCCGGCGTCGGCGAGGTAGGGGAGCGGCGCGGGGTCGCCCTCGGCGCGCGGCCGGAGCGCGGTGCGGAACGGTGCGAGCGCCTCGCTCGTGACGACCCACGGGCTCACCGAGGTCGCGAAGTTCTTGGCGAGGAAGGGGCCGAGCGGCTGGTACTCCCAGCTCTGCACGTCGCGCGCGCTCCAGTCGTTGACGAGGCAGAGGCCGAAGAGGTGGCGCTCGGCGCGGTCGATCGGGATCGTCTCGCCGAGCGCGGTGCCGCGCGCGACGAAAGCGCCGACCTCGCACTCGTAGTCGAGCGAGCGGCTCGGCCCGACCGTCGGCTCGGCGTCGGCCGGCCCCTTGCGCTGCCCCTGCGGGCGCACGACGGGCGTCCCGCTCGCGACGATGCTGCTCGCGCGCCCGTGGTAGCCGATCGGCACCCACTTGTAGTTCGGGAGGAGCGGGTTGTCGGGGCGGAACATGCTCCCGACGTTGGTCGCGTGGTGCACCGACGCGTAGAAGTCGGTGTAGTCGCCGATCGCCGCGGGGACGAGGCAGTCGACCTGCGCGCGCGGCACGAGCGCCCGCGCGAGGGCGCGCGCGTGGCGCGCGGCGTCGGGGTGCGCCGCGTCGAGCGCCTGCGCGAGCGCCACGCGCAGCGCGCGCTGGGGCGCCGGGTCGAGCGCCATGAGGGCGTTGAGCGTCCCCGCCCGGCACGCCTCGACCGCCGGCTGCAGCGCGTCGTGCGCGAAGAGCGCCGGGAGCATGCCGACGGCGGTCTGCACGTCGAGCACCATGTCGCCGATCGCCACCGCGACCCCCGGCGTGTCGCTCGCCCGCCGCCCCTTCACGATGCCGAAGGGGAGGTTCTGGATCGGGAAGTCGCTCGCCGGATCGTTGGCGCTCTCGACCCAGCTCGTGCGCTGCGGGTCGTGCGTCTCGTCGAGCATCGCGAAGTCGGGGCGGTTCGATGTCGTCATGCGCTCAATCGTAGTGATGCGTCGTGCGGCGTGCGGCAATCCGGCTCCTTGCTGCGCACGGCCACCGCATCGTGCCGTGGCCGGGCGTCGTAGGCGACGCGATGGAACCGCTCGGAACTGCGAGGGAACGGCAGGAACGGCAGGGAACTGCAGGGAACTGCAGGACCTGCAGAACGGCGGTGTGGGAGGTGGGCGCGGCGCGCGGGGCCGCCTCCCGCACGGGGCCAACCAACAGAATGCTCTCTCGGCTCCGTGGCCCCGGTGGCCCCGCGCGCCGCGCCCACCTCCCACGCCGCCGTTCTGCAGGTCCTGCAGTTCCCTGCCGTTCCTGCCGTTCCCTCGCAGTTCCGAGCGGTTCAGCGATCCCGACCGAGCACCGAAGCCACGGGCCACGGCGGCGGCGACGACGACGACGACGACGGACGCCGCACCGATCACCGCCCGAACGGCTTCGGCGCCGGGATCCGCTCGGCGAAGCGCCACGGCGGGAGCCCCTCGCGCGGGATCGGGAGGCCGAGGAGCCGAGCGCGGATCATCGCGATCGGCATCGCGCCGCCGTCGAGGACGGCGTCGTGGAACTGGCGGTCGGTCATCTTCCCCGCGCCGACGATCTCGGCGTGCAGCGCGCGCAGCTGCAGCCCGCCGAGCATGTAGGCGGCCTGGTAGATCGGCGGGTACGAGCCGTTGAACGAGCGGCGCACCTCGCCCTCGGCGTTCGCGCGTTCGAAGCCGACGGTGTCGACGAGGAACTGCACCGCCTGCTCGGGCGTCATCCGCCCGAGGTGGAAGTTGAGCGAGAAGACGATCCGCGCGCTCCGGTGCATGCGCCAGACGAGCGCGCCGACGCGGTCCTTCGGGTCGCGGTGGAAGCCCGCGTCCCAGAGCACCATCTCCCAGTAGAGCGCCTGCCCCTCGTTCCAGAACGGCGTCGCGAAGAGCCGCCGGTGGCGGTTGCTCCGCTCCTGCGCGAACTGCTGCAGGTGGTGCCCCGGGTTGAGCTCGTGGTGCACCACGGCGCGCGAGAAGTGCGGGTTGTTGCCGCGCAGCGACATCGCCTTCTCCTCGTCGGTCATCGCGTCGGTCGGGTAGCTCACGAGGATGAGGTCACCGCCGAGGAAGAAGGGGGAGACGCGCTGCCGCTCGGGCGAGAGCATCTCCATGCGCCAGTCCTCGGTCGCGAGCGGCGGGATCGTGACGAGGTCGCGCGCGGCGAACCAGCGCTCGGCCTCGCGCGCCATGTCGCGGATGAGCGGCGGCTGCTTCCCCGGCGCGACCCACGTCTCCTTCACCATCTCGACGGCGCGCTTCCAGTCGTCGCCGACGCCGAGCTCGCGCGCGGCCTTCTTCAGCTCCGACAGCGAGAACGCGTACTCCTTCTCGGCGATCGCGACGAGCTCCTGCGGCGTGTACGGGATCATCGCGTGGCGCAGGTCGGCGGCGAGCCCCGCCTCGCCGACCGGGTCGCCGACGATCGGCCCGTCGTTCGAGCTCCCGGGGCCCGCGCCGGCGGCCGAGAGCTGCTGCGCGATGGGGCCGGGGATCCCGACGACGCGCTCGCGGAGCGTGCGCGCGTAGCGCACGAGCGACGAGTCGAGGCGCGCGTACGGCTGCCGGTTCCACCAGGTGAACTGCGGGTCGAAGCCGTCGTGGAAGCGGTACCAGCTCCGCACGGCGCCGCGCACGAGGTCGACCTGCTCGGCGGCGCGGTTGGCGACGGTGCGCGAGGGGCGCGGCACCGCGGGCGCCGGCGCCCCCTCGAGCGCGGCGCGGAGCGAGTCGACGGTGCGCGCCACCTGCGCGAGCGTGCGCGCGGCGGCCGCCGGGTCGAGGTCGCGCAGCTCGCGTCGCGCGTCCTGCAGCGCGAGCAGCCGGTCGGCGAACGGGAGCCACGGCGCCGCCTCGGCACGCTGCGCCTCGGCGCGGTCGAGGAGCGCGAGCTGGTACTGCAGGTGCGAGTCGAGCAGCACCCAGTCGGCCTTCCCCTCGGGGGAGAGCGCGCCGAAGTCGAGCTCGCGGAGCCGCGTGCGCCACGCCGCGTGGTGCGCGCGCATCCGCGCCCGCTGCGCCGGCGAACCGGGGGCGTCGTAGCGCCGCTCGAGCGCCGCGCGGTCCGACGCGTAGCGCTCGACGACGGGCGCGAGCTCGCTCGTCTTCCGGGCCACCAGCGCGTCGAGCCGCGGCGCCGCCGCGAGCGGGTCCACCGCCGGCGGCTCGGCCGCCACCGGCACCTGCGCCCCCAGCGCGCCGCCGAGTCCCAGCAGCAGCGCGATCGTCCGTCGTGTCACCGTCGTTCTCCGTGTGGCCGGTCCGCCGGGTACGCACGCCGGGCGGGCACGCGTGCACAAGGGCGCGCCGACGCCGACTCCAGCGCGCGGCGGGAGGCGCCGACACTGCTCGGCGGACCCATGCCGATCATGCGCTTCCGACCCACCCGACCGCAGGCGCGCCGCGCCGCCCTCGTCGCCCTCGTGGCGGCGGCCGTGCCGGCGTGCGCGAAGAAGGACGCCACCGGCCCCGGCGCCGCCCCGGCCGCGCTCACCATCGTGCAGGGGAACCTGCAGGTGCGGCAGGCCGGGCGACGGCTCCCCGTCCCCCTCGTCTTCCGCGCGACCGACGTCGCCGGGACGGGGCTGCAGGGGGTGCCGATCCGCTTCGTCGTCGACCAGGGGGGCGGCTCGGTCGACTCGGCCTCCGTCACCACCGACGCCGCGGGCGAGGCGCGCGTCCGCTGGACCCTCGGCATGGGGACGGCGCAGGTGCTCCTCGCCAACGCCCCCGGCCTCGAGCCGGTGCGCGCCACCGCGACGCCGCTCTTCCCCGTCGACCTCGTGATCGCGCAGGGGGCCAACCAGAGCGCGCGCCCCGGCAACACGCTCCCCAACCCGATCGTCGTGCGCGTCCTCGGCCCGGGGAACGTCCCGCTCGACAGCATCACCGTCGCGCTGCAGGTGACCGCCGGCGGCGGGGCGATCGCGCCGCAGAGCGTGCTCACCAACGCGCTCGGCGAGGCGACGGTCCGGTGGACGCTCGGCCCCGTCGCCGGCCCCAACTCGGCGCTCGTGCGCGCCGGGACGCTCGAGCCGGTGCCGATCACCGCGACCGGCGCGCCCTGAGCGGGCCGCGCCGCGCGAGGCGCCACGCGGGACCGGGCGGGCGGACGCGGACGACGCGGCCGCCCGCTTATCGTTGCGCACATGGTCCCGCGCCTGCGCGCCCCCGCGGTCGTCGACGGCGTCGTGCATCGCCTGCGCCGGGCGCGCGGCGCCGGCGGGGCGTGGGGCGTGGTCGTCGGTGCGGTGCTCTCGCTCGCGACGCTGGCGCTCGCCGTCGCGCCGCGCGCCGCCCGGGCGCAGCCGGGCGACCGGACGCCGCCGCCGATCACCGTCGTCGCCCCGCCCGGCGACTCGCTCGCGCTCCTCGCGCGCTGGTCGGTGCGGACCGGGCTCCCGCAGCAGTCGGTCACCGAGCTCGCCTTCGACCGCGACGGCTTCCTCTGGGGGGCGACCTTCGGAGGGTTGATCCGCTTCGACGGCGACCGGATCGAGGTCTTCGGCCTCGATCGCCTCGCGGAGCTCGGCAGCAACCGCGTGAGCGCCGTCGCGACGGCGCGGGCCGGCGGCGTCTGGGCCGGCGCGGCCGAGGGGGCGGTGGTGCGCGTCGACGCGGGCGGCGCCGTCCATCGCCTGCCGCCGATCCCGTCGCTGCGCGCGCCGGTCGAGCGGCTCGTCGAGGCGGCCGACGGCACGATCTGGGCGTGGGCGGGGGCGCAGCTCCACCGCTGGCGCGACGGCCGCTGGACGCTCGTCGTCCCGCGCCTCGGTCGCGGCGTCCTGCACGTGCTCGCGATCGTGCCGAGCGCTCGCGGCGACACGGTGCTCGTGAGCGACTGGCTCGGGGTGCGCCGCATCGTCGGCGACGCGGTCGAGCCGCTGCGCGACGACGACGCCCTGCGACGGCCGTGGCACCTGCGCATCGACCGCCACGGCCGCCTCTGGGTGGGTGGCCCCGACGGGTTGCGCGTCGTCGAGCCGCCGTACGAGCGCGGCGCGGTGACGCGCGTCCTCCCCGGCGTCGTGCGCGCGCTGGCCGCGGATGCCGCGGGCGATCTCTGGGTCGCCGCCACCGACACGATCTGGCGCGTGCGCGCCCCGCGCGGCGCGGCGCCGACGGTGGCGCGCATGGTCGTGGAGCCGGGGCGCTACCTCAGCCTCGCGACGACCCCCGACGGCGTCGTCGTCGCCGGGACGCTCGGCGACGGGCTGCTCACCTTCGTGCCGCGCATCCTGCAGGCCTGGCGCTTCCGGCAGGGGAGCGCGGTCGCGGAGGCGACGAACCTCGTCGGCGTCGGCGACGGTGGCCTCGTCGCGTCGTCGGTGTGCGGGGCCGCGCTCGTCCTCGACACGGCGCTCGCGGTGCGTCGCGCCGTGCGCTTCGCACCGGGACGCGCGCCCTGCATCGTCGCACTGGCGCACGACGCGGCGGGGCGCACCTGGCTCTCGACCGACCAGGGGCTGCACCGCCTCGACGCCGACGGCACCGCGCGCCCGGTCGGCACGCGCGCATCGACCGCGTCGCTGCGCCCGCTCGTGCCCCTCGGGCGCGACACGCTCGTCGCCGGGACGCCGGCGGGCGACCTCGTGCACGTCGCCGCCGACGGCACGATCTCGCCCGTGCCCGGCTGGCGTCGCACGGCAGCACCGGTCACGACCCTCGTCCGCGACGCCGACGGGACGCTCTGGATCGGCGGCACGGGGACGGTGACGCGCCAGCGGCGCGGCGCGCTCGTCACGTGGGACACCACGCACGGCGTCCCGCGCGGGGTGGTGCGCGCGATCCACGTGACGCGCGACGGGCGCACCTGGGTCGGGAGCTACGGCGGCGGCCTCGCCGTGCTCGCGCCGGGGGGGCGCACGTGGCGCCGTCTCGCGCTCGCCGACCCGACGGTGATCGCGATCGCCGAGTCGCGCGACGGGACGCTCTGGCTCGCGCAGAACCGCGGGACGACGGTGCTGCGCGCCGCGTCGCTCGCGCGCTGGCTCGCCGGCACGACGGCCGAGTCGCCGGCCGAGGCGCTCGCGACGCACCCCGACGCGACGGAGGGGAACAACGGCACGCCCGCGGTGGCGGCGTTGCCCGGCGGGCGGTTCGCCTTCGTCACGGTCGAGGGGCTCCTCGTCGCCGACCCGGCGCGGCTCCCGCCGCCGCCGCCGCCGCCGCGGCTCGTCGTCCTCGAGCTGCACACGGCGCACGACACGCTCGCCGTGGCCGACACGGTGCGGCTCCCGATCGGCGACCGCACGCTCGACGTGCGCGTCGCGGCGCCCGCGTTCCGCAACGCGACGGAGCTGCGCTTCCGGTACCGGCTCGAGCGGCGCGACGCACGCTGGCTCGAGCTCGGGGCGCGGCGCCAGTTCCTGCTGACCGACCTCGAGGCGGGGCGGCACGTGCTGCGCGTGCAGCTCGCGGGGCCCGACGGCGTCACGACCGAGTCGGCGCCGCTCGTGCTCGTCGTGCCGCCGCGGTGGTGGGAGACGCCGTGGGCGGCGCTCGCGGTCCTCGGGCTCCTCGCGGCGCTCGGCGCGCTCTACCTGCGCCAGCGCACGGGCGTGCTCGCCGCGCGCAACGCGGCGCTGCAGGCGCAGCTCGACGCGCGGCGCATGGCGGCCGAGACGACCGAGCGTCACCGCCGCGAGCTCGCGCAGGTCGGGCGCGTCGCCGTCGCGGGGGAGATGACGGCGGCGCTCATGCACGAGCTGGGGCAGCCGCTGACGGCGATCGTGAACAACGCCGAGGTCGCGCGCCGCCTCGTGCGCGGGGGGCGCGAGCCGCGCGCGATCGAGGAGGCGCTCGACGACATCGCCGCGCAGGGGGCGCGCGCGGCGCAGGTGGTGACGAGCCTGCGGCGCTTCCTGCGGCGTGGCGTCGGTGCCACGGAGCGCCTCGCGGTCGCCGAGCTCGTGGCCGAGGTCTCGGCGCTGGTGCGGCAGGAGTACGCCGACGCGCGCGTGGCGCTCGAGGCGCGCGTCGAGCCGGGGACGCCGCCGGTGCGCGGCGAGCGCGTGCTGCTGCAGCAGGCGCTCGTGAACCTGCTGACGAACGCCTGCGACGCGCTGCGCGGCCGGGACGACGCGCGCGTGCTGCTGCGGGCGCGCGGCGCGGGCGACGGGGGGGTGCGGATCAGCGTGGTCGACAACGGCCCGGGCGTCGCCCCCCCGTTGCGCGAGACGGTGTTCGACGCCTTCGTGTCGGGGAAGGAGAGCGGGATGGGGATGGGGCTCGCGATCGCGCGGCGCATCGTCGAGGGGCACGGCGGGACGCTCGCGCTCGGGGCGGCGCGGGGCGGGGGGGCGGTGTTCTCGATGCGCCTCCCGGGACCGGAGGAGGGGCTGCATGACTGAGGCGACGGGACGCGCGCCGGTGGCGCACATCGCGGTGGTCGACGACGACGAGGCGGCGCGCACCTCGCTCGTGCGCCTGCTCGACGCCGACGGCTACCGCGCGTCGGGGTTCGCGACGGGGCCCGACTTCCTCGCGGCGGCGGCGGCCGAGCCGTTCGCGTGCGCGGTGCTCGACCTGCGCATGCCGGGGCAGACGGGGCTCGAGCTGCAGCGCGCGCTCCTCGCGCGCGGGCTCCCGGTGCCGGTGCTCTTCCTGAGCGCCTTCGGCACGATTCCCGAGACGGTGCGCGCGATGCGCGACGGCGCGCTCGACTTCCTCGAGAAGCCGGTGCGCCCCGAGGCGCTCCTCGCCGGCGTGCGCCGCGCGGTGGCCGGCGGCGACTCGCGCCTCGACGCCACGCGCCGCCGCGCCGCCGCCTCGGCGCGCGTCGCCACGCTCTCGCCGCGCGAGCGCGAGGTGATGGTCGCCGTCGCGCGCGGGCGGCTCAACAAGCAGATCGCCGCCGAGCTCGGGATCACGCTGCGCACGGTCAAGTTCCACCGCGCGCGCGTCATGGAGAAGACGGGCGCGGCGTCGGTCCCCGAGCTGGTGCGGCTCCTCGACGACGCGCGCGAGGGCGGCGACGTGGCGTGACGTCGCGGGCGGCGTCGGGATCGCCGGGCCGGTGCATCGCGGCATCGCGGAACCGCGTCAACACGGAGGCACGGAGAACGGCCGGAGTCGCGGGCGGAGCGATCGCCGACGTGTCGCGCCTCGTCAGGACCGCAGTTCACCACGAAGGCGCAGAGGACCGGCTCGAGCCTCCGTGCCTCTGCGGTAAGAACGATCTTGAACGGACACGGTCCGTCGTCGCTCGCGCCGCCCGCGACTCCGGCCGTTCTCCGTGGCTCCGTGTTGACGCGGTTCGGCGATGCCGCGGCTCCGCGGCTGCGCGCTTCGGCGGTTCAGCTGCGCACGAAGGCGCGGACCTCGTCGACCGGCTCGCGGAAGGAGCACGAGCCGAAGGCGATCATGCGCCCGGCGCGCACCGCGGCGAGCGTCGCCGTGGGCACCACGACGCCGTCGAGCGTGACGGCGTCGGCGTCGATCGCGAGGCGCGACGGGTCGTCGCACGCGAGGACGCGGGTCGCCGTCGCGTCGTCGCCGCCGTCGGCGATCACGGCGGCGGCCGCGACGACGTTCACCCAGCCGAACATCGGCGCCTGCGCCGCGTCGTCGGCGTAGGTGAGGCGGTAGCGCCCGCGCAGCGGATGGTGGAGCCCCGCGGTCGCCTTCGCGGCGACGCCGTGCTCGTGGCAGCGCCGGAGGAAGCGCACGATCTCGGCCGCCGACGGGAAAGCCTCGGCCGTCGTGCCGCCGGTGCGCAGCTTGGCGCGGAGCCCGTGCGCGGCGAGGGCGGCGACGAGCGCACCGGGATCGTCGGCGTGCGGGAGCTCGACGTAGACGGTGACGCCGGCGGGGCGTGCGGCGGCGAGCGCGGCGATGGCGTCGGGGCTCGTCGCCTTCGCCTCGAGGACGTCGATCGTCGCCCCCCAGGGCGCCTCGGCGTCGACGGCGGCGACGGTCGCGCAGTCGGCGACCGGGTCGGCGCCGGCGAGCGCGCTCAGGCGCCAGTCGCGGCGCGCGTCGTCGTCGGGGAGCGCGCGCATCGCGTCGCGCCATTCGTCGAGCCGCGCGACGGGGACGACGAAGCGGCCGAGGAGCCAGGCGTCGGGGGCGTGGCGGTACTGCGCGTGGTTCGCGACCGCCGCCGCCATCGGGAGCGCGGCCGGGGGGAAGAGCCCGGCGTAGTCGACGATGCCGGCGCCGAGGGCGGCGAGGGCGCCCGGCACCGCCGCGCCGGGCGCGGGAGGGGCGGGCGCGGGCACGCTCAGGTGAGGATGTCGCCGCGGACGGCGGCGTAGGCCTTGATCGCCTGCCGCATGGCGAGGAGCGCCGAGGCCTCGAGCTCGGCGTCGAGCTGCAGCTCGCCGAGGACGGCGACCTCGCCCGAGTGGCGCGCGGTCCCCTCGGAGTCGTCGGTGGCGCCGTGGCGGCGCGTGTACTCGCGGGCGGCCATCCAGACGGCGTTGGCCTTCTTCCACCAGGCCTCGTCGTCGCCCTCGGGCTTGAGGCGGGCGGAGGACTTGCCGTAGGAGTCGACCATCTGGGCGAGCGCGCGGTCGGCGAAGGCGGCACCTTCGCGGGCGAGCTTCTTCTCGGTCTGGCCGCAGTCGAGGGCGTTGAGCTTGGCGCACCGGTCGCGCTGGCGGATGCACTCGGCCGCCGAGCGCGCGAGTCCGTCGGCCTTGGCGCGCAGCAGCTCGACGGTGGTGACCGTCGGGTCGATGGCGGGGGTCTCGATCGTGTTGCGGGTGGGCATGGCGGGTACCGGGTGCGGGGAGGGGAGAAGATAGCCGCGCGCGCGGGGGGTCAGGCACCTCCGGCACCGGCCGGTGCCGGAGGTGCCAGTCGCGACTGGCACCGCGGGTGGAAGGATGATGGCTGCGCGCGAAGGCGCTCATCGCTGCGCCGCCTGGTTGCCGAATGGGGGTGGGCGCGACGGCGTCATCGAAACCCACGTGGGGTCTGGCACCTCTGGCACCGGCCGGTGCCAGAGGTGCCAGACCCCACGTGGGTTTCGATGACGTGCGCATCCGAACGCTTCCGTCGCCGCGCCGCGCTAGGTTGTCGGGCACCTCCCCCACTCCGCGCCGCGCCGTCCGGCGGCGGCCGCTTCCCCCTCTTCTCCCGTTGCCGCGAGGTCGCCATGGCCGCCCACACCGCCATCGACGCCGCCAGCCAGCCCCGCCACCGCGTCCCCTACGACTCGGTCATCGACACCATCGGCTGGACCCCGCTCATCCGCCTCTCGCGCGTCGCGAAGGGCGTGCGCACCCCGCTCTACGGCAAGGCCGACTACTTCAATCCCGGCGGCTCCGTGAAGGACCGCATCGGCCTGCCGATCATCGAGGCGGCCGAGCGCGCCGGCGCGCTCAAGCCCGGCGGGACGATCGTCGAGGGGACGAGCGGCAACACCGGCATCGGCCTCGCGATCGCCGCGGCGCACAAGGGGTACCGCTGCATCTTCACCATGCCCGACAAGATGAGCCAGGAGAAGGTTCGCCTGCTCAAGGCGTTCGGCGCCGAGGTGATCATCACGCCCACCGCGGTCCCCGCCGACCACCCGGACAACTACGTCCAGATGGCGAAGCGGATCGCGAAGGAGACGCCGAACGCGGTCCTCGCCAACCAGTTCTACAACGAGGCGAACCCGCAGGCGCACTACCGCACCACGGGCCCCGAGCTCTGGGAGCAGACCGAGGGGCGCATCACCCACTTCGTCGCCGCCGCCGGCACGGGGGGGACGATCAGCGGCGTGGGCCGGTTCCTGAAGGAGAAGAACCCCGACATCAAGATCGTCGGCGCCGACCCCGTGGGCTCGGTGCTGGCCGAGGTCTGGCGGAGCCGCGGCGCGAGCATGTCGCAGCCCGCGCCGTTCAAGGTCGAGGGGATCGGGCAGGACTACGTCCCCGGCACGCTCGACATGAGCGTCGTCGACGACTACGTGACCGTCGGCGACCGCGAGGCGTTCGCGATGGCGCGCCGGCTCACGCGCGAGGAGGGGATCTTCGTCGGCGGGAGCGCGGGGCTGATCGCGCACGCGGCGCTCAACCTCGCGCGCCGCCTCGACGACCCCGACGCGCTCGTCGTCACCTTCCTCTGCGACACGGGGGAGCGCTACCTCTCGAAGATGTACAACGACGAGTGGATGCGCGAGAACCAGCTCCTCGAGGCGGACAAGGCGACGCTCGGCGCGCTCCTCACGAAGAAGGACGCGAGCGCCCCCGCGCTCGTGCACTGCGCGCCGGGGCAGAGCGTGCGCCAGGCGCTGCGGCTGATGGCGATGCACGACGTCAGCCAGCTCCCGGTGATGGACGGCACGAACTGCGTGGGGAGCGTGGCCGAGTGGTCGCTGACGTCGAAGGGGCTCGAGAACCCGAAGGTGCTCGACGCGACCGTCTCCGAGCTGATGGACGCGCCCTATCCGCTCGTCGAGTCGGGGCAGCCGGTGGACACCGTCGTGACGCTCCTCTCCAAGACCAACCCGGCCGTCCTCGTGCGCGACGGCGGCCGGATCGCGGGGATCGTGACGCGGTCGGACGTGCTGCAGTACCTCATGGCGCGGTGAGCGCGCGATCGGGCGGCTTCCGTGCGCCGTGCGGTTCGCCGGACCGCTCGGTACGGCAGGCGGACGGCGGGACCGGCGGGACGTGACGGCAACGGCGAGGGAAACGGCAGGAACTGCAGGAAGAAGCAGGAACGGCAGGCGATCGAATGCGTGCCGCAGGCCTCCGTGCAGCGGCACCGAGTGCATCGCACACGTGCGCGGACGGGGTTCGACTCACCGAGCCGTCCCTGCTCCTGCAGTCATTGCGGTTCCTGCGGTTCCTGCGGTTCCTGCAGTTCCTGCAGTTCCTGCTCTTTCCTCGCGGTTGCGGTGCCGGCGCACGAGCCGGCAGACGCGCGCCATGATCCGTGGCGACGACATCAGGTCACGCACGACACGAGAGCACGATGAAGCTGACGGTACTCCTCGGCGGGACGAGCAGTGAACGGAACGTGAGCCTCGCGAGCGGGCTCCGCATGGGCGCGGCGCTGCGCGAGGCGGGGCACGACGTGCGGCTCCTCGACCCGGCGACGGGGGAGATCGACGCGGCGACGGAGGCGACGCTCGCGGCGCGGGGCGTCGGGGCCGAGCCGCCGACGCAGGAGGCGCTGCGCGCGCTCCTCGCCGCCGACGGCACGCCGATGCTCGCCACGCACCCGCTCGTGCGCGACGCCGACTGCGTCGTCCTCGCGCTCCACGGCGGGCGCGGCGAGGACGGCACCGTGCAGGCGCTCCTCGACCTCGCGGGCGTCCCGTACACGGGGAGCGGGGCGATGGCGACCGCGGTCGCGCTCGACAAGGACCTCACCAAGCGCCTCCTGCGCCACGCCGGCGTGCCGACGGCCGAGTGGCGGATGGCGCCGATCGACGCCGACGCCGCGATCGCGGCGCTGGGGCTCCCGCTCATCGTCAAGCCGAACCGCGAGGGGAGCACCGTGGGCTTGAGCGTCGTGAAGCGGCGCGAGGACCTCGACGCCGCCATCGCGCTCGCCGCGCGCTACGACCGCGAGGTGATGGTCGAGGCCTTCGTCGCCGGGCGCGAGCTCACCGTCCCGGTGCTCGCCGGGCGCGCGCTCCCGGTGGGCGAGATCATCGCCGCCAAGGAGATCTACGACTACGAGTGCAAGTACACGCCGGGGATGGCCCGCGAGGAGTTCCCCGCCGCCCTCGACGCAGCGACGACGGCGCGCGTGCAGCGGGCGGCGGAGGACGGCTACCGCGCCCTCAAGCTCCGCGGCTGCGCCCGGCTCGACTTCCGGCTCGCCCCCGACGGGACGCTCGCCTGCCTCGAGGCCAATACCCTCCCCGGGATGACCGCGCTCTCGCTCGTCCCCCAGTCGGCCGCCGCCGCCGGCATCGGCTTCGCCGACTTCTGCCGCTCGCTCGTCGACGACGCGCTCGCGTCGCGCTGATTCGTTCGTGCCGCAACGCGGCGACATGGCGCCATCATCGGGGTCCGAGCGCTGAGTCGGCATCGTCGACCGCGTCACCGCGAGGTGGCCGAGCGCGGGTTCGGCATCGTCAACCGCGTCACCACGACGGCGGCTGTGCGCGGGTTCGGCATCGCCAACCGCGTCACCACGGAGGCACGGAGGACGGCCG
>ERZ1066122.2190-NODE-2190-length-13462-cov-6.120758_pt1 | contig 13462 bp, 11 predicted proteins | sample MGYA00382769_ERZ1066122 | MGnify/ENA primary metagenome ERZ1066122 (study PRJEB33369, sample SAMEA5778352) | biofilm metagenome | biome: Industrial cooling water; feature: Water cooling tower basin; material: Biofilm | place: United Arab Emirates | collected...
CGAGAAGACCGCACCCAGCGACAGCACATAGTGGAAATGCGCGACGACATAGTAAGTGTCATGCAGGTTGGTGTCGATGCCGCCATTGGCGAGCACAACGCCAGTCACGCCGCCCACGGTGAACATGAAAATGAAGCCCAGAGCCCACATCATCGGCGTCTTGAAGCTCAGCGAGCCGCCCCACATAGTAGCGATCCAGCTGAAAATCTTGATCCCCGTAGGCACGGCGATAACCATCGTCGCGGCGGTGAAGTACATTTTCAGGTTCACGCTCATGCCGACGGTGAACATGTGGTGCGCCCACACGACGAAGCCGACGACACCAATCGCAACCATGGCATAAGCCATACCGAGATAGCCGAACACCGGCTTACGACTGAAGGTCGAGACAATCTGACTGATCAGGCCGAAGCCCGGCAGGATCATGATATACACTTCGGGATGACCGAAGAACCAGAACAGGTGCTGATACAGCACCGGATCGCCGCCGCCCGCCGGGTCGAAGAAGGTTGTGCCGAAATTACGGTCGGTCAGCAGCATCGTGATCGCCGCAGCAAGCACGGGAAGTGCGAGCAGCAGAAGAAATGCCGTTACCAGCACCGACCATACAAACAGCGGCATTTTGTGCAGGGTCATGCCCGGCGCGCGCATGTTGAAAATGGTCGTGATGAAGTTCACCGCACCCAAGATCGAGCCCGCGCCCGCCAGGTGGAGCGAGAAGATCGCCATATCCACGGCCGGCCCCGGCGATCCGCTGGTCGACAGCGGTGCATAGACCGTCCAGCCAGTGCCAGCACCGTTGCCGCCCGCACCGCCGGGCACGAAGCTCGACGCGACCAGCATGATGAAGGCAACGGCGGTCAGCCAGAAGCTGACGTTGTTCATGCGCGGGAACGCCATGTCAGGCGCGCCGATCATCAGCGGCACGAACCAGTTGCCGAAGCCGCCGATCAGCGCAGGCATGACCATGAAAAATACCATGATCAGGCCATGTGCCGTAATCAGCACGTTCCACAGATGCTTGCCCGCCGTGTCGGTTTCGGCGCCGCCCAGCATTGCGGCCCAACCGGGGAGATACTGAATGCCAGGTTCGGCAAGCTCCCAGCGCATCATGCCGGAAATAACACCGCCGACGATCCCTGCAACGATGGCGAGGATCAGGTAGAGCGTACCGATGTCCTTGTGGTTGGTCGACATGAACCAGCGAACGAAGAAGCTCGGCTTTTCGTCGTGGTCATGATGCCCATGCGCATCGACAGCATGGAAGTTCGAAGGTGCGGTTGCGGCAATGTCCGTCATTGTCCTGACCTCTTAATTGGTAGCAGCGGCCGCAGGTGCGGCGGCGGGAGCAGCAGGGGTTGCTGGAGCGGCGGCGGGCGTCGCGGCGGCAGCTGGTGCGGCTTCTGCCTCACCCGGCATCTTCCCGCCCTTGAACCGCACCCACGCAGCGAACTTCTCTGGCGGCAACGCTTCAACCGCGATTGGCATGAAAGCGTGGTCAACGCCGCATAGTTCCGAACACTGGCCATAATAAACGCCAGGCTTCGTCACGGTGAAGGTCGTCTCATTCGCGCGGCCAGGCACGGCGTCCATTTTGGTCCAAAGCGCCGGCACCGCAAAGCTGTGGATCACATCAGCCCCCGTGATGATGAGCTTGACCTGCTGACCCACCGGCACGACCATGCGATTGTCAACCGCGAGTTGATAAGGCTCACCATTGGCAACAGCGGTTTTTTCATCGACCATCTTGGAAATAAACTCACCGATACCGTGGTCCGGGTATTCATAACCCCAGTTCCACTGATACCCCTTAACCTTGATGACAACCGCGTCCGCCTTGGCGGGGCGATACTGCGCGGCCAGCAAGCTGAGCGAGGGAAAGGCAATGGCGATAAGGATCAGTGCAGGCACCGCCGTCCACACAATTTCGATGAAGGTATTGTGCGACGTTTTCGACGGCACGGGGTTCGCTTTCGCGCGGTAGCGTACAACCACCCACAGCAGCAGCCCGAGCACGAACAGCGTGATAACGGTGATAATCGGCAACAGGATGGCGTTGTTCAGGAACTTGGCGTCCTGCCCGATCACGGTAAACTGGGGTTGAAAATCCATGCCGCCCTGAACCGGCTGACCAATACCGGCCGCGGGCTTCATCGGCACATAAGTCGCATCGAGTGCAGCGCCGGCCTCTGTCGCGGCAGGCGCAGCCTCAGGCGAAGCAGTCTCTGCCGGAGTCGGCGCCGCGACCGCGGCGGCAACGGGAGCCGCCGGAGCCGCGGTCGGCGCGGCAACAGCTGGAACGCCAGCGACTAGCGCGGCGGCAATGATAAGCGATTTCAACATCTTCATAGCGAAAGCAGCCTGCCCTTTGCTGTTCATGATTAACCCGCAGGATACACCGCCGTGTCGGCTTCTGATGACGCTATGTGCGACGCATCAGTCGGGATAATGCGCGCCCTATAGACGTGCTTGCCGCTTGCCTCAAGCATCTCTAACACTATTTTCAGCACCTTGCCCGGACCCAGCAACTTCCCCTACGGCAAGGCAGACCAGCAACGATGAAGAGCCCGCACATTTATGACTGACGACGAGATTTTGGCCGAGTTCCGCACTGCGGACGCGCTTTTGTCCGGACATTTTCTGCTCTCGTCCGGGCGCCACAGCGCACATTATCTGCAGTGCGCCCGCGTGCTGATGGACAGCGATAGGGCCGGGCGGCTGGCGATGGCGCTGGCGCAGAAACTGCCGCGTGAACTGCGGGCCGAGATCGATGTTGTCATCTCGCCGGCCATGGGCGGCGTGATCATTGGCCATGAAATGGGCCGGGCGCTGGGCAAACCGGCGATGTTTGTCGAGCGGCCAACGGGCACGTTTGAACTGCGGCGCGGCTTTGTGATCGAACCCGGTGCCCGCGTGCTTATGGTGGAAGATGTCGTGACCACCGGCCTCTCGTCCCGCGAAGCCATATCCTGCATCGAGCGCACGGGCGGCAGGGTGATTGCTGGCGCCGCACTGGTCGACCGGTCTGCGGGGACGGCAGACATGGGCGTCCCCTTCTATCCCCTTATCGCCATCAACTTCCCGACCTATGCGGCAGACGAAGTGCCAGACGAATTGGCAGCATCGCCCGCCATCAAACCGGGCAGCAGGGCGGCGGCATGAACACCTCGCTCACCCCTGCCCACTTGCGGCTGGGCGTCAACATCGACCATGTCGCCACCATCCGCAACGCGCGCGGCGGCGATCATCCCGATCCAGTGCGCGCCGCCGAAATCGTGGCGGCATGCGGCGGCGACGGCATCACCGCCCATCTGCGTGAGGACCGCCGTCACATCCGCGACGACGATCTGGCGCGGATCATGACGGCGACCGACCTGCCGCTCAATCTGGAAATGGCGGCGAGCGAGGAGATGCTCGACATCGCCCTTCGTCATAAACCCCACGCCGCCTGCATCGTGCCGGAAAAGAGGGAGGAGCGCACAACGGAGGGAGGACTGGATGCCGCCGGGCAGCATAATCACCTTGCGCCGATGGTTACGAGGCTCGCTGATGCTGGCATTCGCGTCAGTCTGTTTATCGAACCCGACGTGCGCCAGATTGATGCCGCGATCCGCTTGCGCGCGCCGGTGGTGGAATTTCACACCGGCAAATATGCTCACCTGCTGCTTGATGGCGATCGCGACGGAGCCGAAACCGAATTGAAGCGTATTGCCGACGCTGCGGCACTGGCCGCGAAGAACGGAATCGAGCCACATGCAGGCCACGGGCTGACGTTCGACAATGTGGTGCCGATCGCCGCCATTCCGCAGATCGCCGAACTCAACATCGGCCATTATCTGATTGGCGAAGGCATTTTCATTGGGTTGGACGCAGCGATCCGCAAGATGCGCGCGCTGATGGACGAAGCGCGGTGAGCCTGCTCGGACACCGTCGCCCCTGCGAAGGCAGGGGCCGCGTGCAACATTGCGCAATGCTAGCGAAAGACCCCTGCCTTTGCAGGGGTGACGGCCTGTTGGAGCCGTCATGATCATCGGCCTTGGCTCTGACCTATGTAATATCGAGCGGATTCAGGCGTCGCTCGACCGCTTCGGCGCGCGGTTCGAAGCGCGGGTATTCACTGATGTTGAGCAGGCCAAGGCCGCCCGCCGCCCGTTCACCAAAGCCGGAACGCTCGCCAAGCGGTTCGCCGCGAAGGAAGCATTCAGCAAAGCGGTTGGAACCGGCTTCAAGCGCGGGGTGTTCATGAAGGACATCGGGGTCGTCAACGCAGCTTCGGGTGCGCCGACACTGGCGCTCACGGGCGGCGCGGCGGAGCGGCTGGCGGAACTTACCCCGCCCGGCCATCATGTTCATATTCACCTGACCTTGACCGACGATCACCCGTGGGCGCAGGCTTTTGTCATATTGGAAGCGATCCCCGCCGCATGACCCGCTACAATTCGGCCGCTCAGGGCGAAAGCCCGCTGAAGCTCTTCCGCGATATCATCCTGATCCTGCTAGTCGTCCTCGGCATTCACACGATCATCGCCAAGCCATTTTATATCCCGTCGGAATCGATGATGCCGATCCTGCGCAACGGCGACCGGCTGGTGGTCAGCAAATGGCCCTATGGCTGGTCGTACAGTTCGGTAAGCTTTCACCTGATGCCGCCGACGCCGGGACGGATCATGGGCCGCCTGCCCGAACGCGGCGACATCGTGGTGCTGGAACATCCGCAGCAGCGCATCGACTATATCAAGCGCGTCATCGGCCTTCCCGGTGATACGGTGGAGATGCGGCGCGGCGAGCTGTTCCTGAACGGCAAGCGCGTCAAGCGCGAGATTCAGCCGCTGCTCCCGATTCCGGTGGATGCCAATCTGCCCGGCCCACTCAGTGGCTTTGCAGGACGTATCCGGATCGACGACGCAGGCAAGCGGTGGATCGATGCACCTATTGTCCGCGAAACCCTGCCGGGCGGGGTCAGTTACAACACCATCGATCTTGGCCCCGACTACCGCAATGACGAATTCGCGCCCTACCTAGTGCCAGAAGGACATATATTCCTGATGGGCGATAATCGTGATGGCAGTGCCGACAGCCGCGTGTCGGTCGCGGAAAAGGGCTTTGGCGGCGCTGTGCCCTTCGACGTGATTTCGGGCCGTGCAGAGATCATTACCTTTTCGACCGACGGAACCGCCGTCTGGTACAATCCTTTAAGTTGGCTTGGGGCCTTGCGTTCCGGGCGGGCCGGGGTCAATCTGCGCCCAGGTAGGGAGGGCACATGAGCGAACAGGCGGAACTCAAGGCCGAAGCGCAGGCCCCCGGGCCTAGCGAGTTTCGCGACCCGCTGGTGCGTGATGAAATCAAGCGCGCAGCGGTGTGGATCGGGCTGGTCGTCGCCGTGGCTCTGATCGCGCTGCTGGCACAACCGATTCTGTTAATACTGGGCGCGGTGGTTTTCGCCGCTGGCCTGGACGGCGGAACTCGGCTGCTCGGGCGCGTACTGCCGATGGGGCGCGGCTGGCGGCTGGCGCTCGTCCTCCTGTCGATCACCGCGTTTCTGGCCTGGGTGTTCATTTCCGCAGGCAATCAACTCGTGGCACAGGCGGCCACGCTGCAAGAAACGATCCTTGCCCAGATTGACCGGCTGGTCCTGTGGGCGCAGGCAGAGGGGCTGACCGAATCCAACTTTAACCCTTCGCAAATCTTGGATTATGCCATGGGGTCGGTGGGCCGGGTTACGGCCGCCGTATCGTCGGTGATCGGCGGACTGACCGCGCTGTTCATGATTTTCATCCTGGGCATCTATATCGCGATAGAGCCGCGCCTTTACGAACGGGGGATCGGCTGGCTGATGCCGCAAAGCGAGCGGTCCTTTTTTTACGATGTGTCGGCCGCCATGGGCAAAACGCTGCGCCGTTTGATGGCGGGACGCATACTGGGCATGCTGGTTGAGGGGGTCGCGACGTGGATCCTGCTCGGTATTTACGGCATCCCGATGGCGACCTTGCTGGGCGTGCTGACCGGCCTCTTGGTGTTCATCCCCAACATCGGCGCGCTGATTTCGGGCATATTAATGGTCTTGGTCGGCTTTTCGGTCAGTGTCGATGCCGGTCTCTATTGCCTGTTCGTTTATTTCATTGTTCAATTTGTGGACGGCAATATCATCGTGCCGATGATTGCCAAACGCACCGTCGATCTCGCCCCCGCGCTGGTGCTGGGCGCGCAGATATTGTTCGGGGCGCTGTTCGGCATCCTGGGTTTGGCGCTTGCCGACCCGATCATAGCCATGATCAAAGTCTATCTAGAGAAAAATGCCGAACGCCAAAGCGGGCGTAAAGCCAAAGCGGGCTGACCGCCTGACCGCCTGACCGTCCGGCGCCGCGATCAATGCGCGGCCTGTGCGAGCCTTACCGGCGGCAGCGGCGGTGATCCGTCGGGCTGGTCGGCGAGCTTGACGACGCACATCGCCTGCCACCGTGCATGGCCGCCGCACCCAACGCCAGCAAAACGGTAATGGCCGGTCAACAGCAGGTGGCGGTGCCCACGTGAAGGCACACCATCATCGACCAGCAACTGGCGCACAACGTCCTCGGCAGTACGCTGGCCATAGCTGATGACCTCGCTGACGAACCGTCCGCCGCCCCGTGCCATCACCCGCTCGCCAGGCCCGCGCCCGGCTGACTGATGACCGATTTCGCCAGTCGCGGCCTGATATGATGCATGGTCGGCCGCCGCGATAGCAAGCACATCGCCTGCCAGAAGGCGCGGCAGCGGGGCTGCGCCTTCCAGCGCCGCAATCGCCTCATCAACTGCGCGGACGCCCTCGTTGCTGATTTCGACCAGATTGTCTTCGGCGTCGAACACCACCTTGCCGCGAATACGGGTGCGGTATTCGCGCAGCACATCGGCATAGGCCACAGGGTCAGCGCGCAGCCGATTGATTTCAGCCAGCACCTCCGCCTCGAAGCCGGAACCTCCGGCTTGCACCGGAAGTGCCAGCGTCATGACAAGTGCAGCAACGGCACTCCTGGCAAGAATATGAAACGACCCGACCACAGCTTTGACCCCAAACTGTTGCCCCAGCATAGTGCCGCCAAATTCGTTAACAAATCCCTTCCGCTGCACTATGTCTTGCCAGCAGCACGGGGTATCGAACATGGGGCTGGCCAGGAGAGGATTTTTATGTCTGCGAAAATGAATCGTCGTCAGATGCTGGGTGCGAGCGCCGCCGCAGCCACCGCACCGGCCTTTACCTCTGCCGCGCTGGCGCAAGAACCTCAACTCAGCGGCAAAGTCATCCTGATCACCGGCGCATCGAGCGGTTTCGGCTATGTCGGCGCGCTGTATTATGCGCGGCGCGGGGCCAAAGTCATCGCCTCGATGCGCGGCCTGCCCCGGCGCGAGGCTACGCAGCTGCTGGACGAGGCAAGGCGGGACGAACTCGACATCAGCGTTGTTGAAATCGACGTCACGTCCGATGGTTCAGTGGATACAGGGGTTCAGGAAGCGCTGAAGATCGGCGGCGGGCGTATCGACGTGCTGGTCAACAACGCGGGCATCGGCATCACCGGCCCGGTTGAGGTTCAGGACATGGCCGCCACGCAGCTTATTTTCGATACCAATGTGTTCGGCTGTCACCGCATGGTCCGCGCGGTTGTGCCCGCGATGCGGGATCAGAAATCCGGCCAGATTTTCCAGATCTCGTCCCAGCTCGGCCGTCTCGTCGTTCCGGGTGGCGGACATTATTCGGCCACCAAATTCGCGCTGGAGGCTATGGGCGAACAGCTTGCCTATGAACTGGTGCCGCTGGGCGTCGACGTTACGATCATTCAGCCCGGCGGTTACCCCACCCGCGTATGGGTCAATCGCAATGCTCTGACCGCCGCGCTCAAGGAACGGACCGACGCTGGCCGGATCGATGCCTATCCTGCCTTCACCGCCGGTATGGGACGCGAAGATGGATCGGGGCGCAGCGCCGATCCGCTCGACGTGCCCCGCGCCATTGCCGAGATCATCGCCATGCCGCCCGGTCAGCGCCCCCTGCGCCGTGCCGTCCACCCCGGCCCGCGGCCGCAGGAACCAATCAACAAAGTCAGCGCCGAGGTGCAGGTGGCATGGCTGGGCGCGACCGCACTGGGGCCACTGTTAAAGGCGGTGCATGACTGACGCTCAGTAATCGGCATCGGGATATTCCCAGCGCCATGGCGCGCCCGTCGGTCCCAACAGGGACTCGACGAGTTGCGGAAATTTGCGTTCGGCACGAACATCGTTGGACATGACGACGACACAGCGCTGACCTCGTTCAAGGCATACCATCGTATTGGCCGTTGAGTCGTTGTGCCCGCCCTTGAAATATCCCGGCCCCTGCGGGCCAGTGAAGGCCACCACGCCAAGCGCCGCCGCTGCTTTTGGTCGATCCGTTACGGGCGCTTCGCCTTGCAGCGTCGGAAACTGAGAGCGCGTCGTGATGGGAAGGGTCCCACGCGCAAATTCGCGGCGCATCGCGCGCGACAGGCCCCAGCCGCGCACCATTGCCGCCGACAGGGTGGCCATATCGGCCACACTGATGTCCATCGACCCCGCCGCGCGGACTCGGCTGCGTTCGTCGTGCGCCTCCACGCTACCGTCTGCGGTCCAGCCATCCGCCAGATTTCCAGCAAAGCGTGGCTGCCAGATCAGGTTCGCATTCTTGAGGCCAAGGGGGTCAAAGAGTTGGCGATCTATCTCCGCCCCTACATTCAGCCCCATGCCTGTTTCCAGCGCGAACTGGAGCAGCATGATCCCCTCACCAGAATAGGCATATCGGGCACCTGGCTGAAAATGAAACTTCAGCTTGCCGTCGGGTTCCAGAAACGCGAAATTCGCAAAGCCGCTGCTGTGGTTCAACAGATGGCGCGGCGTAAGCGCCCGCCAGCGTTCATCGCCGGCCAAATCTCCCCAATTGCCATAAGCGCGCAGATTGCCATATTCCGGCAGGGGTCTGGACAGCATCCCCGCGATGGGATTGTCCAGTACAACGATCCCTTTATCAACCTGAATCGCTGTCCAGTAACCAAAGACTGCTTTCGTCAGTGATGCGCCATACATGATGGTGTCTGGCGTCAACGGGTCACCGCGGTCATTACGCTCGCCAAAGCTTTGTACGGACCGCACCTTGCCGCGGTCGATGATCGCGATGGCCAAGCCGCGTGCTCCGGTTGCCGTCATCGCCTGACGTGCATGGCGTTCGACCTCGGCCTCCGATGGCACCGCAGGCCCGTTGGCAACCACGGCAGCAGGCAAGCATGCCAGCGCAAACGCAAACATCCGCAAGGGCATCGACATACATCTTCCCGGCAACCGACGGTGCGGACGCTATCCCAGCGAGCACCCCTTGTCCATCGGACCAGAAGGCGCTGGCCATTTCCCCCGCTGACCACTAGAGGGCCGCACTTGCGAAAGGTGACAAGATCATGGGTTTCAAATGCGGGATTGTCGGACTGCCGAATGTGGGCAAATCGACGCTGTTCAATGCGCTGACAGAGACGCAGGCGGCGCAGGCGGCCAATTATCCCTTCTGCACGATCGAACCCAATGTCGGCAATGTTGCCGTGCCCGATATGCGGCTGGACCAGTTAGCGGCGATCGCGGCGAGCCAGAAGATCATTCCGACACAGCTCGCCTTCGTGGATATTGCGGGCCTCGTGCGCGGAGCGTCGAAGGGCGAAGGGCTGGGCAACCAGTTCCTTGGCAACATCCGCGAGGTGGATGCGATCGTTCACGTTCTGCGCTGTTTCGAGGATGACGATATCCAGCATGTCGAAAACAAGGTCGACCCGATCGCCGATGCCGAAACGGTGGAGACCGAGCTGTTGCTGGCCGACCTCGAAAGCCTGGAAAAGCGCGTCCCAGCCTTTCAAAAGAAAGCCGCGCAGGGCGACAAGGAGGCCAAGGCCGCGGCAACGGTGCTGGGCCGCGCGCTCGACCTCCTGCGCGAGGGCAAACCGGCCCGGCTGACTCAGCCCGACGGCGATGACGAAGCGCGCATTTTTGATCAGGCCCAGTTGCTGACATCCAAGCCCGTCCTCTACGTCTGCAATGTCGAGGAAGCTGCAGCCGCCGAGGGCAACGCCCACAGCGCGCGCGTCTTTGCCAAGGCAGCGAGCGAAGGCGCGCAGGCCGTTGTCGTGTCCGCAGCTATCGAGGCCGAAATCGTCACCATGCCGCTCGCCGATCGCGGTGAGTTTCTGGAGGCGCTGGGCCTTTCCGAAGCAGGTCTCCCGCGGATCATCCGCGCGGGCTATTCACTGCTCGACCTCCTCACCTTTTTTACCGTAGGGCCGAAAGAGGCGCGCGCGTGGACCGTGCACAAGGGTGCGAAAGCACCGGAGGCGGCTGGCGAAATTCACAGCGACATGCAGCGCGGCTTTATCCGGGCCGAAACCATCGCCTTCGCCGACTATGTCGCGCTTGGCGGAGAAGCTGCGGCACGCGATGCCGGCAAGCTGCGGCAGGAAGGCAAGGATTATGTAATCGCCGACGGCGACGTTCTGCATTTCAAGTTTAACGTATAGACAGTGAATGGCCAGGCCCGGCGCGGTTGACACCCCTTGGTGGACATCGCATGTTCGCCGCCATGAAAATGCGCCCGTTCCTGCGATCGGTTCTCATACCCCTGGCATTGTCATTACCCGCTGCGGCGGCAACGACTGGGGGCAATACGGCCAGCCAGCCTGGCACCGGAAAAATTCCGCCGCGCAAGGCCCCGGATACACGCGAGCGCAAGCGCACCTCGCAATCGTCCGTTGCGCGCGGCTGTGTCGGGTGCATCTCGCCGCTCGATGGCATTTCATCGACAATGGCCGTTCGCACGCTCGACTGAGGCTTTTTCGCCAAGCGTCGCCGCAACCAGAAGCCGTCGCCCGACATGGTAGGAATCAGCAAGCGACGAACGCGCAAATTCATATTGTCGCGAACTTGCATTAGAGCAAAGCCGTCGATTCGCCCGTCAGCCCCAAGGATGTGAATGTTCAACCGCCGCCTGTTCATCGCCGGAGCCGCAGCGAGCGGCATCGCTGCCCCTGCCATCGTCCGGGCGCAGAGCGTGTGGCGACAATATCCTTTCTCGCTGGGCGTTGCATCTGGCGACCCGTCAAGCGATGGCTTCGTCATCTGGACGCGGCTTGCGCCCGATCCGCTTGCACCCGACGGCGGGATGTCACGCGCGCCGATGGCGGTGGAATGGGAGGTGGCAAGCGACCCCGGCTTTATGAAAGACCGCATCGGCGGGACGGTGACGGCCTGGCCCGAACTCGGCCACAGCGTCCATGTTGAGGTTGCGGGTCTGCTACCCGACCGCCCCTATTTCTATCGCTTCAGAGCGGGCGGCGAACGTAGCCTGCGCGGACGGGCGCGCACGCTGCCCGCCTTGGGCAGCGCCGCCGATCGCCTGCGCTTCGGGGTGTGCGGGTGCCAGCATTATGAACAGGGCTATTTCGGTGCCTATCGCCATCTGGCGGCCGAAGACCTTGCCTTCGTCTATCACTATGGCGACTTCATTTACGAATACAGCATCGATTATGAATATCGCGGCGATCTGCCCATCCGCCTGCCCCGACAGAGCGGCATTCGCGGCCTGATGAATGTCGCGGATTTCCGCTATGCCTATGCCCAGCAACTGGGCGACATTGACCTTCAAGCGGCCCGGTCGCGCCACGTCTTTCTGTCCAGCTATGACGATCATGAAATCGACAACAACTGGGTCGGCGACGTCGACAATTGGTGGCCATGGTGGAACGATCCGACCGAACCCACGCCAACCGACGTGTTCCGTATTCGCAAACAGGCCGCGCTTCAGGTGTGGTATGAACATATGCCGGTCCGCCGCGCGCTGATGCCGCGTGGTCCGCAGGTGACGCTGAACCGCGAGCTGCGCTATGGCAATTTGATGAGCATGCAATTGCTGGATACCCGGCAGTTCCGTACCGACCAGCCATGCGAGGATAATTTCAAACCCGCCTCATGCCCCGGCGTTGCCGACCCCAAGGCGGAGGTGCTGGGCCGCGCGCAAGAGGCGTGGCTGGCCCGCAATCTCGCGGCAGGCGGCACGGTGTGGAACACGCTGGCACAGCAGGTGACGATGATGGCGCTCGACCGCCGCCGCCGCCCGGAGGAGCCGGAAAAACTGCTGAACATCGACAGCTGGGCCGGATATGAAATGCCGCGCCAGCGGATGCTGAGCCGCCTTGCGAACACAAAAAACGCCATTGTGCTGACCGGCGACGAGCATCAGAATTTCTGCGGCGATCTGGTGCACAGGGACCGCATCGTTGGCGCCGAATTCGTCGCCACCTCGATCAGCAGCGGCGGCACTGGCAGCGACCAGCGCCCCGGCACCGATCAATGGATGAAGTTCAACCCGGAGCTGAAGTTCGTCAACGACCAGCGCGGCTATCTGGTCTACGAAGCCTCAAAGGACGCATGGCAGACCCACTATATGGTGGTCGATCAGGTCGATACCCCGGCGAACAAGCTGGCACGGCGGATGACGGCCGTCGTGGCGCGTGACGAAGCCGGCGTGAAGCTGTCGGCCTGAGCATCATTTTCGTCCGAACAGTCGCTCGACGTCGCCCATCGACAGCTTCACCCACGTCGGGCGGCCATGATTGCACTGACCGCTGTGCGGGGTCACCTCCATCTGGCGGAGCAGTGCGTTCATTTCGGCCACATTCAGGGTCCGACCCGCACGCACCGAACCATGACAGGCCATCGTCGCGGCAACATGGTCAATCCGTTCGGCCAACCCCAGCGCCGCGTCATAGCCCACAAGGTCATCGGCAATGTCGCGCACCAGGCGCTGGGCATCGGGATTGCCAAGCAGCGCCGGGACGCCGCGCACCATAACGGCGGCAGGACCGAAGCGTTCGAGTTTAACGCCCAGCCGCGCCAGTTCATTGGCAGCTGCCTCCAGCCGGTCACATGCGGGCTCGTCCAGCTCGACCACTTCGGGCAGCAGCAGGCCCTGAACCGCCACTCCCTGCCCCGCCATGCCCCGCCGCAAGCCTTCGAGCACCAGCCGTTCATGCGCCGCATGTTGATCGACCAGCACCAGCCCGTCGTCGGCCTCCGCGACGATATAAGTGTTGGCAACCTGACCGCGCGCGATGCCGAGCGGATGTGCCTGTGCCTGCGGCGGCGGTACGCTGGCAGGCTCTGCCCTTCCATGGGGCAGGACATCGGGCGCGGTCCACGGCATAGCACGATCCGCGACCATCGCTGGCTGAGCATCAGGGGCACGGGCGAACAGGCCGCCGAATGCTGACGCCGGGGGCGCGGCCGGTTCGACCTGCCATGCCGCTTCCATTCCTGCCGCCGGGCGCTGCACGGCGCGAAAACCATGCTCGTTCAGCGACCGCCGCAGCCCGCTGACGATGAGCCCCCGCACCAGCGCAGGGTCGCGAAAGCGCACTTCGGTCTTAGCCGGATTGACATTCACATCCAC
>ERZ1066122.2191-NODE-2191-length-13459-cov-9.437481_pt1 | contig 13459 bp, 13 predicted proteins | sample MGYA00382769_ERZ1066122 | MGnify/ENA primary metagenome ERZ1066122 (study PRJEB33369, sample SAMEA5778352) | biofilm metagenome | biome: Industrial cooling water; feature: Water cooling tower basin; material: Biofilm | place: United Arab Emirates | collected...
TGCTGTCGATCGTCGACTACCCGGGCTTCGAGGGCCTGGAGGCGCCGGACATGGAAACCTATTCGAAGGCGCTCAACGGCGGCCAGTACCCGCTGTCTGTGCTGGCGGTGAACGAGCGCGCGGCGGGCCTGTACCGCAAGGGCACCTACGGCAACACCATGACCGCCAACCCGCGCGCCCTCGACATCGCCTCGGCGATGCTGGGCCAGCTCACGCCGGCGCTGCGCGCCAACGTGCGCGAGCGCGGCAAGGAATTCGTGGACAAGATCAACGCGCTCAAGGACGAGCTGGGCAACGGCCTGATCACCAAGGTGCAGGGCACCGGCCTGCTGTTCTCCTGCGAGCTCGACCCGATGTTCAAGTGCTACGGCAGCGGCTCGACCGAGGAATACATGCGCGAGCGCGGCATCGGCGTGATCCACGGCGGCACCAACTCGCTGCGCTTCACGCCGCACTTTGGCGTCACCAGCGAGGAAATCGACCTGGTGATCGAGCACATCCGCCACGCCCTGCTGCACGGCCCGCGCAACACGCAGGCCGTCGCGGCCTGAAACAAAGAAAGGGGGTCAGGTTCACTTCCGGGAAGTGAACCTGACCCCCTTTCTTGTTCACACGCCGGCGGCGCGCTCCCAGAGCAGGCGCGTGAGCGGCGGCAGGCGGCCGGCCAGGCCGAGGGCGTGGCCGCGCAGCAGCGTGGGCAGCATCGCGTCGTTGCTGAAGGCGCGGTTGATGGCCTCGAAGGAATAGGCCGCCAGCGTGTTCTCGCTGCGGCGCGTGCGCTCCCAGCGGGCCAGGCGGTGCGGCGCGCCCAGGTCGGCGTGCGCCGCCTGCGCCTTGCGCCAGGCGTCGCGCAGGCCCGCCACGTCGCGCAGGCCCAGGTTCACGCCCTGCCCCGCCAGCGGATGCACCACGTGCGCCGCATCGCCGGCCAGCGCCACGCGGCCGGCCACGTAGCGGCTGGCCAGCTGCCGGCGCAGCGGGAAGGCCGCCCGCGCCGACACCGACACCACCTCGCCCAGGCGCGCATCGAAGGCGCGCGTCAGCTCGCGCCGGAAGCTTGCCTCGTCGGCCTCGAGCAGGCGCTGCGCCTCGTCGGCCGGCAGCGTCCACACGATCGAGCAGCGGCCGTCGGTGAAGGGCAGGAAGGCCAGCGGCCCGGTCGGCAGGAAGCGTTGCCAGGCGGTGTCCTCGTGCGGCAGTTCGGTGCCCACGTAGGCCACCAGGCCGCGCTGGCCGTAGTCGTGCAGCGGCGCCTCCAGGCCCGCGAGCGCACGCAGGCCGGACGCCGCGCCGTCGGCGCCCAGCACCAGGCGGCCGTGCAGCACGCTGCCGTCGGAGAGCGTCACGGCGGCGCTGTGCTCGTCCTGCGCCAGCGCCTCGACCTTCGCCGGGCAATGCCGGTGGATGCCCGGCTCGCGCCCGCAGGCGGCCCACAGGCGGTCGGCGAGCAGCGTGTTCTCGATGATGTGGCCCAGCGCCGGGCGGCCGATCTCGTCGGCGTCGAAGCACAGCTCGCCGCCGCCGGCCGCGTCCCAGACGCGCATGCGCCGGTAGGGTTGCGCGCGCGCCTTGCGCACGGCCGTCCACACGCCGAGCTCGTCGAGCAGCGCGGCGTTGTCGGGCGCGAAGGCGACCACGCGCAGGTCGGGCTCGCCCGCCTGCCAGTGCGCCGGTTCGCGGGCCTCGACCAGCGCCACCTTCAGGCCATCGCGCGCGGCCGCCAGCGCGGCGGCGCTGCCGACGATGCCGGCGCCCACCACCACCAGGTCGTACGGGGCGCGCCGGTTCATGCGCGGCCCCGCGAGAGCAGAGGCACGTCGCCGCGGTAGCCCATCGCGCCGCTCGCCAGCGGCGCGGCCAGGCCCAGCAGGTGGCCCAGGGCCAGCAAGCCCAGCGACCGGGCCACGTGCATGGGGAAGGAATCGTTGGCCGTGGCGCGCGCCAGGCCGTCGCTGAAGGCCAGGGTGCGCTCGCGGTCCTCGCGACGGGACGCGGCATAGTCGGCCAGGCGCCCGGCTTCGCCCGGGTCGCCGCCTTCGAGCCGCTGCGCCAGCGCCAGCGCGTCGCGCAGCCCGAGGTTGAAGCCCTGCGCGCCGATCGGATGGATCGACTGCGCCGCGTTGCCCACCACCACCGCGCGCGGCGCCACCAGGCGCTGCGCCACCACGCGCACGATCGGATACCCGCTGCGCCGGCCCACCCGGCGCACGCGCCCGGCGCGCCAGCCGAAGCGCTGCTGGAAGTAATCGGCGTAGGCCGCGTCGTCCATCGCCAGCACCGCGTCGGCGCGCTCGCGCGCCACGCCGCAGATGGCGCCGTAATGGCCGCCGGCCATCGGCAGCAGGGCCACCGGGCCCTCGTCGGTGAAGCGCTCGAAGGCCGTGCCGTCGGGCGCGCGCTCGGTGGCCAGGCTGCACACCACCAGGGTCTGGCCGTAGTCGTGCTCGTCGGCGCCGATGCCCAGCGCCGAGCGCGCCAGCGAGCGGCTGCCGTCGGCCGCCACCAGCAGGCGGGTGCGCAGCTCGCGCTCGCCGTCCCCGCCGCGGATGCGCACGCGCGGGCCCTCGGGGTCGGGCGTCACCGCCAGCACCGTGGCCGGGCGATGCCGCACCAGGCCCTGCACCTGCGCCACGCGCGATTCCAGCGCCTGGCCCAGTTCGCGCGCCAGCACCACGCCGCCGAAAGCCTCGTGGCCCAGTTCGCCGGCCTCGAGCCGCACGCTGCCGAAATCGCCGGCGCGGCTGACGTGGATGCGCCGGATCGGCGCCGGCGCCGTGGCCAGGCGCGGCAGCACGTCCAGCGCCGCCAGCGCATTGAGGCTGGCCGCGGCCAGGGCCAGCTTGCGCTCGTCGAAACCGGGCGCGCCGGCCGCGGGCGCGCTGGCCTCGACCTGGCCGACGCGCCAGCCGCTACCGTCGAGCGCGCAGGCCAGCGCCGAGCCCACCAGGCCGCCGCCGAGGATGAGGATGTCGTGATCGAAGCCGTTCTCGCCGTGCATGGCGTGATGATACGCCCCCGCCCCGTGCATGGCCCGCAACGACCCGCCGCTTCCGCTAAACTCCCAGCCTGCCCGACCGCTTCCCGGACCCGACCCCATGACTTCAACGCAGTACCCGCGCCCGGCCCTCTTCGCCGCCCTCGCCCTGCTGATGGCCGCCACGCGCCTGAACCACTTCGGCGCGGTGCCGGATGCATCCTGGGCGGTGTTCCTGCTGGCCGGCTTCTACCTCGCCGGCTCCGTGCGCTGGGCCTTCCCGGCCCTGATGGTGCTGGCGGTGGCGGTCGACTACGTGGTGATCACGGGCACCGGCGCCAGCTTCTGGAGCCACTACTGCATGTCGCCGGGCTACTGGGCCCTGCTGCCGGCGCACTTCGCGCTGTGGATGGCGGGCGCCGGCCTGCGCCGCTTCGGCGAAGGCAAGCCGCTGCGCCAGCTCGCGGGCCTGGCCCCGGCGGTGCTGGTGGGCGTGGCGGCCTGCCACTTCTTCGCCCAAGGCGGCTTCTACTGGCTGTCGGACGCGGTGGCCAACCCCACCGTGGCCGGCTGGGCCAGGAACTACGCCGACTGGTTCCCGGCCTACCTGGGCACCACCGCGCTCTACGTGGGCCTTGCGGCCGCGCTGCACGCCGCCGTGCTCGCGATCGCCCCGCTGGCCAACGCCCGCCGCGCCACCCGCTGAGGCCGCGATGGGCAACCGGCTGTCGAAGATCTACACCCGCACCGGCGACGACGGCAGCACGGGCCTGGGCGACGGCAGCCGCGTCGCCAAGGATTCGGCCCGCGTCACCGCCTACGGCACCGTGGACGAGGCCAACTCCGCCATCGGCCTGGTGCTGGCCTGCGACATCCCCGACGAGGTTCGCACCGTGCTGGTGTCGGTGCAGCACCAGCTGTTCGACCTCGGCGGCGAGCTGTGCATCCCCGGCCACGCCGCCATCCAGGACGCCGACGTGCAGCGCCTGGAAGACCAGCTCGACGCCTTCAACGCCGACCTGCCGCCGCTCAAGGACTTCATCCTGCCCGGCGGCGGCCTGGCCGCCGCGCACTGCCACCTGGCCCGCACCATCTGCCGCCGCGCCGAGCGCGAGACGGTGACGCTCTCGCACCACGACGCGGTGCGCCCGCAGGCCATCCGCTACCTCAACCGCCTCTCCGATCTGCTGTTCGTGCTCGCGCGCGTGCTCGCCCGCGCCAGCGGCCACGGCGAGGTGCTCTGGAACCACGAGCGCCGCAAGGGCTGAGCGTGCTGCTCTACACGCACACGGCCTGCCTCGCGCACGACCCCGGCCCGGGCCATCCCGAGTGCCCGGCGCGGCTGGAAGCCGTGCTGCATGCCGTGCGCGCCGCCTTCCCCGCGCTCGAATGGCGCCAGGCCCCCGAGGCGACGCGCGATGCGCTGCTGCGCGTGCACACCCGGTCGCTGGTGGAGTCGGTGCTCGACACGCCGGTGGACGGCCAGCACCGCCTCGACGAGGACACCCTGCTCTCGCCCGGCTCGTCCGCGGCCGCACTGCGCGCCGCCGGCGCCGGCATCGCCGCCGTGGACGCGGTGATGGCCGGCGAGGCCCGCCAGGCCTTCTGCGCCGTGCGCCCGCCGGGCCACCACGCCACCGGCGGCACGGCCATGGGCTTTTGCCTGTTCAACTCGGCCGCCGTGGCCGCCGCGCATGCCGTGCACGCGCACGGCCTGCACCGCGTGGCCATCGCCGACTTCGACGTGCACCACGGCAACGGCAGCCAGGCCATCTTCGCGGGCGACCCGCGCGTGATGTACCTCAGCTCGCACCAGTCGCCGCTGTATCCCTACACCGGCGAGCCCGACGAGCGCGGCGTGGGCAACCTGGCCAACGCCACCCTCGCCCCCGGCGCCGGCGGCGACGCCTTCCGCGCCGCCTGGCGCGAGCGCCTGCTGCCCGAGCTCGAGGCCTTCCGCCCGCAGCTGCTGCTGGTCTCGGCCGGCTTCGACGGCCATCGCCTGGACCCGCTGGCCGACCTGGCGCTCGAGGCCGAGGACTACCGCTGGCTGGGCGCCGAACTGGCCGCGCTGGCCGGCCGCCACGCCGATGGCCGGCTGGTGTCGATGCTCGAGGGCGGCTACAGCCTGGCCGCGCTGCGCGCCTGCTCGGTGGCGCACCTGCAGGGCCTGCTCGACGCCGCCTGAGCCGCGCCGGGGCGTGTTGCCCCGCCCCCCGGCATGGGCGAAGCTATCGCGTCCTTTCCCCGGAATTCCCCGTGCGCCGCCCAGCCCTTCGCCTGCTGCCGCTCTGCCTGGCCATGGCCTGCGCCGCCCGCGCCGAGGACACGCCGCCGTCCGGCTGGGCCCTGTGCCCGGACACCGCCACGCTGCCGATGTTCCGCCCGCCCGCCGAAGGCGAGGCCGCGCCGGCCGACCGCGCCGGCCTGCCCACCGACGTCAGCGCGCTCTCGCTGGACGTCAGCGGGCAGCAGGTGACCGTGCTCACCGGCGAGGTCGAGCTGCAGCAGGGCGACCGCTGGCTGGGCACCGACAAGCTCACCTACCAGCACGACAAGGAACGCTTCCGCACCGACGGCCCCGTGCGCTACCAGGACGGCGGCCTGCGCCTGGCCGCCGCCGGCGCCGAGGGCGACCTGCAGGCCGACGTGGTGCGCCTGCGCGACGTGCAGTACCAGTTCAATACCGAGGCCGGCAACGGCCGCGCCGACCTGGTCGAGCTGCGCGGCAAGCAGGGCACGCTCATGGGCGGCACCTATTCCACCTGCCCGCCGGCGCAGCGCCAGTGGGAGTTCCGCGCCGCCAACATCGAGGTCGACCAGGAAACCGGCACCGGCACGGCCACCAACGCCACCCTGCGCCTGGGCGGCGTGCCCGTGCTGTGGCTGCCCTGGGTGAGCTTCCCGACCGACGACCGGCGCCGCAGCGGCCTGCTCAGCCCCACCATCGGCCACGACGACCGCAATGGCTTCGAGTACGAGCAGCCGATCTACCTCAACCTCGCGCCCAACTACGACGCCACGCTCAAGCCGCGCTGGCTGTCCGACCGCGGCCTGATGCTGGGCGCGGAGTTTCGCTACCTCGGCGCCACCGACGCCAGCGGCAGCCTCGAGGGCACCTGGCTGCCCGACGACGACGTCACCGGCATGGACCGCGGCCTGGTGCGCTGGCGCCACGCCGACCGGCTGACGCCGCACTGGGATTTCCGCGCCGACCTCAGCCACGTCAGCGACCCGGATTACTTCGTCGACTTCGGCGACACGCTGCGCAACACCACCATCACCCAGATCCAGAGCACGATGGGCCTCTACGGCCGCGGCCAGTACTGGGAAGCCGAGCTGCTGGCCGAGAACTGGCAGGTGGCCAGCCCGATCCTGCTGCCCTCGCAGCTGCCCTTCCGGCGCCTGCCGGCGGCGGGCCTGCGCTGGGAGCGCCCGTACGGGGAGTGGCTCGAGCTGGGCGTGCAGGCCGAGGCCACCCGCTTCGAGGGCGAGGACCGCGGCGGCGGCAACCGCATCGACATTCAGCCCTACCTGCAGCTGCCGCTGGGCGGCGCCGCCTGGTTCGCCACGCCGCGCCTGGCCTGGCGCTACACGGCCTACTCGCTCGACCAGAGCCTGGTGCCGCCGGGCGCCGACGACGGCCCGAGCCGCAGCCTGCCGGTGATGAGCCTGGACATGGGCGCCACCTTCGAGCGCGGCTTCGACTGGGGCGGCCGCGGCTTCCTGCAGACGCTCGAGCCGCGCCTGTACTACCTGTACGTGCCCTACCGCGACCAGGACGACCTGCCCCTGCTCGACACCCAGCCGCTGACCTTCTCCTGGCCGGGCCTGTTCCGCAGCAACCGCTTCGCCGGCGCCGACCGCCAGGGCGACGCCAACCAGCTCACCGGCGCGATCACCACCCGCGTGCTCTCGGCCGACGACGGCCGCGAGGTGCTGAGCCTGGGCCTGGGCCGGATCCACTACTTCGAGGCGCCGCGCGTCACCGTGCCGGGCGCCGGCGCGCTCTCGGACGAGGGCTCGGCCTGGGTGGCCGAGGCGCGCTGGTCGGCCACCGACCGCTTCAGCCTGGGCCTGGCGCACCAGTGGGACCCGGACCAGTCCGGCACCCAGCTCTCGGCCGTGCGCGGCCAGTGGCGCTACGGCGAGCGCGGCGTGGTCAACGCCGCCTACCGCTACCGCGCCGACCTGCTCGAGCAGACCGACCTGTCCTTCGTGGTGCCCGTGAGCGACGGCTGGAGCCTGCTGGGCCGCTGGAACTACTCGCTGCTCGAAAGCCGCAGCCTCGAGGCCATGGCCGGCGTGGAGTGGAAGAGCTGCTGCGTGGCCGTGCGCCTGGTCGGCCGGCGCTACCTGCGTGAATTCAGCGACGAGCAGAACACGGGCGTCTACCTTGAGATCGAACTCAATGGCGTCGGCAGCTTCGGCCGCGACACGGCCCGCCTGCTCGATGATGCTATTCTTGATTATTCCCGCTGAGACTTGGCGGCCGGAGCCGCAGACCGCATGAACAACGCCTTCACCCCCGTCCTGGCCGCCCTGCTGGCCGTGTCCGCCGCCCTGGCGCCCGTCGCGGCGGCCGCCCAGTCGACCACCCCGGTCGACAGCATCGTCGCGGTGGTGGACGAGGACGTGATCCTGCGCAGCGAGCTCGACCGCGCGGTGGCCAACGTCATGGCCCAGTACGCCCAGCAGCCCGACCAGCTGCCGCCGCGCCCGGTGCTCGAGCGCCAGGTGCTCGACCGCCTCGTGCTCTCGCGCCTGCAGCTGGGCCGCGCCCGCGACTCGGGCGTGCGCGTCAGCGACGGCGAGCTCTCCCAGGCCATCGAGTCGGTGGCTTCGCGCAACCGCATGACCGGCGAGCAGCTGCGCCAGCGCCTGGCCGCCGACGGCATGAGCTACGAGGAATTCCGCGCCGGCCTGCGCGACGAGATGCTGATCGAGCGCCTGCGCCAGCGCTACGTGCAGGGCCGCGTGCAGGTCAGCGAGGCCGAGGTCGACCAGCTGCTCGCCGTGCGCGAGATCGGCGGCCCGGAAGTGCGCCTGGCCAACATCCTGGTCGCCCTGCCCGACGGCGCCACGCCCGAGCAGATCGCCACCGCCCAGCGCAAGATCACCGGCATCCGCGAAGTGATCATGAAGGGCGAGCTCGACTTCCGCGCCGCCGCCATCCGTTACTCGGACGCGTCCAACGCGCTCGAGGGCGGCGACATCGGCTGGCGCGGCTACGACGCCCTGCCGCCGGCCTACGTCAGCATGATCCAGGCCATGCAGCCGGGCGACATCAGCGAGCCGCTGCGCGGCCCGAGCGGCTACCAGCTGGTGCAGCTGGTGGAGACCCGCGAAGCCGGCCGCCAGACCGCCACCGAGTACAACGCCCAGGGCATCCTGGTGCGCCCCACCCCGACCCTGCCGCCGGAGGCCGCGCGCCAGAAGATCGAGGACCTGCACCGCCGCCTGCTGGCCGGCGAGGACTTCGCCAAGCTGGCCCGCGAGAATTCCGACGACACCCTCACCCGCGCCGACGGCGGCGACATGGGCTGGTTCGCGATCAACACCTGGGGCACCGCCATCGGCAACCAGATCCAGCAGCTGGCCGACGGCGAGCTGTCCGCGCCCTTCCAGAGCGACAGCGGCTGGCACATCGTCCGCCGCCTGGGCGTCCGCGAGCAGGACGTGACCGAGCTCAACCGCCGCAACCAGGCGCGCGAGGTCATCGGTGCGCGCAAGGCCGAGGAAGAGTTCGAGCGCTTCCTGCGCCAGATGCGCTCCGAGGCCTACGTCGAGACGCGCCTCGCGACGGCGGGTTGACCGCCATGCGGGCCCGGCTGGCCCTGGTTCCTGGTGAGCCGGCCGGCATCGGGCCCGAGCTCTGCGTCCGCCTGGCCCAGCAGCCGCCGGACGCCGCCCTGGTCGCCTACGCCGACCCCGATGCCCTGAGGACCGCCGCCGCGGCCCTGGACCTGCCGCTGCGCCTGCTCGACCCCGACCGCGACGCCGGCCCCGGCGAGCTCGCCCTGCACCCGGTGCCGCAGGCCCGCCCCACCCGCTTCGGCCAGCCCGATCCGGCCAATGCCGCCGCCGTGGTCGACGCCCTGCGCCAGGCCGGCGCCGCCTGCCTGGCCGGCCACCTCGATGGCCTGGTCACGGGCCCGGTGCACAAGGCCAGCATCAACGCCGGCGGCATCGCCTACACCGGCACCACCGAGCTGCTGGCCGCGCAGGCCGGCGCCGAGGTGGTGATGATGCTGGCCAACCCGCGCCTGCGCGTCGCCCTGGCCACCACCCACCTGCCGCTGCGCGCCGTGCCCGACGCCATCACCCGGGACGGCGTGACGCGCACCCTGCGCATCCTGCACGCCGCCCTGGTCCGCGACTTCGGCCTGGCGGCGCCGCGCATCGCGGTGCTGGGCCTGAACCCGCACGCCGGCGAAGACGGCCACCTGGGCCGCGAGGAGCTCGACGTCATCATCCCCTGCCTCGGGCGCCTGCGCGCCGAGGGCCTGGACCTCGTGGGCCCGCTGCCCGCCGACACCGCCTTCCTGCCCGCCAAGCTGGCCGGCTTCGACGCGGTGCTGGCGATGTACCACGACCAGGGCCTGCCCGTGCTCAAGCACTCGGGCTTCGAGCAGGCGGTGAACATCACCCTGGGCCTGCCCTACCCGCGCGTGGCGGTGGACCACGGCACCGCGCTCGACCTGGCCGGCCGCGGCCGCGCCGACCCGTCGAGCCTGATGGCCGCCGTGGCGCTGTGCACCCGGCTGGCGGCGCGTAGACTGCCGGCATGAGCACGTTCAAGGCCCCGCCGAAGAAGAACCTCGGCCAGCACTTCCTCGCCGACCGCCGCTACATCGACATGATCGTGATGGCGGTGGACCCGCAGCCGGGCGAGCGCCTGGTCGAGATCGGCCCCGGCCAGGGCGCGATCACCCTGCCGCTGCTGCGCCGCCACGGCGAGCTGACGGTGATCGAGTTCGACCGCGACCTGATCACGCCGCTGATGGAAGCCAGCGAGGGCGTCGGCCGCCTCACCGTGATCCACAAGGACGTGCTGCAGGTCGACTTCACCAAGCTCGCCGCCGACGACGGCCACCACGCCGGGCGCCAGATCCGGCTGGTGGGCAACCTGCCCTACAACATCTCCTCGCCCATCCTCTTCCACGCCCTCGAGCACGCCGCCGCCGTCAGCGACATGACCTTCATGCTGCAGAAGGAAGTGGTGGACCGCATGGCCGCCGGCCCGGGCAGCAAGGTCTACGGCCGTCTGGGCGTGATGCTGCAGGCTTATTGCCGCGTCGAGGCCCTGTTCGACGTGCCGCCGGGCGCGTTCCGGCCGCCGCCGAAGGTGGACTCGGCCGTGGTGCGGCTGGTGCCGATGCCGGCCGCCGAGGTGGGCATCGACGACCACGCGCTGTACGCGCGCGTGGTGCGCGACGCCTTCGGCCAGCGCCGCAAGACCCTGCGCAACGCCCTGCAGCAGGTCTGCAGCGGCGAGGACATCGCCGCCGCCGGCCTGCGCCCCGATGCGCGCGCCGAACAGGTGGAAGTGGCCGGTTTCAAGCGCCTGGCCAATTACCTGGCCGCGCTGCCCCCGGGCCAGCGTCCTGCGTAGAATGGCGGCATGGATACGCCGCAGCACGCCATCGAGGTCGTCGTCGCCACCCGCTTCCTCGAAGACCAGTCGATTCCCGAGGACGACCGCTACGTCTTCGCCTACACCATCCGCATCGAGAATGCCGGCGAGGTGCCCGCGCGCCTGATCAGCCGGCACTGGCTGATCACCGACGCCAACGGCAAGGTGCAGGAGGTGCGGGGCGAGGGCGTGGTGGGCGAGCAGCCCTGGCTGCGCCCGGGCGAGAGCTTCGAGTACACCTCCGGCGCCGTGCTCGAGACCCCGCTGGGCACGATGCAGGGCAGCTACCAGATGCTGGCCGACGACGGCACCCGCTTCGACGCGATGATCGCGCCCTTCACCCTGTCGATCCCGCGGACCCTGCACTGATGGCCACCTACGCCATCGGCGACGTGCAGGGCTGTTACGACGCGCTGCAGCGGCTGCTGGAGAAGATCCGCTTCGACCCGGCCAGGGATCGCCTGTGGTTCTGCGGCGACCTGGTCAACCGCGGCGGCCAGTCGCTCGAGACCCTGCGCCTGGTGCACTCGCTGGCCATCCACAGCACCATCGTGCTGGGCAACCACGACCTGTCGCTGCTGGCCATCTCCACCCGCCGCGAGGCCGACAAGCGCAAGGTCAACCCGGACCTGCAGCGCGTGCTGTTCGCCGACGACGCCCAGCTGCTGGTGGACTGGCTGCGCCAGCAAAAGCTCTTCCACGTCGACCGCACCCTGGGCTTCGCGATGGTGCACGCCGGCCTGGCGCCGAAGTGGACCATCCCGCTGGCCGAGGCCCGCGCCCGCGAGGTCGAGGAGAAGCTGCGCGGCGAAGGCTTCTTCAAGATGGTCAAGAACATGTACGGCGACAAGCCGGCCTGGAGCCCGAAACTGGCGGGGCCGGACCGCATGCGGGCGATCATCAACATCTTCACGCGCATGCGCTACTGCACGCCGGGCGGCCGCATCGGCTTCGAGGACAAGGGCCGGCCGGGCACGCAGCGCGTGGGCATGTACCCTTGGTTCGAAGTGCCGGGCCACGCGCCGCGCGAGCTGCCGGTGGTGTTCGGCCACTGGTCCACGCTGGGGCTGTTCATGGGCCTGGGCGTGTACGGCATCGACACCGGTGCGGTCTGGGGTGGCAAGCTCACGGCGATGGAGCTTGGCCCGGAACTGCGCCTGCACCAGGTCCCGGGGCGCGATCCGCCCGACAACACGCCCCGGGGCGACGACTGACCAAGAGGAGAACCGCGATGAACCGTTTCCCGACCTTGCTGCTGGCCACGGCCCTGCTGCTGCCGTCCCTCGCACAGGCCCAGGACACCGGCCGCGCGGCGCTGGACGCGCGCGCCACCGCCAGGATGCAGTCGCTGCAGGCGGCGGTGGCCCCGGGCAAGCAGATCTTCATCGCGCGCCAGCTCAAGCTCACGCCGGAGGAAGCGGCGGCCTTCTGGCCGGCCTACGATGCCTTCCAGGCGGGCCTGGCCGAGCTGGACGCGCGCCGTGCCCAGATGCAGGCGCGCCGCGCCGAGCGGCTGGCCGCCAACGACTTCGACGACGGCGACCGCGAGGACTACGCCGAGGAGCTGCTGGCGCTGGAGGCCGACGAGGCCGACCTGCTCGAGTCCACCCTCGCCCGCCTGGCCCGCGCCCGCCTGACGATGGAAAAGGCCGTGCGCTACATCGACCTCGAAAAAGACCTGCGCGCCCTGCGCCACTTCGAGCGCGACGAAGGCCCCGCCTACCTCCTCAACTGACCGCCGCCCCTCTGCAGGAGCGCCTTCAGGCGCGAATCTCTGGGAGCCTGGCGTAGTCGATGAACTCGAAGGCGTGCGCATGGCGCGCGTCGGCGGCATGCGCCTCGCGGGACGTGATGCGCCAGGCGGCTTCGTCGATGGCCGGGAAGAAGGCGTCGGCGTCGGTGACGTGGGTGTCGACGTGGGTGAGGTGCAGTCCGGTGGCGAGGGGCAGCGCGAGGGCGTAGACCTCCCCGCCGCCGATGACCATCAGTGGCTCGCCCGCGGCCAGCGACAGCGCCTCGTCGAGCGAAGCCACGGCCTGCATGCCTTCGAAGGGCACGCGGCCCGAGCGGGTCAGAACCAGGTTGCGTCGGCCCGGCAGCGCGCGGCCCAGGGACTCGGCGGTCTTGCGGCCCATCAGCAGCGGCTTGCCCAGCGTGAGCGCCTTGAAGCGGCGCAGGTCGTCGGGCAGCTGCCAGGGCAAGGCGTTGCCGCGGCCGATGCCGCGGGCGCGGTCGAGCGCCGCCACCAGGGCGATGCGCGGCGCGGCGTCCCCGCTCACACCGCCACCGGCGCCTTGATGGCCGGGTGCGGGTCGTAGCCCTCGATGCGGATGTCCTCGAAGCGCATCGCGAACAGGTCGGTCGCCTCCGGCGCCAGCACCAGTTTCGGCAGCGGCCGCGGCGCGCGCGAGAGCTGCTCGCGGGCCTGTTCGACGTGGTTCGAATACAGGTGCGCGTCGCCGAGCGTGTGCACGAAGTCGCCCACCTCCAGGCCGCAGTGGCGCGCCACCATGTGGGTGAGCAGCGCGTAGCTGGCGATGTTGAAGGGCACGCCCAGGAAGATGTCGCCCGAGCGCTGGTAGAGCTGGCAGCTCAGCCGGCCCTGCGCCACGTAGAACTGGAAGAGCGTGTGGCAGGGCATCAGCGCCATCTTCGGCAGCTCGGCCACGTTCCAGGCGCTGACGATCAGCCGGCGCGAGTCCGGATTGCGCTGGATCTCGTCCACCACCCAGCGCAGCTGGTCGATCTCGCGGCCGTCGCTGCCGGTCCAGCGGCGCCATTGCTTGCCGTACACCGGCCCGAGCTCGCCGTTCTCGTCGGCCCACTCGTCCCAGATCGAGACCTGGTTG
>ERZ1066122.2192-NODE-2192-length-13454-cov-33.708560_pt1 | contig 13454 bp, 11 predicted proteins | sample MGYA00382769_ERZ1066122 | MGnify/ENA primary metagenome ERZ1066122 (study PRJEB33369, sample SAMEA5778352) | biofilm metagenome | biome: Industrial cooling water; feature: Water cooling tower basin; material: Biofilm | place: United Arab Emirates | collected...
GGCGGAGGTGGCGCGCGTCGCCACCGTCGCCGCGCCCGGCGCGGCCGTATACGCCGCGACCTCGCAACCGGCAGCGGAGCCCGCGTGGCCGCGGCCGGCACGCCGCCGCACCGAGGCGGAAGCCGCGTTCGCCGCGCGCGAGGCTGCGGCGAGCGCGCTCTCCGCACCCGGCGCGGCGGACCCGCTCGCCGCCCGCGCGCCGCAGCACGCCGCAGCGGCCGCGCCGCTGGACGCGGCCAGCCGCATCGCCCGCATCCTGGAGCTGCAGCACGGCGGCGCGCCGCGCGCGCTGAGCAGCGTGCTGCTGCGCATGGACGGCCCCGACGGCGCCTCGGAGCGCATCCGGGTGGACCTGCGCCAGAGCGGCGCCATCGACGCGCTCATCGACGTCGCCAGCAGCTCCGAGGCGGAGCTGCTCACCCAGCGCGTCGCCGAGCTGCAGCACGCGCTGGAGCGCCAGGGCATCGAGACCGAGGGCCTGCGCGTGCGCGCGGCGGCGAGTGCCACCGTCGAGCTCAGCGACCTCGCGCGCCTCGCCACCCGCGGCGAGCTCGAGCCGCTGCTGCGCGCGGGCACCGCGGCCCGCGCCTCCACCGACGCCGGCTCCCAGCGCGAGCGGGAGCAAGCGCCCTCCCCGCACGAGCGCCAGCCGGGCGGCGAGCGCCAGCGACCGCACCACGATGCCCAAGGAGAGAACGCCCCGTGAGCACCGACTTCTCTAGCGTCGGCGCGCCCGTGCTCGGGCCGGCCGCGCCCACGCAGACGAACGCCCTCGCCCGGTCCGGCAGCGCGCTGGGCAAGGACGAGTTCCTGAAGATGCTGGTCGCCCAGCTCAAGAACCAGGACCCGCTCAACCCGTTGCAGGGCCAGGAGATGGCCGCGCAGCTCGCGCAGTTCTCCAGCCTGGAGCAGCTCATCAACATCAACCAGGCGGTGGAGGCGCAGACGAAGGCGCTGGGCGCGATGAGCGCGGCGAACGCACTGGGCCTGGTGGGCCGCGAGGTGGTGGCGCTCGGCGACCAGGTCGCGCTCGGCGCCGACGGCGCCGGCAAGGTCTCCGCCGAGGTCGGCCGCGCCGGCAGCGCCACGCTGCGGCTCTACGACAGCGCCGGCAACGAGGTCGGCTCGCGCGAGCTGGGCAGCGTCCCAGCCGGCCGCGGCACCTGGGACGTCGGCGCGGCGGCCAGCGGCCTGCCCGCCGGGCAGTACACCTTCGCCATCGAGGTGCGCGACGCCGCGGGCATGGAGGTGCCCGTCACCCCGCTCACGCTCGCGCGGGTGGATGGCCTGCAGTTCGGCAAGGACGGCCCGGTGCTGCGCGCCGGCCCGATCAGCATCCCGTTCGGCTCGGTCGTCGAGATCCTGAACGCCCAGTAACCTTCTCTCAGGAGAGCCCTGCCATGATGCGCTCACTCTTCGCCGGCGTCTCGGGCCTGCGCACGACCCAGGTCCGCATGGACGTGATCGGCAACAACGTCGCCAACGCCAGCACGGTCGCCTTCAAGTCCGGCCGCGTCACCTTCAAGGAAGGCTTCGCGCAGCTCGTCGCCGGTGCCAGCCGCCCGCCCGGCGACCAGGGCGGCATCAACCCGATCCAGGTCGGCCTGGGCACGCAGGTCGGCTCCGTCGACACGCTCTTCACCCAGGGCAACATCGAGTCGACCGGCCTGGCCACCGACCTCGCCATCCAGGGCGACAGCTTCTTCGTCGTGCGCAAGGGCAACCAGAGCTTCTTCACGCGCTCGGGCAACTTCCAGATCGACGCCGACGGCAAGATGGTCAGCCCCACCAACGGCTTCGTGGTGCAGGGCCGCATGTACAAGGACGGCGTGCTGCAGGACGGCATCCAGGACATCCAGCTTCCGTTCGGCCAGAAGGTGGCGGCCCGCTCGACCTCGGCGGTCAAGCTCGCCGGCAACCTGGATGCGTCCGCCCCGGTCTTCGACAGCGACGACCCGAGCAGCAAGAACAACGACGGCTTCACCGTCGACACGCGCGGCCTCGCCAAGAACGCCAAGTCGTGGGCCGAGAGCTCGATCACCGTCTTCGACAGTCTGGGCGACAAGCACGACCTGAAGATCCAGTTCTGGAAGACGGCGGCGGAGCCGGCGGCCTGGGACTACCAGATCATCGACCCCTTCGGCGCCGCCCAGGCCAACGGCGAGCCGGCGGTGCTCGGCGGCGACGGCACCGGCACCCTCACGTTCGGCGACGACGGCGTGCTGACCTCCGCCTCGATCCTCAACGTCACGCTCTCGCCTCCGGGCGCCCAGGACCTCACCATCAAGATCGACCTCGGCGACGGCATCAACGGCCTGACGCAGTACGCCGGCGTGAGCAGCCCGGTGCTGCGCGACCAGGACGGCTACGCGGCGGGCACGCTGCAGAACTTTTCCATCGACCGCTCCGGCCTGATCACCGGCTACTTCACCAACGGCGTGACCTCGCCGCTGGGGCAGGTCGCGCTGGCGGACTTCAACAACCCCTCCGGCCTGCTGCGCATCGGCGACAACATGTACCAGGAGTCGGCCAACTCCGGCGGCCCGGTCGTCGGCTTCGCGCTGGAAGGCAGCCAGAGCCAGTTGACCAGCGGCGCGCTGGAGATGAGCAACGTCGACCTCTCGCAGGAGTTCACCAACATGATCGTCACCCAGCGCGGCTTCCAGGCCAACGGCCGCGTCATCACCAGCAGCGACGAGCTGCTGCAGGAGGTGGTGAACCTGAAGAGATAGTTGAGAGTTGAGAGTTGAGAGTTGAGAGAGCCCCGCCCTTCCCTGCCGCCGTGGCGCGGGAAAGGCGGGGCTCTGCGCTTGCGGCCGCTGGCGCGGGCTAGCGCGAGGGTGGCGTGTCGCCGTTGGGGTGCGGCGGGTCCGTGACGAAGAGCAGCGAGCGCACCTGCTCGATGTCACGCAGCAGGTGCAGCCCCTCGGCGGGCCTGCCCGGCAGCGCGGGGGGTAGTCCGGCGCCGCCGATCACCACCTGGGTGGCCGGCGGCGCGGCGGCCCGCAGCGCCTGCGCCAGGCGCAGCGTCGCCGCCTCGTCGTGCGCAGTGGTCAGCGAGACGCAGAGCGCCGCAGGCTGGCGCGCGTGCAGCACGGCGCTCAGCTCCGCGAGCGGCACTTCGAGGCCGAGGTAGACGACGCGCGCGCCGAAGAGCTCCAGGTGAACCGCGGCGGCGAGCAGCCCCAGCTCGTGCAGCTCGCCCGGCGCGCCCGCACAGACGGCCTCCGGCCCGCTCGCCGCGTGCGGCTGCAGAGAGCGGCGCATCGCCACGAGCTGCTCGCGCACGAAAGCGCTGGCGAAGTGCTCGTGCGCGACGCCGACCTCTCCGCGCACCCAGCGCTCGCCGATCTCCTGCAGCACGGGGCGGTAGACCTGCTCGATCTGCCGCGCGAAGTCCAGGCTGCCGAGCCGGGTCGCCAGCTTCGTGGCGCGCTCGCGGTCCAGCTCCAGGAACGCGGCGAGCAGGTCGTCGCGCACGTGCGCCAGCAGCGCGTTCGTCCAGCTCTGCGCGGCGGCGCTCGTGCGCCGGCCGCGGCGCATCACCAGCGCGCTGGCCTCGCTGATCTTCAGCCCGCTGTCGAGCAGCTCCTTGACGCGGCGCAGCCGCGCGATGTCGTCCTCGCTGTAGAGGCGATAGCCGCCGCCGCTGCGTTCCGGCGTCACCAGGCCGTAGCGCCGCTCCCACGCCCGCAGCGTCGCGGCGGGAATGCCCGTGCGCGCAGCCACGCTGTGGATGCGGTAGAGTGGAGTGCGTGTCACCGTGATCCTTCAGGCGTCGGCGCCGAGCAGCCCGGCCAGCGGCCGGTGCAGCGCGGGGTCGTGAAGCGGACGCGGCCCGAACCCCAGCATCCGCGGGGTGGCGGCGGCGGCGAGTGCGCGCGCGCTCCAGGCCAGCCTCTCACGGCGCGAGAGCATCGTGCGGCCGGCCAGCACGTCGCCGCCACGCCGGCGCAGCCGCAGCCCGATCGCCCGGTACACCCGACTCGCCAGCAAGATCGCCGGCCGCGCGCGGCCCGGGATGTCGCGCATACCGGCGTCCGCGCTGCAATAATAGAGGTCGGCGAGAGCCAAAAGTTCCAGAGCGACGGCCGCGACGGCGCGGCGCTCGGCGCGGCCGGCAACGAGCGCCGCGGGCTCTACGCCGGCGCGCCGCAGCCGTTCGGCCGGCAGGTAGACGCGGCCGAGGCGCGCGTCCTCGGCGACGTCGCGCACGATGTTGGTCAACTGCATGGCGATGCCGAGATCGACCGCGAACGGCCGCGCGTCGGCGCGGCGCACGCCGAGCACGGCGCACATCATCAGGCCCACGGTGCCGGCGACCCGGTAGCAGTAGCGCAGCAGCTCGGCATCGTCGGGCACGCGCACCGCGCCGAGGTCGGATTCCGCGCCGTCGATCAGCTCGCGCGCGCAGTGCAGCGGCAGCTCCAGGCGCGCGGCGGTGGCGCGGAACGCCGCCAGCAGCGGGCGCGGTGGTGCGTGCCCCAGCAGCTCGGCGCGCAGCCGCTCCAGCGCGGCGGCGGCCGACCGCGCGTCGCGCGCTTCGTCGGCGGTGTCGTCCACCAGGCGGCAGAAGGCGTAGACGAGCGCCGCGTCATCGCGCGTCGTGCGCGGCAGCAGGCGCGCGGCCAGGCTGAAGGTGCGCGCCTTGTGCGCCAGCACGCGGTGGCTGGCGGCCAGCACGCCCCGGGCCTCGACGGCAGGCGCGCACGGCGCGGCTCGCAGCGCCCCGGCCGGCATGCTCACCCGAACCCCGCCGGCACGCCCGCTGCCAGCGGCGCGGCCGGCGGCGGCAGCAGCCGTTCCAGCACCTTCGCCGTCGAGAGCACGCCCGGCACGCCCGCGCCCGGGTGCGTGCTCGCGCCCACGAAATAGAGGTTCTCCAGCGCGTCGGAGCGGTTGTGGAAGCGGAAGTACGCCGACTGCCGCAGCGTCGGCTCGATGCCGAAGCCCGCGCCGTGCGCCGAGCGCAGCGTCTGCTCGAAGTAGCGTGGCGTCACGTGGAACGAGGTCACCAGGTTCTGCCTCAGCCCCGGCAGCGCGCGCGCCTCCAGGTGGTCGAGGATCTTCTGGAAGTACGCCTCGCCTACCCGCTCCCAGTCGAGGCCGCTCTGGTTGTTGGGCACGGGCGAGAGCACGTAGAACGCCTCGTGCCCCGGCGGCGCGAGCGAGGCGTCGGTGCGCGTGGGCGCGTGCAGGTACAGCGAGAAGTCGTCCGCCAGGAGTTTGCGGTCGAAGATGTCGCGCAGCAGCTCGCGGTAGCGCGGGCCGAGCAGGATGGTGTGGTGCGCCAGGCCGGGATAGGTCGTCCGGGTGCCGAAGTAGCCGACGAAGAGGCCCATCGAGGCGCGGCGCCGCGCCAGCGCGCGGTCGCTGTGGCGGCGCCGGTGCTCGGGCGCGATCATCTCGCCGTAGACCTTCACCGGGTCCGCGTTGGCGACGACGAGCTGCGTGGGGATGCGCTCGCCGGCCGCCGTGTGCACCGCCACCGCGCGGCCGTTCCTCACCTCGATGCGCTCGACGGGCGTGTTCAGCCGCAGCTCCACGTCGTGCTCGCGCAGCAGCCGCACCAGCGCCTGCACGATGCTCGTCGTGCCGCCCAGCGCGAAGTGCACGCCCCACTTCCGCTCCAGCCAGTGGATGAGCAGGTAGATGGAGGTCACGCGGAACGGGTTGCCGCCGACGAGCAGCGGCTCGAAGGTGAAGACCTGCCGCAGCCGCTCGTCGCGGATGTACTTCGCCACCAGCCCGTAGACCGAGCGGTAGTTCTGCAGCCGCACCATCGCGGGGATGACACGGACCATGTCCCGGGGGCGATGGAACGGCACGTCCGAGAGCTGCGCGTAGCCGACCTCGAAGATGCGCTCCGCGTGCGCCGCGAGGCGGCGGTAGCCTTCGACGTCGCCGGGGCTGAGGCGCGCGATCTCGGCGAGCAGCCGCGGCTCGTCGCCGACGTAGTCGAAGTGGCTGCCGTCGGCGAACTCGACGCGGTAGAACGGGTCGACCGGCACCAGCGAGTAGTAGTCGCGCGCGTCGCGGCCGAGCCGCGCGAACAGCTCGTCGAGCAGGTAGGGCGCGGTGATGACCGTGGGGCCCGCGTCGAAGGTGAAGCCGTCGCGGCGGAAGACGGCCGCGCGGCCGCCGGGCTGGTCCATCGCCTCCAGCAGCAGCACGGGGTAGCCGCGGGCGCGCAGCCGCACCGCCGCCGCCAGGCCGCCGAAGCCCGCGCCGATGACGACCGCCGGCCGCGTCATGCCTCGCTCCGCTGCGGGGTGAGCCGCGCGAGCGGCGCCAGCAGCCGCTCCACCAGCCGCTGTGCCAGCCGGCCCAGCTCGGGCTCCGTCTGCAGCGCAGGATGCGCCTGCAGCGCCGCGCGCTCCTGGTCGATCAGCCGCAGCACCGCGTCGCGCGCGCCGCCCGCGTGGAAGCGCCGCAGCGCCTCGCCCACCGCGCCCGCGTCGGTGCGCTCGCGCGGCGCGGCCAGCAGCGCCAGCAGCCACGCGCGGTCTTCCGGGTGCCGCGCCAGGTGCTCGACGACGAGCGCGCTGATCTTGCCCTCGCGCAGGTCCGCGCCGGGCTCGCCGCCGCCCTCCTCGCCGACCAGGTCCAGCAGGTCGTCCTGCAGTTGGTAGAGCACGCCGATGCGGCAGAACGGCTCGGCGACGGAGGCGGCGCGCGCGGCGTCGCAGCCCGCCAGCAGCGCCACACCCTCCACCGGGAGCCGGAAGAGCGCGCCCGTCTTGCCGACGACGGCCTGCAGGTACGCCGTGCGGCTCGTCTCGCCGAGGGGCGCCAGCGCCTGCTCCGCCGCCTGGCCGCGCACCGTCGCGGCCGCGTGCGCGGCCAGCAGGCGCGCCAGCTCCCAGCGCAACGCCGGCTCGATGGCGGGCTCGTCCAGCGCCAGCGCGGGAAGCATCAGCAGCAGATCGCCCGCGTTGATCGCCTGCGCCACGCCGTGCCGCACCCACAGCGTCGGCCGGCCGCGACGGACGCGGTCGCCGTCCTGCAGGTCGTCGTGGATCAGCGTGGCGTTGTGCAGCAGCTCGCACGCAGCCGCCCACGCCACCGCCGCCGCCGCTGGCGCGCCCAGCGCCTCGCCGGCCGTCAGCGCCAGCCGCGCGCGCAGCCGCTTGCCGCCGGCGCCCAGGTGCTCGCGCACCATGCCGCCCAGCCGCTCCTCCTGCTCGCCCTCCGCCAACCGCGCCATCCGCTGCTCCACCCTGCGCAGCTCCGCCTCCAGGCTGCCGTGCGCCGCCACGGGCTCCGCCTGCGGCGCCGCCGCGGCCCGCGTCGGCTGCGGCCGGGAGGGATCGAGTAGGGCGGGCCGCGTGCGTGCATCCATGGCTGGCATCCTGGGCTGAGGTGCGAGCGGGGCGAGAGTGGCGCCCGTGCGTCCATTGTGCAAAGATTGTACACACGTTGAACGCCCGCAAGCGCTTTGCGGCGCGGGCGGGGCCTCAGGCGGAGGCGCTGCGCAGCAGTTGGGCGGCGAGTTGCGGGCCGGCCGGGCCCCACAACGGCGCGGCGAGCGCGCGACGCAGCGCGGGCGCGTCGCGGAAGACGCGGGCCATCAGACAGGCCAGCCGCGCGGCGGGCAGCGTATCGCTGAGGAAGCCCTGCCAGTCCGGCGGCGGCAGGCGGAAGAAGGCGGCGAAGAAGGCGCGCGTCTCGGCGGCGTCCAGGCGCAGCAGCACCTCCATGCCGAAGCAGAAGAGCGCGTGGCGGCGGCGGCGCTCCGCCGGCCAGAGCGCGCGCCAGGCGGCGCGCGCGGCACGCCGGGGGCTGGCATGGGGCGCGCCGAGCGAGCACGCCAGCGCCTCGGCGAGCGCGGGCGCGGCGGCGAGCGTGCGGGCGAGCAGGTAGCCGGTGGCGGGGTGCACCATGCCGGCCGCCGCGCCGAAGCCGACGACCCGCTGCGCCAGGTCCGGCAGTGGGCCGCCCATCGGAATCCAGCACTGCTCCTGCTCCAGCACTCGGCGCGGCCGCAGCCCGAGCGAGCTCAGGCGCTGGCGCAGCCGCACCTGCAGCGCGGGCATCGGCATGGCCGGCCGCGCGACGAGCGCCGTCTCCTCGACGAAGAGCAGGCGCTCGGAGAGCGGCAGCGCGTAGAGGAAGGTCGGCGGCCCGTGGTGCACGTCGGGCCCGGCGTCGCTCCAGTCCATGAGCAGCGCGCGGCCGGGCGCGAACGGCGAGGCCTCGACCTCGACGGTCAGCCCGAACGCCGACTGGAAGCCCGGCGGCGGGCTCTCGCCGCGGCGCACGAGCGCGGGGCGGTGGCCGCTGGCGTCGACGACGACGCGCGCGCGCAGCGCCGCACCCTCGCGCGTACGCACGAGCGAGTGCGCGGGCGTGTGCTCGACGGCGGCGGCCTCGCCGTCCCGCCACTGCACGCCACCGCGCTCGCAGCGCGCGAGCAGCCGTTCGGCGAGTGCGGCCCTGTCCACTCGCACGTAGGCGCGCTCCAGCAGATGTGGGCGCCCGCGCTCCATCCGCGCTTCCGCCTGCGGCCAGACGTGCTGCACCACGTGGTCGTAGCCGGCGGCCTGCAGCTCGTCCAGCCAGGCGCCGTACTGCGCGGGCCAGTGCACCGGCCCCGCGGGGCCGAGCACGGCGGTGCGCAGGCCGCGCTCGGCGAGCGCCGCCGCGGCGGCCAGCGCCGCCGGCCCCTTGCCGAGCACCAGCACGTCGGCCACACTGGCCGCTTCGGTGGATGTGGGCATCGCGTCCTCCTCGCTCCGGCCACCGGCTCGCCGCGCGGACCGGGGTTTGCGCCATCGCCAGCGGCACGGCCCCCGTGCCGCGCCGCGTGACCACCGTCGCTCCCGATCGCCGCGATGATCGCTCTCGGCAGCGCCATGCAGGAAACCGACCCGGCTTTCTTCACCGCGCCCGGCGGCTTCGCCTGGTGGTATCTGGACCTGATCACCCCCGCCGGCGACGGGCTCGTGCTGATCTGGGCGTACGGCCTGCCGTTCCTGCCGGGCTACGCCGGCGCCGCGCGCCGCGGCCGCCCGCAACAGCCGCTGCAGCGGCCGAGCGTCAACCTGGCGCTCTACCGCGCCGGCCGGCTGGAGGCGTACCTGCTGCAGGAAGGATTCGGGGAAGAGGCTGCCAGCTACCAGCTACCGGCTGCCGGCGAACCCCCGGTGTTGCCGGCAGCCGGCAGCCGGAGGCCGGCAGCCTCTTCCCTGAACCCCGAATCCTGGCTTCTCGGCCGCTCCCGCTTCCACACCCGGGTGGAGCGCGGGCGGCGCAGAGTGGAGGTCGCGCTGGACTGCGCGGTACCCGGCAGCCGCGAGCGGCTGACGGGCCGCGTGCGGCTGGACGGCGTGGCGGCGCACGACGTCGCGGACGCCGCGCCCGGCGAGCCGCACCTCTGGACGCCGCTGACGGGACCGGCGCAGGCGGAGGCGGCGCTCGACTTCGGTGGGCGGCCGCTGGCGAGGCTGCGGGGGCGCGGCTACCACGACCGCAACGGCGGGCTGCGGCCTCTGCACGAGCTGGGCATGCGGCGCTGGATGTGGGGCCGCTTCCCGCTGCGCGAGCACGAGCTGATCTACTACCTGCTCTGGCCGGCGGGCGGCGGCGAGCCGCGCGTGCTGGCACTGCTCGTCGGCGCGGACGGCGGCGTGCAGCGCCGCGACGACCTGCGCGTGGAGCTGGGCGCGGAGCGCCGCACGCTCGGTGGGCTGCTGCACCCTGCGACGATCCGCCTGGTGGACACGAGGGGACGGCCGTGGGCGGGGATCGAGCACGTACGCAAGGTGGAGAGCGGCCCGTTCTACCTGCGCTTCCAGTCGGAGGCGCGCCTGCCCGACGGCGAGCGCGCGCTGGGCTGGGGCGAGCTGTGCGAGCCCGACCGCGTGGACCGGGCGCTGCACCGGCCGCTGGTACGCATGCGCGTGCACCGGCCGGGCGCTCCGAACTCGCGCTGGCTGCCGCTCTTCAGCGGCCCGCGGCCGGGCCGGCTGCGGCGGCTGTGGGCGGGCTGGTTGCCGGGAGGCGCGCGGTGAGCGCCGTCACCGGTGCGCCGGCATGGCTGCTGCTGGCGCTGCCGCCGCTGCTGGTGCTGGGCATCGCCGCGTTCAACCTGCTCGTCTGGCCGCGCGGCCGGGCGGACGGGCGGCTGCCGGGCCGCGTCTCGGTGCTCATCCCCGCGCGCAACGAGGAGGCGGTGATCGAGCGCTGCGTGCGCGCCGCGCTCGACGGCACCGCCGCGCCGGACGAAGTGCTGGTCTACGACGACGGCTCCACCGACGGCACCGCCGCGCTGCTGCGGCGCCTCGCCGCGCAGGGCGCGCGGCTGCGCGTGCTGCCGGGCGGGCCGCTGCCCGCTGGCTGGGTCGGCAAGCCGCACGCCTGCCATCGCCTCGCCGGGGCCGCCGCCGGCGACGTGCTCGTCTTCCTCGACGCGGACACCATCCTCACGCCAACCGGCCTGGCGCGGCTCGGCTCGCTCTTCCACGAGTACGCGGCCGACGTCGTCACGCTGGGCGTGCGGCAGCGCACCGGTAGCTTCGGCGAGCGGTTGATCCTGCCGCTGCTGCACCTGACCTATCTCGCCTGGCTGCCGCTGCCGCTCGTCTGGCGCACGCGCGACCCGCGCTTGCTGGTGGCGAACGGCCAGTTCCTGGCGGTACGGCGTGCGGCCTACGAGCGCGCCGGCGGCTGGGCGGCGGTGCGCGACGAGGTGGTGGACGACCTGGCGTTCTGCCGGCGCGCCAAGCTGAGCGGCGCGCGCGTGCTCTTCGCCGACGGGCACCGGATGGCCGAAAGCCGCATGTACCGCGGGCTGCGCGAGACCTGGGCGGGCTTCAGCAAGAACCTCTACGAGGGGATCGGAGGGCGGCCCGTGGCGCTGGCGGGCGTGCTGCTGCTCTACGGCGGCGTCTTCGTGGCGCCGTACGCCGCGCTCGCGGCGGCGCTCGCAGGCAGCGCGGGTGTGCGGCTGGCCCCGGCGGCGACGGGCGTAGCGGCGAACCTGGCGCTGCGCCTGCTGCTGGCGCTGCGCTTCCGCCAGCCGGCGGAGGGCGTGCTGCTGCACCCGCTGGCAGTGCTGGCGCTGCTGGGCATCGCGCTGAACTCCTGGCGCTGGAGCCGGCGCGGCGCGATCCGCTGGCGCGGCCGGGTCTATGCCGCGCGCGCGGCGCGCGGCGCCGCCGGGGCGGAGCCGTGACGCCGACGCACTCGCCCGGCTTCCGGGCGCTCGCCCGCGCGTACGGGCGTCAGCGGCTGGCTCGCACGCTGGACGGCCTCTATGCCCAGGGGTTGGAGGCGGCCCGCGCGCGCTGCGCGGAGCAGCCGCTGCTCTTCGCGGCCAACCACGTCGGCTGGTGGGACGCGTTCCTGCTGGTGGCGCTGGACGAGGCGCTGCGCTGCGAGGGCCGCGCGCTGATGGACGCCGCCAACCTGCGGCGGCTGCGCTTCTTCGGCTGGCTGGGCGCGCTGCCGCTCTCGCCGGCGAGCGCACTGGGTGACCTGCGCGCCGCCGCGGACTGGCTCGGCCGGCCGGGCCACGCGCTCTGGGTCTTCCCGCAGGGCGAGCAGCGGCCGGCGCACCTGCGCCCGCTCGGCTTCCGCGGCGGCGTGCGGCTGCTGGCGAAGCTGGCGCCGCGCGCGGCGGTGGTGCCGGTCGCCTTCCAGTACGCCTTCCGCGAGGCGCCGGCGCCCGCGGCGTACGCGCACCTGGGCGCGGCGCTGCCGGCGGCGAAGGTCGCCGCGGCCGACGGCGTCGCGCGGCTGGAGCGCGCCGTGGAGACGGGGCTCGCCGAGATCGACGCGGCGCTCGCCGGCCACCGCGCGCCCTTCCCCGCCCTGGTGCCGCCGCGCCGGCGCACGGTGGACGGCGGCCTGGGCGCGCGCCTGCTCGGCGGCCGACCGCGCCCCCGCTCGGAAGACGAGGAGCATGCCTGAAGCGAACCTCCACACCCTCGCACGCCCGCGCGCCGACGTGCTGGTCGTCGGCGCGGGGATGGGCGGGCTGGCCGCGGCGATCGAGCTGGCCGCCGCCGGGCTCGACGTCGCGCTGCTCGAGGCCGGCGAGCGCGTCGGCGGCAAGATGGGCGTCGCGCAGGTGGACGGCGTCGAGTTCGACACCGGCCCCAGCGTGCTGACGCTGCCCGACGTGCTCGACGACCTGCTGCGCCGCGCCGGCAGCCCGCTGGCGGACGAGCTGGCGCTGCACGCGCCGGCGCCGAGCTTCCGCTACCTCTTCCCCGACGGCGCCGCGCTCGACGTCTATCCCGACGCGCCACGCACGCTGGAGAGCGTCGCCGCCACGCTCGGCGCCGGCGCGGCCGACGAGCTGCGCGGCTTCCTCGCCTACGCGCGTCGGATCTGGCAGGCGTCGGCGCCGCACTTCGTCTACGGCGCGGCGCCGTCGCTCGGCGCGCTGGCCGGCGCGGGCCTGGGCACGCTGGCAGCGCTGCGGCACCTCGACGCCTGGCGCAGCATGCGCGCGGCGATCCGTCGCCAGGTGCGCTCGCCGCAGTTGCGCATGCTGCTGGAGCGCTACGCCACCTACAACGGCTCCGACCCGCGCCGCGCGCCGGCGACGCTCAACTGCATCGCGCACGTGGAGCTGGAGCTGGGCGGCTACGGTGTGCGCGGCGGCGTCTACGAGGTGGCGCGCGCGCTCGGCCGCGCGGCGGAGCGGCTGGGCACGCGCCTGCACTTCGGCGCGCGGGTGGAGCGGCTGCTGCTGCAGGACGGGCGGGTGCGCGGCGTGCAGACGGCGGACGGACAGGTGTGGACGGCGCCGGCGGTGGTCGCGAACGCCGACGCGGCGCAGGTCTTCGAGCGCCTGCTGCCGCCCGAGGCACGGCAGCGCTCGCGCGCCGAGCCCTCGATGTCCGGCTGGGTCGGCGTGCTGCGCGCGCGCCGCGGCGCGCCGCGCATCGCCCACACCGTGCTCTTCCCCGCGGACTACACCCGGGAGTTCGCCGATGTCTTCGACCGCGGCCGTCCGCCCGCCGAGCCGACAGTCTACCTCTGCGCGCAGGAGGCGGCGCACGCGCGGCGGGGCTGGGCGGAGCACGAGCCGCTCTTCGTCATGGCCAACGCGCCCGCCGAGCCGGAGCGCGGCGCCACCCCCGCCGCCGCCTGGGCCGCGCTGCGCGAGACGGTGCTGCGCCGCCTGCGCGATGCCGCGCTCGTCGACGCGGACGACGCGCTCGTCTTCGAGCGCACGCCCGCCGAGCTGGCGGCGCAGTTCCCCGGCAGCCGCGGCGGCATCTACGGCGCGGCGTCGAACTCGCCGTGGTCGGCGTTCCGCCGCCCGCCCAACCGCGCGCCCGGCGTGGCGGGGCTGTACCTCGCCTCCGGCAGCGCGCACCCCGGCGGCGGCGTGCCGCTCTGCCTGCTCTCCGGCCGCGCCGCGGCGCGCGCGCTGCTCGCCGACCTCGCCCGCGCCGCCGCGCCCGCGAGGTCGGCGTGAGCGGGCTGCTCCGGAGAGC
>ERZ1066122.2194-NODE-2194-length-13444-cov-8.614086_pt1 | contig 13444 bp, 11 predicted proteins | sample MGYA00382769_ERZ1066122 | MGnify/ENA primary metagenome ERZ1066122 (study PRJEB33369, sample SAMEA5778352) | biofilm metagenome | biome: Industrial cooling water; feature: Water cooling tower basin; material: Biofilm | place: United Arab Emirates | collected...
TGATGATATTCACCTTTCACTGGCAGAAATCGCCCCCGATTAACCCTGTTTATGCAAGCAATTGGCGCAATGACCGAAGATTTTCCAGCCTTTCCACTCGATCACCTGCCGCTGCGTGGCGCGCCCGATGCCCCGGCGCTGCGTATCAAGGACAGGGTCTATAGCTATCAGGCGTTAAACATCCGTATCGGTCGGCTGGCCAAGTTTTTGGCAGGGCAGGGGTTTGCACAAGGCGACCGAGTCGCGACCTGGCTGCCGAAAACCGAGCTAGCCTGCCTGATGCCACTGGCTGCCGTGCGTGCGGGGCTTGTGCATGTCCCGGTCAATCCGCTCCTGAAACCTGCACAAGTCGCGCATATCCTGTCCGATAGTGGTGCGGTAGCGCTTGTGACCAGCGCGGCGCGGGCAGGGCAGTTGCAGGAGCGCGCGGTTATATTGGACGAAGCGCAGCTTTTGCACCAACTCGACGATGAAGCTCTGGAAGCGCTCCCACCCCTTGACGCAGCGACCGATCCGCACGCTCTTGCCGCGATTCTTTACACCAGCGGCTCGACGGGCCGACCTAAGGGCGTGATGCTCAGTCATGCCAATCTGACCATCGGCGCGGTCAGCGTTGCGCGCTATTTGAAGCTCGCGGCAGACGATGTGACGCTCGCGGTCCTCCCGCTCAGTTTTGACTATGGGCAGAACCAGCTGTTCTCGACCTGGCAGGCGGGTGGCTGTGTTGTGCCGCTCGACTATCTGACGCCGCGCGATGTTATCAAAGGTTGCGCGCAGCGTGGGGTGACGACATTGGCTGCCGTGCCGCCGCTTTGGGTGCAATTGGCCGAGCAGGAGTGGCCGGAGGAGGCCATTGCGAGTATGCGCCGCCTGACCAATAGCGGGGGCGCGCTGACACCTTCGCTGGTCAAGGCTCTGCGCAATATTTTTCAAGCAAAAACAGATATTTATGCGATGTATGGCCTGACCGAGGCATTTCGCTCCACCTATCTCGACCCCGCGCTGATCGACAGCAATCCCACCAGCATGGGAAGCGCAATTCCCTATGCCGGAATCATGGTTGTGGCGAAAGACGGCAGCGAAGCCCGCCCGGGCGAACATGGCGAGCTTGTCCATGCAGGCCCGCTCGTCGCGCAAGGCTATTGGCAGGATGCGGAAAAGACCGCCGCGCGCTACAAGCCCGCGCCTGCCTTTTCGCGCTATGGCGGCATGGCGGTCTGGTCGGGCGACACCGTCTGGCGCGACGAGGCAGGCCTGCTCTATTTCGTCGGCCGCGACGATGCGATGATCAAGACCAGCGGCAACCGCGTCTCCCCCACCGAAGTCGAGGAAGCCGCCGTCGAAAGCGGCCTTGTTGCCGAAGCCTGCGCGCTGGGCCGCAAGGATGAGCGGCTGGGCGAGGTGATTGTCCTGTTCGTGCGGGCTTTGGGCGCCGCCAACGAAGAAGGTCTGCGCGCGCACATGAAGTCAGCGCTACCCAACTTTATGCAGCCTGCGGATTATGTCTGGCTGGAGCAGTTTCCCAAAAACGCCAATGGCAAGTTGGACCGGGATGGGTTGAAGGAGATGATATGAGTTTTACTGAAAAAGAAATTCGCAAATGGCATGAAGACAGAGCAAAAAGACGTGGGACTGACCAAGTTTCAGAACACGGTTCTGCAGCAACATGTTTGCATTGCGGTCGAAGTTTTGGATGGTCTGAGGGTGTGATAACCGAAGTCGCGTCGATCTGTGACATTTGTAACAGCGACTAGGAACTCTGCCTTTATTCAGAATCGGCACCTCGTGCCCGCTAGGCGACCGCATGAATCCCTTGCTGGCGGAAACCAATGGACGACTGCGGTACAAGGAATTGATCGGTTGAAAGGTAAAAAACATCGGATCGAACCGAATATGTGCCTTGGCGAAGCCTTATGCTAATCCGTCCAGACTGATCCTAACGAACTAACTGAGATCATTAAAGTGGCTAGTGCGGCGAAAGCATCCGCTCTGGAAAGCTCAAGGGATTCGAAGTCAGAAAAGAAGGCGGAGGTCTCGAAAAAGACCCCCGCCCCATGATGACGAACGTGGTGGCAGTTTAGCCGGCTAAGCTAGCGGCGGCGATAATAGGGGCGAACCCGGACCACACGGCGACGTGTGATGCGGAAATGGCCACGAACAATGGTCATTGCTTTTCTCCTTGAAAAAGAGCGAAAAGCGTGCGATTCCACGGGTGTGAGCAGGGAAATCGGCGCTTTTCGCCCGGTTGAACTTCGGGAGGCCGGCCATTTTGGTCGGCCTTTTCCGTATGAGCGGCCTATCGTTGGTCGCGGTCACCGTTTCTCTATCACATCGGCCTTCTCCCCATAGCGTTGCGATGCTCGTCCATCATGGTGAACGCTATTATACCGATTTCCTGACAAGCGCAAGCTCATAATCGGACAAGGCAGAATTAATGTTGTAGAAAATCAATTTATCTGCTATCTGTCCATTGTTGTCTGATATTGGTAAGACAAGCGGAAGGGCATTGTCATGAACGACGCTGTAACTGGTGAGAGAACGAAATTCGAACGCAGTCCCTCTTTTCCATTCATTTCTCTTAGGAAATCAGTGCAAAGAGCGCAATCGTTCTTTGATAGCCATCGCAAGGAACCTACGCGGCTTTCCGCGCTTGCGGCCACATGGGATTATTCCCCGGCCAGCAGCGGACTGCTACAGACGATAGCGGCGCTAAAGCAATTTGGATTGCTGGATGAAGCCGGAAGCGGGGCGGATCGGAAGCTGCAAATCTCTGACCTTGCTCGCACGATATTGGCTGACCTGCGACCCGGCGCAAAGGAAGGCGCGCTTGCGGAGGCTGCCAAGAAGCCCAAGCTTATTGCTGAGTATCTACCGAAATGGTTGCCAAATCGGCCATCAGACGCGCATTGCATAAGCGAACTGATTTTCGACCGGGGCTTTGCCGAACCCGGCGCGAAAGCTTTTCTGAAAGTGTTCGATGAAACTGTGGCCTATGCAAAGCTTGCTGATTCTGATATAGATTCTAATGTCGAGTTAATGTCTGATGATGTCAGCGATCTCCATGACGAACAACGGAGCGCGAACATATCCGGCGACGATAAGACGAACCCGTGGAAACCATCGGTCTCGCCCGCAGTTGTCAGGAATGCGGGAGCAATACCATTGTCAGAGCGACTACAGGTTGTAACCACAGGCAACCAACTAACCATATCGGCGGCGCTTGTAAGCCCTAAGGAAGTGGACAAGTTGATCCGTATACTACAGGCGAACAAAGAGCTGCTGGACGATGATCGGGAAGAAGAAGGGGTGGATTCCTAGACTAAGCCAATAGCCGGACTTATGGCGCACTACTTAGTTCAAGCGTGTATACAAACCCTTTGCACGACACGTGGTTAGGCTTTCTATGCTGTGCTTGAAAAAGCCCAGCCCCGCATCGAGTGCGGGGCGACGAGCTATGGTTATGCGCTGTATTCGGCCTCACCCAACCTTCCGCACAAAAACCGTCCCCGCCGAATAGCCTGCGCCGAACGAACAGATCAGCCCGGTATCGCCCGCAACCAGATCCTCCGAATGCAGGTGGAACGCAATGATCGAGCCCGCGCTTGACGTATTGGCATAGGTGTCGAGTACGGTCGGGCTTTCATCCTCGTCCGCCTCATGCCCCAATACGCGCTGGGCAATCAGCCGGTTCATGCCGGTATTGGCCTGGTGCAGCCAGAGACGACGCAGCGCAGCGCCATCGAGGCCCAAGTCGGCGGCATGATCGACGATCATCTGCGCGACCATCGGCACCACTTCCTTGAAAACCTTGCGCCCCTCCTGCACGAACAATTTATCGGTGCGCGGGCCGCTCTGGTCGATGGGGCCCTTGCCCTCCGCACGGTTCAGGAAACCGAAATTGTTGCGGATATTGTTCGAATATTGGGTTTTCAGGCGCGTGCCCAAAATCTCCCAATGCTGTGCCGGGGCGATGTCGCGCGCCTCGACCAATATGGCGGTTGCCACGTCGCCGAAGATGAAATGGCTGTCGCGGTCGCGCCAGTTCAAATGGCCGGAGGTGATTTCGGGATTCACCACCAGCACTGACCGCGCATTGCCGGCGCGAATATAATCCGCCGCCGTCTGGATGCCGAATGTGGCCGAGGAACAGGCGACATTCATGTCAAAGCCAAAGCCGCGCGTCATTCCAAGCTCATGCTGGATTTCGACTGCCATTGCCGGATAGCCGCGCTGCATATTGGAAGCGGCGCACAGCACGGCATCGACATCGGCAATGTCGCGTCCGGCGCGCGCCAGAGCATCGCGGCATGCGGCAACACCGATTTCAGCCATCAATGAAATCTGCTCATTGGGCCGTTCGGGATAGCGCGGCTCCATGATTGCGGGATCGATGATTGCGCTTTTGTCGATCACATGCCGCGCCTTTATGCCGCTCGCCTTCTCGACAAATTCGACCGAACTATAGGTCAGTGGCTCGGCATCGGGGTTCTGCGCATTGTACAGATCGACATAGGCGTTGAAGCTCGCGACCAGCTCTTCATTGGTGATGATGTCGTCAGGCGTATAAAGTCCGGTCGCGGAAATGACCGGAGTGGTGGCGTTCGTCATGATTGTCCCGCTTCGTTTATCTTGTACCCGTTGCGCGCCCGGTTAGCGCGCCGACATAGGGTAAACAAGCTAATTGCAATTGCCCTTTGTCCCATTAGTGTTGGAAGCGGACGAAGAGGGGAACCGGTCATTCATGACCACTGAATTACGTACGCCAAGCCTGCTGTCGCGGCTATTCCGCAAGGCTTTGGTCGCAATCTATCGTCGGCAGGGATGGACCGCCTATGGCGAGGTGCCCAGCCCCCGCAAATTCGTGCTGATCGCAGCGCCGCATACCTCCAATTGGGATTTCCTCTACTTCATCGGGCTGACCGAGGAACTTGGGATCATGCCGCATTTCATGGCGAAAAAATCGCTGTTTCGCTGGCCGTGGAAAAATTTCCTGCTTGATATGGGCGGGGTGCCGGTCGATCGGGGATCAAAGCAAAATTATGTGCAGGCGATGATCGATGAATTTGCCCGCCGCACCGAATTCATGCTGACCATCGCGCCCGAAGGCACACGAGGCGCTGTGCGGCAATGGAAAACCGGTTTCTATCATATTGCGATGGGTGCCAAGGTGCCACTGGTCGTCGGCATGATGGACTATGCAAGGAAAAATGGCGGTCTGGGTCCGGCCATCTGGCCGACCGGCGATTATCAGGCCGACATGGCGAAAATCGCCGCCATTTACGAAAAAGTCGTTCCGCGCCACCCGGCCAAGAAAATGCTGAGCATCACGGAAGGGGTCGACGCATGAGCGGTGTGGCGGCGTTGCTTCTTATCAATTTCGTGGTCCTGATCGCCGTCATCCTGCTTTTGTGGAGCTACGCGGTTCGTATCCGCGATGTGTCCTTTATCGATGCTTTCTGGGCATTCGGCATGGTGCTGCTCGCCTGTGCCAGCTGGCTGCAGGCGGGTGGAGATGGCAGACGGGCGACGGTCATCCTTGCCCTGACAACGCTGTGGGGGCTGCGATTGGGGCTGCATTTGCTGTCCCGCTGGCGGCGCGAGGGTGAGGATCCACGCTATAAGAAGATTTTGGGCCATGCGATCGAAAGCAAGGGCTGGAGCTGGCCGAAATCCGCGCTGCTGATGGTTTTCCTGACGCAAGCGCCTTTGCTGTTCATCACCGCATTGCCAGCGCAATTGGGCATCTGGGCAAGCGAGGGCAGCGGCCCCGTCATGGGGCCGGTCGCGTGGGTCGGCATGGTCATTGCGCTCGTCGGTATAGGATTTGAGAGCGTGGGCGATGCGCAGCTCAAGGCATTCCGCGCCAATCCGGCAAACAAGGGCAAGGTGCTCGATACGGGTCTTTGGCACTATACCCGCCATCCCAATTATTTCGGCGATGCCTGCACCTGGTGGGGCATCTGGCTGGTGGCTGCCGAAACAGGTCCTGCGGGTTGGATCAGTGTAGTAGGGCCTTTGTTCCTGACCTTCACACTGACTCGCTGGTCGGGAAAGCCGCTTCTGGAACGTGGTCTTCACAAGAGCCGCCCCGATTATGCCGCTTATGTCGCCCGGACTTCCGGCTTTTTTCCGTTGCCGCCCAAGCGGTAGATTAACCTAGGGCAAGTCCCGCATTTCGCCGCTTTACATAATATGGTATTGCACAGCGCTCAAGGAAGGAGAGCTGTCATGAGAAATGTTGACGGGCATGTAGAGGTTACCGAGGAAGAAGCCAGCGGCGGCGTCAAAAATCACGGCGTCCGCTACGTTCTTGCCATTTCACTTTTGCTAGCAATTGCAGTGCTTTCTGCGATGTGGATCATCCCCGCATTGTCCAACTGAAAAGTTGTGGATTAATACCTGCTTAGCACAAAAATAACCCTTTCGGTTTTCGCTTTTGGTAAGGGTTTGACCGCTATCCAGCAGGGATGAAGATCAAGATCAGAACACGGCGGGAGGTATTGTGCCTCACCGCCGCGATCACGGCACTGTCCGTGCTGATCCCTGCCGCCATCACCTTCGCTGCCTTTGCATTGTCTGCGGATGGCTTGTCGCCCAGCTATGTGCCGCCATTGATGACGGTGGCGATTGCGATCCCGCTATTTTTGGCGCCTGCAATCACGATCGTGCTTTTGAATGTCATGCGTGTGCAGGCAGAAATGATTCGCGCGATCGATGCGCGGATCATGTACGACATGCTGACCGGCGTGCTGAACCGAAATCATTTCCTCGACAGTGTCCGCGCCGCCGATGTCAACGGGCCGATCATGATTGTCGATGCGGATCATTTCAAAGCAATCAACGATAGTCATGGCCATGCCGTCGGCGATGAGGCGCTGCGCGTCATGGCCCATGCCATCAAGCAATGCGTTGGCAGCGATGGCTATGTCGGCCGTCTCGGCGGCGAAGAATTCGGCGTTTTCATGCCGGAATGCAGCGCTGCGCAGGGAGTCGCGCGCGCCGAGGCGATCTGCAATGCCATTCGCAGGCTCAGCCCAATTGTCGGGGGCGCATCGGTGAAATTGTCGGTTAGCATCGGCGTTACCTATCATCGCTCGACGAGAGTGATCGGGCACAGCATGAAACTTGCCGACGATTTGCTGTACCGGGCCAAGGCAGAAGGGCGAGACCGCGTCGTCCACAGCCTGGGCAAACGGTCCTCCCGCAAAAGCGCATAGGGCGGCTGCCATTCGCGCCTTTGCTCTGCTAAGGCAGGCGCATGTGTAACCATTATGCCAACGACCCTGTGGCGCGGGCCGCCATCCAGACCTGGCGCGAATATGTCGGCTGGTCGCTATCTCGCCCGCTCCCGCCGGAATTGCAGACAGCCTCGGCTGAAGTCTGGCCAAAGGGCGATGCACTGGTGGTGCGTGGCGGGGATGATGGAGCCTATCTCGATACGATGCGCTGGGGCATACCGCTGACCATGGCAGGTAAGCGCGAAGGGACCAGGGTAACCAAATTTATTACCAATGTGCGCAATCTGGCGTCGCCCTTTTGGCGGGGCACGTTGGCGAAGGCGGAATATCGCTGCCTTGTGCCCTTTACCTCCTTTGCCGAGCCAAAGGCGGGCGCGGGAAGGGCTGAATATTGGTTCTCCTTGCCGAGCCAGCCGCTTGCCGCCTTTGCAGGGCTGTGGCGACCGGGACCCGATGGAAACGTCTTTGCCTTTCTGACCTGCGAGCCCAATCCGATGGTTGGCGCGGTGCACCCCAAGGCCATGCCGGTGATCCTGCAACCCGAGGATTATCAGGGCTGGCTCGATGGCGGAGAGGCAGTCGCGCTGGCACAGCCTTTCCCTTCCCAGTTGATGGCGATGGAGGAACGCGCGCCCGCGCCCGTTCTGGAAAAAGCTGCGCAGTCGGACCTGTTCGGATAGGTTGGGGGGTATGCAATCGCTCCAGCATCTTGTCGCCGACGAACTGGCGGTGCCGGTGATGGCCGAGGTTGCGGCCTTTGCCGCGCATATTGCCGGGCAATATCCGGGCGCTGCGCGTGCGGTGCTGTTTTACGGATCATGCCTCCGGAGCGAGCAGCTCCAGGGCCAGATGCTCGATTTCTACCTGATCGTGTCGGATTATGAAGCGGCCTATAGCGCCAACTGGCTGGCGAAGTGGAACCGGCGGCTGCCGCCCAATGTCTTTCCGTTCGAACATGACGGGCTGGTTGCCAAAGTTGCAGTGCTCAGCGAGGCCGATTTTCACGATCTCAACCGCGCGGGCGCATCGGCGGTATCGGTGTGGGCGCGCTTTGCGCAGCCTGCGCGGCTGGTCTGGGTGGCTGACGATGATGCGCGCGACCGGGCGGTGCTAGCCATTGCCGGAGCAGCGCCGACGCTGCTCAACGGCGCGCTGGCGCACATGGCGCATGAGGATGATTTGCTGGCGCTTTGGGAATTGGGCTTTGCGCTGACCTATGGGGCCGAACTGCGGGCAGAGCGCAAGGACAGGCCAGCTTCGGTGCTCGAATTTGTTCCCGACCGCTATATGCGCTTTGGCAAGGCAGCGCTGGCGCATACGCCGATTGCCAATGTCGTGCGCGACGACGGCAGCGTGCATCTGCTGCCCGATCCGGAAGGGCGCATCGCGCTGGAGCGCAAACGCTGGCCGGGGCTGCGGCGGCGCGGCAAATGGCTGACGGTGGCGCGGCTGGCGAAGGCTGCCTTCACCTATGCGGGCGGGATCGACTATCTGGCGTGGAAGATCAACCGCCACGCCGGGACGAAGATCGAGATAAAGCCTTGGCAGCGGCGCTGGCCACTGGTTGCTGCAGTGGTGCTGGTACCCAAATTGCTGGCGAAGGGCGCGGTGCGCTGACGCTCAGTCCTCGTCGGGACCCAGTTCCTTGTCGAGGTCGCGGGGGCGGATAAAGCGGGTCAGTCGTCCTGTCGGCTTGCCGATGTCCGCCCATTTATCGATATCAATCTCTATCTGGGCCAATGCAGCTGTGGGATATTTGACCTCTACCTCTGCGCGCAGGGGCGAGCTGCCATCATCGGGGACAAGGTCAAAGACCAGATCCTCGACCGCAGGGCAATGGCCGACCACCATCACGCTGCCGTGGCGGTCGTCGGTTTCGCGGAGCACGTCCAGCACGGTGGCAGAGGAAGCAAGGTAGATGCGCCTTTCCCAAGTCGGCTCGATCTTGCGACCATAGCCGCTCCAGACGCCATCGAGCGTTTCGACGACGCGGACCGCCGGGCTGGCGATGACATGGTCGAAACCGATATCGTTCGCGGCCATCCACTGGCCCATCGTCCGCGCCGCTTTCTCGCCCCGCTTGTTCAATGGTCGGTCGAAATCGCGCGCCACCGGATCGTCCCATCCCGATTTGGCGTGGCGCAGCAGATAGAGGGTTTTCGTCAAAAGGGGATGTCCTCGTCCAATATCGTTTCGTCGAAGCCCTGCCCGATTTTGGTGACAGGGGAAAGACCGGATTTGATCCGCCGCACCGCTTCATCGAGCGTTACGCGGCTCACCGGCGTGCCGGGCGGAAAGGCGGTCAGCAGCCGCGAGGGCGTGGCGGGCGAGAGCAGGACAAAATGCCCCCTGTCGTCGGCCTTGCGGATCAGCCGCCCGAAAGCCTGCGCCAGCCGCGAGCGGATGATCCGGTCGTCATAATCATTCCCATTCCGCTCACCCTGAGCCTGTCGAAGGGCAGAGGCCAGCCGCCGCGCCTTGTGCAAAATATCGGGCCGCGGCCAGGGCACCTGTTCCATGATCACCAGTCGCAGCGAATCCCCCGGCACATCGACCCCGTCGCGCAGCGCATCGGTGCCAAGCAGGCTGGCGTGCGGATCGTCGCGAAAGATATCGACCAGCGTGCCGGTGTCGATCGGATCGACATGCTGCGCATAAAGCGGCAGGCCATCGCGCGCGAGCCTGTCAGCGATACGCGCATGAACGCTGCGCAGCCGCTTGATCGCGGTAAACAGCCCCAGCGCCCCCCCACGCGATGCGCCGATCAACTGCGAATAAGCCCCCGCCAGCGCCGCCAGATCGCCCTTTGCCACATCGGTGACAATCAGTACCTCTGCCTGCGCGGCATAGTCGAACGGGCTGGGCGCGGCAAAATGGCTCGCCTGATGGTCGAGATGCACCGCGCCTGTGCGCGCCTCCGCCGTGTCCCAGTCACCACCGCTGCGCAAGGTTGCCGACGTCGTCAGCACGCCATGCGCCTGTTTCAGGACGACGCTTGCCACAGGCTTGGTGGGGTCGAGCCAATGGCGGTGGATGCCCATGTCATATTCGCGGCCATCGCCCCGCTCGACGCTCAGCCAATCGACGAAATCGGGGTCGGCTGGCCCGCCTCCGCGCGCAAGCAGGGCCATCCAGCCGCGCAGCGTATCGACACGCCAGCCAAGGCTTGCCGTCGCCCCTTCGATCCTCGCGCGCGCCGCGCCGTCGAGCCAGTCGGGCGGATCGGATATGATCGCCTCCAGCCTTTGCCCCAGCGCGGTCAACGGACGGACCAGCCGGTCGAGCGCGCCCATCATCTCGGCAATGGCATCGACCAGCGGGGCATCCAATCCTGCATATTCAGTCTCGAGGCCATAGCCGCTTTCAGCCTGTCCCTCATCGCGCGCATAGACCGTCGCCCGCACCGCCGCGAGCAGGCGTTCGGCGGGGCCGGACGGCGTGCCCTCTGCAATGCGGGTCAGCCAACCGTCACCCGGCAACGCCTCGGCAGCGACCCGCGCCTGCTCTATCGCTGTGCCGCCCTCGACATCATAACTTGCCACGTCGGCAAGCCGCGCCGCCAACCCGCGCCGACGCCCGCGCGCTTTCGCCTCCGGTCCGATCACCCAGCGGCGGATTTCAATCATCTCCGCCCCGGTCAGCGCTGAGGCGAATGTTGAGTCGGCAGCATCGAACAGATGATGGCCCTCATCGAAAATGATCCGTGTCGGCCGGTTCGCCTCCTCGCGCCCTCGCGCTGCATTGACCATCATCAGCGCATGATTGGCGATCACGATGTCGGCCTGTGCCGAGGCGCGCGCGGCGCGCTCGATGAAGCATTTTCGATAGTGCGGGCAGCCTGCATAAATGCACTCGCCGCGTCGGTCGGTCAGCGCAGTCGAGCCATTTCGCCGGAACAGCGTTGCCAGCCAGCCGGGCAGATCGCCGCCTACCATATCGCCATCGCGCGTATAGGCCGCCCAGCGCGCGACCAGATGCGCCAGCGTCGCGGCCCGTCCGGCAAAGCCTCCCTGCAACGCATCCTCCAGATTGAGGAGGCAGAGATAATTTTCACGGCCCTTGCGCACCACGACCTTCTGCTGGAACGCGCTTGCCTCGGGGTAAATCCGTTTCGCCTCGCGCAGCAATTGGCGTTGCAGCGCCTTGGTATAGGTCGAAATCCAAACGGTGCCGTCGGCCTCGTGCGACCACAGCGAGGCAGGGGCGAGATAGCCCAGCGTCTTGCCAATCCCCGTCCCTGCCTCTGCCAGCAGCATATTGGGCTCACCCTTACGCTTGCGCGGGTCGAAAATCTGTGCGGTGGCTTCGGCAAAATTGCGCTGGCCCTCGCGCGTTTCGGCGCCGCTGCCTGTCAGCCGGGCGAGCTGCGTCGCCACGGCGTCGCGTTCGATAACAACCGGGCGCGGCGGTGTGCGCGGCGGTGCCTCCTCCCACTCTGGCAGTTTGGCGAACAGCCAGCGTTCCTTTTCGGCAGGCTTTGGCAGGATGGATGCGACAATATTCGCCCAGGGCCAGCGTACGCGTGTCAGCGCCTGGATGGCATCCCACGCGCCCTCGCGCTCGGGCCAAGCGGGGTCGGTCAATGTGGCGAGCAGTTTTTGCGTGGCGGCGAGGAGGAGGGATGGGATAATTTCATCAGACCAAATACCGTCATGCTGAACTTGTTTCAGCATCCACTCTGCCGTCTCGCCCTTCGGCTTTTCAGGAGCGATGGACCCTGAAACAAGTTCAGGGTGACGATGGTGTGGAATAGGGAGTTCCAATGCCTCCGCCATCCCCTTCGCCGTCGGCACGACAAAGCGCGCCGGATGCACGAATGCAAAAAGCTCCAGCAAATCCAGCCCCGACAATTCGCCGTAGCCCAGCCGCTGCCCGACCAGCGGCGCATTGAGCATGATCATCGGCGTGTCGGCCGCCGCGCGCACGGCTTCGCCGCGCCCCACGGCGCGTGTTGCGCCATTGGGAGAGGCGATCCAGATACCGGCATGGCTTGCATGCAGCGCGGGAAAGGCTAGGGGGATGGCCATTGCCCGCCTATGTGGCAATTCTGGAACGAAAAGGAAACAGTGAATGCGCGTCGAGGCGGCCCTTCGCGAAGCGGCTCTGGGGAGCAAGGCATGGCCCTATGAGGAGGCGCGCAAGCTGCTCAAACGCTATCCGCAGGGGAAGCCCGGCGGTGCGCCTATCCTGTTCGAGACCGGCTATGGCCCCTCGGGCCTGCCGCATATCGGCACCTTCAACGAAGTGCTGCGCACCACGATGGTGCGCCGCGCGTTCGAGGAGATCAGCGATATGCCGACGCGGCTTGTTGCTTTCTCGGACGATATGGACGGGATGCGCAAGGTTCCGGACAATGTGCCGAACAAGGATTTGCTCGGCCAATTTCTCGGCAAGCCGCTCACCCAGGTGCCCGATCCGTTCGACAAATATGAAAGTTTTGCGCATCATAACAACGCGATGCTGCGCGAATTTCTCGACCGTTTCGGCTTCGAATATGAATTCATGTCATCGACGGTCGAATATGCCAGCGGACGTTTCGACGAGACGCTGAAATCGGTGCTGCGCCATTATCAGGACATTCTCGACATCATGCTGCCCACTTTAGGCAAGGAGCGTCAGGCGACCTATTCGCCGGTGCTGCCGATCAGCCCGAAAAGCGGGATTGTGCTGCAGGTTCCGGTGGAGGTCGTCGATGCCGATGCGGGGCTTGTTGCTTTTGACGATGAGGGCGAGCGCATCACCCAGTCGATCCTTGGCGGTAAGGCAAAGCTGCAATGGAAAGTCGATTGGGCGATGCGCTGGGTCGCGCTTGGCGTCGATTATGAAATGGCGGGCAAGGACCTGATCGACAGCGTGACGCAAAGTTCCAAGATCACCCGCGCCCTTGGCGCCCGCCCGCCCGAAGGTTTCAATTACGAAATGTTCCTCGATGAAAAGGGCGAGAAGATTTCGAAATCCAAGGGCAATGGCCTCAGCTTGGAGCAATGGCTGACCTATGGCACTGACGAGAGCCTTGCCTTTTACATCTTTCGCGAACCCAAAAAGGCAAAGGCGCTGCACATGGGCGTGATCCCGCGCGCGGTGGACGAATATTTCCAGTTCCGTGGCAATTATGCGGGGCAGGAGATCGACAAGCAATTGGGCAATCCGGTGCACCACATCCACCGGGCCAAGCCAGAGCCGGTGCCGGGGGGGACGCCGCCGGT
>ERZ1066122.2197-NODE-2197-length-13410-cov-8.113890_pt1 | contig 13410 bp, 13 predicted proteins | sample MGYA00382769_ERZ1066122 | MGnify/ENA primary metagenome ERZ1066122 (study PRJEB33369, sample SAMEA5778352) | biofilm metagenome | biome: Industrial cooling water; feature: Water cooling tower basin; material: Biofilm | place: United Arab Emirates | collected...
GTCCGTCCCCAAGAGGAAGACGGACCTGGAAGGCGCGGAGGCAAGCCTCTCGGGCGCCGCCGCGGCAATCCCGCGCGGGCGGCTGCGCGTGGACGTGCCAGCGCCCATCGCGAGCCTGGTGCTGGTGCCTGCCCTGCCCGCCTTCTTCGCGCGCTATCCCGAAATCCAGCTCGAACTCGGCGTCAGCGACCGCTCGGTGGACCTGATCGACGAGGACGTCGACGCCGTGATCCGCGTCGGCACGGCCCGCGAGGGCTTCCTGCGCGCAAGGCACGTGGCCGACCTCGCGCTCGGCCTATTCGCCGCCCCGGGCTACCTGCAGCGTGTCGGTCGGCTCGCGCATCCCGCCGACCTCGAACAGAGCGCGCATGCGCTGATCGGCTTTCGCGCGATGCGCGCCCGCGCCCCGCTGACGCTGGCGATGCGGCGCGGCGACGAGGCCTGGCGCGTCACGAGCGCCGGCCCGGTGGCCGTGGATGACGGCCATGCCTACCTCGCGGCCGGCGTCGCGGGCCTCGGCGTGGTGTGCCTGCCCCGCTACCTCGCAGCGGGCACGCTGGCGCGCGGCGAGCTGGTGCCGCTGTTCGGGGACTGGAAACTGCAGCCGCTGGCGCTGCACCTCGCCTACCCGCCCGGCCGCCAGGCGAGCCGTAAGCTGCGGGTCTTCATCGACTGGGGCGTCGAGCTTCTGGACGGGCGTGCCCCGGACATCACCCGGCCCGCCCTGACTACGCCCGGGCGGCCGCACAAGAAACGCCTTCGGCGCGAGCTCAGCAGTCCACCATCGACTAAGGCGACTGACGCACCTTGAAGCAATCCGAGCAGCCGGCGTGGAGCACTGTGCGCGGCAAGGCCCTCGACCTAAGTGCCAACAAGACCGCCTCCGAGCTCCTGCAAATCGGGTCAACCTTTCTGGCAGGACATTCAGCGCTCGCACGACTTATTGGCAGATCTGCAAATAGGCACCGACTTTGTGGCAGATCCGACAGATCCGACCGACTTTGTGGCAGACAGAACTGCCACAAGGCTCGCTGCCTCAGCGCCTGAATTGCGAAGAATCAGTGACTTAGGCTATGCCGCCTTTGTGGCGTTCAACAGCCGCGCCACCCGCCGCCGCGCCGCCGCCCATGCCGGCACCACCACCCTGGCCCTGGCCACCGCCGCCGCGCTGGCCCTCGCCGCGGCCGCCGCTCCGGCCGCCACCCCCCGAACCCGGGCGCGTCGGCCCCTGGCGCGGGATGTCGACGCCGGCAGGCACCGGCTCGAGGTCGAGGACCTCGCGGATGAAGTCGCGCAGCGAAACCACCAGTTCAGCCGTGTGCACCGGCCGGCCCGCGGCTAGCTCGGACGCCGCCCGTGCCGCCAGCCGTACCTGTTCCTCGGTACCCAGCAGCAGGATGTCGGACAGCGCCGCCTCGACGGCGTCGCGGATTCGGCGGCTTCGGTCCGAGCCCGTTTCGGCCAGCTCGCCCTCGCCAGTCTCGGCCTGGGCCCGGCGCAGGTCTCGCAGATGCGTGGGATCCACCGCCAGGTCACCGGTGAAGGAACCCCCCAGGGTCTTGTAGGCCGCGATCAGCGTGCGCAGGCGCTCGTTGATCTGGCGATTCTCGCGCTGCCGGCGAACCTGCACCGTCTGCATCACCAGCAGGCGGATGCCCACGCCCATCAGCGTGATCAGCGCCAGCGCGCCCACCGTGACCAGGATGCTTTGCCAGGAGCTGAAATCCAGGAAGCGCATGCCCCCTAGGCTACCGCATGCCGCCGTCGGCCGAGCAGCAGGGCCAGCACGCCCTCGAAGCGGTCGATTTCGCCGGCTTCCTCGGCGCAGCGCTGGTAGATCTCCGGGTCGTCGCAGACGCGCAGCACGCGGCACTGGCCGAAGCCGGCGGCGTCCTCGACCACCTCGGCCTCGTAAAGGCACTCGCCGGTGCCGGCGCGCCAGACCCGCAGCGCGTCGCCCTCGAGCCAGACCACCCAGCGCTCGTCCAGCGAGGCCGGCCACAGGCCTTCGCGCAGCAGCGCCATCTCCTCGGGCGCAAAGCTGCGCGAGCAGCGCAGCGGCCAGCCCAGGCGAAGCCTGCGCAGCCGGGTCAACCATTCCTCGCGTTCATCCATGGGGTCAGGCATCCGGTGGCGTCAGGGGCATCGTGGCAGGCGGGCGGCTCAAAGATTGAGACGCTGATCCCGACCCGGGCAGGCCAGCTTGGCAAGGCCGCCGGTTTCACCCATGCTCGGTTCGTCCCCCCTGCCCCCCGGTGCCAATGAATCGCAAGTCGATCCTGATTGCCCTTGCAACCGTCCTGCTGGCCGTCCTGGCCTACCTCGCCGGCCGCCAGCAGGCGCCCACGGCCGACGAAACCAGCACGGCCGCTGGAGCCAACGCACCCGCCGCTACGGCTCAAGCCGATCCTTCCGTCACCAGTCCGGCGGCCCCGGCCCGCCCCGCCCGCCCCCTGCCCGATCCCTCCCAGCCCCTACCCGGCGTCATCGCCGAACTCGAGCAGCGCGCCCGCGCAGGCGAGGCTGCCGCGGCCTGCCGCCTGGCCGCGGAGTGGTCGCACTGCTCGGCGCTGCCGGAGCGTCGCGCTGAGTTCGATGCCTGGCTGTCCAGCCGCCGGCTCGCCCTGGACCTGATGCCCGAGGCCCTGCGAGCCGATGCAGCGGCGAACATCGAACGCGAACTGCCGTTGCGTGAGCGAACCCTGCGCGAGCTGCAGGCCCACTGCGGCGAGGTTCCCGTGCCCTCGCCCGCCGAGGTCGCGCGCATGTGGCGCGCCGCGGCCGTGGGCGGCGATGCGGCGGCGCTGCGCCAGTACGCCAGCGGCCACGCGTTCAAATGGGGCAAGCTGCTTGACACATTGCCGGAGCTGGCCACTTACCGCGCCGAGGCCCCCGGCCTGGCGCGCCTGGCGGCGAGCCGCGGCGACCTGGACATGGCGCTCGCACTGGCCTCCGCCTACGCGCCCACCGGCCGGCGCGAGCGCACGCTGCTGCAGCAATCGGTCGCCGCCGATCCGGCCCAGGGCCTGGCGCTGTTCCGCCGCATCGAGGCCGCGCTGGATGCCGGCGGGCACGGCGACACCCGCGTGGCCATGGAGGTCAGCGAGCGCATCGCCACGCTGGAAAAAACGCTGACGCCCGCGGAACTCGCGCAGGCGGCGGCGCACGCCGGCGAGATGGCCGGCCAATGGCAGCCGCTTCAGCTGCGCGGCGTGCGTGACCTGCGGGGGAACGGCTCGGTGCGGCCGATCGAGCGCGGCTGGTGCGGCCGCTGAGGCGTCAACGCGGCATCAAGCCGGCCTTCACAGGCTGTAACCGGCAGTGGCAACACACTGGCGCCCGAGCCTGACGAAACCCCGCCGCCATGCCCCGCCACCTCCGCCTCGTCTACGCCAGCCGCGCCACTTTCCCGCCTGTCCGCCACGGCGCGGGCATCCATCCGGAAGTGGCGCGCATCCTGATCCAGTCGCGCCGCAACAATGCGCGCCGGCGCGTGGTGGGCGGGCTGTATTACGCCGACGGCTGCTTCTTCCAGTGCCTCGAGGGCCCGGCCGAGGTCGTCGAGACGCTCTACCAGAAGCTCCACGCCGACCCGCGCCACCGCGACCTCAAGGTGCTCGACCGCCGCGAGATCTCCGCGCCCAGCTTCCAGGCCTGGACGATGAAGCACGTGCCGGATGCGCCGGAGGTGCGCGACCTGCTGGCGCGGCACGGCCGCACCGGCTTCGAGCCCTACAGTTTCAACGCCGAGTTGGTGGACGACATGGTGGCGCTGCTGCTCGGTCGCCCGGATGCGGGCAACCTGCCTGAGCTCGACGAGGCCCGCGAAGCCCTGGGCGACAACCAGCGCAGCGACCTGATGCGACTGGTGGCCGCCACCGGCCTGTTCGCCGGTGCCGCGCTGATCGCGGTGCTGATGCTGCGCTGAGCCTCAGCCCGCGGCCGGCCCGCAGCCCGGGCAGGCGGGATCCGGGCGCAGGCGGGTCTCGCGGAAACGCATCGCCAGCGCATCGAAGTGCAGCAGGCGCCCCGACAGCGGCTCGCCCAGCCCCAGCAGCAGCTTGATCGCCTCGGTGGCCTGCAGCAGGCCCACCACGCCAGGCAGTACGCCCAGCACGCCGGCCTCGGCGCAATTGGGCGCGTCCTCGGCCGCGGGCGGCTCGGGGAAGAGGCAGCGGTAGCACGGTGCTTCGCCGCGGCGGCGCCCGGCATCGAACACGCTCACCTGCCCTTCGAAGCGGTGCACCGCCCCGTAGACCAGCGGCTTGCCCTGGCGCAGGCAGGCGGCGTTGAGCACGTAGCGCACGGGGAAGTTGTCGGCGCCGTCCACCACCACGTCCACGCCGGGCAGCAGCGCATCGACGCTGTCGGCGGTCACGCGCAGGCGATGCGTTTCGATGCGCACGCGCGGGTTCAGCGCCGAGAGCGCCGCGGCCGCGGAGGCGACCTTGGGCTCGCCGATGCGCGCCTCGGTGTGCAGGATCTGCCGCTGCAGGTTGCTGCGGTCCACCACGTCGTCGTCGGCCAGCACCAGCGTGCCCACGCCGGCGGCGGCGAGGTAATAGGCCGCGGGCGAGCCCAGGCCGCCCGCGCCCACCACCAGCACCTTTGCGGCGGCGAGCTTGCGCTGGCCTTCGAGCCCCACCTGCGGCAGGCGCAGGTGGCGCGAGTAGCGCTCGAGGAAATCGGCGTCCTCGTCGGCGCCCTTGACCGTGGGCAGGCCGGCGGCGCACCAGGCGTCGTAGCCGCCAAGCACGTTGCGCACGCGCGTGTAGCCCTGGCCGCGCAGCGATTCCGCGGCCAGCTGCGAGCGGCGGCCGCTGGCGCAGATCAGCAGCAGTTCGGCATTCGTGTCCGGCGTGACGCGGGCCGGATCGGCCTCGAGCGCGGCGCGCGGCAGCGGCAGCGCGCCTTCGGGCAGGCCCAGGGCGTGTTCGCCGGGCTCACGCACGTCCAGCAGGCGGCTGCCCCGGGCCTGGCGGCGGCGCGCTTCGGCGGGCGTGATCTGTTCGATGTCGGCCATGCGCGAAGTCTAGCCGGCCGGCCCGCACGGCAGGCAGTCGAGCACGGCGCCCGCGGGCCAGTCGCCGGGGCCTTCGGGCAGCACCACCAGCACATCGTTGCGGGCGGCGGCGGCCAGGCGGTGCGAGCCGGTGGCCAGGTCGGGCGTGACTTCGAGCTGGCCGCCCTCCCCCACTTCCAGCCGGCCGCGCAGGAATTCCAGGCGCTCGTGGCGCTTGCTGACGGGCGCTGCCAGGCGCGCACGCCAGCGCCGGCGCGGCTCGGCGCGGCCCTGAAGGCCATCGAGCAGGCCGCGTGCCAGCGTCAGGAAGGTCGCCAGCACCGACACCGGGTTGCCGGGCAGGCCCAGCACCAGAGCCTGGCCGAGCGAACCGAACAGCAGCGGCATGCCGGGCTTCATGCGCACCTTCCAGAAGTGCACCTGGCCGCGTTCGCGCAGCAGCGCCGGCAGGTGGTCCTTCTCGCCGGCGGACACGCCGCCGCAGGTGATCACCACGTCGAACGAAAACGCCGCGTCCTCGAGCGCCGAGGCGATGCGCGCCGGGTCGTCGGGCAGGATCGGCCAGGCCACGGGCTCCAGCCCTTCGGCCACGAGCAGCGCCTGCAGCAGGGAGCGGTTGGAATCGAAGATCTGGCCGTCCGCCAGCGGGTTGCCCGGCGGCTGCAGTTCGTCGCCGGTGGTGAACACGGCCACCGTCGGGCGCCGCGCCGCCGGCAGCGTCGGCAGGCCGAGCGCCGCGGCCAGGGAAATGCGCGCGGGCGTGAGCACCTGCCCCGCTTCAAGCACGCGCTGGCCCGGCACGACGTCCTCAGCGGCACGGCGGATGTTCGCGCCCGCGACCGGCGCCGGGTCGGCCAGCACGCGTTCGCCCACGAGGCGCGCGTTCTCCTTGATCAGCACCGCGTCGGCGCCCGCCGGCAGCGGCGCGCCGGTGGTGATGCGGCAGGCCTCGCCGGCGGCGAGCGCGAGGCGCTGGTCGGGGCCGGCGAACTGCTCGCCGACAAGGCGCCAGCCGTCCGCGGGCATCTCGCCGCGCACGGCGAAACCATCCATCGCGGCATTGTCGAAGTTGGGCAGCGGCGTGGACGCCACGATGTCTTCGGCCAGCACGCGGCCCAGGGCGCGCTGCAGCGGCACGGCCTCGGTGGGCAGGCGGCGGGCGGCGGCCACGCGGGCCAGGATGGCGGCGGCCTCGTCGAAGGCGATGCGCGTCGGGAAGGGTTCGGTCATGGCTCGGTGTCGTAGGCGCCGGGCGAATTGGCATTGCCCAGCTGGTGCGGCGAAAGGTCCAGGCAGCTTGCCTGCAGCGGCGCGAGCGCGCGATGAACCGCCCGCTCGCCGCCATCGAGCGCCTCGCGCGCGGCGGCGAGCAGCGCGGGTGCCGGCCACAGGCCCACCAGCGGCTGCAGGCCACCGGCGTCGCGCAGCCAGGCGCCGCGCTGCGTGGCCACGGCGGCCAGGCGCCCGAACAGCCCCACCGGCAGCGACAGCGCATCCACGGGCAGCACCAGCAGCCAGGGCGTGGTGCAGGCCGCCGCCAGCGCTTCCAGGCCGGCCAGCGGGCCGGGCTGGCCCTCGCGCAGGTCGGTCACGCAGCGAAAGCCACGATCACGCCAGCGCGGGTCGTCGGCTCGAACGCTGGCCAGGCGCGCAGCGAACGAGGGATCACCCAGCTGCGCGAGCAGGCCATCGATGAGGGGAATGCCATCGCGCCGCAGCCAGGCCTTGTCGCGACCGCCGACGCGTTCGCCGCGACCGCCGGCGAGCACGCCCAGGCTGGTCGCCGACGCCGGGATCACTTCTTGCTTTTGACGTGCCTGAGCAGGCGGCGCTTGCGCTGCACCTGTCGTTCCGTGAGCACGTTCTTCTTGCCCTCGTAGGGGTTCTCGCCTTCCTTGAAGACGAACTTGATCGGCGTGCCCACCAGCTTGAAGCGCTTGCGGAAGAAGTTCTCGAGGTAGCGCCGGTAGCTGTCGGTCAGTACGCGCAGGCGGGTGCCGTGCACGATGAAGGTGGGCGGGTTGGCGCCGCCCGGATGGCAGTAGCGCAGCTTCGAGACGTGGCCGCGCACGGCCGGCGGCGGGAAGCTCTGGTAGGCGATTTCCAGCGCCTTGGTCACTTCCGAGGTGCTGAATTCCTTGGTGGCCGAGGCATGGGCGCGGTGGATGGCGCGGAACAGCTCGCGCATGCCGGTGCCGTGCTTGGCCGAGATGGTGATGCGCTCGGCCCACTCGCAGAACGAGAGCTTGCGGGCGATCATCGCCATCGTCTGCTCGCGCTGGTAGCTGGTCTGGCCGTCCCACTTGTTGACCGCAATCACCAGGGCCTTGCCGGCCTCGAGCACGTGGCCCAGCACGGTGGCGTCCTGCTCGGTGACGCCTTCGCCGGCGTCGAGCAGCACCACGGCCACCTGGCAGTTCTCGATGGCCTGCAGGGTCTTGAAGACGGAGAACTTCTCCACCGCCTCCTCCACCTTCGAGCGGCGGCGCAGGCCGGCGGTGTCGATCAGGCGATAGGGGCGGCCATCGCGCTCGAGGTCCACCGCGATCGAGTCGCGGGTGGTGCCGGGCACGTCGGAGGCGATCATGCGCTCCTCGCCCAGCAGGCGGTTCACCAGGGTGGACTTGCCGACGTTGGGCCGGCCCAGGAAGGCGATGCGGATGCGGTCGGGATCGGTGTCGAGGATCTCGCCGTCGCCGTCCTCGGGCAGCTCGGGCAGCACGCGCTCGAGCAGCTCGGGGATGCCGCGCTGGTGCGCGGCCGCCAGCGGGATGACCACCTCGGCGCCGAAGCGCGCGAATTCGGCCAGCACCGCCTGCTCGTCCAGGCCGTCGGTCTTGTTGACCACCAGGAAGAAGCGCCGGCCCGACTTGCGCAGCCAGGCCAGGATGGTTTCGTCCAGCGCCGACGGGCCTTCGCGGCCATCGACGACGAACAGCACCAGGTCGGATTCCTCCACCGCGGCGCGCGACTGGCGCGCGGTGGCGCCGGCCAGGCCCTCTTCCTCGCCGGAGAGGCCGCCGGTGTCGCAGAGCGCGAACGGGCGCGCCTCGACGCGGCGGCAGATGCCGTAGTGGCGGTCGCGGGTGACGCCCGGCTCGTCGTGGACGAGCGCGTCGCGGCTGCGCGTGAGCGCGTTGAACAACGTCGATTTTCCGACGTTGGGACGGCCAACGAGGGCGACCAATGGCAGCACGCGGTTTTCCTCGTTGCTCGCTGCGGCGCCGGCTTACTGGGCCGGCGACGGATAGGCGGCCAGGCGGCCTTCGGAGTCCACCACCACCAGGGTGCCGGTGGGGGCGACCTGCGGCGTGGCCAGGATCGGCGCGCGACCCACGCGCTCGCGACCGGCCAGCGTGCCGTCGGCGGCGCGCACCCAGTGCAGGTAGCCCTCGACGTCGCCGACGACCAGGAAGTCGCCCTGCACGGCCGGGGTGGTCAGCCAGCGGCGCGCCAGCGCCTCCTGCTTCCAGACGGCCGAACCGTTGTTGCGGTCGAGCGCCCAGAGCGTGCCGGCCGGATCGGCCAGCACCACGCGGTCGCCCAGCAGGGCCAGGCCGCTGTAGCCGCCGGTGTCGCGGCTCCAGAGCGGACGGCCGTTCTGGGTGGAGATCGCCAGGGTCTGGCCGGCGAAGCTGGTGGCGTAGAGCTCGCTGTAGCCCAGGGCGATCTCGCCGTCGACGTCGGACATGCGGGCCAGGTCGTTGCGGCCTTCGGACTCGGCCACCAGCTGCTGCCAGGCGACCAGGCCGTCGGCGGCGCGCAGCGCCACCACGTTGCCATCGTCGTAGCCGAGGTAGACCAGGTTGCCGTCGGTGACCGGCGCGCCGTTGCCGCGCACGCTCAGGGCCGGCAGGCCGCGGTCGAACACCCACTTGCGGGTGCCGTCGGCGGCGTCGAGGCCGAAGGTGCGGCCGTCGTTGCTGCGGACCACCACGCGGTCGCCCGCCACCAGCGGCGCAGCGATGACTTCGGAAGTGACCGAGGCGCGCCAGCGCTCGGCGCCGGTCTCGGCGTCCAGGGCCACCACTTCGCCGTTGCGGCCACCGGCCACCACCAGGCCATTGCCCACGCCCGGGCCGCCGGTGACGCCGCCGTCGATCGCCTTGCGGCGCCAGAAGAACAGGCGGCTGCCTTCCTTGCCGGTGCGCACGATCTCGGAATCCCAGAGCGTGTCGCCGGTGTTGAGGTCGAGCGCGAGCACGCGGCCGGCGTCGTCGGAGACGTACACCCGCTCGCCCTCGATCGCCGGGCGCTGGCGCAGGCCGAGGCCGGCCTTGCCGTCGCCCAGCTTGCGGTCCCAGCCCTTGCCGACGACCAGCGGGCTGGCGATTTCAACCAGTTCGGCGGGCGCCTGGGCCTTGGTGGCCTTGTCGGCGAACACGCCCTTGATGGTGGAGCAGCCGGTGGCGAAGGCGAGCAACGCCGCGATGATCAGGGTACGACGCAGCATGCGTTCAGGCCTCCGGGGTTTCGGGCAGGCTGCCGCCGGCCTCGGTGAACTTCATTTCCACCATGCCGCGGGTGGACGCGGCCAGGTCGAGCGCGGCCAGGGCCGCTTCGTAGGCCTCGCGGGCCTGCTCGCGCTGGCCCAGGGCCAGGTGCGCGTCGCCGCGCAGTTCCGCGGCGGTGCCGGCATTGCCGGTGAAGGCCTTGCCCTCGAGGCGCTTGAGCACCTCTTCGTGGCGGCCCAGCGCGGACAGCACGCGGGCTGCGCGCAGGTCGAGCAGTTCCAGGGTGGCCGGGTCGATGCCTTCGCGGGCCACGCCGTCGAGCGCGGCCAGGGCCTCTTCGCCCTTGCCCTCGTCGAGCAGGCGGCGGGCGTCGACCAGCGCGACCATGGCGTTGTAGATGGACTCCGGGTGGTCCTGGCGCAAGGCCTGCGCATGGGCGGCGGCCTTGGCGGTTTCGCCGGCCTCGCTGGCGCGGGTGAAGGACAGGAACTCGGCCGCGGCCTCGACCTTGCGGGTCTCGCCCTGCACCTGCCACCAGTTCCAGCCACCCAGGGCCGCCAGGCCCAGGGCGACGCCGGTGATCAGCGAAGAGCCGTTGTTCTTGAGCCAGGCGCGAACGCGTTCGCCCTGTTCGTATTCGTCAATCTGGTCCATGGATCACTTCTTCGGGCCCGCACGCGCGGCGTGCAGGCGGGTTGGACGGGGGCGGCGGCCGCGCTCAGTGGCGGGCAGGCGCAGGTTGCCCGTCAGAGGATACCGTAAAGCGGGCGACGTTCGCCGCGCGGTAGGGCGCCAGGTCGAGCGGCTCGCCGTCGTGGAGCACTTCGACGGCGGCGGCGTTGCCGAGCGTGACGTGGGTCACTTCGCCCGGGGCGTAGCGGCGCTCGGCGCCGGCATCGAGCAGGGCCTGCTCGATGCGGCGGCCGTCGGGCCCCAGCACTTCGAACCAGCTTTGGCCGGTGAAGCGCAGCACCAGGCCCGGCTCCGGGGTGGCGACGAGTTCGGCCGCGGCCGCGGCGCCGGTGGTCTTGGGCTGGACCGGGGTGATCGAGGCCATCACAGGCTCCGGGCCGGCCGACGGCGCGGGCCCGGCGGCGACCGGCGCCGCCTGCGGCTCGATGGCCGGCAGCACCGACGGGTCGGCCTCGAGCGTGACGTTCTCGGGACGCTCGGCGTTCTGGTAGTGGCGGGCCACCAGCACCACCGGCACCACCAGCACGGCAGTCATCACCAGGTAGATGCCGTTGCGCAGCGAGGTGTCGAGCGTGCGGCGCAGGCGCGAACGCGAGGCCATCGGCACCAGGGCCGGCGCGGCCACCGGCGCGGCCACCGGCTGGGCCAGCTCCGCGGGCAGGCCGAGCAGGCGCAGGTAGCTGCCGAGGTAGCTGCGCACGTAGATCGGCGCGCCCAGGCGCGGCCAGTCCTCGCGCTCCATCGCCTCGATGATGGCCACCGGCAGCTTGAGCTGCGCGCCGGCCTGCTCGGGGCTCAGCCCCTGCTTCTCGCGAGCGACGCGCAGCCGCACGCCGATGGGATCTTCGAACAAAGCGTCCTGCCGGCCTTCGGTGCTCATGACTGCGGGGATCCCTCGCGGGCGGTTGGCGTGTAGTCGGGGAACCCCTCGCGCAGGCGCGTGCGGTAGCGCTCGGCGGCGGCGCGGTCGCCCGCGCCCTCCTCGATCGCGACCGCCAGGTCAAGCAGCTCGGCGCCCACCTCGCCCTGCGCCTCGCGGCGCTGGAAGAAGGCGCGGGCACCGAGGAAATTGCCCTGGCGGAACTGCAGCCGGGCCATCTGCTCGAGCAGCAGGGGGTTGTTGGGTTCGATCTCGAGGCCCTTGCGCAGCGGGGCTTCGGCGCGGTCGAGGCGGTTGGCCTGCATCGCGCAGCGGCCGGCGTTGAAGTAACTCTGCGCCTTGGCCTCGTAGAAGGGATCGGCGACGGCGCGGGAGAACAGCGCGTCGGCCTGGTCGTAGTCGTTGCGCTCGCACAGCCACACGCCGCGCACGTTGAGCACGTGGCCGGCGTCGGGGGCGAGCTTCACGGCGCGCTCGAAATGCTCGCCGGCCCGGGCCTCGTCCTTGAGCGCCTGGCGGATCATGCCCAGCACCAGCTGCACGTCGGCCGACTGCGGGTCCATGCGCTGGGCGCGGTTGGCGCGGTCGAGCGCCACGTCGAGGCGGCCGGCGCGCAGGTAGTTTTGCGCCAGCTGGAGGTTGGCCAGGCCCTTGTTGGACATCTTCGCATGGGTCGGGCCGCTGCTGGCCGGCGCGCTGCCGCCGGTGCTGGCGCAGCCGGCCAGGGCGAGCGCCAGGGCCATCGCCCAGGCGAGGCGCGAGGAATCATGCCGCATCGGATACCCCCTGTTTCTCGAGCTTGCGCTTGAACTCGGACTGGCGGCGCGTGCGGTCCATGACCTGGCCCTTGAGCTGGCCGCAGGCCGCGTCGATGTCGTCGCCGCGGGTACGGCGCACCATCGCCAGCACGCCGTTGTCGAGCAGGATCTTCTGGAAGGCGCGGATCTCCGTTTCGCCGCTGCGCTCGAAGCGCGTGCCGGGGAACGGGTTGAACGGGATGAGGTTGACCTTGGCGGCGTCGGCGTACTGCATCTTGTTGCAGAACGACTTCATCAGCTTCACCAGCTCGCGGGCGGTCTCCGGCGAATCGTTGACGCCCTTCATCAGCGTGTACTCGAAGGTGACCGAGTCGCCCTTCTTCTTGTGCCGCAGGTAGCGCACGCAGGCTTCCATGAGCTCGGCGAGCGGGTATTTCTTGTTGAGCGGGATCAGCTCGGTGCGCAGCGCGTCGTTGGGCGCGTGCAGCGACACGGCCAGGGCCACGTCGGATTCGACCGCCAGGCGGTCGATCATCGGCACCAGGCCCGAGGTGGAGAGCGTGACGCGCTTGTTGGCCAGGCCGAAGCCCAGGTCGTCGCGCATCAGGCTCATGGCGCGCACGACGTTGTCGAAGTTCAGCAGCGGCTCGCCCATGCCCATCATGACGACGTTGGTGAGCTTGCGCTGGTGGTGGGTCTTGTTGCCCAGGTGCTTCGAGGCCGTCCACACCTGGCCGATGATCTCGGCGGTGGAGAGGTTGCGGTTGAAGCCCTGGGTGGCGGTGGAGCAGAACTGGCAGTTCAGGCCGCAGCCGACCTGGCTGGACACGCACAGCGTGCCGCGGCCCTTGTCGGGGATGAACACGGCCTCGATGGCGTTGCCCGCGTCCATGCCCAGCAGCCACTTGTGGGTGCCGTCGGCGCTGGGCTTGTCGAACAGGACGTTGGGCGGGCGCACTTCGGCGTGCGCCTCGAGCTTGGCGCGCAGCGCCTTGCCCACGTCGGTCATCTGCGAGAAATCGGTGACGTGCTGGTGGTAGATCCACTTCATCACCTGGTGGGCACGGAAGCGCTTCTCGCCGAGGACCTCGTCGAAGAAGCGCTCCATGCCCGCGCGATCGAGGTCGAGCAGGTTCACCCGGGCCGGGCCGGCGGGCGCCGGCTCGACCTGAAGCGGGATGGACTTGTCGTTGGCTTCGATCACGTCGGGTGCCTGGCTCAGCGCGGGCAGAGCTCGGTGGCCGCGAAGAAGTACGCGATCTCGATCGCGGCGTTCTCCAGGCTGTCCGAACCGTGCACGGCGTTGGCGTCGATCGACTGCGCGAAGTCAGCGCGGATGGTGCCCGGCGCGGCGTCCTTCGGGTTGGTGGCGCCCATCAGCTCGCGGTTCTTGAGCACGGCGTTCTCGCCCTCGAGCACCTGGATCATCACCGGGCCGGAGATCATGAACTCGACCAGCGCGTTGAAGAACGGGCGCTCGCGGTGCACCGCGTAGAAGCCCTCGGCTTCCTTGCGCGAAAGGTGCTTCATCTTCGCCGCGACGACCTTCAGGCCGGCCTTTTCGAAACGGGCATAGATCTCGCCGATGACGTTCTTGGCGAC